>Ga0066677_10000029_pt1 | contig 42097 bp, 47 predicted proteins | sample GraSoiAngelo_126_FD_62299 | JGI IMG/M metagenome (GOLD analysis project Ga0066677, IMG submission 62299) | Grasslands soil microbial communities from the Angelo Coastal Reserve, California, USA - 14_0927_09_20cm | ecosystem: Environmental > Terrestrial > Soil > Grasslands | place: USA... | reverse complement strand
ACCCGTTGGTCCATGGGCGACATCTCGCGCCAGGGCATCGAGGCACCTCCGGCTATGCAGGTGCCCCGGCCGCTGGCGAAAAGTGTTACCCATGTCCCTGGACTGAAGTGTTACCTATGTCCCTGGACTGAACCTCAGACAGCCATGAGTCATGAGTCATGAGCCAGGATTTGATCATCATCGGCGCGGGCATTACGGGCCTGACCGCCGCATATGAGGCACAGCGGCGAGGGCTGCGGCCGCTCGTGCTCGAAGCGTCGGCGCGCGCCGGCGGGTTAATCCAAACCGATCATGTTGACGGCTTCACGATCGAGGCGGGGCCCGACTCGGTGCTCGCGCAGAAGCGTCACGCGCTCGAATTGATACGCGAGCTCGGTCTCGGCGACGAGGTGCTCGATGTGCGGCCCCCGGGCGGCGCGTTCGTGCTTCGCGGCCGTCACCTCTATAAGCTGCCTTCTCCCTCCCTGCTCGGGGTCCCGCTCACCTGGCAGGCGCTCGCGCAGTACGACCTGCTGCCGTGGTCCGCTCGTCTGCGGATGGCTTTGGAACCGCTCGTGCCGGCGCGCCGATCACAGGAGGACGAGTCCATCGGATCGTTTTTCAGGCGGCGGTTCGGCGCGGCGACGGTCGACCTGATCGCACAACCCCTTCTTGGAGGCATTCACGCGGGAGATATCGAGCACCTGTCGATGCGCGCATTGTTTCCGCGCCTCCTCGACGCGGAGCGCACGGACGGCCACGTGCTGAAGATGCAGGGCGCCCGAGCAGGCGATCCACAGAAACAGGATGCGAATGACCGGCGCGGCGAAGCCGGCTTCAGGAGCCTGCGCCACGGCATGGGCACGCTCGTGCGCGCGCTCGAGGCGCGCCTTCTGCCTGACGCCGTCCGGTATGCGTCAGCGGCGCAGCGGCTCGAACCCGCCGCGCGCGGATGGCGCGTCAGGTCAGATGACGCGACGTTCGAAGCACCCGCCGTCATAGTCGCCGCCCCCGCCTTCGTGGCCGCAAGGCTCTTCGCGACGATCGACGCGGAAGCCGCGCGGCTGTGCGAGGAAGTGCCCTACGTCTCGACCGTAAGCGTCGCGCTCGCATGGCCGCGCACCGCCATCGCGCATCCGCTCTCGGGCACCGGCTTCGTGGTCGCGCGGCGCGCATCGGACGTCCGCATCACCGCGTGCACGTGGGTGTCGTCGAAGTGGGAGCATCGGGCGCCCGATCACGTCGCGCTGCTCCGCGCGTTCATCGGCGGCGCGCACGATCCCGAAGTGGTCGATCTGGAAGAGGACGAGCTCGCGCGGATCGCGCGCACGGATCTCGAACGCGTGCTCGGTATCAACGCGCCGCCGGTTCTGACACGCGTGTACCGCTGGCGCCGCGCCGGAGCGCAGCATAACGTCGGTCAGCGCGCCCGCATGGAGGCGCTGGACCGCCGGCTCGCGCAGCATCCAGGGTTGTTCGTCGCGGGCAGCGGGTTTCGATCCGTCGGCATTCCCGACTGCATCGCCGACGCACGCGCCGTCGTCGCACGGTGTACGATACCCGCATGTTGAAATCGATCACGGTCGTGACCCTTGCGGTGCTGGCGTTCGCCACCGCGAGCACCCGGGCGCAGCCGCAATCCGATATCCCGACGATTCTTGCGGACATCCGTGCGAAGGATACAGGCCAGCTCGCGGTTTCAGAGGAAGACGGCAAGTTCCTGCGTCTGCTGATTGCGTCCACGAAGCGCAAGCACGCGCTCGAGATCGGCGGCGCAAGCGGATACAGCGCGATCTGGATGGGACAGGCGATGCGCGAGACCGGTGGCAAGCTCGTGACCATCGAATACGATCCGGTGCGCTCGAAAGAGCTCGCCGGCAACATCAAGCGCGCGGGGCTCGCCGACATCGTGCAGGTGATCGCGGGCGACGCGTTCGTGGAGATTCCGAAGATCCCCGGCACCTTCGATTTTGTGTTCCTCGACGCGTGGAAGCGCGACTACAAACGGTTTCTGGATCTCGTGTATCCGCGGCTCGACAAAGGGGGCCTGTTCACCGCGCACAACGTGGTGAACAAGCGAACGGAGATGGGGGATTTTCTCGACGCCATCCAGCGCAATCCCGCTCTCTGGACGGCGATCGTCTCGCCATCCGGAGAGGGGATTTCGCTGTCGTATAAGAAATGAAAGATAACTGGCCGCCGGATGTGATCATCCGCCGGTCAATCTGATCTGGATCCGGACTACTCTTCGACCACGGATACGGCGGCGGCAACCTTTTTCGTCGTCCGCTTCTTGCGGGTCTTTCCTGCGCCCCGCAGCCCCGCGGGTACAGGCTCGCTGCTCGGTTCGAGTTTCGACATGCTGGTCAGGAATTTCTTTACGCCGTGCTCGTCGAATTGCACGCGGGTATACGCGTCCTCCACCGCGACGACGGATCCCAAACCGTAAGTCGGTTCCGTCACCCGGGCTCCGACCTCAAAACGCTTCATTGCATTGCTCCTCTCGGGCCGGCAGCGTCCGACCGTCCCATACGGACGGGCTCGCCACCGCAACTGACAGGCTATCAGCCTGTTAACTATTGCGTCAAATACACTCCTAGGACGCCGGTGCACTCCGCGAGGTGCCAGGATGCCGCTGACTGCGTGCGATTCGCGTGCCTGAATCGAAGTTCGACACGCAGCGGCGAGCCGCGGTCGCATCGATCACCCGGCACGTAGCACCTCGCACCGCGCACCGATATGCTTGTCCTCCATGTCGCGTCCCGTTCACATCATCGGCGTTTCACTGGATCTCGGCGGCAACAGGCGCGGCGTGGACATGGGACCCTCGGCCTTCCGGATCGCGGGTCTCGGGGAACGGCTGTCGGCTCTCGGCGTGACGGTCGTCGACGAAGGGGATCTGGTCGCGCCAATCCCTGAAACGAAGACATACGGCGACCCCCGCAAGAAATACATCCGAGAGATCGCGCGTGTGTGCGAGCGGCTCTACAAAGCGTCGCTCAACGCGCTCGAAAAAGGGGGCTTCCCGCTCGTGCTCGGCGGCGATCACTCGCTGGCGTCCGGCTCGGTCGCGGCCACAGCTGATTTCGTGCGCCGCGACGGCAAGCCGCTCGGCCTCATCTGGGTGGACGCGCACGGCGACATGAATACTCCCTCGAGCTCGAGCAGCGGCAACGTCCACGGGATGCCGCTCGCCTCGCTGCTCGGGCCCGAGCCGCAGGAGCTCTCGAAGATCGGCGGCTTCTCGCCGAAGGTGACGGCGGACAAGACGGTGTTGATCGGGATCCGCAACCTCGACGATCGCGAGAAGGAGCTGATGCGTGAATCGGCCGTGACGGTGTTCACGATGAAAGACATCGATCGTTCGGGGATCGCGACAATCGTCGAGCACGCGCTTGGCATTGCCGGCGCCGGCACTGCGGGCATTCACGTGTCCTTCGATCTCGACGTATGCGATCCGACCATCGCCCCCGGCGTCGGAACTCCGGTCAAAGGCGGCCTCGATTATCGCGAGGCGCATATGGTCATGGAGATGGTGGCCGACTCCGGCCTGCTGCGCGCGCTCGATCTCGTCGAGGTCAATCCGATTCTGGATGACAGGAACACGACGGCGATCCTCGGCGCGGAGCTCGCCTTGTCGGCGCTCGGCAAGAAGATCATCTAAGGCGTTCCCGGTCCTCGCGGGTTGCGACCGGGTTGCACGTCCGGGGAAGGCGAATTGAGCATCTGCCGCAGCGCTTCGGCGAGCAGTGTCAGCGAGAACGGCTTCAGGATCAGCCGTGTATTCGGCCTGATCTCCTCGAGCCGCTCGGATTCATGCGGCACGGCGGAGAAGATGATTACAGGGATGGGAGGGGGAATCGACTGGATCACGTCGCGTCCGGAGCCTTCCGGCAGCCGCAAATCGATGACCGCGGCGTCGGGCCGCCGTTCCGCCAGGATCTCGAGCGCCGCGCCAACTGTGCCCGCCCCGCGCACCTCGAAACCATGCAGCGCGAGGAACTTGGCGAGCGGATCGCGCACGGCAGCCTCGTCTTCGACCACGAGGACGAACGGACGCTCCATTGGCACCCCTCCGTCTTCCATATCGGTCCGAGCCGGCGTCAGCTTCACGCTTCGAGCTTCAGAGACTCACGACCCAGGGCTCGAGGCTCAGTGCGGCTCAAAGTCTTCAGACGGCTGAGGACAGCCAGCCATGAGCCAGCACGAGCCATGAGCCTATTTCTTCTTTCCGCCGCTGCTCTTCTTCGCCGCGCGACTGCGCTTCGCCGAAGACCGGCGCTTGTTCACCGTCGCGGCGGCAATCCGTTTGGCGGTCTTCGCGCTGCGGCCGCGCCCCTTCGCAGACTTCTTGATCTTTTCGTACATCCGCTTGTTCTTCGCGCCCTTTACGCCTCTCGGTGGCATCGGTCCTCCTCGTTGGCGACTGTTGGTTGCAGATTGTTGCAGATTGCAGATTCACGGATTCGTCGATTGGCGATTGCCGATTCGGATCGACGATTGAAGATTCGAGAGTGCCGATTGTGAATTGGAGCGCACGATTTGCCAATTGCCAATTGCCAATTGCCAATCTGCCATTCGAATCGCCAAGGGCCCATCCGAATTGCCAGTCATCAATCGTCAACGCTTAATCTTCATTCTGCAATCTGAAATCTTCAATAGCCGAGCGTGCTAGGATCAAACACTCTGCCGACCCGGTAGCTCAGTGGTAGAGCATGTGACTTTTAATCACAGGGCCGTGGGTTCGATCCCCACCCGGGTCACCAACCTTCGCTCACGCTTGCCGACGAACGCGTGAGCTACGGTTGGCGAGCCACTGGCGAAGGTTGTCCGCCGTAGCTTTAGCGGAGGCGGACCTCGATGCAGTCCCGAGGCTCGGCAGACACAGGCCACTGATAAAGAGTCTTGTATCCAGTCCTCTTCCGCATCGGGTCCCTCGATATCACGAGCTTCGGCGTCATGGTGGCGCTCGGCGCGCTCGCGGGGCTGTGGGTGTTTCGCCGCGAACTGGCGCGCGGCGGCCTGCCCGAGGCGGCGCTCGACGCCGCCGTTTACGGCCTCGTCGGCGGACTGATCGGCGCAAAGCTGCTCTATGTCTTCGAGCACCGCGCCGAAGGATCCTTTTTCTCGCTCGTCCTTGATCGCGGCGGGATGAGCTGGTTCGGCGGGTTCGTCGGCGGCCTGCTCGCGGGCTATGTCACCATCCGCGCGAATCGTTGGTCGCTCATACCCGTACTCTCCGCCGCGACCCCGGCGCTCGCTGTGGGACAGATGCTCGGGCGCATCGGCTGCTTCCTCGTGGGGGACGACTACGGGCATCCAACCAATCTCCCTTGGGGAGTGGCGTTTCCGCGCGGGCTTCCGCCGACGAACGAACGCGTGCACCCGACGCAGCTCTATGAAGCGGCTTTTCTGGTGGTGCTCGCGTGGATCCTGGTGCACTGGAGACGCCGTGGCGTTGACGATCGAAAGGTGCTCGGTCGCTACTTCATCATCGCGGGCCTCTTCCGATTCGCGCTGGAGTTTGTGCGCGTGAACACGCGCGTGTTCGGGCCCCTCACGGTCGCGCAGATCTTCTCGGCGCTCGTGACGGTGCTCGGCGTCGCCATCCTCGTGGTGCCGCAGGCAAAACCAGCAGCGGGCGCGCGTGTTCGGGCCTGATTTATGCGACCGGTGTCAGTTGTTCCTGCGAGATCAGCGGCACCATCGCGCCGGAGAGCAGGATTCCATACGCGACGAGTCCGTCCGCCGTACGAATCGGCGCGACTTCGAACCGTCTTCGCGGCGCGTCTCCGGGGATCGAGAATCGTGTGCTGCGCCCGTCGAAGGCGTCGCGACAGCGCTGCTCCACGTCGCGGCGCACGCCGAGGGGAAAGAGATCACCGACCGGCCGCCCGGGGTGGGCCCCGCTGACAATGATCAGGTGTCGATCGAAGATCAGCACCGACGGCTCGCTGGGCGCGCCACCGCCGAACCAGACGCTGCCTGCGTAGAGCAGGCCGGCGATAGTCGCGACCGTGGCGATAATGCCCGGAAGCGAAAAATTCAGGGCGGAGCTCATGCCGGCGAACACGAGTCCCACGCCCGCGAGCAGCAATACCGTGGATACGATCTGGTGCCTCTGGGTCATCGTCGCTCTGCGGCCGACATAATACGCTGAATGGGTTCGATCTCACCTCAACCATCAGTGGGAATGATCGCGGGTGGCCGGAGCTGCGCGCGCTGTGCTATGGTTGGCGCGGACCGAGACTCCCTTTCCCTTTAATGGCGACCTGTCCCCGTTGCAAGGGGCACCTGACGGAAGGCCATCGTTGCCCGCGCCGTCAAAGCCTGGTGGCCGCCGAGATCATCGCCTGCGCGATCGGCGGCGGACTCGTGGCGTGGCTCACTCTGATTGGCTTTGACCCGCATGGTCAAGTGACCGACATGGATGCGGTCAGCTTCATCGCGGGCGCGCTGGTGGCGGTGGGCATCAACCGCGCATTGCGTTCGTAGGAGCGGTTTAGTTCTTGCTGAGCGTGTCGGCCATGCTCACGGAAGGCGGCCAGATGTCCGAATTGCAGACAGCAGCAGCGGAACTGGGCGCCACCTTGGCGTCTGCGGCGACAGCCCTTGCGTTGCCGCTCGTGCTCGTCGCGGATGCGGATGGCGATTCACGCGTGCGCCGCGCCCGTCAGCTTCAATCGCACGGCTTCCGCGTGTCAATCGCCCGCACGGCATTCGAGACGATCGTCAAGGCCTCCTGCCACGTTCCCGATCTGATTCTGGTCGACGCGTCGCTCGGCGACACTGACGTGCAGGAGACGATGCATCTGCTGGCGATGTGCCCGGCGACGGCGCACATCCCTGTCGTCCGGTTAACGCGTGGGCGGCGCATACCCGCGCGGCTTCTGGCGGGAGTCGCGCCGCGGTAAGAGCTGGCAGGCTGCTGAAGGACCGTACCCTGAATGCCGATGGCCAAATCTGAATGTTGTCCGTATTCAGCATTCAGCACTCCGCGTCAGTGCTTACGGCGTTTGTCAACACCATGCTATTCAGCAAAAGCGGTCCTCGACACGTCAGGCACGACCTCCGCGACGTTCTTGATCAGGAGGTCGTGATCGACGGGCTTACCGATGTGGCGCACGAACCCCGCCGCGAGGGCGCGCCGCGAATCTTCTTCCGACGCATACGCCGTGACCGCGATGACCGGCAGCGGCGCGCGCGTCGGATCCACATCCCGAATTCGGCGCAGCAGGGCGTAGCCGTCAAGATCCGGCATCGCAATATCGGCGATCACGACGTGCGGCCGGAACGGCGCGAGCGCGTCGATCGCAGTCGTCGCCGCATCGACCGCCCACACCTCCGCATCCGCTGATTCGAGCACGAGCTGCAGCAGCTCGCGCGCATCCGCATCATCGTCGACCACCAGCACGCGCACGCCGCGCAGCGTCGATGGCCCTGGTGTGATCGGCATCGGCCGGGCTGACGCGATGAGCTCCGGCTGGCGTGCCGGCAGCGTGACGACGAACCGTGTGCCCTGGTTGCGTCCGGCGCTGTTGGCGGTCACGGATCCTCCGTGCAGATCGACGAGGTGACGTACGATTGCCAGGCCGAGCCCGAGGCCGCCTTGCGCGCGCGTCGTGCTGCTGTCGCCCTGGCGAAAACGATCGAACACGTACGGGAGAAACGCGGGGTCGATGCCCACGCCCGTGTCGGAGACCGTAATCTGCACGGCTCCTCTGCGTTCGTCTACGGTCACGTCGACGCGCCCGCCGCGCGGGGTGAACTTCACCGCGTTCGACGCGAGATTCCATACCACCTGCTGGAGGCGATCGGCATCGCCGATTACTTCGAGCCGCAGCGGCGCGACCGTGACCGCGAGCTCGATCTCGCGCCCGCGCGCGGCAGGACGGATCGCCTCGATCGCCGCGCTCACTACGCCGGCGACGTCGACCGGCTTCTGCTCCATTCGCAGCTTGCCGCTGATCACGCGCGAGACGTCGAGCAGATCGTTGATGAGGACGAGCTGCGCGTGCGCGTTGCGATCGATGCTGTCGATCGCGCGCCCGACGACGGCGCCCTCGGGCAGCTGCGCGCGCAGGATCTGCGCCCAGCCGAGAAGCGCGTTCAAGGGCGTCCGCAGCTCGTGCGACAGCGTCGCGAGGAAATCGTCCTTCAATCGGTTCGCGTCCTGCGCGTTACGGTAAAGGATGGCGTTGTCGAGCGCGAGCGCGGCGCGCGACGCGATATCGATCAGCAGCGGCAGTTCGCGTTGATGCAGCATGCGCGCGCTGCTCAGCATGCCCACGGTGAACAAGCCGAGCGTCCGTCCCCGTGCGCGCAAGGGAGCCATTGCGAAGGATCGGACGCCGAAGGCCCGCAGCAGATCCTCGTGTTCCGCGTTCTGCGCGGCCTCGCGCACGAGATCGTCGGTGACGTCTTCGCACACGAACGGATCGCCGGAACGGATCACGCGCGTGGCGACGCTCTCCACGCTCAACAGCGGCGGATAGCGCTGCAGTTCGCGGAGCGTGTCCATCTTCTCCGGCTCGGCGGTCGCGACGGCAACGCGGCGGACGGTCTCGTCTTCACCGACGACGTCGACGAGGCAGTAGTCGCCGAGCATCGGCACCGAGAGCTCGGCAAGAGCGCCGAGCGTGGTGTCGTGATCGAGGCTCGAGGCCAGCACCCGGCTCGCGTCCGCGAGAAAGCGCTGCTCGCGCTCGATGCGCACGCGTTCGCCGACTTCCACGACCGCGCCCAGCGCGCCGCGCACGTGTCCGTGCTCGTCGAAGAGTGGCGACGCCTGCATGCGGATCGGGATCGATCGGCCGTCCGCGCGTAGAATTTCGCAATCGAAGTCGCTGACGGCGACACCTTCGCTTGCCGCGCGGTGCAACGGGAGTTGATCGACCGGCACTTCGCGGCCCGAACGCAACATGCGGTAAGACGGCCGCTCCCCTGCGGGCGCGCCGAGCGACGCGTTCGCGGTCGGCGCAAGATCGAGCAGCCGCGCGAGCGCCGCATTCACGCGAATGTGGTTGCAGGCGGCGTCGTCGGCGATCGCCAGGCCGATCGGGAGCATGTCGAACAGCGCTTCGAGCTCGTCGATGCGATGGTGCAGCGCCTGCGCGAGTTGGCGCATGAGCTCGGCCGAAGCTTCGAGTTCCGACTGGTCGGCCACCGGATCGGTTCCTCAGAATCCTTCAGTTGTCGGGGAGTCCGGCATGAGCCGGGGCCGCGATTGTAATGCAGGATCGATCGGGCCGCCAGTCCTCAATCCGAAAAGAGGCCACAGCTCGTCTGTTCATCCCTCCGGGATGCTATAGTCGAACTATGCCTATGTCCGGTACCGCTCTGTTCATCATCCGGCCCAGACCAAAGGCGGATGCGAAAGGACATCGCGGCGTACCGGTTGGCCGTGCAGCTTCAGCACTGACGAACGCCCGCATGTCGGCGCGCGAGTGTTCGACATCGCAATGCTCGGCGCGCCGTTCGCGGCGAGCCTTCAGAAGTCGGGAATGCTGAAGGAGCTGCCGAAAGAGATGAACGCGGACGCCGTGAAGTTGATCCTCCGATATGAAGAAGAGGAACTGCGGCAGCTGCAGGGCGAGATGAAGGGGTTGCAGAAGTAAATCGGTTACCAGTTGTAGTCGCCGACTCGTCGGCTGCCGAGCCGGTTAGCGGAGGACGAAGAGCTACTACTGCCCGAAGGAGCCAGCGATGGCGGTCCAGCACCCTACAGAAGGACCGAGTCTCATCGATGTGCTCGACCGCGTGCTCGACAAGGGTATCGTGATCGACGCCTGGACGCGGGTGTCGCTTGCGGGCATTGACATGATTACGATCGAATCGCGCGTGATGGTCGCGTCCTTCGATACGTATCTCCATTACTCCGAGCCGCTGCGGCATCTGCCAGCGGTGACGGGCCCAAGAGGGATAATCGACGGCACTCCGGTTCATGCGTCCAGGCCGGACGGCGAGACGGCAAAGCCGCCACCCGAGCGTCACGCGGCGCGGCCGCCGCGAACGCGGAAATGAGCCGACTCCACGTCTGTCACGACTGCCCGGCGGCGGATAATTCTTCGCCTCGTCATCAACGACGAGCACCCGGTCGAACATCTCGCCTGCATCGGGCGGTGAGAACTCTCGCTCACCGCTATTCTGGCCCGGCTGATTGATCGCATCCGTCCACGGCTGCAGCGGATTGCATGAAACCATGTCGAGGAGCCCTGTCCTCCGGCCGGGTGCAGCGTGATCAGGTGCGCCCCGCCGTCGCCGCGGCGCAGCCCGCGCGCCATCGCGCGAAGGATCTCACGATGGAGATCCGTCTCGATCGGCCGATCGCCGCCAAGAATCCACACGATCCCCGCTCACGATATCGTCGCCCGAGCCACTCACCGTACTGCTCGGCGTTGGCGGGAGTGAAGATCTCCGGACCAGTGCCCCACTTCTTGTTCCACTTGTCTCCCCACGTCGGCAGGAAGGCGATGTAGAGGCCGCGCGCATTCGCGCGCGCGACGATCCAGTCCACGTGCGCGAAGTACGTCTCATTGGGCTGTGTGGGGTCGTTGCTGCGAAGGGGCGTCTCGCCGTACGCATTCGGCGCCGTCAGGCCATCGAATTCGGCAAGCGCGACCGCCTGGATCACGGTGAACCGAAGCGCGGCACGGTTGCGAAGATATCGATCGGCATCTTCTCGAGTCAGTCGATGAAAGAGCTCCCACGCGGTGTCCGCGAGCCAGAAGAACGGGCGCCCCGCGTCGGTCACGAGGAACCGTTTGTTGTCGGAGACCTTCAGCCGCGGCAGCTCGCGCGCGGCGGCCTCGATCGCGCAACACAGGTGAACCCGAGCGGCACAATGCGTAGATGTCTGCCGTTCATGGCGGACATCTTAGTCGCGGCATGCGGAGCGCGGACCGGAGGTGCGTCAGGTACAGCGCCGAGCTCAAACCGTGGCGCGCACGTCGCCGTCGACTCGGTCAAGGACCGAGTACGGCCGGCGGCGCTTCGCGACCGTGCACGGACCGCTATGCTATGATCTCGCGGATCCGGGTGCCCGCCCCGGAGGCGCCGATCGCGCACGCGTCCCCATCGTCCAGAGGCCCAGGACGTGGCCCTTTCAAGGCCAAAACACGGGTTCGAATCCCGTTGGGGACGCCAGTCCTACCCGAGCGAGTGATGGGACCGCGATCGTCAGCAAGCGATCGAACTGCAGTGGAACAATCAACTCGTACATCGCGGCACCATCGGCGCGATCGAACGGCCGAAACTCAATCCGACGACTGAGCACCGTTTCGAGTAAGCCGCGCGTCGCGCGCACGTGATCCGTCGTGGCTGTTGTCAGCTGCTCCCACTCGCGCACGTAGGTGTGCAACTCGCGCCGGAGTGCGGCCGTTGCTGGAATGGCCGTAACAGGTCGGTTACGGGCTTCTGCCTCAAGCTGCGCCAGGACCGCACGTCGTTCGTCGTCGGTGCGCGTGAGCGCCTCGAGGATGACCGGTACCGCGCCGCCGCGCGCCGCCGTGTCTGCCAGGTTCGCGAGCTGCGTTTCGAGCTTCGCGAGTCGCTGCTCGAGCTCGCGCCGCTGCCGCTCGCGTTCGTCCTGCTGGCGATCGCCGCTGAGCGTCTCGAGTGCCAGGTCGAGCGCCCGCTCCAGGACGCCCGGCCGAAGCACCTCGTTCGCCAGCAGCTCCCGGATGGCCGCGTCGGCGGTCTGCATCCGCGCCATGCGGCGATTGCCGCAGACGTGCTCGCCGCGGTTCACGTACTGGCCGCAGACGTACCGGAACAGCCGTCCCGTCGTAGACGACCGCGAGACGGCCTGTATGGCGCCGCCGCAGACGTTGCAGCGCGCGAAGCCGCTCAGGAGATAGCTCCGGCGCCTGGCGCACGGATCGAGCGCCTGCGCCGCGCCTGACGCGGTTTTTGCGTAGCGCGTGCGTCGGTTCGCAAGCTGTGTATGCGCGGCCTGCCACAGCGCATCCGAGACAACCCGTAGGTCATCTGCCTGAATGCGCAGCCATTCCGACGGCGGACGTGCGGTTGGCCGGGTCTGGCCGTCCGCGTTCCGCTTCCGCGTCTTGTTCCAGACGAGCACGCCGCGGTAACTCTCGCGGAGCAGAATTTCGCGGATCGAGGACGGCGTCCAAGCGCGCAGCCGCCCCTGCTGCGATCGCGGCGCCGGTGCACGATCGGCGTTGAGTCGCTTCGTGATCTCCTTGAACCCCTCCCCCATGGCACAGAGTTCAAAAATTTGACGCACGACGGCCGCCTCGTGCTCCTCGAGCTCGCGCCGCACGTATTGCCGTTTTGGTCGGCCGTCGGGTCCGGCCGCCGTCACGTCGACGTTGCGATAGCCGAAGCACTGCCCGCCGGTGACCTGGCGCTGTTCCACTTTCCGCCGCATTGCGTCGTACGTGCGCTGGCGTGCTTTCTCGCGCTCGAGTTCGTCGGCGAACGCGGCGAGTGACAGCATGATCTTGTCGGTCGGCGTATCGAGTGTGCGCTCGCGGTCCTCGAGATAGAAAAACACGCGCACGCCGGCGCGCAGCAACTGCTTGAGCGCGTACGCAGTTTCGATCGCTTCGCCCCCCAGCCGTGATTCCTCCGACATGACGAGGACCTGAAACCGCGGCCGCGGCGCCAGGGCGTTCATCAGCCGGACGAAGCCGGGACGTTTCGCGAACTCGGCGCCGGAGATCCCGTCGTCGATGTAGACGGAGGCCTCGTCGACCGTCCAGCCTTTGCGCTGCGCGTAGTCACGCGCGTGCGCCACCTGACGTGCGACGGATTTCTGTTCGTCGACCATGCCGGTTTGTTCCGTACTCTTGCGAGCGTAGATGGCAGCGATCATCATTTCCATAGCGTTACCGCCGTCAGCACGGCGATCATCACCGTGAGCGCCGCGATAGCCCATGTCAGTCGGATCATCGTTGTGGTTTGTTCGCCCGCTTCCCTCGACAACTTGAAAGTCAGCGCCGATTGAGTTTGGCCATCGAGGCATTCAATGCGGCGACGCGGTTCTCCACGTGGAGCCCCACGACTCAAGATCGCCGGGTGCTGGGACACCTGTGCCGCCTCCGGGAATCCCCCCTAAGGTCCAGATGCTGAACGGATGATCTCGCATCATCGCGCCCCGTCCGCATCAGGAACGATGGCCAGGCGATCCATCAACAGCCGCACGATCGCGCGCGCCTGGTCGTCGAGCGCGCGATAGTCGGTGATCAGTTTTCGTTCGGGCGGGATCAGTTCGCTGGTGTGCCGCAGCTTAGTTCGGGTCGGCCCGTACAACTGCTGGAGGATCTGCGCACGCTCCGCGTCATCCACGCGATCCAGTACCCGGCGCAGCGATGTCTCGTGTACCGCTCATGCGCGTGCCACATCGACTCCAGTGCATCTTTGGTGGGGCCGCCCCCGCGCGGAGCGAGCACGCCGGCGCGCGCCGTGGTGCGCAACTCGTCGTAGCACTGGCGCCACCGGTCCTTCAGTTGGCGTTCCTTTGCAGCAGGCTCGTCCGTCGTGAACGAGACGAGCGTGGCCGTCATCGCACACCGCCGTCGTCCACACAGTGCACCTCCTGTAGATCATCGCGAATCTCTTCGAGGTACTCCGAGAGCGCGCGCATGTGATCGGCGTCGAGCGTGTTGGTGCCATCACTGCTCGACGTGAACAGCAACGACGACAGCAACGACAGACGATTGATCGAGCGGTACACGCGTTCGCCGGACGACGGCGTGTGTGGGAGGAGCGGGGCATCTTTGACGAGTTCCATGTGGCCTCCCTCTGGCAAAGAGGCCGGCGAGAGGCCTGCTACACTTTGGTGCAGGCGTCGTCGGCAAGGTGAACGCTTGCTGACTGCTCAGGCCTGGCGCGGCGTTTCCATCATCACGCGGCGCCGGGCCGTTTTCTTCTACTTCCTTACGCTGACGAAACGAGTCGCGTCCATGCGCAGGCGACGTGCAGCCTAACATACGTGTGTCGGATCCCGTCGCGGCCGATCGGCGGCATCCCGATCAGCAAGCGTTACGCCTCGAGGGCACGCGCCTGTTGACGCTGCCCGAGGTCGCGGTGCATCTCAATTGCACCGTCAACACCGTCCGCAAACTGATTGCGTCCGGGCAGCTGCGCGCGATCACGTTGTCGCCGCGCACGACGCGGATCCCCGAGAGCAGTGTCGTCGCGCTGCTCGAACACTAGATCACAACTTCTCGACCCACACCGCCAGCGTGCGCGCGCTCAGGTTCGCGTTCGCCGCGGTGTGGTCAAACTCAACCAGCAGCGTTTGATTCACCGTGGAATCAACCGTCAGCGCGTTGTGCACATCATGCATTTCGCCAAAGGCCGGCACATCGCCGGAGCCGCTGTTCGAGCCGGTCACCCCTAACGACGTCCGTCCTCGAACCGTCTGCGCATTCGTCGTGCCCGCAGCCGAGATCAGCGCCTCGAGCAGCAACGCCCGACGATTCGCGTTCGTCGGCACGGTGTTGCACACCAGTGTGGCGATCTGCACGCCGCCGAACTTCACGCGCGCGACGAAGGTGTCACTGCTCCCGCTGTTATTGAGATAGTCGCCGGTGACCGTGAGCCGCAGCGCCCGATCCGTCGATAACGTGCCGCCCGGGACGGTGTAGGACCACGCAGTCGTGGCGGCGCCGGTGTTCACGATGTCGTGCGTCGTCACGTCTTTCGTTAGAACCAAGATGTCCCCCGCAGTGGCATCGGCGGTGAAACTCCACACAGATCCCGCCGTCGTGGCGTCGCCAACCTTGGCGACGATCTGCCAGTAATACGTTTGCTGATCAATCAGCGGTCCTGCGGGCGTGTACCCGCTCGCCGCCTGACCCGACGACACGAGCGGCGGCGGGTTCACGGTGCCGAAGAAGACGTCATACGACTCGGCCCCGACGGCACTCCACGACAGCGTCGGATTGAGATCCGTCACGGACGCGTTGTCCGGGGCAACCAGTACCGGCGCGTCGGCGCCGTCCGTCACGAAGGACCAGACCGGGCCGGCGGTCGTGCCGTCGGCGTTACTCGCGTACACCTGCCAGTAGAAGCGTTTCGCGCGCTTCAGCGGCGCCATGGCCTGCACGCCGGCCGTATTGGGTTCTTCGTCAAACGTGAACGTGCCGCCCGAGAGACTCCCGACGCCGTTGCGCGTCCAGGTGAGCGGCGGCCAAGGACTCGCAAACCCCTGCGCCGGAAATCGCACGCCGCCGATGATCGAATCGCCGCCCGGCGGGAATGGGCCAAAATACATCTCACACGAGGTCGCGCCCGGGGCGGTCCAGGTGAAGGCCGGCGGCGCGTTCCCAGAGACAGCCGTGGCGCCGTCCGCAGGTGTCGGCGTTGCCGGCGTGCTCGGAGGTGCCATCCGCTTACCGCGTGCGGGCGATCGTGTTCACGCTGAACGTGAACGACGGCGTCGTGCCGGTGATCGTCCAGCTCACGCGGATCAACTCGCTGAACGGCGTCGTGATGTTGATCGCTTCGCGGCTGACCGCGGTCTTCGCCGCGAACGTGCCGATCGTGTTCCAGTTGGTGCCGCCGTCGAAGCTGTCTTCGACGAGCACGGTCAGGGACGGCGTCGTGCCGGACGCGGCCGAGACGTCCAGCAGCACGCGCAGCGACGTCGCCGCGCCGTAGCCGAAAATGTTGCCGGTGTTGCCGGTCGTCGTGCGTGCCGCGGACGCGACGAGCGTTTCATTCCAGTAGCCGACGCCGCGGAAATCATCCTTCGTTCCCATTCACTCACTCACCTTTCACGGGGTCATCGTTGATCGGCGTCTCGATCACCATCTCGACCTGGCCCTGTGCGTTCCGCGTCACGGCCTTGAGCATCCGGCCTTTGGGGGCCAGGTTGATGTTCAGATCGATCGCTTGCGACGCGCGGCGGTCGAGCGCCGTGTGGACGGTCTTGAGCCATGCCTGGCGCTCGGCGACTGTCGCATTGGCCCGCCGGGATTCCGCGCCGATTGCGTTGAACGCGTCCGTGGCGGTCTGAATGGCCGCGACATCCTCGGCGCTCGCGCGCAGATGGCCGGCCCGGTGTTGCGCGTTGAGCACGTCGAAGAGCGCGCGCGCGTGGATATGAAAGGCCGCGTATGCGTCGAGCAGCGCGCGCGGCAGGACGGCGATGGGTTCCATGGGCATTCCCCCTTACTTGCGCGGCGCCTGCTGCCGATGCTCGAGGCCGCCACTGATAAACAGCGTCACGCCGGCGACGAGACACGCTGCCGGGAGTGACCACAGCGCGATCCCGAGGACCGCGAGCACGAAGCCGGCGATCAGGCACACCGTGGCCGTCACGCGCACTCCTCGACGATGCGATCGAGCGCGGCCTGCATACCGCGGTACACCTTCTGCCAGGCCTCCGGCGTTCGGGCCGCGGCCCACGTCATGCGATAGGCCGGCGAGGCGACTAGCGAGATTTGGCTCAACCGGGCTTCGTGAATGCGGCGCAAGCGGCCGCCGCGGAACGATTCGTAGGTGGACTGCACGTTGTCGCGATCGAAGGCAATGGAGACGAGCGACGCCCCGCGGAGCACATCCGCCTGATGGCGCAGATCGGACGCTTCGAAGAACAAGCCGTGCGGCAATTCAAAGGCGCGCGCCCGCGCGATTTCCGGACCGCCGTGACTCCGCGTCAACGGGACCAGAGTCGGACTGTAGCGGAACGCGCCCCGCTCGAACTGCTCCCAGTGCCCGGCCTTCAGTTCAACCGGCTCGCCAAATGGCACGGCCAATCCGACGACCCCGCGTCCCGTGTCGTCCTGGCGAAGACTGACTTCGATCGCGGCCTGGCGGTGCTGCCGCTGGCGTGTGGCGGCGTCGCCCCGCCCCGTCGTGTGACAGCCGCGGCACAGCGCCTGCGTGCCCTCGAGGATGTCCGCCGCGCGCCGGTGACAGCGGGCGCACAGTTCCGGTCGGGTGCGCCAGGCGAGCACACGCGCGTACCCGGCCGGCAGCCAGGGCGGTAGACCGGCGCGCTTCGTGGCCGTTTCGTACGGGGTCACAACGATTGCCCAGCGACCGGCGCGAGCGCGCGAATGCCGGCGTACCAGTTGTCGACTTCCCGGGCCACCCAGAGCGGCGCGTACGTGCTGCTGTTCGTCTCGTGGTTGAACGCGAACCGGGTCGATCGGTTATGGGGGAAGCCACGACTGAGCGCCAAACGCTGGAAGGCGGCCGCCGTGAGGCCGAGCCGCGCGCAGACCGCCGCTTCGTCGAGCAACGGCTCCGAGGTCGGCGCCGGCGGGGGCACGCTGCGGAATGTCGCCGGGTCGATGACGATTGTCCGCCGACACCAGGTCGGCCGCGTCTCGAGGAGGTCCGCGGTGTGGCCGTTGAACAGGAGCCCGCGGAGGCTGTCCGGCCAGCGCGTCGCGCCGGGCGCGAGCTCCAGCACGTGATCGGGCGCGAACGCGAACATCTCGCTGGCGACGGATGCGCGGATGTGGGCAAATCGGAAATCGGGTTTGGTGGACATTCGGTCAGAGTCTCCAGATAGGGTCTCGACGGCCGCCGCGGAACTCGACGCCGGCGGTCCCGACCGTGGATGGAGTTGTGCTGCGCCACGGTCGGAACGCATCGGACGTCTCAACGCCCATCAGGGCGGCAAGCTTACGTACGCGGGCATCATCCGCGCGTACCGGTTGAATCCGATTCACCCACGCGGACAACTGCGACGGCGACACGCCGATCGCATACGCGATGGCGTACCCGCGGTAGTCCGACGTCCGAATCGCGGCGATGAGCGCGTCACTGAGTTGCTGCGCAGAAGGCTTGTCGTGCATAGGAAAAGATTTTCAGGCCAGTCCGCTGCGGTGTACGTACACCGGCGAACTCACGAATTCATTTGCTGCACGTTGACAGCGACGGGGGGCTCAGGGTTCTTAGGTGAAACGATTGTAGAAAATGCCTATCCCCTGGGGGCCTAGGCGTCGTCGCGTGGGTGCCGCACTGCTTTGGACCCCTGGGGTATCGCGTTTTCTACAGATCATCGCCTCAGAACCTCAGCCTCCCCCTCTGTATGCGACCGCGAATTCAAAAGTTTCAGATTGGACGGGTTTTCAAATCGGGCGATCGCCGCCGGCGACGCTGCGCCTCGAGGACGGTCGACAACACGGCCGTGCGGGCATCGTCATAGCGGCGCCGGCCGCCTGCGGAGGCGCGCCGATCGACGGCGACGGGCGCCTGACGGGCACGGCGATCGAACAACTCCAGGCTGAGCGCGTCGAGCGCCGTCAACATTGTCTTCGTCAACGTCGCCCGTTTGCTTTTCGTCCCGAGCGCGTCGCGCAGCTGCTCGAACATTGCCAGTTCCTCACCGGCCATCCAGAAGCACACACGGCGGCCTCGCCGCGGCGATGGCGGATTCGGTGCAACAGTCACGTCGTCCTGCCCCCTTACGCGAAAGCTGACGCCTCCCCCGGTTTTTCGGAAAAGGTGCTCGCCGTGTCCCGCCAGGCCTCGTGCAGGCTCCAGAGCGTCGATTTTCCCCGGCCCGTTGCTCTGCGCCGTGACGAGCTCGAGCCATTGCAGGTCCTCACAGGCGCGCCGGCCGTGGCGCCGTGGCGCCGTGGCGATCGCGTCGGCGCCGGCGTCGCCATCTAGCCCCCGGCGCGCTCGCCGAAGACGCGCAGCGGCGGTGATTGCTCGAACGGATCGCGCGCGGCGGACGCCAGGACGCGCAGATTTTTCTTCGCGGTCTTGAGCTCCGCGGCGCACGCCTTCAGCTCGCGTCGAAAGCGTCGCTGCCGCTCCTGTAACCGCGCGACGCGTCGGGCTTCAGCGACGATCGCGGCTTCATGTGTGGGCATCACGGTCTCCTCGGTTGGTCGTCATTGCCGCGGATATCGCGCCTTCGCTCGTTTGGACACGATCGGGGGCGCGATCGTTTTGATTCGAAGCTGTTTCTTGACTTCGTCGAGTTGCTGTTTGACGCGCTCGAGCGCTGCGGGATCGTCGGCCAGGCGCTGCGACTGAGGAGAGGGATGCTTGCTTTTATCAGCGAGAGAATCCCGCGCAGCGGCGTTTGCGCGCGCGCGGTGATCTTTATGTACGCTCCGTGACGGATCCACTGGGGGATCAATTGACGGATCTATGTACTGATCCCCTGAAGTAGGCTTCAGGGTTCGCGGAAGTACACTTCCGGGTTCCGCGGAAGCCGGCTTCAGGGTTTGGCGGAAGCCGGCTTCAGGGTTCGCGGAAGTACACTTCAGGGTTTGTCCCTGAGGGACAGATCCCGGGACACTAGATTCGTCAATGTTTACGGACGTTAAACCCTGAAGTAGACTTCCGGGTTTGCGGCCCATTTTTTCGCGGTGTCTGAGAACTGTCGTCGAGCTCACCACGCGGTGTTTCCGCGGCGGCGGAATCTGCTCGAGGACCGGCAGGTTGATGCGATATCGCGTACTGCGGCCGGTACCTCCGCCGGATTGCTCGACGAGGAGCACCTCCAAGTCACGCAATCGACTCAGACCCGCCCGCACCTGGCGATCGCTGACTCCAAGGTAATCGCTCAGCGTCTCGACGCTTGGAAACACGCGACTGCCGTCATCGTTTGCAAACCACGCCAATGTGATTGCCAGAAAGCGGAGAGAGTGCTCGAGGTGCGACGCGTAGACGCGTTTCATCGCGTCGAAGCTCACGTGGTGTCCTGCGCGCCGCCTTTGTGTGTCGGGGGGTGTGCCGCGGCGTCGGGGCCGTCGACGTTTGCGCGGAGGGCCGCACGCCGTCGGTGCTCGATGACGAGCAACTCGGCGAGCCGTTCCGCAAGCTGACGGTCGTACTCGGCGCGCACGTCCGGTGGTCCTGGGTCCTCGGCGTTTTCTCCCATGGTCCACTCGACTACGCGGCATCGTCCGCGAAGCGTCGTCGCACAGCGGCGAGCCGTTCCACCACGGCGCGATGGTACAAGCGCCAACCGCGCGGACTCGTGAACTGCACGCGCAGGTCGCCTCGCCTGGCCATTTGTCGGACGGCGTCGGGAGTCACCCCGAGGATGCGGGCCGCGTCAGCCGTCTCGATGAGGTCTTTCGGAAACCGCATTCCGAAAGGCTAAACAGGACTGGCCGCGGGTAGGTAGGTACTTATTTGCGGGTACCGATTACGCGGGATTTTGTACGCAAGACCGAAAGGGCATACTTCTCACCCTCGAGAGCGCCCATGCGGACAAGACTTCCGAGCGTTCGCTTTTGACGAGCAAGGCGACGATAGCTTTGGCGAATGGCACCTGGCGTGACCGAAATCCCGGTGATCCGTTCGCGTTCATCGCGCACGGCCTGATATGCGGCATTCGGTGCCATGCCGTCTTTTAAACAGCGCTCCACCATCAAGTAACGGCCAAGGTGTTCAGCCCGTGCTCGCAGATCGCTGAGTTGATCCATTTTGCGATTCAGCTTCCGCTGCCTGAGTAATTGGTCCACAGCATTCATGAGCGCGATCCATAGCCAGTTTGGTATGTCGCGTCGCTCGTACAGAACGCCGAGGGCGAGATACAGCGCGGTCAGATCGCCGGCTTTGTACTCGCGTTCAATGGTTTTTAGATTGGGAAGAAACGATAGATGCGGCCGTGCCATGTACGCTGCTTCCTCGGGCGCAGCGGTAGAGATCCTCGGGTGATGGGGGGAAAAGGAAGATTCGGCGGCAGCCGCGCCCCGAGGAGAAGCGCGGACGCGGTTTGCAAGCCCGTGCCGCCGAAAGTGGATTCTAGCGCCGTTTATGCGGCCGCAATCAGTAGCCGTTGCTCTGTCGGGCAGGATCCGATACCCATTGGGGACGCCACTTGATTTTGGTCTATTGCGGTCACATGGGTGACAGTTCATTCCGGCCCGGGACATCGGTAACACCTTCGGGCGGGCCCGGGGGCGCGCTCCGCGATAGCGATCGAGACCGCCTCGTTCATAGACGTACCTTTCGTCCGCCGCTTCCTGCAATTCCAGCCGAACGCCGTCCACTCGATAGGGCCATCGCCTCGTCCCTGAGCGACGCTCGAAGACTACGACGCCGTCCTTGATGACGTAGCGTCCACTCTCCCGAATCCTCGCGTAGAGCAGCTAAATGCGCATGGTGAACTGACAGTCGGCCGCGAACGAGACGCGCACCCACGCAGGGCCGAGCGGCGTCATTCTGGCATCGGTCCACGCGCCGATGGGCGCGGCGTCTGATGCGTACGCTGAGGCCTGCTCGAGCACCCGGTTCTGGATCGTCGCGCAACCGGCTGCGGCGACTCCGAGCAGCGCGAGAGCGATCGCACGTCGGCGCATATGTACAACAAGGCGCAGCGGCGCGCAGGATCGGCTCAGCTGCCACCTGGGTCGACCCCGGACTCATCCGACAGGCCGCTGACAAGCACAAGTAGTTCTTCAGGCCGCACAGCGACCCACGCGGCCGAGGGCGGAAAGAATCCGCGCCGCTCGAGCGATGTACACTGTTCGCAATGACTGCCAAGACCACCGCAAGGCCGGGGCGCAACGAGCCGTGTCATTGCGGTTCCGGGCGCAAATACAAGCTGTGCTGTCTGGAAAAGGACAATGCCGCGCTGACCGCCGCTAACGCTCAGGCTGCGGCAGACGCAGCTGCGCAGCCGGCAGATGCGGACCGTGAAGTGCCGAAGCGGACAACTATCCATCAGACCGAGCAACCGTGGAAGGCGTCAACCTCGCGCGTGTTCGTGCCCCGCCCGCGCGGGCCGCGCAAGGTGGGCGGCAGTTAAAACGCATCCGAACGCAGTCCACCGGTATCCTGTCTGCGCGCCGTCGGTGTGATTCTGGATCGCGCCGTCCTGCGACGATACCGACAGACAGGCCCGACCTCACCGAATCCGAATGGATAGCGGAGGCTGCGTTCGTTCTCTCGAGAGCGTGGTGGGTTGTAGTACCATCGCCGGTTTCCCGGCGTCGTTTATCAGGCTTTCACCGTTCGTCGCCCGAATCGACGACGGATCCTCCGCCCTTGACCCACCACGTATCGCTTTCCAGGGCCAAGGAGCTGCCAGCCTTCGTGGCCGCTAGACCCGTTGAAGACCTGCAGCTTCACATCCGTCCCAAATCGCACTTCGAGGTCCGCATGTTCATCGACTGACGCTGCCGTGACCTCTTTGGACCCGACCGTTGCTGCAATGCGTTGTTTGACGTCAACCTCAGTATCGAGACCGAAGCGCTGACCCTCGTCCTCGGAACCGACGATGATCTGATTCGCGGAGGCGAGCCGCCAATGGGACGAAAGCCGAAGCGTTCGGCCGCCTGTGAAGGCAAACACCCACTCATACGTCTCGTCGTCGAATATCACAGATGAGATCGTCTGTTCGTGGAGATGGAATAGTAAGGCTGGCATATCGGCGTTTGATTGTGCCATGTCATTTGGCACGAGCGCTCCACGCGGCCGGGTGTGGCGATGACGTGCAGCTCCGTTGGCGACACCAGACGCACGTGCTCGGAGAAGAGCGGAAGTGGTCGTCTCGGCACCTCAGGATGGAGAGCGTAACCGCTCATCCGCCCGCACGTCGGCGCTCGCTCCTGTCACGCAGGCGCCTGGCCGCCTCCTCGCCGTCGATCGGCGCCACGCGGCCGCTCTTCAGTTCGTCATAGCGAGGGTCGAGCGTCTCACGGAGAGCGACCAGTTTTCGACGTAACCAGTCAATGCGGCCGCGACGAGTTCATCCGGGCGCGCGACCGGCACTTGCGGCGAGACGTCGCTTAATTTCCTGGCCAATTCGGGCGTGACCCGCACTTGCATAGGGGGGAGTGTAAAGCCCTCCGCGAGTGCCCGACAAGGAATCAGGCCGCACGACGCAGACCGTCGATCTGTCCGAGCCAGAGGGCCACGTGGTTCGAACTGGCAGGCATCAGGGACGCTACGTTTTCTACTAGCCCCATCAACAACCCGCCGGGCCGCGTCGTCATTGCTCATGTACCGATGTTCTCCGCGCCGCGTGTGTCGCCGCGTTTGACGTGTTGGGGCACTGGCTGATTCGCGATACAGATCGGGAGATCGAGCAGATATTGCAGCACAGGCGCGCTTGCTGGACGTGCTTTCCCCGCAGCACGTCGCGCCCACTCGAAGCCGCGCAGCCGCAACGCCGCGCGCAACACGTCGCGACCAGGAATGATCATTGACTTCGAGCTTCCGTCGGAGCTTTCCCGGATGCTCGACGATGCTTTCTATGTTGTCTTCTTGAAGCATCCGCTCCACTTTCAGATCGGGAGCCGGTGTGGTAATCGAGAGATTACATCCACTCCGTCGGCGCAATTCAAGCCGCGCCGTCGCCGCCGAGGGACAAGAAATAGCGGCTGCGCGATGGAGGAAATCGATGAATCGCGCGGTTATCGTCATCCATGGGGCCCTCGTGAGCACGGCGGCTGCTGCTGCTTTGGCCGGCCAGGCGCAGGCGCCGCTCATCGTCGCGTACATGACGTCAGACGGAGAGCTGGTGCCGATCGCTCGGTACGATGGCAGGGTCTGGCGGAATACGTGGCCAGAGCCTATTCCGAATGGCGCTCCCCTTCCGGTGCGTACCGTCAGCGAGATACCAAGGGGCTGGCTCGGTCAACCGGTTCCGTTGACGTGGACGGCGTGGTCGCAGGCGACGGGGAAGCAGCAGCGCGTGACCGTGACGGGCGTCGACTGTGATGGTGCCTGCGTCGAAGCAATCACGCTGGCCACGTCCCTCAAGCCGGACCCGCGATCCGGCGGTCTCGCGTTCAACCGGCCGACGACGGTCGACGCGATCGTCGCGTTGGAGCAGAGTTCGCGGGAATGGGATCTGTTGCGTCGCGAGGTGGCGTCCCATTTCAGGACCGCGATCACCAAGACCGTGCTTCCGCAGCCCGGCAGTGAGCAGCGTGAGATGGGGCCAAAGTTCGCGCACTCGCGCGCGCTGACAAGCTTGCCGATGACACTGTGGTCGTCGAGGCCGTGTTCCGGGATGCACGATTCCCGGTCTTTTTCATCGAAGCGCAGCGCAAATTTGGCGGGATTCCGGCCGATACCGACTACGACGCACTTTCGTACGGCGGCTGGTTCAGGAGGGACCGTGGCGGCGCACTGATCCCGATCAGCACGTCCGTCGCCGCCTTTTCCACCGCGGAAGACAAGTTGCCGCGGTATACACCGATCGGGATCCTGCGCCTCGGCGTGGGCTCGATCTGGGCGATGTCGGAAGTGGGAAAGGAATCTCAGACGATCGTGCTGTTCGATATATCCGCGAAAGGAGTCCGGAAACTCACGTCGGCCGACATCAGCGGCTGTTGACGAAGGAAGTGCGTCAGGCGTCCGTCAAATGCGCCACCGCAGGTTGGTCGGCGCCGCCCACCCGGGGCTTTGCCTTGCAGTCGATCCTACTGATGCACAAGGAGTCTGGTGATGGGAGCCCGGACCCTCAGGATCTTCCAGGCGCACGACCGGCCCCACGGTGTTTCATGCGCAACTTGCGACGGTTGCGGCACCGACAAGTTCGGGCGATATCGAAGTCCGCTTCCAGCTGCAACTGATGTTCGGTCGCTGTGACGTCAGGCTCTGTTGCAAGACGGCAGCATGCGCGTCACGCCTTTGGGCGCGGGCGTTTTAAGCGAGCGCCGAAGCGATCTCGACATCCCGCCCGCCTATGGCGGGTAGACCTGTCCCTCCCTCAAACTGAGATGCCGAAAGTCACGCAGCAATGTGGCGCCCGATAAAGGTCCTGGGCGCCACGCCGCCCACTCGTGGAATCTCCGTTGGGGACGTACCAAATCGATTTTCCGCTGCACGAAGATCAAAGATCGAGCTTCATGAATGTCGCCTCGGGAACGGGATTGAAGCGGTAAGCCGCAACTCGCTGGAAGCCCAGAGATACGTATAGGGCCTGTGCCCGCCGCATGGTCGGTAGCGTATCCACAGGGATGCCGCGGTTGTCCTGCCCCGACAACAAACCCTGCGGACCGCGTCTCATCGCCCATTTCCCGGCTGCGCTCCGAACGGCGCGGTTGCATGAGGCACCTACCGCACATCCTACCCGGCGACGGCCGGTCGACAGGTTGATGGACGCGGGCGATCGCGGGCAGGACCGCAGCAGACGATCAGCGCGACAAGGACATCCGCCGAGGCGACCATGCACAATCCTATGGGCGCGGCTCCTATTTCTCCGCCAGGAGGATCGTTTCAGGCGTCGGGAGCGCGTGCGCTGAGACGTTGCCGAACCCCGCGTCTTGGAGCTGTCGTCGCAACTCCGCGAACGTATATGCGTCGCCGCCCGGCGTTCCCGCCAGCATCGTGAGGCTGAATCGGGCTGGAACCGGCGGCGACACACGATCGTCATTCGGCACGAACTCGAGCACGACCACCTTGCCGCCGGGCTCGAGTGCGGCATAGACCTTCTTTAGAAAATTGGTACACGTCGGGGCATCGAAGTGGTGCAGGAAGTTGGTGACGAGCGCTACATCGTAGCCGGTGCCAAAGTCCACCTTGAAGGCATCGCCTGGCAGCGTGCGATAGCGGTCGTGCACCTGGGCGGCAGCGGCGTGCTCCTCCGCAACAGCCAGCACCGGCTTCCAGTCCACGGCGACAATCTCGGCGCGCACGTTCCGCTGCGCGATCGTGATGCCGAACAGACCATGCCCCGCCGCAATATCGAGCACCTTGAGCGCTTGCGTCGACGGCTTCGCGACGAGCTCCGCGATCGCATGCGCGGCGGGAACCATCATCGGCATCATCGAACGCGCGAACTCCACCCAGATCGGGTTCTCGTCCGCGACCGCATTGTCGCCCGACGGCGCCACGCCGCCGCGCCGAACCGCCTCGGTGAGATCGTCGAAGTTCCCCTTCAGCTCCCGCCGCAGGAGGAACCGCGCCGTCGTGCCGAGATAGGCCGGCGACCGCTTGCTCAGGAACGTAGCCGATTCCACTACGAGCTGATATGCGCCATCGGACTTCCTGAGGAGTCCGATGGTCGAGAGGTAATCGCAGAGAATTCGTACGCCGCGTTCCGATGCGCCGCACCGCTTGGCGATCGCCGAGGCCGTCCGGGCGCCATCGTCAAGGGCCGTGAACACCTCGAGATCGATCGCGCTCTTGAGCGCTGCGGAACGCTGGTACGCAAACAGGGTGTCGAAAACGACCTCTGCGGATGGTACCGTTTGCGTCGACATCAGGTCCTCCTGTGGTTGCGGAAACCGCCAAGTGTAGCGCGCCTGCTGGCACCGAGCGACCAGTGGTGCCGGGCAGCCGTTCACTCTGCGCAACGGGTCCTCGATTTGTCGAAGCCGCGAAATCGCGGCGCGCGCGCTACCCTTATGAGTCGCGCGCGATCGCGGCAAGCGGTCGTCGACCGGATGCGAGTATCCAGCCACGATGATCACGGCGCTCTTTGTCGCAACGAGAATCATCGCGAATCCTCGGATCGATCAATGCCTACAAGGCAGTCGTGAGCCTCGTCCTGGGTATCTTCTTGATCGGTGAAGTGCCGAGCGCTCTCGGCCTGGTTGGCGTCCTGCTCATCCTGTTCGGCAGCTACTTCGTGGTGGATCGGACCGAGGGCCGGCCGTACTGTCGCGCGTTTGTGCAGTTCTTTCGCGAGCGCGGCGTGTCATACCGGTTCGCGGCGCTCGCATGCTCCGCCCCTGAGGCGGTGTTCCTGAAGCGCGCCGTGTTGCAGTCGTCGCCGCTGCTGGCGTTTTTTCTGTGGTCCACCCTCGGACTGCTGGTCGCATTCATGTTTGTGGCGATACTCCTCAGCGGGCAGGTTCGCACGGAAATGCAAACGCTCCGGCAGCACTGGAGTACCTATGGATGGTTGGCGGTCACGACCGGTCTGATGCAAGTGAAGACACTTCTGACCTTCGGTGTCCTGCAGGTCGGGTATTCTCTCGCGTTATTCCAGCTGTCGACGTTGTTCAGCGTATTCCTCGGCTACCGATATTTCGAGGAACGGAATATCGCGCAGCGGCTGTTCGGCTCCGTCGTGATGATCATCGGAGCGGTAATCATTGCCCTCGGGTTGAGCACCGAGACGCTCGTTCTACCCGTCAGCGTTCGATCCGGTCAGAATGTCGTGGACGTTGGCGAGCAGGAAATTGCCATGCTCGTCGAGTGACGTCTCTCCGCCGAGTTTGTTGCCGGGTCCGTGCAGATCCTCGAGAGTGGCCTTCGACCGCACGCTTGTCTTCTACCCAGCGGCGTAAGCACGACGAGTCGACGCGGCGAGTATAGCGTAAGGCTCAGGAGCGGACCGGAGCCTGCCAACCGCAGAAGCCGGCCTACGCGACGGCAATGAACGGCAGGTCCGGCAGCGAGTGCGCCACGTTGGCGTGACGGACAGCCGGCGTGCCACGCGCGCTCACGCGCGCGGCGGCGGGATGAAAAACTGACAGAAGAAGCTGTTTGCTTGTTATTGCACGAGCGGCAGCACCGTGACGACCACATCGGCGCTCGTGACCGCGACGCTCCCAGTCGACGCGAACAGGCTGACGGTGATCGAGACCGGGACAGACGTCGGCCTGGAACCGGTTAGGTCGACTGTCCTCGATAAGTTCGGATTGTTCGAGAAAACACCCAGGCTGAACGGGTGACCCGCGACGACCCACGTCGCGCCACCCGCCGAGATGTCGGTGCGGCCCGTAAAACCCGTGCCTCGCTCGGTGTAGGTGATCCTCGCTATATAGAAGCCGATCGGCGCTTTCACGGTGAAACTGATCGTGTCCATCGCACTCCGGTTGCTGAACGGAAGGGCGGAGGCTCTGAAGTCGTTCGCGATGAAGGTCGTAAGATTGAACCCGGTATTGAAGCCGATCAACAACCTATTCAGATTCGCGGGGTCGCGCGCGGTCGTCGCTGCATCGAAGAACTTGCCGGGGACCGCATCTCTGATTGATCTGAACGACACGATCTGCGCCTGCGCGTCCGAAGCAGCGCCGAGAACGGCGAGTATGACGGCGGCCGTGACTGTTGCCCATGTGCGTGATCGCATAGCGTAACCCTCCGCGCGCGATAGCATGCAAGAAAAGAGTCGCGCGACACCCGGTTCTCTGCCTGCCGCGTGACTTGTTCGCGTCACGCGGCGATCAGCAGTAAACGAGAGGGTCGCGCGCGAGTTCGCGAAATATAGGTCACGGGCATCTTTATTCGACGTCTGCTTCTCGCGCGCCCGTCGAACACGATATCGAACGCGCAGCGGACTTCTGTTTCATGTTTGGAAGAGCTCAGCCGTTTCCGCGGTGCGATGATGATCGTGCGCCCCACCTCTACGGTTCAGCTGCGGGTCCATAACTGGAAGCTAAGACGCATCGCGGTCGGAACTGCGCCGCGGACGGCGTTCGCAACTGCGCTGACGTGCGTCGATGTCGAGCGACGAGCGATCGCCAGGACGGTACGGCAGGATGGCCCGAACTGGATCATCCCTGTGTATGAACGCGCGAGAGTCGCACATGCGTGAACACGTGGGAACGCTCGACATGAATTTGCAGTAAGGAGCCGCCAGACTTCCGATGTAGATAAAAGTAGAATAGCGACCGATGCGCTGCGCTGCCTCGCTGATAGGACTGATCGCGCTATGGCTGATGACGCCGACTGGCTATTCTGTCGGCGTGCACGCGCAAGACGAGGAACGGCCGCGCCTATCCGTGAAGCCGACCGGGGACTTCGAGATCACCGGCGCCGCTGAAGACGCGAGTTGGCAGAAGACCGAGTGGACGGTGCTCCGCCGCCGCCAGGCAGACGGCCACCCCTACGACACTCGCTTCAAGATGCTCCACTCGCCCACCGGTGTGTACTTTCTGATGGAGGGCACGGATCGAAAGCTCACCGCGTCCATGAACGACGATTTTCTCGATCTCTGGAACGAGGATGTCTTCGAGGTGTTCCTCTGGACGGATGAGCGCTATCCCATGTACTTCGAGTACGAAATCTCGCCGCTCAATCACGAGCTGCCGATCATGGTCCCGAACTTCGGCGGCCAGTTCCTCGGCTGGCGGCCGTGGCATTACGAACGCGATCGCCTGACGCAGAAAGCCACCATCACGATGGGTGGGCCGAAGACGCCGAACGCGTCCATTCAGGGTTGGCGCGCCGAGTTCTTCATTCCTTATACGCTGTTGAAACCACTACAAAACGTTCCGCCCGCGCCGGGCATGCGCTGGCGGGCGAACTTCTACCGCATGGACTACGACGAGGGGAAGCGTACGCAGTGGGAGTGGGCGCGCGTCGGTGAGAGCTTCCATCAGTACGAAAAGTTCGGCGAGCTCCTATTCGTGGATCGCTGAGCGGCATCCCTGAGCCGATCCCACGCCTCATCCGCCGGACGCCAGCGGACCGCCGCTGTTCCTGATTCCCGACGCGAGAGACGCGTCGCAGATCCCCTGGGGGTTCTCGTTCAGTCTGGTCGACACCGTTGAGTTATCGACCATCATTCGGCGCCCGGATGCGGCTCAGCGATCCGCGCACTGCAGGTCCGGCGAACTTCTCGTTGTCATGGAACTCTGTGGCGAGATCTACCTAGACTTTCGGGCGGACCACCCACTTTTTCACCCAAGCCAACGGCTTTGTCCGACAATCCGTCTCCTCGGTGCGGTACGCGTGTTGCTCTTCTCCCCACCGGCGCGGATGCAGGCAGCGCACGTGCGGCGTTGATTGGGCCCGTCAGCTCGGTATGGAGCCTGTACGCGCACGCTGCTCGGCGTGCGCTTGGCTTGCGCGGTCATACGAGGTGCGCGACAGCGTCGCATCGTATAGCCGTAGCCGCGCCGCAAACTCTCTCGCGGACGGCATCATGCGACTCTTCGCGAGTTGCTGCGTGCTCGGTTTCCGTGCCGTGACGGGATCGCAACTGTCCAAACGGCAGGACTAGACGGCGCGCGACGTGACGGCGCCGGTGCGAATCTCGCCCGGGTGTGAGAGATCGAGGGCTGCCGCCGGCACACGGTAACGTCCGCTCCACCAGTGCTGACGGCCTACGGCCGCCTCAATGGCGCCCAGCTCGCCAACCACCACTCCGGCGACACGTCCGGCGTGCTTTCCTTGACGGACGACGCGCACTGATCGGCTCAACAAGATCGGCTCCGCCGCGGCCGATGCGGATGACGGCGCCGGCGCATCACCAAGGACGAGGGTTCCACGTTCAACACGCACGGCCTCAAGCGATTGCGTGTGCGCCTGCGATCCAAGTTTCCCATCCTGGCTGAAGACGATCTTCGTCACGCGCCGCGAGACCCCATCGACCTCCACGCCGGCCAAGTATCCGAGTCGCCGGCCGCCCGAACGAACATGGCTCCCGAACAGCAGTTCCATGACGTGACCTCCTCGAAGGCACAAAAGTAGGCGAGCGCGGCGCGGCCGTCAACCGGCAATTGCCGGTCTGTCAATTGCCGTTCTGGCATTTTCGCTCAGGTCTTGTCACACACTCCGTTTCTCTTCGCGTCGCCGGCCGCGGCAAGCGCTGCACGCAACATCTTGACGCTCTGCTCTGCGCTCTGGCCCGCCGTATCGATGACGATGCGCTCGCGGTCCCATGACCGGTAATCCCGCTCGACAACTTCCTGCCACGTCGGAAGCCGCAATCCTGGAATGTGCCAGGTCCGCGTCTCAACACGGCGCCGATGCTCGGCGAGATCGGAGCACGTGACCTCGACGTCGATCGCGCTCACCCCGGCGCGATCGGCAACGTCGCGCCACGCCTCGCGGGTCAGTGGCCACGGGTTGACCGAGTCTGCCACGACGCTGCGCCCGAGACGAAGGTTGTCCTCGGCCACTCGGTAGCCGACGCGATAGCCGGAGCCATCAACGATCGCGCCTGTCTCACGAATCGCCTGTTCGATCGAGTCGATGCGCAAGTACACCGCGGCGAGTGCTCGCGCCAGCTCGCGCGCAATCGTCGTCTTCCCTGCGCCAGACCGGCCGGCGAAAATAATCAGCATGATGCGTGGCTCAACACTTCCCAGTCCAGGTCCCTAGCGCGATGAACCGAAGTCCTGTTCTGCTGCGAACTCGCTTCTCGCTTCGTTTACGGTGTTGTACACTCAGGTTTGCCTCTGGTCTCCTCTTCGGGAGGAACACGCAATATTGTCGAGATTTTGCGCTCTTCGAGCGCCATCATCCACGGACAGACATCTTAGAGAATGCCTACGAATATCCAGGAACGCCGGGCACGCCGCCGGGACACACTCTCCGCCGAAGCTCCTCGTGAACACCTCGTCTCGATGATTCTCGGAACGTATCGGGAGATGCCGGGCCTGCGTCTCGACGTGGCCGAGGCCGCTCGCCTGTTCGGCCTTCGCGCCACCACGTGTAAGGTCGTGCTGAACGCTCTCGTTCATGAAGGGACGCTGCGCCGCACGGACGACGGACAATACGTGATCGCCTGATGTCCCACCTCGCCCGCCGCTCACCATCGATACACGTCGATTCGCGTATTCATGTGAACGGCGACCGGCCTTTTCCGTCAAACGTGACTGGTCGGCTGAATATTTCGCGCGCTGCGCGGCGCGTCGCAGAAAGGCACGCTCGCAACGTTCCTCTGATCGTCTTGACGCGCGAGCGCGGAGGGTACGGCGACGATCTCGATCTGCCGGCCGCGGCTCTGGAACGCAACCGCCTCGACGCCCAGCGTGCGCTCGCTGACCTCTCGTCAGCAGGAACGCAGCGCATCATCGCGAGCGGTCACAGTATGCATCTGGAAGCGCCCGAAGCGGTCGCGCAGGCCATCCGGGACGTTACGGCCGCCGCTCGATCGCACCAACGCAGCACAAAGAGGCTGCACGAACACCATCCCCAAGCTACGATTGTCGCTTCACCTCCGCGTGCCATTTCCACATCTGGTACACCGGTGGGTAGATCACCAGTTCCAGCAGGAACGACGTGAGAATCCCGCCGACGAGCGGCGCCGCGATCCGTTTCATCACGTCGGATCCAGGCCCTGTGGCCCACATGATCGGCACCAGGCCCAGGAACATCGTCGCGGCGGTCATGAACTTTGGACGCAGGCGCCTCACCGCGCCCTGCATGATCGCGTCGCGCAAGTCGGCGACGGTGCGAAGACGACCGTCCCGCTTGGCCTCTTCGTACGCGAGGTCCAGATACAGGAGCATGAACACTCCGGTTTCCGCGTCCACGCCGAGCAGTGCGATGAGCCCGACCCAGACGCCGACGCTCATGTTGTATCCGAGGAAGTACAGAAACCAGATGGCGCCGATTGCCGAGAAGGGCACCGCGAGCACGATGATCGACGTGCGGACCATTGAGCGGGTGTTCACGTACAGGAGCAGCACGATCAGCAGCACGGTGAGCGGCACGATGAACATGAGGCGCTCCTGCGCGCGCCGCATGTCCTCGTACTGACCGCTCCAGGCAACAGCGTACCCGGCCGGGAGCGTCAGTTTCTCGTCGAGCAGACGGCGCGCCTCGGCGACATAGCGGCTGACGTCCCGTCCGGCGAGGTCCACGTATACGTAACCGGTCAGCAGCCCATTCTCATTACGCACCATTGAGGGGCCCGTCGCCGCGTTGATCGTCGCGAGCTGTGCGAGGCGCACCTGCCGGTGGCCGTCCGGCGTCGTCACCGGCAGGCGTCCGAGCTCCCCGATCTCGTCTCGAAAGTCCGGCATATAGCGCACGTTGACGGGATATCGCGCTCGCCCTTCGACCGTCATCGTCACGTTCTCGCCGCCAATTGCGTTCTGGATCACGGTTCCTGCCTCGGCGACACTGAGGCCATAGCGCGCAAGCTCCTCGCGCTTCCAGTCGATGTCGATGAAATGACCCGCGGCTGTCCGTTCCGCAAATACGGTGCGGGTTCCCGCGACTCCCGCGAGAAGCTTTTCAACGCGGCCGCCAATCTGTTCAATCGTCTGCAGGTCCGCGCCTGAAATCTTGAGACCAACCGGCGTGCGAAGACCCGTCGTCAGCATCGCGATTCGGCCGTGGACTGGCATCGTCCACGCGTTCGAGACGCCGGGTATCTCGAGCGCTTCGTCCAACTGCCGGACCAGCTCGTCCTGCGAGATGTGATCTGGCGTGATGTGGCGCAAGAACGCGCTCGCCCAGACGGGCGCCCACGATGAGTACCATGTCTTTATCTTGCGCCACTCTGACGTCGGCTTCAGCGTGATCACGGTCTCGAGCATCGACAGCGGCGCCGGGTCGGTCGGCGTTTCCGCGCGCCCCGCCTTTCCGAGCACACGATTCACTTCGGGAAAACTCGAGATGATGCGATCGGTGACCTGCAGCAGCGTCTGCGCGTTCGCGATCGAGATCCCAGGCGTAGTCGACGGCATGTAAAGGAGCGTGCCTTCGTCGAGTGGGGGCATGAACTCGGACCCGAGGCGTCCGTAGACCGGAATCGTTGCAGCCAGGAGGCCGCAGGCGATCGCGATCGCAGTCCACGGGCGATCGAGCGCCCATCGCGCGACCGGACCGTAGATCGCCATGAGGCCGCGGCTGATCGGATGCTTCGCCTCGAAATGGATCGTGCCCGCGCGCATGAACAGCACGCGCAGCGCGGGGTCGAGGGTGATGGCGAGAACGGCCGCCACGAGCATCGAAAGGCTCTTCGTATATGCGAGCGGCCTGAAGAGGCGCCCCTCCTGCGCTTCGAGCGTGAGCACCGGCAGGAACGATACGGCAATGACGAGAAGGGCGAAAAAGCTCGGCGCGCCGACTTCCCGGATCGCGCCGACGATCACGTCACGGTAGCCTTCGCGGCGATCCGATCCGTGCCAGAGCTCGAGCTTCTTGTGGGTCTGTTCGACCACGACGATTGAGGCATCAACCAGCGCGCCGACGGCGATGGCAATGCCCCCAAGCGACATGATGTTCGCGCTCATCCCGAGCATGCGGAACGGAATGAACGACACGACCACCGCGACCGGCACGGTGATGATTGGGATGAGCGCGCTCGGCACGTGCCAGAGGAAGAGGAGGATCACGAAGGCGACGGTCAGCATGATTTCCAGCAGCGTGGCCTTCACGGTGTCGATGGATTTCCTGATCAGCTCCGAGCGATCGTAGACCGGAACCAGACGCACGCCGCGAGGCAACCCCCGCTCCACCTCGCGCAGCTTTTCCTTCACACGCCCGATCACGTCGAGTGCGTTCTCGCCGTTCCGCATGATGACGATGCCGGATACGGCTTCGCCGTGGCCGTCGAGATCCGATGCGCCGCGGCGGAGATCGGGGCCCAGCGCCACGTTGCCGATGTCCTTGATCCGGACCGGTAGTCCTTGCTCGCCGGCCGTCAGCACGATGTTCTCGATGTCGCGGCCGGATCGCGCGTAGCCGTGGGCCCTGACCATGTATTCCGTTCCGCCGAATTCAATCACGCGTCCGGCCGCATCTTCGTTGCCGCTTCGCACCGCGTCAACGACCTTCCCGATGGTCAGACCGTAGGCGTGCAGACGGTTGGGGTCGACGTTCACCTGGTATTGCCGGACGTAGCCACCCAGGGATGCGACGTCGGCAACGCCGTGGACCGTCTTGAGGTGGGATCGCAGATACCAGTCCTGCAGGGAGCGCAGATCGGCCAGGCTCTGGGTGCCGGAGTCGTCAACGAGCACGTATTGGAAGACCCACCCCAGGCCAGTGGCATCCGGGCCGAGTTCGGTGGTTGCTCCTCGCGGAAGGCGCGAGAGCACCGGCGAGAGATACTCGAGCGTTCGCGACCGCGCCCAGTAGATGTCGGTGCCGTCTTCGAAGATGACGTAAACGAAGGAATACCCGAAGTCGGAGATGCCGCGGACGGCTTTCACGCGTGGCGCGCCGAGCAGGGAGGACACGATGGGATAAGTGACCTGGTCCTCGACGACGTCGGGGCTGCGATCCCAGCGCGAGTACACGATTACCTGTGTGTCGCTGAGATCCGGAAGCGCGTCGAGGGGCACGCGCTGCATCGACCACCAGCCCGCGGCTGCCGCTACGGCCGCCGCGAGGATGACGAGCGCGCGATGCGCCGCCGACCACTCGATGATCCGGCCGATCACCGGCGGGATCCGGTGTCGGCCCCCGCGCGCCGGATGCGGGTTTCAGAGTCGAGGAGGAACGCGCCGGACACGACGACCTGTTCGCCTGCGCTCAGCCCCTCGATGATCTCGACACGCTCGCCGAAGCGCCAGCCTGTCCGGACCCGCCGTCCTTCGAACATCCCGTCTCCGCGATCGACGAAGACAGTCTTCTCGCGACCGGAATCGAGGATGGCATCCACGGGAACGGTGATCGCCGGAGGCAGCGTGACCGGCAGGTCGACATCGACAAACATGTCCGGCCGAAGGACGTAACCCGGATTGTCGGCCTCGACCCGAAGCCTGACGGCCTGGCTCACGGGATCGAATTGTGGCAGCACGGCGGTGCTGACGCGTGCAGTAAGCGTCGGTGTTCGCCCCGGAATGGACACGCGCACGTTCGTGCCCGGCCGCACATGCTCGGCTTCGGGGCCGAAGACATCCGCCAGGATCCAGACGCGACGGAGATCCGCAATGCGATACAGCTCGTTGCCCCGATCGAACTTCTGGCCGATTGACACAGGGCGCGCGAGCACGAAGCCGTCGTCGGGAGCCGTAATTCTTATGGTGGAGGGCACCTGACGGGTGCGGCCGATCTCCTCGATCTGTTCGCTGGACATACCCAGCGTCAGCAGCCGGTCGGTCGTTTGCTGCAGTCCGGCGCCGGCGAGATCAATCGCTGCTGGACCGTCACCTGATTTTTTCGTGCGCTCGAGGACATCGAGCGTAACCAGGTATGCCTGAATCAACGCCCGCGCCTCGGGCGCAGAGAGCGTTGCCAATACGTCGTTCTTCCGGACGTGGCTGCCGGTGGTCACTGCCGAAATCGTCCGGATGAAGCCGGAAATACCCGCAGTGATCGTGTACAGGCGCGTTTCGTCGGGTGCGACGCGGCCGTAAAGACGTAGTCGCCCGGTGGCGGATCTCTTCTCCGCTGGGCTGACACGCACGCCGATTATCTGTTGCTGTTCCGGGCTGATGAACAGCGTGCCAGCCTCGATCGGCGCCACGCCGCCGCCGAGGCGGGGGCTGGAAGCACCGTTCCGGACGTCCCCGGCATAAACCGGCACGAGCTGCATCCCACAATCGGGCGCTACGCCCGGCTTGTCGGATTTATACGCAGGATGCATCGGGTCCACGTAGTACAGGACCTTGCGAGCGTGCACGCCGGCCGCGCTCACACGCTCGCGCTGGTTGTACCAAGCTCCTGCCAGGAATCCTGCGCCAAGTGCACCGAGCAGAAGCAACGACAGAATGGCGTTCTTCATGGCGCCACCGACAACAGCGTTACGGTTCTACGATGTTCCACCCGAACATCATGTTGTGGTCTTCGTGAGCCAGGTTGTGGCAGTGCGCCACGTACTTTCCGGTGAACGTCCGGAAATTCCTGTAGATGACCACTTCTTCCCCCGGGTCCAGCGCGATCGTGTCTTCCTTCGACCAGTCGTCCGCGTGTCGTGCATTCACGAGCGCCGGATGCACGACGCCCCTGCTGTCCACCGTGGGCCGCGGCGGTTCAACAGTCGGTATCCCGTTCCGTGAAAGAACGCGGTGTTCCTCCTGGTGGAGGTGCATCGGGTGTGTCCACCCGCCCCCGCCGTTCTCGATGGTCCAGATCTGCGGACGGTCACGGTTGGGCAGGGCGAGGGGAAATTCGGCCCCGAATACCAATCCATTGATCACCCATTCATCTTCCGGAGTCCCGCCACCGCCGCCGCCTCGCTCCAGCTTGAACTGCTTACGCTTCAGTTCCGCGAACCTGCTGAAGTCAATTTGCGGCAGCTCACGCAGCGTGAGCGGAACGCGGCTCACATCGGGTTCTGCCGGGTAGTCGCCGATAACGATTTTCAGTATCGGTACTACGTAGCTTGGATCGAAGCCGTCGAGATCCTCTTCCCGGCGCCCGCCGTTTTCCATCTGGAGGACATTCACAAGGTAGAGAACGTCGCCTTTGCTCGTCGGCGAGCCGTCGATGTACCTCGTGAAATCGACGATGACCTCACGCCGTTTGGCCGGAGACACTTGGATCGAGTCTCGATCGATCGGGAATGGCAGGAGGCCACCCTCGCTGGCGATCTGAGTGAAGCGCATGCACTGCTGGGCGTCGGGCAGCTGATACTGGCCCGCCCTCGCAGGAGCAGCGATTGGTCCAGGTCCCGAGCTCATCAACATGAGTCTGTATAGCCGCGCGATAGAGATGTCGATGAAACGGAGCCGATACTTCCGCCGTTTGACCTCGAGGACCGGGTAAGCGGCCCCGTTGACCGTGAAGACGTCGCCGACGAAGCCGTGATTCGGGAAATGCCGGAAGTACAACTGCCCCCACCACTCCGGATGCGTCTCGCCGCAGCCGTTGTGAAAATCCTTGTGCTGCGTCACGCCATCATCGAGCGCGCAATCGAACAACGCGAGCGGAATGTCGTACAACTTTGGTGAGTACGGATCATTCGGGCGCACCATAACGCCCGGCAGATGGAGCGCCTTTCCTTCGGAACCCGCTGATCGTTCGTCCCCTGGATCCAGCTTCGGATCGTAGAGGAGGTAAAAGCCGACGAGCCCCTTGTACACGTTGGCGCCGGTGTGAGATTCTCTATGATCGTGAAACCACAGGAATGACTGCTTCTCTCGGTCGTCGTTATTGGGAGGCCAATTGAGATACAGGTTGTCGACGTACTCACATGGACGATAACCGTGTGGCGCGTGATTCGGGTTGCCGTCGCTCTCTGCCGCGGTATGACCATTGTGGAGGTGCGTGAGAAACCCGAAGCCCGGATCGCCGAAATCGCCGCGATCGAACGAGCAGGGATTCTCGTGGAGGTGGTTTTCGAACCGCACTAACGCCGGTTGCCCGTACTGCGCATGGATCAGCGGTACTGGGAATCGTGGCGGGCAAAGTACCGGCTCAGGATCGTTCGCGTTGTACCGGTAGATTGTGCTCGTGGGCAGATATCGCGGGTTGGCGTTGTCTTTGTTGGGCGGCGTGACCGGCCTGCCGTCGGCTCCAATTGGCAGCACCTTTAACGACGTGAACTCGTGCTGTCCTACTTCCACCCTGATCTTGTAATACACCGGTTCCGGCAACTGAAGTTGCTTCGGTAGAATCTGGTGTGAGTGTCCCTCGGAGTCTTGCAGGCCTGGGGCGTACCATCCTGCTGGCAGCGGCCTCGCCACCAGTGGATCCGCAATCGGCAGTTCCTGGGTGAACGCCGACGCTCTTACCACGTTGTTGCTATCGACGTAGCCGCCGATCAGCGGGCTGGTCGGCATCACTTCAATCGCACCTCCGCCTGCGCACGGTTCGAAGTCGACTTTTGGTGCTGGTGGCCCTGCGGGGCATACAGGTCCACTCTGGCCCCATGCGGCCGTTGGTCTGAGGTCTGCCACGCCACCGAGGAGGGCTGCACCTCCCCATTTCAGTAGATCCCGCCTGTTCAATCGAACGCGAATTGGTATCTCCATGACGCTCACTCCTTGCTCCTGGCTGGAGCAGAGGTGTCACGTTGAGCCACGAAACGATGCGTTCGGACCCAGCGCACAGAAACAAAAAGGCCCGCTGCGCGAGCCGGGCCTCTTCGCGCAACGGGCCTCAATTCCTGGCGGCCTCGCAGGGCCTGCCACCTGATCTGCTAGCGGTTACGGCGTTCCAATCGAATAGTTCATCACCTTACAGTGCGCGCACTTGATCTCGATCCGCTTACCGGGACGCAGGGCGTGCTCCTCGATTTTCTGGAGCAACCGCCCGCATCGCACGCAGCGCATTTCTACCCAGCGGATGGGAGTCGATGGATCACTCCCCTCCCGCTGCTGGGATGACAGCCGCATCACGTTCCTCTCCTCCGGAACGGGGTTGTCGGGTGTGTTGCGCGCGTAGAATCTGCCGAATGACCGAACCTGTCAAGTGGCCCGTGGAAGTCCGCTACAAAGGAGACTTCTGCCCTTTCGTTCGATCACCGCTGGGAGACACGACCGTGGAGCTCAGCGTACAATTAATTCATGGATGAGAAGGACCGCAGGGCGGTCAAGGACCGGCGCCGCGTGCCGCGCGGCGGCCGGCGTCAGTCGGACCAGATCACAGTGCAGGCGCTCCAGCGCCAGCTGGAGGCCCTGCGGATCGAACTCCGCACGTTGATGGCGGAGGTGAAGGAGCTCAAAGACCAAGCGGATTGATTGCGTCTGCCGCCTGCCTCCCACCCGTCCCGGATCCGAAGCATCAATTCAGAGGTATTCCGTGCTGGATCGACGGCGCTCCTGCGCAACCGCGACATCCGGCGCCTGGCGCCGCTCGAGCGTGAGCTTCACGCGGGTCGTCGCGCCGTATTCCCTCCACACGGGCACGACCTGTTCGAGATCCGCCACCAACGCGCGATAGCGCGGCGCCTGCAGATCGATATTGGGATCGGATCGCACGCGGTGCAGGAACGTTTCGATGGCGCGCGCCATGTTCTCGTAATTGGCGAGCAGTTGCAGGACGGCTTCCTTTTCCGGATCGGAGAACATGCTGTTGCATCCACTATCGGCACGGCATGGCTGCAGCTTCAGGGGCGTCGGCGTGACGGCCGACGGTCTGGGATTTCAACAGCGACAACATCGACACCGATCTCCTCCGCATGATGAAGATCGTCGTGGATGCTTCCGACCATGGCCACGGAGCATCGAATAGAGTCCCGAGCTCGCAGGTCAACGACCTCCGCAAGCGCCTCGAGGCCGTCCGCGAGCAGCTCACGGCCGCGCGCTCACAGGCTTGAGGTCCAGCCTGTTCGATATGGCGGACGAATGAAGATGTCCGCGTCCGGAAGATTGACCGCTTTCAGATTCGCGCGGTCCCACACGATTCGGTGGCCCGCGCGCAGGGAGACGTTGCCAAGGAGCAGCGTCTCGGTGACCATCCCTTCGAACTCGAAGTTCGCTCCTGGCTTCGTCTTTCCTCCGAGACATGCGTCGAGCCATTCGCGATCGTTGCCGGGCGAGCGCGGCAGCGTTTTGGGTGGCTGTGTGAATGCGTCCATCTTCGGCTGCGGGATCAGCTTCGGATTCTGACCGTTGAAACCGCACAGGATGGTGCCCTTGTCACCAATGAACAGGAGCCCTTCCTCGGCCAGCTCGCGTTCCCTCTCGAGCTCGGAGGGGCGCGGCGGTTTCAACCGCCCGTCGTACCACGTGACCCGCACCGGAGGCATGTCGCCTCGCGCAGGAAAGTCGTAGTGAATGATTGCCGCGTTGGGAAACGTCTCTGTGAAGCGATCGGTCGAACTCGCCTCCACGGCTGAAGCCGCTTCGAGCTTGAGCACGCGGAAGATCGTGTCGAAGCTGTAGCCTCCCATGTCTCCGAGCGCGCCGCCACCGAAGTCGTACCAGCCGCGCCAGACAAACGGCAGGTACGCGCGGTTGAACGGCCGCTCGGGCGCGGGGCCGAGCCACAGGTTCCAGTCGAGGCCATCCGGAACCGGATGCGTTTCCGTAGGACGCTCGATCCCCTGCGCCCAGAACGGACGGGTCGACCAGTTCATCACCTGGCGCACGGGACCGATCGCGCCCGACCACACCCATTCGCACAGCAACCGCGTAGCTTCCGACGCCTGGTTGCCGATCGCGACCGTTGTCGCGACACCCGTCTCGCGCGCGACCTCCGCCATGCGCCGCGCTTCATAGACGGTGTGGGTCATCGGCTTCTGGCAGAACACGTGTTTGCCCTTCTGCATTGCCGCGATGGAGATGGGCGCGTGCCAGTGGTCCGCTGTGCAGACGACGACCGCGTCGATGCCGCGTTCCTTCTCGAGGAGCTCGCGGAAATCGGCATATGCGGCGCACCCGCGATACTCGTTCGACCGCTGCTGGCTCGCGTAATAGCCGTTCACGATCTTCTGGCACGGCTCGCGTCCGGCGACACCCGACGTCGCGTCGGTTGAATGGGTCAACTGAATCTTGTCGTTCGGACTGAGCCACTCCCAGCCCGAGTCCGTCCCGATCAATTTGCGAACGCCGTCGCAGAACTCGTTGTTGCTCCACTGCGGATAGCCGGCGCTGCCCTTGTTCGGATCGCACACCGCGACACCCTGCACATCAGGCTGGCGCAGGAAGTTCAGCATCACGCGCAGTCCCTGCGCGCCGACGCCGAGGAACGCGATGTTGACCTTCGCCGATGGCGGGATCTGCCCCGGCCCGCCCAGCACGGAGCGCGGGACGATCGTAAATGCTGCGGCCGTGGCGCCGGCCGCTCCCAGAAACTGCCGTCGCGAAACCGCACTGCCCGCCGGTGTGCTCGCCATACGTCACTCCTGCCGTAAACGTCTTCGGACCCGGACGCATCTTAAAGGAGGTCTGCCCTGTTGGTCACAGAACTATTGCGGCCCCTCACCCCCGGCTATAGACTGCCCGTACTGCGGATTACCCTACCATTCACGAGGAGGTCGTCAGCATGTCGTCGACCCCACGGTCCATCGTTCCTAGTCCGAGGGGCTTCGCCCCGCCGGACCCCCCTACACGCTCGTTCGCGGGGGCCCCAAGCCCCGCGCCGCTCGCGTGGCTCACTCGCGATGCTCGTTCGCGTTTCTCTTTAATGATTCTTGCCTTCACGGTCTTCCTGCTCATTGGTGCGCGTCCGGTATGGGCGCAGTCGGACACCGGCGTCATTGACGGCCGCGTCGCGGACGAGAGCAAGGCCCCCGTTCCCGGCGCCACTGTGACCGCCAGGAACACAGCCACAGGGCTGTCGCGTTCCACGGTCTCCAGCACGCTCGGCACCTATCGGATCGAGTTCCTGCCGCCGGGCACGTATGAAGTCGTCGCGGAGCTCACGGGCTTCGCGAAGGTGGTCACCAAGGAGGTGCAGGTCCAGGTCGGCACCTCGACCAACGTCGACGTCACGATGAAGGTCGCGGGACTGAATGAAACGGTCAGCGTTACGGCCGAATCGCCGCTCGTACAGACGACGAAGTCGGATGTCGGCCAGGTGATCACCGCCACGCTGGTCGAGAACATGCCGCTCAGCGGACGCCGTTTCCAGGATCTCTCGCTCCTCGTGCCGGGGACGCGCCCGTCGAATTATTACGACCCCACCAAGACCGAGGTCGGCGGCATCAGCTACGGCGGCATGACCGGACGCGCCGTCAACATCACGGTCGATGGCGGCGACAACAACGATGGCGTCGTCCGCGGGCTTCTCCAGCAGTTCAGCG
>Ga0066677_10000027_pt1 | contig 42967 bp, 29 predicted proteins | sample GraSoiAngelo_126_FD_62299 | JGI IMG/M metagenome (GOLD analysis project Ga0066677, IMG submission 62299) | Grasslands soil microbial communities from the Angelo Coastal Reserve, California, USA - 14_0927_09_20cm | ecosystem: Environmental > Terrestrial > Soil > Grasslands | place: USA... | reverse complement strand
TGGAGATCATCATCGAGGACTGGTGCATCGGTTGCGGCCTCTGCGTTCGGAATTGTCCGTACGGCAACCTCAACCTGCACCCGTTCGAGATCAAGGTCCCCGATCCGGAGAAGCCGAACCGGATGATCGCGACGACCAGGAAGAAGGCGACCGGTTGCGATCTGTGCATGGAACATGCGGAGCCGAGCTGCGTGTATGCGTGCCCGCACGACGCCGCGCACCGCGTCGAGCCGCTCGCGTTCTTCGGGACGATGTCCGCGGTGAAAGATGGGAAGCGGACGGGTTCTACCGAGGCAACGAGCAAATGAGGGCCGAGCGCGGAGGCGCGAGGTGCGAGGTGCGAGGCGCGATGCGCGAGGCCTTGGATCAGCAATGATCATCGACCGCAGCCATCGGTCGTGGGCCGTCGCGAGCGCCGCGATTCTCATTGTCGCGCTCGCCGCGTACGTGCCGTACGCAGTTGGCTCGCCGCGAGTGGGTGGTGGCACGACACTGGGTCTCGCATACGGGATCGTCGGCTTCGGTTTCATGGCGTTCGTCACCCTGCTCAGCCTGCGGAAGAAATTTCCGATCTGGCGCATCGGGCGGACGCAGACCTGGATGCGCGGGCATCTCTGGCTCGGGGCGTTGAGCCTGCCGCTGATCCTGCTGCACGCCGGATTTTTGTTCGGGCACGGTCTCGCGTCCGTTCTCATGTGGCTGTTCGCCGTTGTGTATGCGAGCGGCATCTGCGGCGCATGGCTGCAGCACACCATGCCCCGCCGGATCCTGCGCGACGTGCCGATGGAAACGATTTACGAGCAGATCGGCCACGTCCGCGCGCAGCTCGTCGATGAGGCGGACAGGCTTGTTGCCGACGCGTCCGGGCGCCTCGAGGTAGCGGTTCCGCCTGCGGCATCCGGCGCGACGGTGCTGGCGACGGTGATGCGCGTCGACGCGGACGTGACGGCGCCGCTGCGCGAGTTCTACGTGCACGAGATGCGACCGTTCGTGCAGGCGCCGTCGCGCAGCCATCCGCTCGCGAATGAGACCAGCGCCGCCGGGCGCTTCGAGAAGCTGCGTCCGCTGCTGCCGGTATCGCTGCACGCCGCCGTCGCGGATCTCGAAAGCATCTGCGAGGAAGAACGGCAGTTGATGCGGCAGGCGCGGATGCACGGCGTCCTGCACGCGTGGCTGCTCGTGCACGTGCCGTTGTCATTTGCCCTGATGGCGCTGGCGATCGCGCATATCATCGGCGCGCTGAGATACTGATGCGCATCCGTACGGCGAAGATGCTCGCGGAGCGGATCGATCTCAATTACTTCAAGCGCGCGCCTGCGCTGCGCCGCTGGAGGTACATTCTTTCAATTGCGATTCCTGCGATCGCGGTGCTGTGGATCGCGGGGTATGCCGCAGCGGGCATCCGCAGGCCCTACAGCGCCGGACCTGTTTCGAGCGCGCACGCCTTTGCCGAGATGAAATGCGAGGTGTGCCACACCTCCGCGAACGCGCCTGCCGGCTTCCGCGCGCACGTCTCCGAGAAGGCGTGCCTCACGTGCCATGATGCGCCGGCGCACGTTGTGAATCAGACGCCGTCGCCCGCGTGCGTGAACTGTCACGTCGAGCACAGCGGACGCGTCCAGTTGGCGAAGGTGGGCGACGGTCTGTGCGTGGATTGTCATGGCGATCTGAAAACCATGCAAGGCGCGCCCGCGATATCGACCACGGTGGGTCGATTTGGCTCCCGACACCCGGAATTCGCGGCGGCACGCGAGGGCGCGAAGGATCCCGGGACGATCAGGTTCAACCACGCGCTGCACATGACAAAGGATGGCGTCCGCAGTTTGAGAGGCATTGAAATCCTGCAGTGCACGGACTGCCACAAAGCCGCGCGCATCCTTCCGCCTCAAGGCGGCAGCCACGAGCTACGCGTTGGCCTGATGAGCGCCGCCAACTACCAACAGAACTGCGCACGGTGCCACGGCCTCGAGTTCGATTACCGCATCGAGCAGCCGGCGCCGCACGACAAGCCTGAGGCCGTGCGTGCTGCCGTGCGTACGGCGCTCCAGAACTACATTGCCGCGCATCCGAGCGAGATCATCAAGCCTGACGATCCGCGGCGGCTGCCGCTGAATTTCCCACCCGCAGCAGAGCCGCCGGCGCGCAACGCGACCGAATGGGTTGCCAGGCGCGCGGATAATGGCGAACGCCTCCTGTGGTCGCGCTGCGATGTCTGTCACGCGAGGACCGGAACGGTGACAGTCACAGTTCCGCAAGCTCAGCCTGTCGCGGATCCGCGACGAAGTGTGACTGTCACCGTTTCTGTCCCCGCGTTTGCGGCATCTCATATCGCGACGCGCTGGATGGTCCGCGCGGCGTTCGACCATACGCCGCACCTGATGCTGCAGTGCGTGGACTGTCATGCCGCGGAGAACAGCCAGCTGACCTCCGACATCCTCATGCCGAAGCAGGCGACATGTGCCACGTGCCACGCGCCGTCCAGGGGCGCCGAGGCGCGCTGCTTCGAATGTCATCAGTACCACGATTGGCGCAAGTCACACGCGGTCAGCCCCGCGTTCAAGCTGACGGATTTCAGGTAAGGCGGAATGCCGAATGCGCGGCCGCACGCGAGGCGGAGCGAAGACATAAAAGAAACGGAGAAAGAGTCATGAAAGCGATCGTCGTCAGGCCGGGGGAACGCGACAGCATCCACATGCGCGACATGCCGGATCCAAAGATGAAGCCGGACCAGGTCGCCGTGAAGATGCTGCGCGTCGGGTTGTGCGGGACCGACGCCGAGATCAATCACGGCCTCTACGGCAAGCCGCCTGACGGTGACGAGTTCCTGATCCTCGGCCACGAGAACCTCGGGGTGGTCGAGGACGTCGGGAAGAAGGTCAAGGGCTGGAAAGCGGGCGACCTCGTGGTCTCCACCGTGCGCCGGCCGTGCGGCGTGTGTCCGCAGTGCAAGTCGGGCGAGAACGACATGTGCAGCAGCGGCCAGTACACCGAGCGGGGCATCATGCGTCGCCACGGCTTCATGGCGCAGTACTACGTCGAGTCGCCGCAGTTCCTGAACAAGATCCCGAAGCCGGTGCGCGACTTCGCCGTCCTGCTCGAGCCGATGTCGGTCGTCGAGAAAGGAATCGACCACGCGTTCCTGCTCCAGCGGCGCACGACCTGGAAGCCGAAGTTCGGCATGGTGCTTGGCGGCGGACCCGTCGGCCTGCTCGCGGCCGCGGTGCTCCGTGCGCGCGGGCTTCGCACGCTCGTCATCGGACGGGAAGAGGCCAACGACCTGCGCGCCCAGATCTCGAAGCAGCTCGGCGCGCAATATCTCTGCGTCGCGAACAAGGCGCTTCCTGACGTGCCGAAGGAAACGGGTTATCCCGACCTCGTAATCGAAGCGACGGGCAGCGCGAAAGTCGTGTTCGATGCAATGGAGATCCTGGGCCCGAACGGCGTCCTCTGTCTGCTCAGCGTGACGGGCGGCCAGACACAGAATCAGGAGCCGATCGATCTCATCAACCAGCGCCTCGTACTCGGTAACCAGGTCGTCTTCGGCAGCGTGAACGCGAATCCACGCCACTTCGCGATGGGCGTCAAGGACTTCGTAACGATCGACAAGAAGTGGCCGGGCACGCTGAGCCGCCTGCTGACGAATCGGATTCCGTGGCAGGACCACAAGTCATGGTTCAACGAGCGCGGGAGCGGGATTAAATCGACACTCGAAATATCCTAGGGTTCACGGTTCACGGTTCACGGTTCACGGTTCACCGGTTCACGGTTCACGGTTCACGGTTCACCGGTTCACCGGTTCACGGTTCACGGTTCACCGGTTCACGGTTCCGGATTCACCCTCTCAGCGCAACGACAGGATCCACACGCAGCGCGCGTCTCGCGGGCAGCCAACTCGCGAGGAGCGCGACGCCGAGCAGCGTGCCCGCAGACATTATCCACGCCAGCGGGTCCCAGGGGCTGATCGCGTACAACACCGTAGTCAGTGCACCGACGTGCGCAGCTCGTCGCTGCTGTACCTCGCGCCTGACAGCGGCAGTTCCGCGGTAGCACACGATCGGCATCGAATCCTGGTGAGACCCGCTGCAGCCGCGCGAAGCTCCTGACCAGCAGCGCCGCGCCGATCGTCAGCACAATCGTCAGCGCGATCTCCGCGACGACCAGCCCGGCGCGTGCGCGCCGCTGGCACACGCCGCCGCTCATGCCGGACCGCCTTGCTTCATTGAGCGCTTCGCGCACGTCGACCCGGACGGACTGGAACGCGGGCAGGAGCCCGAAGAGCACACCCGCCGCGAGCGCAACGCCAAACGTGAAGATGACGACCCGGGTGTCGACCACCACGGCATCGACCCGCGCGGAAGCGTCGATCCGACGAGTTGCACGAGCAGGGGCACCGACCGTCCGCGTTCTGAAACAAGCGGAGTCGGACGGGAAGGACGCCGATGATCGTGGCCGCACGCCCGTCGAGCAGCACGCGCTCACCGAGCACGGCGCGCCCGCCGAACCGCGCCTGCCACACGCCGTGACTCAGGATCACGACCGCCTCGCCACCCGGTTTGTCTTCGTCGGCGGAAAACGTGCGGCCAATCTCCGGAGCGACGCCCAGCATCGGCAGCACGTTCGCGCTGAGCATCTTGGGAGTGACGCGCTGCGGCTCGTCGCCGCCACTCATGTTCAGTCGTGTTGCGGAACGCGCCGCACGCCTGGAGCGACCGCGCGTCGGCGCACACATCGCGATAGTTTTCCGCCCGACAGCGAGAGCAGCGGGAACTGCGGCGGCGTGTGCTCGTTGATCATGACGACGCGATCGGCGTCGTGAAAGGGAAGCGGCCGCAACATGACGGGTCGACGACGCTGAAGATCGCGGACGTGGCGCCGACGCCAAGCGCGATGTCAGAACGGCGATGCTGGTGAAGCCAGGCTGCTTGAGCAGCGCGCGAAACGCCAGACGGAATTCGCGAATCACCTCGCCAGCGTAGTCGGCGTATGCGAGAGCGTCAACGCGCGTAGGGCGGTGTTCCAGCGTCGTACCTTTGTGTGCCGTGATGGAACAAACGAATGCAATGTCCTACGGCTCATTGATTTACGCGCAAAAACTCCCTCGAATGCAGTCAATTGTGTTCCATAACTAGCCATCCTTACGCAAGCGTGCGGCCGCGAAGGCCCTAAAGGCCGTTCAGATAATCCCTACCAAGTCAGCTATTTGGGCAGTCCTGCCGCCTCCATGAGCAGCTGGACTGTTCCTTGCCAAGACCCTGATGCCGGTTAAACGCGGACACTACTGATTATGAAGAGAACCATTGGTCCCTTTGGCGCATCCCTCGTCGCACTGCTGGCGGCATTGGCTGTCTCTGTGTCGGGTCAGCACGGCCCGACGCTCTCGCCCGACCTTGCCGCGCATCCGGCAGGCCATCGCGGGCACCGGATCATCGTGCAGGCGGACCCGAGCGCCCTGGCTGCGCTGCGCGGCCACGGGCTCGGCGTACTGCGGCGCCAGGTTCAGGGCGCGCTCGCGATGGAAGTGTCCGACGAGCAGCTCGAGGCGCTGTCCCGTAATCCGGCGATCGCGCACATCTCCGGTGACCTGCGGGTGTTCGGCGATATGGCCGTCACCAACAAGGTGACCGGCGCGAGCACCGTCTGGCAGGGCACGAGTGGCCTTCTCGGTATCGGCGGCACGCCGGGTTACCGCGGCAGCGGGATCGGTGTCGCGGTGCTCGACTCGGGCATCGGTTCGCACAACGCGCTCGGCACGCGGGTGACGGCGCACGTGAATTTCGTGTCGGGCGAGCCGGGGGTCACAGGCGATCCGTACGGCCACGGCACGCACGTCGCGGGTATCGCCGGCGGAGACGGCAGCGCGGCGAAAAACGTGACCTCGGCGTACAGCGGTGGCAGCGCGCCGGCGATCAATCTGATTGACGTGCGCGTGCTGGGCCGCGACGGTTCCGGTCTGACGAGCGATGTCATCGCGGGCATCGACTGGGTAGTCGCGAACCGCAACAAGTACAACATTCGCGTCGTCAATCTCTCGCTGGGGCATCCGGTGACGGAACCCTCAGCGTCCGATCCGCTGGACCAGGCGGTCCAGCGCGCCGTGGCACAGGGCATTGTCGTTGTCGCGGCGGCGGGCAACTACGGGCAGACGGCGACCGGCGCCCCCATTTTTGGCGGCGTGACCTCGCCGGGCAATTCGCCGTATGCGATCACGGTCGGCGCGATAGATGCGAACGGCAGCGCTGACACGTCCGACGACACGATCGCGCCATATAGCTCGCGTGGTCCCACGAGGTACGATCTCGCCGTCAAGCCGGACGTGGTCGCGCCCGGCACACGCATCGTCTCCCTCGAGGCCTCCAAGTCGTATCTCAGCACGACCTACCCGCAATGGCATGTGGCCGGCAAGGGAACCAACGCGTATCTGCGCCTGAGCGGGACGAGCATGGCAACGCCGGTCGTCAGCGGCGGCATCGCGCTGCTGCTGAACGCGCAGCCCTCGTTGTCGCCAGCGCAGGTGAAGATGGCGCTGCAGATGGGCGCGCGGTATTCGGCCAGCGGCGGCCTCCTCGGCGGGGGCACCGGCACGGTGAATTTCCCGCAGACGCTGACGATCGCGCAGAACGGGCTCGTTCCCAACCTGCTGAACACGGTGGGCAACGTGCTCGGCGCAGGCTCCGGCGCCGCGTTCCGCGACGACGGGTCAATGACGGATCGCCTTTACTACGGGACGGGCCTGCGCCGGTTGAGCATTCTCGATCTCGGATGGCTGTTCCAGGGGGCCGACAAGGCGGACTGGGGCGTGCTGAACCTGCTCGGCCTCACGAATCCGCTCGCGTCGACGCCCGCGAAGCGGCTGCTGTGGGGCGAGGTCGCGGACTGGATCCCCGGCGATTACTGCACGTGGGGCGATTCGATTCGGAGCCCGTCGGGCCAGGTCGTCGTCTGGGGCAGCGGCGATTACGTCGACGCTGACGTCGTCGTGTGGGGCAGCTCCGTGGTGAAGGACGGGCGGTAGCATGAATTCGACAGCCGGGGCGGCGCGCTTGTCGACGCAGGGCCGCGCGTTTATCGCGGCGGTGTCGATCTGCGGCCTCGCCGTGGCAATGTGGTGTGCGTGGACGATCGTTCACACGTCGCTTCCACCCGCCTGGCTGGTCTTTGCAGGGCTCACGCTCGCGAGCGCGAGCCTCACACTCAAGATTCCGTCGATCAACTCGACGCTGGCGGTGTCGGAGATTTTCGCGCTCGCCGCAATCCTCCTGTTCGGTCCGGCGCCTGGCGCGTTCTCGTTCGCCTGTCTGGGGATCGTCCTGTCGCTGCGCGGCCGGGTGACGCGCGATCGCATCGTGCTGATCGTGTTCAACTTCGGAAATCTCGCGATTTCGGGGTGGGTATGCGGTACGATCTTCTTCGCGCTGTCGGGCGTGGCGCCCTTGTCGCAGGGCAGCGGCCACTACGGCGAGCTGGTTCCCGCGCTGGCAGCGACGACGGCGAGCTACTTCCTGCTCAACAGCGGCCTGACCGCATGCGCGGTTGCGGCTGAATCGGGACAGGCGTTCATCAGCCTGTGGCGGACGCATTTTCTGCCGCTCGTGCCGAGTTACGTGGCGGGGGCGTCCGTTTCGCTGATTCTCGTCGTCGTGATGCGGGAGGGGCAGTTCATGGCCTTCGCGCTGGTCCTTCCACTGTTGTTCATTTCGTACCTGACCGTGCAGTCGTCGTTCGGCCGCGTGGAAGATTCGAAAGTGCACGTCACCCAGCTCAATCGTTTGCTCTTGTCGACGGTTGAGACGCTCGCGACCGCGATCGACGCGAAGGACGAAGTCACCCACGATCACGTGCGCCGCGTCCAGCAGGGCACGCTCGCGCTGGCGCGCCTGCTGGGCGTTTCCGACACGGAGATGCTCAAGGCGATTGAGGCAGCGGCCCTCCTTCACGACACCGGCAAGATCGCGGTGCCGGAGCATATCCTGAACAAGCCTGGCAAGCTGACGCCCGCGGAGTTCGACAAGATGAAGCGTCACGCGCCGATTGGCGCGGAGATCCTCTCGTCGATCGAATTTCCATATCCCGTCGTCCCTATCGTGCGGCATCATCACGAGAACTGGGACGGTACCGGGTATCCCGATGGCTTGCGCGGCGCCGAGATCCCGCTCGGCGCGCGGATTCTGTCCGTCGTCGACTGCTTCGACGCGCTGACGTCGGATCGTCCCTATCGCCGACGGATGACCGACGAACAGGCGCTCACGATCCTCTGCGATCGTCGCGGCACCATGTACGACCCACTCGTCGTCGATACGTTCACCGAGAATTACAGGCAGATCATGCCGGCCGCGAACAGTGCTCCGCATCCCGCGGCGCGGGCCATTGGCGATGCGCGCGCTCAGGATCGCATCGAGCGCGAGCAGGCGCGCGAGGCCCTGGCACCGTCGTCGATCGCCGTCAACGACACGCTGCTGGCCGTTACGAGTCTGTCGCGCGCGATGAGCGGGGATGCCACGATCATCGATGTCGGCTCGCTGATGTGGATGATCGTACGGCAGGTGCTGCCGTGTGAGTCGATGGCGATCTTCCTCGTGGACGAGCAGCACGACGAGGTTGCCGTGCGATTTGCCGCGGGCGCGCACGCACACGTGCTGCGCAACGTCACGAGACCGACTGGAACCGGTATCGCGGGGTGGGTTGCGGTGAACGCGAAGCCAGCCGTCAACGCCGACGCCGGGCTCGATCTGGGCCTGCGGGCGGTGGAACTCTCGCCGCCGCTCCGCTCGTGCCTGGCCGTGCCGCTGATGGACAGCGAAGCGCTCGTTGCCGTGCTCGCGCTCTACGGCGACAAACCGGGGGCGTTCTCGGAAGACGACGTGCGGCTCGTCGAACTGCTCGCGCCGCGTCTCGCGTCCGCTCTCATCGTGCCCGCGATCGATGAGGAGGAGGACGGCTTCGTTGCCGCCGCCGCATCCATTGCGGGCGTCAGCGGCGCCTCCAAGCAAAAATCAGGTCTGAAGCTGGTCACCCGCTCCCACCGGAGCCCTGAGCCCGCCTGAAGCCAGAACGGGGACACTCACACTTCGTCCCATTTCTGGGATTAACTGTGACTGTCCCCGTTCTGACTCTGAAGCGAGCGCACGCCTGAAAGGGGGACACTCACACTTCATCCCAATTCTGAGACGAACTGTGAGTGTCCCCGTTTCTCATCGCGGCGGATCGTTTGTGACGGTGAACACCTTGCCGTCGCGCAGGTACAGTCTCTCCATGTCCGCCTTGTTGAACGGCCGCGCGCCGCGACGGCCGAAAACGGCGAGCTGATTGCCGCTTTCATCAACCGCGCGGTCGCGATCGATGCCTTCCGAGATCATCAGCGCGTCGTGCATCGGGTAGTGCGCGATCAGCGTGGGCGTGGGGTGCGGGCTGAAGCCGAGATAGTTCGGGTTGTCTGAAGGCGAGAAGAGCTGCACCACCTGCAGGCCGTTATGCCCGTCCGCGATGTAGGCAAACTGACTGGCGTTCGTCATGCCGATCTTCACGTCGTTCGTGTCGTTGATTGCCCCTCCCGCATTGAACGTCTGTGCCAGCGTCGGCTGCTCGGGCCGTTCGATGTCGACGATGCCGATGCCATCGGGGCCGGCGGCGACATAGGCGTACGTGCGCGCCACGTAGAGATTGCGCGCGTCCTTGAACGGCACGCGCGCGCCGCTGACAAGGCGCGGCTTGTCCAGCGCGGTCACGTCGAGCACCTTCAGCCCGTCCCGATCCACCACGAAGCCGTAGCGAAACTGGATTTGCACGCCGCGCGGCTCGACGAGATCGGGGGCGCCGATCTGCGCCGTCACTTTCGGATGGAATGGATCCTCGAGTGAGACGACAACGAGCGCCTTGCCGGTCAGGATGTACGCATACGTGCCGGCGATCGTAATGCGGCGCCCGCCCGTGAGGACGCCGTCGGGATTGAACGTGACGGCGCGTTCGAGGAAGTTGTTCGATGGGTTGCCATCGAGGAGCGTGCCGACGCCGATGATGTTCCGGCTCTTGGGATCCCTGTTGCCAACGACGATCAGCCCCTCTTCCCGGTCGATGACGTAGAGCAATCCGTACAACACGTGGATCTTCTGTTCCTCGTTCTCCGGACGCTGCGAGCGCAGCGGGTCCACGCCGAGCGTGGTCGGCGTCGCGATCGCAGCTGCAAATTTCGTCTTGACATAGAGCCGCTGCCCGAGCGGTGACACCGGCGCAGTGACGATCGGTTCGCTGAAATCCTTGTTGTCGATGTTCGCGATGTCGTAGATGCGGAAGCCGCCTTTGCCCAGCGCCGCGTAGAGGTATTCTCCACGCTGCTGCACGTCCAGCACGTTTTCACCCGGATGGTGATGCGCGTGTGGGAGCTCGAGTTTGCGCTTCTCGTGCTTCTCGTATTCCTCGGGATACGCGAGCTTGTGCAGGTGGCTCCCGATGATCGCGGGCGGCTCGTCGCGTTCGGCGACGGCGACTCCCTCGAAGCCCTCTCTGCCGTCAGCCACCCAGATGTTGTGGCCCATGAAGTTCATGAAGTTGGTGCCCTGCAGCGTCACGTTCGCGATCCAGGCGTTGTTGCTGCCGTCGGCCGCGACGTGGCAGTCGGTGCACGTCTTCGTTTCCTTCGCGCGCACGGTGTGAGGCACGAAGGTGCTGAATGCCTGGCCGCTGAATCCTTCGGCGGAGACCGTCTGCTGCATGTAGTAAAGCCAGTCGCGCGACTGATTCTGGGAGCTGACGAGAATCGCGCATGCGGAACGCACCGGCGCGACACGGTTGTTCGTAACCGTGCCGTCGCGGCCGAGGAAGAATGAATCATCGCGCAGCACCTGGAAGTTGTATGCCGTCCAGTTGCGCGTCGCGAGCCCCTCGTTGTGCAGCATCGGCATCTTGCGGTTCGCCACCATCGAGAGATGACAGCCGAAGCACGTCGGCGTCCACGACGTGTGGCACGCGTAGCACGTCATCGAGCTGTTCGCGTGCGCGAGCGTGTCCGCTGCCGCGACCAATCCCCACGTCGTCCCGTCACGCTGGATTGTCTTCGCGCGCCGCGACTTGTCCGAGTAGTGCGATGCGCCCGGCGTGATCGTATCGACCGTCTGCACGACTTCCCATTTCAGATTCGGATCCAGCATGGACCGCTGGAAGAGCGTGTCCCCCTCCCAGTAGAAGCGGCGCTCGCGCCACGGCGTTCGCAGCGCGGCGAGCGCGGTACCACCCGCAGGCGCCGCGGGTCCGCTCGTGATCAGCGTCGCACGCCGTTCGATGGATCCGTGGCAATCCACGCAGTCGATTTCAACGGCATTGCGCGTCTCGCCGTACAGCCTGCCGTTCCCGTGGTTGTCCTGATTGAAATGGCAGTCGATGCACTGCATGCCTTTCTCGAGGTGGATGTCTTTCAGATGCACCGCCTTGCCGAAGCGATCCGGATCGTCGTGGGGGACGACCCTGTCGTCGCCGTCGAGCAGGTTGCCGCGGCGATCGCGCTTGTAGACCGCGCGGAATACCCAGCCGTGGCCGTGGAAGTCGGCAAACTGCGTGTGCTGCAGCTGCCTGTTGAATTGCGGCGTGCCGATCTGGCCAAGGAATTTCTCGTCGCCCCACTTGCCGCGAAGCGCCGACTGCTCCGGGTTGCGCGAACGAATCTCGAGCCGGTCCTTATCCGAGAGATCCTTCTGCGCTGCGGGATACATGAATTCACCGTCGGTCTCGTTCTCCCACCAGGTGTAGCCGTAGTACGTCGTGACCATGTTCGTTCCCGGATGCACGTGGCACGTCATGCACTGGCTCGACGGAATGGAGCGTGTGAACGTGTGCCTGATCGGATGTCCGGGCTGCGTGCGCTCGGGATCGATCGTGGGATCGAGCGTCGCGGTGCGGCCGTCGTTGCCGAACTGCGCGTACTGACCGGAGTGATCCGGCGATCGATCGTTGGCATAAACGACATGACAGGCGGTGCAGCCGCTATTGCGATAGTCGCCAGGTTGATCGTTGGTGCCGGGAAACGACAGCAGCGGATCGAGCAGCCGTGTCTTCTGCAGTCCCAGGAACACGGGATCGGTCCGCAGCAGCGTCCCAAAGCCGCGATCGCTCAGCTTCGCATCGGGACGGCCCGGATCCTCGTTGCGCGTGGGGTTACCGATCTCGCCGCGCTTGCTGCCGCCACGCTCGAACACGCGCAGCACGTTGCCCGGCTGCGTAATCTCCCAGCGTGGCAGCGGCTCGAGCCAGGGCAGCCATCCTTTTGTCCGGGTTTCCTCCGGCGTGGGTGCCGGAAATGCCTGCAGCCGCTGCGGCGTGCCGTCGGGCGCATAGCTCTCGCCGTAGCGCGCGTTCTTGTACGGCGCGGCGCCATTGTTGTAGAGCGCCGCCTGCCACAACATCGCGCCCGTCGTCATCATGCTGGTGCGCACGTTGCGCACTTCCGCCGCGTGGCACGAGCCGCACGTTTTGTCGGCGACTCGAAGATCGCCGGGATTGACGAATTGCACGTACGCAGGCGACTCTTCCAGCCATTCGGTGTAGGGACGGATCGCGTTCGCCGAGCTCTTGAAGAGCTCCTTGTTTCGTGGGAGCACGTGCGCCTTGCGCCTGGCCTCGTCGTACTCTTTCGAGTCCGCGGCGAGCCCGCTTGCGATCGTGACGGCAGGATCGCCGCCATGACAATCCGCGCATCCGATCGTCACCGTGCCGCCGGGATGCATCGACGCTTCGTCGGTCTTGGTGTGGCAGGTGATGCAGCCGGCGCTCTGCCTGGCAGCGTCTTCGGATCCGTGTTGGATCGCCGGGGGTGAACCCAACACGCTCGACCTGAAGGTCGGGCCTACTGGTGGTGGGATTGCAGGGGATCGCCCCGCCGCGTTTGCACCCCATACCAACGTCACCGTCCATCCAATTGCGGCCATCGTGACTGCGCGCATGGCATTGGTCATATGCATGTGCCCGAAAGGGGGACACTCACAGTTCGTCCCGCTTTCGGAAATAAGTGTGAGTGTCCCCGTTCTGAACTGTGACTGTCACAGTTCGTCCCGGTTGTGGGATTAAGTGTGAGTGTCCCCGTTCTGTTCAGAATTGCAGTCTCATGTTCACAAATACCGAGAACAGGTGATTCCGTTCGTAGATGTCCTTGAGCCCTTGTCCGAGCCTCATGCCCGCGACGCCGCCGATGATGACGATGTTGTCGCTCAGCGGCGGCCGATACGATGCGCCGGCTCCGTACTCCACGCCGATGTTCAGGCGCACCTTCTCTTGGAACAGCAATGTCTCCAGGACTTCTGTTTTCATGAAGCGCAGGTAGCTCGTCGAGACGAAGCCGCGCAGCTTCGGGGTCAGCTCGACGTCCGCGCCACCATTCACGAGAAAGATCCCGGGATTGACGAAGCTCGCCTGCCCCTCGTCCTTGTTCGTGCGCAGCGAGGGAAGGAGGCTCAGCGGCGACACGAGCCCGGTGCCGGTCTGCGCGAGACGGAGGCCCTGGCGGTTCCACAGACTGAATGTGCCTCCCGCGAACGTCGGGATGTCCAGGATTGCGTCGAACGCGCGGCCGTGACCGTCGTTCGGATCGTCATCACCCGATGCAAAGAATGTCGTTCCCTTGAATCGAATCCAGTCTTTATCGAGTGAGAGTTCCAGCGCGGCCATCTGCGCATTGATGTCGACTGGCGCCGCTTCGATGGCATTGGCCTCTTCGTGCCCGAGCGCCTGGTAGAACGCGTGACTCACATTCCACCGGCCGATGTGACCGCTGCCCGCCCAGCCGACGTAGTACGCGCGCACCGTGTTGTTGCCGATGAGCCCGATGGGCGCGGGACGCACGAGGAACCCGTTCGTGTCGTAGTGCAGCTCGCCCTGGTCCCGATTGGCGTGGAAGCTGAACTCGGTTGTGTAGCCCGGAGTCAGGAAGTCCTGAATGTAGAGATTCGCGATGTACACCTGCTGGTTGCGCCGATGCAGCTCGTTGAAGCCGCTGTTGGTGTCCTTTTCGAGCAGGTCGAAGTACGCGAGGTTGTACTCGATGCGGCTCGATTTCAACGTGCCGAACAGGCGGACGCCCGGGGATTCCAGCACCGAGATGAAGCCTCGAAAGTCGGAGCTGAACTCCTGGATGCCGGCGCGAACCGAGATGAAGTCGTAGTTCGAACTGATATCGAACAGCTTCTTCTCGACGAACGCTTCCTGCAATCCGAGATGGGTGTTCAGGCGATTCGACCCGCGCCGCACATCGGCGTTCGTCTGGAGCTCGGCGAGATCGATGAAGTTGACGCTGAAGGCCGGCGCGACGCGCACGCGCCAGTCGACCGGACGGAACGCCGTATCGCCGCGAAACAGATCGAACGACGTGCGGAACGCGGTGACGGGCAGGTACTGGCCGCCGCGGCCGAAGAAGCGCTGGCTGCCCTGGCGCTTTGTGCTGACGCCGCTTGGCGTCGGCAGGTTGCGCCCTTCGAGCAGCGAATCGCTCACGCCCGTGAACACGAAGAACGTCCGTTTGTCGAGGACCGGGTAGTCCCCCTTCAATCGGTTCTGATTGTAAGGATCCCACCAGCGTCCGCTGACGTACGGATAATCTCCCTCGACGTGATAACGATCCCACTCCGGGAGCGGCAGGTTCCAGCGTTCGGGAACCGGCACGAACACCTTCTCGCCCGGCGGGAGCGGCGTGGCCTCCGACGGCGGCTCTCCACGACGTTCCGGAAGCCGTCCATACGGCGTCGGCGGGCCGGGCTCGATCGGTCGCGACGGTGGCGCCGCTTCTCCCGTGCGCGCGATCTTCAGATCGACGCTCGCCAGCTCCGATGCGGCGAGGCGCAAGCCTCCCTGCGTCAGAGGCTGATAACCGTCGCGCGTGACGGTGAACGAGTACTCGCCGCCGGGAAGGTCGAGAAAGCGGAACACGCCGTCGGCCGTCGTGAGGGCTCGAGCGACTTCGCGCGCGCCGCTCCTCAGGACGACATTCGCGCCGGGGACGGGGCGCCCATCCTGGTCCGTGACCTGTCCCTGAATCGCGGAACGACGCTCGCGCTGGTTGGGGATCTGGTGCGGCTCGAGGTCCGAGGTCCGAGGTCCGAGGTCCGAACGCCGAAACCCGAATTCCGGACGCACGACGCCGCCGGTCGGCGCGTGTCCCAGCGCAAACATCAGCAAGACCGCCGCAATCACGCCCTCACCGCCGCCATTCGTCGATCAGATTCGCGACCAGGCCTGTCCACCCCGTCTGGTGATTCGCGCCGAGGCCGGCGCCATTGTCGCCGTGGAAGTACTCGTTGAACAGCAGGCAGTCGCGCCAGTCGGGATCCTGTTGGAACTTTTCGGTGCCGCCGTAGATGCGGCGATGTCCATTTCCGTCGCGTGTGAAAAGCCCGATCATGCGGTCCGCAATGTGGCGCGCCATCTCGTTCGGACTGATCGCCTTGCCATCGCTCGCGGGCGCCTTGATTTTGAACTCGGGCCCGAACGCCTCCGAGAATTTCGTGAACGATTCAATCAGCAGGAAGGACGTGGGGAACCAGACCGGTCCGCGCCAGTTTGAATTGCCGCCTTTGATCTTGACGTCCGCCTCCGCGGGCTCGTAGCGCACCGTGCCCGCGCCGAAGGAGAACGGATGGTGTTCGTGATATTTCGACAGGCTGCGGATCCCGCCCGGCGACAGGAACTCCGATTCGTCCCAGACGCGCCGCAGCAGCAGCTCGAGCTGATGGCGATCGACAATCGACAGAATGTCGCGGCGTTTGCCGTCCCTCACCTCGGTGTAGCACGCCTGCCCGACGAGATCCGGCCGGTTGCGGATGAACCAGTGGACGTCGGTGACGAAAATCGGGAACGACTCCAGCTCGTCTTCGTCGATGACGTCGATTGCAAAGAGCGGGATCAGGCCGACCAGCGACCGCACGCGGAACTTGTGAAACGCGCCGCTCGGGTACCGCAGGACGTCGTAGAAGAACCCGTCCTCTTCATCCCATAGCTGGTAGCCTCTGCCTCCCATGCGCTTCATCGCCCCGCCGATGTAGATGAAGTGTTCGAAGAATTTCGTCGCCATCGACTCGTAGACCTTGTTGGTCTTCGCGAGCTCGATCGCGATCCGCATCATGTGCAGGCAGAAGAATCCCATCCACCCCGTCGCATCCGACTGCTCGAGGATCGCGCCGTCTGGCAGCTTCTCGCTGCGATCGACCACCGTGATGTTGTCGAGGCCGAGGAAGCCACCCTCGAAGACGTTGAGCCCCTGGCTGTCGACCTTGTTCACCCACCACGCGAAGTTGATCAGCAGCTTCTGGAAGCACTTTTCGAGGAACGGCGTGTCCGCCACGCCGGCGCGATCTTTTTCGATGTTGTAGACCCGCCAGCACGCCCACGCGTGGACCGGTGGATTGAGATCCGAGAACTCCCATTCGTACGCGGGGATCTGTCCGTTAGGATGCTGGAACTGCTCGAAGAGCAGCACCCAGAGGTTCTCCTTGGCGAATGCCGGATCGACGAGCGCGAGCGCCACGCAGTGGAACGCGAGGTCCCACGCGGCGAACCACGGGTACTCCCACTTGTCCGGCATCGAGAGGATGCGCATCGAGTTCAGGTGACGCCAGTGGCTGTTGCGAATGTGCTTTCGCGCCGGCGGCGGCGGCATCGACGGGTCGTCGCCCTCCAGCCACTGGTTCACGTCGAACAGGTAAATCTGCTTCGTCCACAGCAGGCCCGCCAGCGCCTGCCGCTGCACCAGCTTCTCGTCGTCGCTCGCCCTCGGCGGATGAATCGCCTCGTAGAACTCGTCAGCCTCGCGGTGCCGCGTCGTGACGATCGACTCGACATCGTCCAGCGGGGCGTTCATGTGTTCGTTCGTCAACCGCAGGAGCCAGACAGACGAGCCGCGCGCCGGTACGAGGCATTTGAAGTGCACGGCGGCCTTCGTGCCGAACTCGTCCGGGTTGATGCAGCTTTCGCCGTTGACGATGTGGCGGTGGAATGCGTCTTTCGTGTAACGCGCGTCGCCTGGCGAGCCATACAGCCGCTCGGTGTTGCTCTCGTTGTCGGTGAAGAGCGGCCGGCCGCTCGACGGCGCGTAAAGGTAGCGCGGCCCGAGACGATACTCGAACATCAAGTTCGGCAGCGGCTCCGTGCCGGTGTCGTCCGCGACCAGCGACTGCCAGTCCTTCCCGTGCGCCGCGCGACGGATCGCGGGAGGCCTGCGGCGCTCGGGTCCCCATGCCCATGTGTTTCGGAACCAGAGGTGGGGAAGCACGTGCAGCTCCGCACCCTCGGGTCCACGATTGAACGCTTCCACACGAATGCAGATGTCGTCAGGCCCCGCCTTCCCGTACTCGACGACGATGTCGAAGCAGCGGTTCTCGTTGAAGACACCGCTGTCGAGCAGCTCGAACTCCATGCCGCCGCCGCCTCGCGCGCGATTCTCGCGCAGCAGCCGCCCGTACGGGTATTCGGCATGCGGGTACTTGTAGAGCAGCTTCATATAGCTGCCCGTCGGCGTCGCATCGAGGTAGAAGTAGTACTCTTTTACGTCCTCGCCGCGATTCCCCTCGCTCGATGTCAGACCGAACATCCGCTCCTTGAGGATCGGATCTCGCCCGTTCCAGAACGCAAATGCCAACGTGAGCAGCTGGTAGCGATCGCACAGGCCCGCGATGCCGTCCTCGCCCCATCGATACGCCTTGCTGCGCGCGAGATCGTGCGGCAGGTAATCCCACGCGGCGCCGTTCGGACTGTAGTCCTCGCGGACGGTGCCCCACGCGCGTTCGCTGACGTAGCAGCCCCAGCGTCGCCAGGGGGGAACAACTGCGGGTGTGGAGTGGGAGAGTCGGGCGTGTTCAGCTGTCTGGCGCGTGCGCGAAGGCATGTGGTCGGGTATTATCTGCGGGCCGCGCATGCGTCGCAATCTTCCCGTGTACTTCTGTGAGTTCGCCGGCACGGCGATCATGTTGTTCGTCGGCGTCACTGCTGTCGCGCTGATGTGGGCGCCCGCCTCTCCGATGCCGGTGGTACCCAATCCGATGCTGCGACGGTTGATCACCGGCATCATGTTTGCCGCAGGGGCCACCGCCGTCGTCTATTCGCCGCTTGGTCAGCGCAGCGGCGGACACATCAATCCCGCCGTCACGCTCGCGTTCTGGCGAGCGGGCAAGGTGCCGACGCGCGACGCCGTTGCGTATGTGATCGCGCAGTTCGCCGGTGCGCTGGCCGGCGCGTTCGCGGCAGGTCTCGCGTGGCGCGAGCTCACGCCCGCCGTGCAATACGCGGCGACGACGCCGGGTGAGGGCTATTCCACGATCGTCGCGCTCGTCGCCGAAACGATTGTCACGTTCCTGCTCGTGTTCACAATCTTCGTCTCCGTGAACAAGCCACAGACCGCGTCGCGCACGGGTATCATCGCTGGGATCCTCGTGGCGCTGCTCGTGATGATTGAATCCCCGCTGTCGGGCACGAGTCTCAATCCGGCGCGGACGCTTGGGCCGGCGATCCTCGTGCCGCTCTATCGCGACGTCTGGATCTATTTTGTCGGCCCGTGCCTCGGCGCACTCATCGCTGTAGCGGCATACGTGCAACAGTGGGGAAGCGGCACGGTCTGCGCGAAGCTGTATCACACCGAGAAGTATCGCTGTCCCTTCGACCAGTGCGGCTACCGCCTCGTGTCCGCCGGTGAGACGGTGATGCGCGAAGGGGAGCTGGGCGCGGAGGCGTATATCATCGAACGAGGCGTGCTCGAGGTATTGCGCGATCGCTCGCAGACGACGCCTATCCCGGTGGCGCAGCTCGTGAAGGGAGATTGGGTTGGTGAGATCAGCCTGCTGCTCGACGAGCCACGCACCGCGACCGTGATCGCGCTGTCGGACGCGCAACTGCGCCGGGTCACGAGAGAAGATTTCGGCCGGATCCTGGCCAGCGATCCCGAGCGCACACAGGAACTGTTGCGACAGCTCGCGCGCCGGGTTCGGGAGTCGAGCGATCGTCTTGCGGGAAGGGTATGAGCGGATGCGGGTGCGCTTCTGGGGCGTGCGCGGCTCGGTGCCATGGGCCGTGCCCAACGCCATCGGCCACGGGTGCAATACGCCGTGCATTGAACTGCTCGACGAGCGCAGCGGCGCGATTCTGATTCTCGATGCGGGCTCCGGGATCGTCGGCGTCAACCCCGCGGCCGTGTCGCCGACGCCGCGGCCGATCTCGCTGCTGCTGACGCACTATCACTGGGATCACCTGCAGGGCCTTCCGTTCTTCGCGACGCTCTATCAGCCCGGATGGGATCTCACGATCCACACGCCCGCGCTCGCGGCGCACGATCCATCGTGGCTGGACACAGTGTTCAAGTCGCCGTTCTTCCCGGTGCCATATCAGCATTTGCCGAACCGTCCGCGCGTGAACCTGATACGACCGGGCGAGCTCGACATTCCAGGATTCGAGGTCACCGCGCTGCCGCTCAATCATCCCGGTGGCGCGCTGGCGTATCGCATTCGCGGCGTCACGGGAGACTTCGTGTACGCGACCGACCATGAGTTTGGCGATCCGGAGTACGACGAGCCGCTCGCGGATTTCGCGCGCGGCGCGGCCGCGATGGCACTCGACGCCCACTTCACGCCGCAGGAACTGCCGCAGCATCGCGGGTGGGGCCACAGCGACTGGCGCCAGTGCGCGCAGTTCGCCGCGGCCAACGACATCGGCGGCCTGTGGTTGTTCCATCACAAGCCCGGACGATCGGATGAAGAGCTCGTCAGGATCAGGGCGGACGCGCGGCGTATCTTTGCCGCGACAGAAACGGCGAGTGAGGGTGAGGCCCTGCAGCTGTAGCTTGGCTTGTAGGCCGCCTCTTTAGAGGCGGCAGCAGCGACTGCCGCAACCCCACGCCGGGTCTAAAGACCCGACCTACCTGCCATGTGTTATCGCTGTATCTCAGGATTCCGCGGCAGCTTCAGATAAGGAAGCCGCACCGAGCGTCCGCTGCTGTCAACCATCACGCTGTTGTCGACGCGCAGTTCGTCGGGCGGATGGAAGCCTTCGCTCCCGAGCTGCGAGACGTAATCGTCCTGCTCAACTCCGTCGCCGCTGACGCCGAGTCCGCCGATCGGACGGCCGCCACGATAGAGAGGGACGCTTCCCGGAAACCAGACGATACCGCTCTGATTGAGATAGGCACGATTGCCGCCGCGCGAGGCGCCCGGTCCTTCCGTGCACGGGTTCTTCGTGTCGTAGAGGTAAAGATCGAACCATGGGCCGGGCCGCGGATGATCGTCTCGTTCCTCGAGCTCTTCCGCGCGATCGATTCCAGGAGGAAAGAGCGGCTGTCCGGCAAAGCTGATGGTACGCGCCGTGATCGCCCATCCGCGTCCTGGCGGCGGATCTGGCGTCCAGGTGTACTTCTCGCGCGCGCTGTTCTGCGCGATGGTGCGGAGCGCCTCGTATCCTTCGCGCGTGCTGAAGTAGTACGCATTGCGCGCTTTGGTCATCGCCACGTCCGATGAGAACACGGTGCCGTCCGGCATGCGATACAGCGCGAGGATGGCGCCGGTTTCGTCGGAAATGCCGATTGTCATGCGCGCCGGCTGGTTGATCGGGAGGCGGATCATCGCGCGCGTGCGAAAGGCGACGTCAACGGATCGGTCGATGATCTGGCGAACTTCGTCCACGGTGAGGCCGCCCGCGACGGTGCTGCCGCGCGGCCCCAGCACATATCCCTCCGGCGCCTGGAGGCCGCCGCGCGCCTCGATGCTGAACCGTCCGCTGGAGACTTGTCCCGGCGCGGATCCGGCGGGCCGTCCGCGCAGCGTGCGCCGGATGCAGGCAATGTTCGTGCACGCGCCGAAGAAAGGCAGGCGGATCCCGTCGACATACACGGCGCCCGGCGGGCCGAGCGGTTCCGAGAAGTCCATGCCGCGGCCGGCGCCCGCCGCGGCCAGCGTTGCGGCGTACTCCGCGAAGTTCGCGGACACTCCGGCAACGCCGACGCCTCCGATGACTTTGCCTCCTCGGTAGATCGGAATGCCGCCGGGATTCACGGGCACTGCATTCAGATCATCCTGTCCGGTGTCGAACACGTCCGCCTTGCCCGTCGTGATGCCGACCGACGACAGCGGCTCGCCCGCATCATCGAGCATCGGGCCGCCTCGCGCGCAACCGCGCGTAGCGGACGGCTCGCAGGGGAGCGGCGCGCCTCCCGCGCCGTCACCGAACACACCGGCGATTGATTTCGGCCGAGGAAACGCCGCGTTGAACACCGCGTCGCCAAGTTGATCGACCTTGCACCCGCGATTGATGTTCTCGACGCCGTAAAGCGCCGCATTGGGAGTGTTCTGCACGCCGGGCGGATAGTGGATGCCGCTGATGAAACGGACGGTGCGCGACGAGAGCGGCGCCTGATCGTTCGCAAACATCGCCCCCGTGCGCGCGAGCGTCACCGCCACGTCGGGCGTCGGCTCGTCCGCCTGCGGCCGCGAGTACACGCCGAGAATGTTGCCGGTGCGATCGACGACTGCGGCCGCGAGCGTGTCGTTGCCGAGGGCGGTGGCCGCGACCGTCAACACCGCGCGCACATCGTCAGCCGTGAGGATCTCTGCCGGGCCTCCGGCCCGATCCGACGGAGTGTTCTGGGATGTCAGTGTGACGGGGATGATGACGAGAAGGATGATGATGCGAAAATGTCGAGGCAAGTGCACGCGGCGAGTTTATACCACGGAAAATGGCCACAGAAAAACACAGAAGAACGCTGAAAGACACGGATGTAACACGGAAAAACACGGAGATGAAACGTCTGTTGGCTTCGTGTGCTTTCGCGTTGTTCGGTGTTGTCTGGTCGTTGTTCGATGTTGCCGCGCGCCGGGGTTTGCGCGGCATCGACCGTCGCGCAGAGGCAGAGCGCGGCCAGAAAAGGCGTCGATTTCATGACTTCCTCCGTGATGGAGGCAGCAAGGGACGTATCTAATGGTGAAAAGGAGCCGGCCTTAATCGAACGGAAGAGGCGTTTGCGTCAGGATTGGAATGCGCAGCCGTCCCGCGCCATTGGTGGCGAAGAGTGGGTTTTGCCCCACGCGGCTGACAGCTTCATCGGCGGCGCGATTGAATGCGTCGAGGAGATCCAGCGATCGTGTGCGTGGACGCCGCGGCCGGCGCAGCTGGCGCAGGAGGGCGCCCGTGAAGAACCCGTTCACACTGTTCTCCCGCGCGCGCCCGTCGGCGGCGCACGATGCGAGCGCGATCGGTCGCTGCGCGTCCGGCAACGTGCCGAGCGCGTCTTCGAGCCTGCGCATGCGATCGCCGGCGTGGCAGGTATCCACGATCAACACGCGCAGCCGCGCATTCATCTGCTGCGCAAGCGCCTCGAGGATCGGGTCGATCGCGAAGACGTGGCCGCTCCAGTAGATCATCAGCAGATCGAGATCGTCGATCGACGCGCAGTGCGACAGGTGAGCATCGATGGCGGCGGGTGTCGCCTGCGGGCCGGTGAGACAGCGATTGCGTTCGGCGCGCCAGTATCCGAGCTGTGCGAACGTCCACGACATGCCGAACGCGTCGCGCTCGGCCGAGCGCACGGTGGCCCCGTTGGCCTCGCGATTCACGCCGATGGATAAGAGGTGATATCTGAAATCCCGCATGAACCGCCGCTCACAATGTCGGCAGCTCAACCGTGGGACTTTAACAACGGTCAATCCGCCCGAGATCCGAGTTCGAAGCCGGCGCCCGATAACCGAAGTCCGTCGACCCGTCTTCGCCGCTCCGCCGCGGCGCGCAAGCCGCAACTGACAACCGTCAACCGATCACAACGCCGTCAGCGCGCTGACGAAAATGCGCAGCCACGACGGCCCTCGCCGCGCGAATCAATCATTTAGGTCCGGCACCGAAGCTGAACTGCATCGATTGTGCCCGTGCGTCCTCTTGCGTCCCTGCGGCACTGGCGCCTGGTGGGACGCTGCTGCTCGCGGCGCCATGGAAGTCGCGGCTCGCTGGCCGGACGCCAGGTAGAGGCTGCTGAAGAACGCGAGCCTGAATGCCACGTGTCAAACGCTGAACGGGCTGAAAGTTCAATCAGTTTTGGGCTTTCAACGACCCGCTAAAGACGGAGCCACCAGATTCCCGAAACGCGATAATCGTCCGATGGACGAAGCTGCTTATGCGGCTGCCCGGTCCCGCATGATCGCAGAGCAGATTCGCGCCCGCGGTGTTCGCGATCAGCGCGTTCTCGACGCGATGAATCGCGTGCCGCGGCATCTCTTCGTTCCAGGCGCCGAACGTCACGAGGCCTACGAAGACCATCCCATCCCAATCGGTTTCGGGCAGACGATCTCGCAGCCCTACATCGTCGCGTTCATGACGGAGGCGCTCGGCGTCGAGCCCTCCCATCGCGTGCTTGAAATCGGCGCCGGATCCGGATATCAGACGGCGGTGCTCGCCGAGCTTGGCGCAACCGTCTACGCTGTTGAAGTGATCGAGGCGCTCGCAATACGCGCGCGTCAACTGCTCGACGAGTTGCATTACGCCAACGTGCACCTTCGCGCCGGCGATGGATACGCGGGATGGCCGGAACACGCGCCGTACGATCGCATCATCGCGGCCGCCGCCCCTGACGACATTCCGCGCGCGTTCATCGACCAGCTCGTCGAGGGCGGGATCCTCGCGATTCCGCTCGGCGTGATCAACCAGCAACTGCACGTGAGCAGGCGCGTGGGAGGCAAGCAGGAGACGATCGGCACCATGCCGGTGAGATTTGTCCCGATGATCAAGAAGGCTTAGGACTCACGGCTCAGGCGCCAGGGTGGCTCAGGACCAGCTATCCCTTGAGGCCGGCATGAGCCGTGAGTCATGAGCCCTGAACCAATTCAGTCCAGCCGGAACACGCCTCGCAGCGGGCCAGGTCCAGCGTCTCCATCGTAGTAGACGCCCTCGAGAAAGAGGCCAGAGGCCGGCGCTGTCAACGTCGCGGGAATGCCCGAACGTTCTTCGAGGAAGCGGGCGGCGCGATCGACCGTCAGCTCGCCGCGCCCGACCGCCGCAAGCACGCCGACGATGCGGCGAACCATGCGCCACAAGAAGTGCGAGCCTTGAATCCGTACGAGCAGCAGGGCGCCCTCGTCGACGATCTCGAGTCGATCGACCAGGACCTTTGTGGACTTTTCACCCGGTTCATCCGCGGTGAACGACTCGAAGTTCTTCATGCCGACGAATGAGGCGGCGGCCTCGCGCATACGCGCCGCATCGAGCGGATCCTTGATCCACCAGACATATGGCTTGAAAAAGGCGGTCTTGCGCCGTGCGATCTGATAGAGGTAACTGCGCGAGACCGCGTCGTGACGCGCGTGAAAGCGGTGCGGAACCTTGTCGATCTGGCGGATATGGATATCGGCCGGGAGCACGTCGTTGATTCGCGTGCGAAGCGCCGCGGGCGGCACGTCCGTGTACAACTCCAGATGTGCGACCTGCGCGAGCGCATGCACTCCGGCATCGGTTCGTCCGGCGCCATAGAGCTCGAACTCTCGCCGTCTAGTCACCTCGCCGATGGCCTGATCGATCTCCCCTTGCACGGTTCGAGCGTTCTTCTGAATCTGCCACCCGCTGTAGCGCGTGCCGGAGTATTCGATGACGAGCTTGTAGCGGGGCATGAAATTGGGTGATTTGGTAATCGGGTGATTGGGTAATCGGGCCTGCGCGGCCTACCGGCCGCGCTTCAAAAGCACGCGCGATAGCGCGTGCGAAGTCCAATTACCCAATTACCCAATTACTAAATCACCAAATCAAGCCTGAGATCGATCGGGTGATTGGGTAATCGGGTGATTTGGTAATCGGGCATGCGCGGCCTACTGGCCGCGCTTCAGAGCACGCGGCGTAGCGCGTGCGAAGCCAAATCACCAAATCACCAATTACCGCAATTACCCAATTAATTTGCGGCCGCGCGCGAGGAAGATCGTGATCGTCGCCTGGGTGCCACAGTTCGATGTGGGGCAGCACGTTTCCTGCGTGTCGCCGACGGTGACCTCCTCCAGATCGGCCTCGAGGAACCACGACGCGACGTCGCCGCGGGCGAAGCCGAGCCACAGGTCGTGCTGCTCGGTCCGCAGCCACTCGTGTGTGTGGGTGTCGGCATCGGTGACGACGAGCGCACCCCTCGGCTTCAGCGCGCGCGCCATCTCGCGGATGGCGCCGGCAGGATCGGGCGCATGATGCAGCACCATGTTGGCGACCACCGCGTCAGCTTCGCCGTCGCGCAGTGGAAGATGATCGGTGTCGCCGCGACGGGACTCGAAGGAGCGTCCCGCGAACTTCGCGCGCGCCTCGGCCAGCATCGCATCCGAGATGTCGATCCCGATCACACGCGCGCCGGCATCGAGCGCTGCCTCGGCGAGAAAGCCGGTGCCGATGCCCACGTCCACGACGACCATTCCCGGCGCGACGCCCGCCGCCGCGATCGCCGCGCGACGCACGCCGTCGCCAAAGAACTGCCGCCGCATCTCGTCCCAGCGCGTTGCGACCTCGTCGAAGTACTTTCGTGTGCCGTCAGACATGTGTCTCACTCCCTGCCTTTACCGGTATCAACGCAATCGCATCGATCTCGACCCGCATGCCAGCGCCCGGCAGATTCGACACTTCGACCGTCGTCCGCGCAGGACGATGGTCGCCGAACATGCGCGCGTAGACTTCGTTCATCCGCGGAAATTCCTTGATGTCGACGAGGAACACGCCGCATCGCAGCACGTCGGGCAGCCCGGATCCTGCCGCCTCGAGGATGGCGGCGATGTTTTTCAGTGTCTGCTCCGTTTGTGCTTCGACGTCGGGACCGGCGAGCTGGCCCGTCGATGGATCGCGGCCTCCCTGGCCGGAGACGAACACGAGATTGCCCGCCACGGTTGCCGGAGAGTAGGGACCTGCCGGAGTCGGCAGCTTGCCGCTGGTCACCAGTTGCACTTGATCGCTCATCCCGCCATCCTATGCGAGGAGGATGCGCTGGCTCCAGACCAGCCTGCGCGTGGACAGCCGATGACGCGGCACATTATCGGAACCCTGCTGATGGCGGGCGCCCTCGACGGCGCGCCCGTCACCGCGCTCGTACCGCAGGCCGATTCTGCGCGCGAAGCCCTGAACCTGGGGCGCACGCACGATCAGGCCCTGTATGACGCGTTCAACGCCGGTTACCGGCTCACGCCGTCAGGGACCGTGGACAGCGTGGAGGTCATCACGGAGTTCCGGCGCGCCGTGCTGATCGTGCACGAGCACGCATTGCAGGGGGAATACTCGTTCACCGCCAACGACCTTGCCTCCGCGTTGACGCCGTATCGTGGCACGGTGACATTCATCGCACAGGTGCGGCTGCATCCTCTGAACACCTATGCCGCGCCCCCCGCGTACGATCTCTACGTTCGCACGGGCCAGGATTCGAAGCCGGTTGCCGCGCCTGCGATCAAGCGGGATCCGGTCTATCCGCCCGGCAGCATGGGCCCGGGCAGCTCGATGACGGCCATCCGTCTCGAAGCATCGTTTCCGCGCGCCGACATCGCGAACGCGGCAGAGCCTGCGCTGATCGTAAACGACGAACATGGCGCGATCGTCTGGCAGTCACGCCTCGATCTCGCTCGCTTTCGCTGAGGGAGATGCGAACGTTGGTCGAGCTTACGATTTGCATGGATCGGGTTTGAACGAGTATGGTTTTCGGGAAAATTGGACCCGCGATTGTCTTCAACCCGACCACAGATGGACGCGCTCCTTGCCGTCGCGCTGGATCTCCTTGCGCAGGCGGAAGCCCACCATCGGGTCGCGAACCGCCTCGAAGTGGCAACGCGCGTGCTCGCGCGCGGTGGTCACCCGCGCGGGACGTTCGACGCCGCGCAGGTACGCACGGTTCGCGAACAGGTCACGGCGTTGGAGGACCTGTGGACGACCCACCGTAACCTGTTGTCGGAATTCAGCCGCGAGCTCGAGGCCTTGCTCGGCCGCGCGCGAGGGGCCCAAGCTCGGCGTTGAGCTGGTGCGTACTTTGATCTATCCCGCTGCATGGAGTCGCGGAGAGAACGTCCTTACGTACTCGTCATTGGAGCCCCTCAGTCAAGCTCACCAGGTTGCCTCCATGCGGTGACCGATTCGCTCCACTTCTCGTACGACGCCGCGGTCAGCGCTGAAGACGCGATTGAGATCGCGCAACGCCGCCGTCCCTCGCTGATCCTTCTCAACCTGCACAACTACGCGGCCGACAGCCTGGACACGTGCCGCACGCTCGTGAACGCGGACGCCACGCGCGACGTGCCCATCCTCGCCATCGCGGGCGCGGCGAACCAGCAGTTCATGATCGCGCTTGCCGTGAAGCCGTGCGACGTCGATTCTCTCGATCGTGAGATCCGCAGGATTATCGATACGGTTCACTGACGAGGTCCGAGGTCCGAGGTTCGAGGTTCGAGGTCCGAGCGCGAAGGCCGGATGCTTAGAGTGGGCAGATGATAAATGCACTTCTGCTCACGTGGGTACTCACGCAGGCGCCATCGAGGGCGCCCCAGTCCGGCCTCGATACGGCGGCGATCGCGCGCGATCGGACGGCAGGGACAATTCCAGGGAGACGTCTACAAGATTTCGCTGCCGCGCACGGATCTCGACGTGCGCGTCGGGGGCGTGAAGATTCGGGCGGGCTTCGCCCTTGGGAGTTGGGTCGCATTTCGCGCGACGGGACCCGAGGCGATCGTGCATGGCGATCTCGTGCTCACCGGGCGCGAAGTCGATCCGGTGATCGCGCGTCTCTTTGCATCCGGCCTGCGATCACCGTGGTCCACAATCACCTGGTTGGTGAAACGCCGCGCATCATGTACGTCCATGTGTGGGGCACCGGCGAGGCGCCGCTCGATGCGCTGAGCGCGCCCGCGGCCGATGACGCGGGTCTGGGCGCGGACGTGATCCCATGGCACACCGGAGCTGTACTTCATGCACTTCTGGGCCAGCGGCGCGCCAGACAAAGTTGGCGATGGACTCCGCGCGGCGCTCGATCGCCTGCACAAGTAATCGCGACGTCGTTCCCTTGTCCACGTACGACCTCACGTGGCGTCGCGGAGAACGCAGAGAGTTTCTTGTCGGAATTACTCAATCGTCGCGTAACCGTGCCTGACTGGCGAAACGTATTCATTTAAAGTCCTCTGCGACCTCGGCGCGCTCCGCGTGAGTACGTCCGTGGCACGCCACTGCAACCGTGTCGTTCCCTTGTCCACGCACGACCTCACGCGGAGGTCGCGGAGAGCGCCGAGCGCTTTTTGTCGGACGTACTCAATCGGTCCGTAACTGACTGCCGAAACACGTACCAGTGCAAGTTCTTTGCGAGCTCGGCGTGAGTACGTCCGTGATACGCGACCGCAACGCGCGTTGAAGCGACGGCGAGCCCGAGCTCGTAGGGCGTGTTACAGTCCGATGATGACCCCGCGTCTTCGCCTGCTGCTTCCGTTCATCACCCTGCTCGTCACGTTCGCGCCCGTGGCTCGTGCGCAGCAGACCGCGCCGGCGCAGTCGACGCCGCAGACGTTGTCGCCGCAGGACACGATTCCGTTCGACCCGGCGGTCAAAACCGGGATCCTCTCGAATGGAGTGAAGTACTACGTGCGCAAGAACGGCCGCCCCGCGAATCGGGTGCTGCTGCGGCTCGCCGTGAAGACCGGATCGCTCGACGAGGCAGACGATCAGCAGGGGCTCGCGCACATGGTCGAGCACATGGCCTTCAACGGCAGCGCGCATTTCAAGCCGGGTGAACTCGTCTCGTATTTCGAATCCACTGGCGCACGGCTCGGGCCGCATGTGAACGCGTATACGAGCTTCGATGAAACCGTCTACATGCTCGATCTGCCGTCGGACAAGGCGGAGATCGTCGACAAGGGGCTGACCGCGATGGCGGACTTCGCCGGCGGCCTGACCCTCGATCCGAAGGAGATCGACAAGGAGCGGGGCGTCGTGATCGAGGAATGGCGCGGCGGCCTTGGCGCCGGATCGCGCGTGCGCGACAAGCAGATCCCGGTCCTGTATTACCACTCGCGCTACGCCGAGCGCCTGCCGATCGGCAAGCCCGACATCCTGCGCACGTTCAAGCCGGAGCGGCTCCGCGGGTTCTACGACACGTTCTACCGTCCGGATCGCATGGCGGTCGTGGCGGTCGGCGACATGGACGTGGAGAAGCTCGAGGCGGCCCTGCGTGCCGCGTTCGATGACATCACGTCGCGGACCGGCTCGGCGCCCGGCCGGAATGCCGATGTGCCGCTGCACAAGGAAACGCTCTTCAGCATCGTGACGGATCCGGAAGTCACGCGCTCGTCAGTGACCATCGTCCGCAAGCGCCCGCGGCAGGAAGAGTCGCGCGTCGCCGACTATCGCCGCGATCTCGTGCAGCGCTTCTTCTCGCAGATGCTCAACGATCGCTTCGACGAGCTCACGCGCCGTCCGGATGCGAAATTCCTGGGCGCCGGCATGTACGGCGGCAACCTGAGTCCGACCGTGGAGACCGTGTCGCTCAGCGTCAACGTACAGGACGGCAAGATCCCGGACGGCCTGACCGCCGTCGCGATCGAGGCGAAGCGCGCGCGCGAACATGGCTTCGCGGACGCCGAGCTGGACCGCGCGAAGAAATGGATGCTCGCGTCGTACGAGCGCGCCTACAACGAGCGCGACAAGACAGAGAGCGGATCGTTCGCGCAGGAATACCTGAATCACTTCCTCGAACAGGAGCCGAGCCCCGGCATCGAGTACGAATACAAGCTGGTGCAGCAGCTGCTGCCGGGCATCTCCGCGCCGGAGATGTCCGCGACCGCGAAGACGCTGCTCGCCGACGACAGCCGCGTGGTCCTGGCGCTGACGCCGCAGAAGACCGGCGTCGCGGTGCCGACCGAAGATCAGTTGCGTGGCGCGATGACGTCCGCGGAAGCCACGGCCGTCACCCCATGGCACGACACGACGTCGACGCGCGAGCTGATCGAGCACCTGCCGGAACCCGCCGCCGTTACCGCGCGCCGCCAGCTGCCCGAGGTCGACGTCACCGTCGTGACGTTCGCGAACGGCATCGAGGCGTGGCTGCGGCCGACCGATTTCAAGAACGATCAGGTCGTGTTCACGATGTACGCGAAAGGGGGCTCGTCGCTCGCGCCGCCGCAGGACTATCAGGAGGCATCGCTGGCGGCTGCGTATATCGGGCTCTCGGGCGCCGCCGGTGTGAAGGCGCTCGATCTGCAGAAGATGCTGGCCGGCAAGATCGCCAACGCCTCACCGTTCATCAGCCTGTCGACGCACGGCTTCTCGGGATCCGCCGCCCCCGCGCAGCTCGAGACCGCGCTCCAGTTGCTGTACGCGCGGTTCACGCAGCCCGGCGACGATCCCGAGGCGTTCGATCTCGTCAAACGTCAGCTCACGGCGACCGTCGTCAATCGTCTGGACAACCCGGGCGTGGTGTTCGGCGACAAGCTGGAAGAGGTGAACTCGTTGGGGCACTACACGACGAAGCCGTTGACCGTCGATCGGATTACCCAGCTCGATCGCGCGAAGATGGTGTCGTTTTATCGCGATCGTTTTGCGAACGCCGCGGATTTCACGTTTTTCATGGTCGGCGCGTTCAAAGTGGAGGAGGCGCTGCCGCTGCTCGCTCGGTACGTCGGCACGCTGCCGTCGAAAGGCGCGAAGAGCTCCGCGTACAAGGACGTCGGCATCCACTTCCCGGCTGCCATCGAACGCGCGACGGTGGAAAAGGGACGTGAGCCGAAGAGCGAGACGGTGGTGAGTTTCTTTGCGGACCCTCCCGTCGATCCGATGGAGCAGGAGCGCATCAGCGCGGCCACCGACGTGCTCGAGATTTCACTGCGCGACATCCTGCGCGAGGAGCTCGGTCAGACTTACACGGTGTCGGTCGACTCCGTGCAGCTCTTTCCGCAGCGCGGCGGCGGCAACATCGAGATCAGCTTCGGCGCGGCGCCCGAGAACATCCAGAAGATGACGGATCGCGTGCTGCAGGAAGTGCAGCGGCTGCAGAAGGAAGGGCCGTCAGCGGACCTGCTGAACCGGGCGAAGGAGACCGCGCGCCGGAACTACGAGACGTCGCTGAAGCAGAACGGCTACTGGCTCGGACGCCTCCAGTTCATCCACATGAACGGCCAGGATCCGGCGCTGCTGATCCACAGGACCGATCGCATCAACGTGCTCACGATTCCGATGCTGCAGGAGACGTTCAACAAGTACTTCCCGATGGATCGGTACACGGTCGTCACGCTGATGCCCGCGCCGGCGTCAAAATAACGTCCGGCGCTCATCGGCCCTCTGCGAAATGCCGTACGACCCACTCCACTATCACGACCGCCGCGAGCACTGATCCCACCAGCACGATCAGCGCCCACGTCATCATCTTCTTATACTCGGGATCCATCTCCAGTCCAATTATGTCTGATTGGATTTCATACCCAATCGTGTGGCTTTCGGTTTTAGCCGTGGATTCGCCGCGAATCGACTCGCCCTAGAGAGCGGACGCTACGAGATTAGATGGAACAAGCAATGTGCTAAGGTGGGCGCCCAATGGGCTTCTCGACGATCGATTACGTCGTGCTCCTCGTGTATCTCGCGGGCATCACGGCGTTCGGGATGCAGTTCAAGAAATCCCACAAGAGCGTCAAGGATTATTTCGTCGGTGCGCGGAACACGCACTGGATCATCATCTGTCTCTCGATCGTCGCCACGGAAACGAGCACGCTGACGCTGATTGGCGTGCCCGCGCTTGCGTATGGGCACTTCGCGCGGCCCGAGCAGGGAGGCACGCTGACGTATCTGCAGGTGCTGATCGGCTACGTGGTGGGACGATTCATCATCGCGCGTCTCTTCCTGCCGTCGTATTTCCGCGGGGATTTGCTGACGGCGTATGCGCTGCTCGAGCGGCGGTTTGGAGCGGGGACGCGTCACGTCGCCGCATCGCTCTTTCTCGTGATGCGTGCGCTGGCCGAAGGGGTCCGCGTGTTTGCCGCATCGCTCGTGCTCTCGGCGGTGCTCGCGTCGAGCTTCCCCGGGATCCCGCACCTGTGGCTCTGGTCGATCGGGCTCGTGGGCGTGCTGACGCTGATCTACACCTTCGAAGGGGGCATCGCAGCGGTCATCTGGACGGACCTGATTCAGTTCGTGATCTACATCGGCGGATCATTGCTGGCGGCGTACGAGCTCCTGCAGCTGACGCCGGGTGGCTGGCACGGCGTCGTGGAGGTCGCGTCGGCGGCAGGCAAGCTGCAGGTATTCTCGTTCTCGACCGACGTCACGGTGCCGTTCACGTTCTGGGCCGGCGTGATCGGCGGCACCTTCCTCACCAACGCGAGCCACGGGACGGATCAACTCCTCGTGCAGCGGCTGCTCACATGCAAGGACCTCCGCGATAGTCAGAAGGCGATTATCACGAGCGGCTTTATCGTTCTGCTGCAGTTCGTGCTGTTCCTGGGCATCGGGATCATGCTGTTCGCCTACTACCGGTCCGTGCCGCAGCCCGCGATCACCACGAACGATGAAATCTTCCCGCGGTTCATCGTCACGACGCTGCCGCACGGCGTGTCGGGGCTGGTCATCGCCGCGATTTTTGCAGCGGCCATGTCGAATCTCAGCGGATCGTTGAACTCGCTGGCCTCGACCACCGTTATTGACTTCTATCAGCCGCTCGCCGGCGGCAAGGTCCCCGACCGCCGTCTCCTTGCCCTGTCGCGCTGGAGCACGGCGGCGTGGGGCGTCGTGCTGATCCTGATCGCGGTCGTAGCGCGCGGATGGGGCTCGGTGTTCACGGCTGGCCTCACCGTGGCCTCGATTGTGTACGGCCCGATGCTCGGCGCGTTCGTCCTGGCCGTGCTCACGAGCCGCGCGAACGCGACGGGCGTGATCGCGGGCATGACGCTCTCTGCGGCCTCGATGATCGTGATCTGGGCGAGCACGAAGCTCGCGTGGACCTGGTACGTGCTCGTCGGGTTTACGATCTGCTGGACTGTGGGTTACCTCGTCAGCATCGCTGCCGGCGGGGTGCGCGAATCGGCCACGGCCGCGGGTCAGGTCTCCTACGCGAGCGGAATGGAGCGGCCGGCGAAGCGGCCGCGGAATGAAGCGAGCTAGCCGGCGTGCAGGGGCCCCCGGCGCGGAAAACAATGACCACACTGACATCGGATCTCCGCTACGCCGTCCGCATCCTCTTCAAGAACCCGCGATTCAGCCTCGTCGCGATTGCGGCGCTCGCGCTTGGCATCGGGGCCAACGCGGCGATCTTCTCGGTCGTGAACGCCCTGCTCCTGCAGCCGCTGCCGTACGCCGACGCGGACCGTCTCGTGCGCGTCTGCCGCGACTTCGCCGGCGAGCCGGCGTGTGCGGTGTCGATTCCGAAGTTCCTCACGTGGGCGCGGGCGCAGTCGCTCGATGGCATCACGGCGTACGATTTCGCCGGGCCCGGGCTGAACCTGGGCGGCGGCGATCGGCCGGAGCAGGTGAAAGGCATTCATGTCTCGGTCGGCTACTTCCAGGTTTTTGGCGTGGCGCCGCTCGTCGGCCGCACGTTCGCGGCTGACGAGGATCGCCCTGGCGGCGCGAAGGTCGCTGTGATCTCCTACAAGCTGTGGGCCACGCATTTCGGACGCGAGGGTGCGATTGCCGGCAGGTCGATCTCCCTCAACGGCGATCCTTACACCGTCATCGGCGTCTTGCCGCAACGATTCCGTTCCGAGCCTGACGCTGACGTATTCATTCCCCTGCAAGCCGACCCGAACAGCACGAACCAGGGGCATTTCCTCTCCGTTGCCGGTCATCTCAAACCTGGCGCGACGCTGCCCTCGGCGCGCGCCGAGATGAAGTTGCTCGGCGACGCGTTCCGTCGCGCCAACCCGAAGTGGATGTCGGACAACGAACGCGTAGGCGTCTATGCAATGCGCGATATTGCCGTCCGCGACGTCCGTCCGGCGCTGCTCATCCTGATCGGGGCCGTCGGCCTCGTGCTGCTGATGGCGTGCGCGAACGTCGCCAACCTGTTGCTCGCGCGCGCGGCCGGGCGCCAGCGCGAAGTGGCGATTCGCGCTGCCGTCGGCGCGGGCCGCAGTCAGATCGTGCGGCAGCTCCTGATCGAATCGCTCTTGCTGTCGACGGTGGGCGCCATCGCCGGCGTCATCGCCGGCGTCTGGGGTGCGAGGGCGCTCGTCGCGATCAGTCCAGGCGACCTCCCGCGCGTGAACGATTTTGCGGCATCACCGGTGTGGTCGTCGCTTCTCGACTGGCGCCTCGTCGCATTCGCCCTTGGCGCATCGCTCGTCACCGGTCTGTTGTTCGGGATTGCGCCAGCGCTGCACCTCGCGCACGCCGACCTCGGTGCGACGCTCAAGGACGCCGGCGGCCGCGGCGCGACGAGCCGTCACGCGGCGCGGACACGCGGGTTGCTGGTCGTGCTCGAAGTGGCGCTTGCACTCGTCCTGCTCGTTGGCGCGACGCTTCTCATCCGCACGTTCATCGGACTGCGCGACGTGCGCCCTGGATTCGAGTCGCGCAACGTGCTGACATTTCAGATCTCGCTCGCCGGAAGCCGGTACGAGACGACGCACGGCGTCGATCAGTTGGTCACGACGATGGCGCAGAGGATAGACGCGCTGCCAGGTGTCGCAGCGACTGCGACCGCCATCTCGCTGCCCACCGAGGGGGGCGTTGATCTTCCGTTCAAGATTGAAGGGCGCAAACTCGAAGGGGACTCTCAATATCATGGCGACGAGAACTGGCGTTCGGTCTCGCCTGAATATTTTGCCGCGCTGTCCATCCCGGTGATGCGCGGCCGCGTGTTCGATCGTCGCGACGTTGCCGGCACGACGCCGGTTGTCGTGATCAACGCCGCAATGGCGAAGAAGTTCTGGCCGAACGGCGACGCGATCCATCAGCAGATCACGATCGGCAAGGGACTCGGACCCGAGTTCGAGGACCCCGCACGCGAGATCATCGGCATCGTCGGCGACGTGAAGGAGAACGGCCTCGATCAGGATGCGCCGCCCGTGATCTACCTGCCGGGCGCGCAGGTCTCGGATGCGTTGACGCGCCTGGGCAACAGCGTCATTCCGGCGTCGTGGATCGTGAAAACGGCGGGCAGCCCCGCCGGGCTGACGGGACAGATCCAGAAGGAGTTCCTCGCGGTCGACGCGCAACTGCCGCTGTCGCGCATTCGGACCATGGAGCAGGTCGTGTCGAATTCGATCGCGCGGCAGAACTTCAACATGCTGCTGCTGACGATCTTCGGCGCAATCGCGCTGCTGCTCGCGGCGATCGGGATCTACGGCCTCATGTCGTATTCGGTGGAACAGGCCACGCACGACATCGGCGTCCGGATGGCGCTCGGTGCCGCGCGGCGCGATATCCTCGGCCTCGTCGTGGCGCGCGGAATGACGCTGGCGGGAATCGGCCTGCTCGTCGGGGTGGCCGCAGCGTTCGCCGCGGCGCGCCTGCTGTCGAGGATGCTGTTCGGCGTCAAGCCGACCGATCCCACGACGTATGTCGCGGTTGCGCTGTCACTCGGACTCGTGGCGTTGCTCGCGTGCTACGTGCCGGCGCGCCGGGCGATGCGAGTCGATCCCCTGATCGCGCTGCGATCGGAATGAGCGATCTATCGCTGTACGATCGTCGTGTCGCTGGTCAACGCGCCGGGAGCGGTGGTGAGATATCGCGCCGGGCTGATGACGATTTGATCGATGAAGATGCCGTCTTCGCGCTGTTGAATGCGAAGCGTCTGTGGCCCTGTTTGGGAGAAGATGAACGGGGACGCAAGTCCCACCCATCCCGCGTCGTTCCATCCCCAGCTCCCAATCGGTCTGCCGCTGGAATCCTGCAGCACGACGGCTGCGCCGGTTTGCGTCGCTATGCGCGCGACCGGCTGCCCTGACGCATCGACGGCACCGCTGAACTGCAGATATACGGAATCATTCGACGTCGCATTGCGGTCCGCGCGCATCCGCAGCCACACCTGGTATGGCACGCCGGCCTGCGCATTGAACGGCACGTCCACGAACGATGCGGGAGAGGCGAGCGCTGTCAGGAGTTTCGCCGCCCCGCGATCCGGATTCGCGAGTGCAATGCCGACGGCCGCGGTTGCGTCAGCCACCAGCCCCCACGCGCCGTGGATGTCTGCCGACCGGATGTCCGCCGCGTACACCACGATCTCCTGGGGAGTGGCCGTGCCGGCGGGTGGCGTCACGATTGTGAAGTCGTTCTTCAGCGAACCCGGCGCGCGCGACAGGAAGTTGCGCGCGGAGAGGACGACCTGATCGAGTGAGACGCCATCTTCGCGCGTCTGGACGCGGATTGTGTGAAGGCCCGAGTGCGAGAAGGCTACGAGCGGCCCCAGCACGTCCACGCCCCAGCCGTTGTCCTGCCATCCCCATCCCGACAGTCCGCAGCCATCGCAGTCTTCGAGATTCACCGTCGTCGACGAGGTGGTGCCGATGCGCCAGGCGGATGCGCCGCTGTTATCGACGCTATCGCTGAACTGCACGAACACAGAATCATTGCTCGACGCGTTCGAGCCGGCTTTGCCGCGCAGCCAGAGCCGGTAAGCCTTTCCTGCGTCCGCGACGAACGTCAGCTCGAAATAGTTGGCCGGATTCGCAAGTGCCGCGGCCAGCTTTGCTGCGCCCGCATTGGGGTGGACGAGACGGGCGCCGCGCGCGGCGGTCGTGTCTGCCACGCGACGCCATGCGCCGGCGATGCTCGTCGCGTCGGCCGTGAACAAGACGACCTCGTCGTTGCCCGCCGGCGTTCGCTCGTTGGCGCCGATGTCGTAGCGGGCGCCATTCGGAAGTCGCGCGCCATAGAAATCGGAGGTACCCAGGGAGATGTCGAGCGGCGCCGACAGGTCGATGCCCGCGTCGATCATCGGCGATCCGTCGCGCAGCCGGTATGCGTCGACCGTCTCCAGCCGATCTGCATCGTCCAGCCTGACGCCGGCTCCGGTGGCGTTCAGCTGCGGATTCAGGGCGAATCCAGTCGCGACGCCCGCCACTATCTCCTCGCCCGATGCCCGCCACGCGGTCACGCTGCTGTATGTTGACGCGCCCCACACAAGCCGCAGGGCACTGCCGCTCGCGTAATAGTTGTTACCCTCGAAGCGCAGCTCCGTAGACGCCGCCTGGGTTGCGCTTACGTTGATCAACGAGAGTCCGCCAGACGTAATCAGGATGTTGTTACGGATGCGGAGTCCGGCGACCTGCCGGTCAGAGATTCCCGCATTCCAGACCCGGACCGCTGATGGAGTTCCGCTCGCCGGCGGCGATACGAACACAGTGTTGTTGTAAACGTCCGCGTCGATCGTTCTTCCCCAAACTTCGATGGCCGCGTAGGAGTTCTTCCTGCCGTCGTTCTGGGAGATGTTGTACCGGACGATGTTTCCGCGATGCGTGTCGTTCAGCGGCGCATGCGCGAGGAGGTAACCTGCGCCATCGTTGTCGTGCGAGTAATTGTACTGAAGCACGGAGTTGGAGACGTTCTGATCGAGATCGAAGCCTCCGCCGTCCGCCGAGCTTGCCGTGTGATTGCCGTATGACTCGTTGTGCTGAATGACCACCGCGTTCGAATCGAACGTCCAGATGCCGACCGGACCGCCGACGGTCGTGCAGAGACGGCCATTGCCGTGCGCGACCGAGCGTTCGACGGTGCCGCCGTTGACGCCCGAGAGGATGATGCCGCTGCCCATATTCGATATCGCGGTGGCGATGCCAGGATTGTCGTAGGCGCGCGAATGGCCCACGTACACCTGTTCGTGGCTTCCGGGCAATTGCGCGTAAAAGAAAATGCCCGTGCGCGCGTTGCCGTGCGCCGACGTGTTGGTGATGCGGACGTCGCGGAACCCGGCGCGATGATTCCAGGCGCCGATCTCGATTCCGTCCCCCCCGAAGCCGCTGACATCTACCGAATCGATCCGCACGTAAGACAACTTTGCATCGGCGGCCAGGTCGCTATAGAAAACGATGCCGCTCGCATCCCCACCGGCCCCGACCAGCACCAGGTTCGAAATCGCATAACCCGCAGTGTCGTACACGGAGATGCCAGCTTCTGCGCCCGCCGCGATCGTGGCGCGCCCTGTTCCATACGAGGTGATCGTAACTGGCGCCTTTGCGGTTCCGGCATCCCCCGCATCGAAGGTCAGTCCGCCGGTGAACACATCGCCGCCGCGGAGCAGCACGCGATCTCCGGGCAGCAGACGCACCGAACTCATACGTGCGAGCGACTGCCACGGTGAAGCCGATGAAGTACCCGTATTCGCATCGCCGCCCGCACGACTGACGTAGTAATCCGTCGCATATGCGGGGGTCGCGGCTGCGCTCACGCAGAGGACGAGCACGAGCACGTAGACGAAGCGTTCGAAGCACTGCAAGAGGGCACCTCAGTCCGCAGGTGAAGCAAGGCCATCTCGCAGGAATGACTCGGGCTCAGCGCTGAATCGAGAAGTCGATAAATTGTGGTTGGGCCAACGATGGTAGCAGAGGAAGAGTTCGCAATCGAGCTGAGCAGAAGTAGGGGAGTTGCGATTACGTCGGAACGTGACGCTCCAGCCGCGCGGCGAGGGTCTCGAGGAACTTCTGACCTGATTGCCGAGGTGGTCGTCGGTCAGCGCGCCGCTTTCGTCGAAGAGCTTACCTGTCTCCGAATGGATGTTCTCGCAGGATGGCGTCGTCTAGGCGTTGTTCAATCACCAAGGAGGGCCGCGCGGTGGCGACGGCCGCGAGCCCGATCGGAATCGGTGGGATTTCGATTTCGGCCGCATGGACTCCGTATCCGGCAGGTTATGGTTCAAGCCCAACGCGACATGGGATCTTCAAGTCTCGACGGGGCATCTCAAGGATCCGGAGGCGCTCGAACCGGGCAATATCCAGCGCATCACGGTATCGGCGGGATGGATGATCAACCCGGCGACGACTTCAATGCGTTTACTATCGGCTACGGTGTCAACAACACGGATCGCGGCGCGGGCCATGCCGCGTTTGCCGAGGGCACGCGTCATTTCGGCGTAACGTCGATGTTCGCGCGAGCCGAGCTCGTGCAGGTGGAAACGGAACTCTTGCTCCACGGGCAGCCGGACTCCGCCGCCACCGTGACGCGCAACACGGTGGGCGCTTTTACCGTTGGCGGCGTCCGCGATCTGTGGGCGCCGCGCGGATTCGAGGCGGGCATCGGTCGGGACGTGACGTTCTACGCCGTACCCGATAATTTGAAAGCGACATACGGATGGCGCCCGATGTCGTTCCAGGTATTTGTCCGCGTGCGGCCGCCGTCCGGGCCCATGGGACGCATATGGAACATGCGCATGTCGGCGCCGATGCGCCACGCCATGCCGCATGAATGAGGAAGATGGCACAGCCAGCAGCACATATACCGGACCCTGCAATGGTCCTCGATCCGGTCTGCGGGATGACGATCGATCCCGCGGATGCCGCCGGGTCGTGGGAATACCAGGGGCAGAAGTATTACTTCTGCCACGAGAGTTGCCTGACGCGCTTCAAGGCGGATCCGGAGTCGTTCCTGGCGTCATCAGCACCAAAGCCAGTCAGCGCATCTGCGGAATACACGTGTCCGATGCATCCGGAGATCGTGCGCGACCAGCCCGGTCCGTGCCCCATCTGCGGAATGGCGCTAGAACCGCGCACGGTGCTCGCCGAGGACACGCCAAATCCCGAGCTCGTGGACATGACGCGGCGCTTCTGGATCGCGGCGGCGCTGGGGATCCCGGTGTTCGCGCTGACGATGGGAGACATGGCGCTTGGCATGGGACTCGGCGGCCGGCTCGACATGTCAGTGACCAACTGGATCGGATTGATCTTCAGCACGCCCGTGGTGCTGTGGGCTGGCTGGCCGTTCTTCGTGCGCGGGTGGAGCTCGATCGTCACCCGCCACTCGAACATGTTCACGCTGATCGCGCTCGGCGTGGGCGCGGCGTACGGCTTCAGCGTCGCGGGCACGATCGTGCCGCAGGCGTTTCCTGCCGGATTCCGCGTGCACGGCGTCGTTGAAACGTACTTCGACACGTCGGTCGTCATCGTCGTGCTCGTGCTGCTGGGACAGGTGCTGGAGCTGCGGGCGCGCGGCCGGACGAGCGCGGCGCTGCGGGATCTCTTGCGGCTCGCGCCGAACACGGCGCGCGTGGTCAGGGGCGAGCGCGACGAGAACGTCCCGCTCGTGTCGGTGTCGGTGGGCGATGTGCTGCGCGTGCGGCCGGGTGAGCGCGTGCCGGTGGATGGCGCCGTGCTCGAAGGACGCAGCACGGTCGACGAATCGATGCTGACGGGCGAGCCGATTCCCGTCGAAAAGGAAGCGGGCGCCCGCGTGACGGGCGGGACCATGAACGGCACCGGCAGCTTCGTGATGCGGGCCGAGCGGGTCGGCGCCGACACGCTGCTCTCGCAGATTGTGCGCATGGTGAGCGAGGCGCAGCGGACCCGCGCGCCGATTCAGCGGCTCGCGGATCGCATCGCCGAGTACTTCGTGCCCGCGGTCCTGCTCGCTGCGCTTGCCGCCTTTGCAGCATGGGCGCTGGTGGGGCCGGAGCCCCGCCTGGCGCATGCGCTGTTGAGCGCAGTCGCGGTCCTCATCATCGCGTGTCCCTGCGCGCTGGGTCTCGCGACACCTATGGCCGTCATGGTCGGCACCGGCCGCGGCGCGCACGCAGGCGTGCTCATCAGGAATGCGGAAGCGCTCGAACGGCTGGAACGCGTCGATACGTTGATTGTCGACAAGACCGGTACGCTGACCGAAGGCAAGCCGCGGCTCGTGACGGTGCGTGCGCTCGCGCCGTTCGACGAGCGGACAGTGGTGAGCATGGCCGCGGCGCTCGAGCAGGCCAGCGAGCATCCGCTCGCGGCCGCGATTCTCGACGGCGCGCACGAACGCGGCATCCGCATCGTGGCGGCGTCCGCATTCGAGACGGTGACAGGACGAGGCGTTCGCGGAAGGGTGGATGGACACGAGGTGCTCGCGGGAAATGCGACGCTGCTGACGGAAAAAGGCGTCGAGATCGCGCCGCTCAATGCCCAGGCGGGTGCGCTGCGCGCCGCGGGGCAGACGGTGATGCTGATCGCGGTCGACGGAAGGGCCGCCGGCGTGATCGGCGTGGCGGACCCGATCAAGCCGTCAGCGCGCGAGGCGATCGCCACGCTGCACCAGGAAGGACTGCGGATCGTGATGCTGACCGGTGACAACACCGTCACGGCGACGGCGGTGGCGCAGGCGCTTGGCCTCGACGAAGTGATCGCCGACGTGCTGCCGGATCAGAAACGGGACGCCGTTCGCCGTCTTCAAGGCGCAGGGCGGATCGTGGCGATGGCCGGCGACGGCATCAACGACGCTCCCGCGCTCGCACAAGCGGACGTGGGCATCGCAATGGGCACGGGCACCGACGTCGCCATCGAGAGTGCCGGCATCACGCTCGTCGGCGGCGATCTCCGCGCCATCGTGCGGGCTCGCCGGTTGAGCCGTGCAACGATGAAGAACATCCGCCAGAACCTGTTCCTCGCGTTCGTGTATAACGCGCTCGGGGTGCCGATCGCGGCCGGCGTGCTCTATCCCTTCGCCGCCGTGCTCATCAGCCCCATCTGGGCGAGCGCCGCGATGACGTTCAGTTCCGTGTCGGTGATCGGCAACGCGCTGCGGTTACGGCGTACGCCGCTGTAGAAGGCGCGAACTTCCACCGCCGCACGCCGCGAGTGTGCATGCGAGCGCTCCGAGCAGGCATTCACAGGCGATCATGGGACGGTCATTTAGGACCGATCCTTCTCGACCCTAATACACGATCGCGAACGTTCCGTCCGGTTTCGCGAACGCTGCCACGAGACTCCACGCCGGCACGCCCTCTGCCCGGCCTGTTTCGCCGATCGGTGCGTTCGTCCTATCGAACAGCTGCCATGCGAGCGTGCCCCCGCGGCTCCAGCCCATGCCCTCGGTCCAGGCGAGCAGCGTTTCCCCACGGGCATTGCGGGCGATCGACGGATGTTTGCGGCCGCTGATGGAACCGGGCGCGGCGATGGGCCGATCATCGTGCGCGCCATCGACACGCGCCCAGTAGACCTGTCCCGTGCTCTCCCACGCGCCGACGATCCCGCCATCGCCTTCGGCAAATGCGAACGTGCTCATCGGGCAGGCAGAGATTTGCCAATCCTGCAGCGACCGCGAGGTGTACGTCGCACCGCGATCGCTGGACGTGAGGAGCACTGCTTCGCGATGGGACGTCTCGCGCGCCGAGCGGAACAGAACGTACAGCGTCGCGCGTGTGTCGACGAATGTGCCGGTGCCGCAGCAGCCGCAGGCGCCGGCCTCCGGGGGCGACGCGGCCGCCTCGTGCGCAAACGTGGTCCCGTCGTCGTTCGAGTGCGCCACCCATGCGCGGCGGTTGCTTTCGCCCCTCGATCCCGGCGATTCCGAGTGCCACGCGATGTAGACATGCCCGCCGCGATCGGCGCCGATGGATCCGCCATCGATCGGGCCGGGATTCTGGTGAACGTTCCGCTCGGGCTCGAACGTCCCGTCCGCGCGCGACCGTGCATAGAGCATCGGCGCCGCATCGCCGGTGCGCGGCGCCATATCGGATCCCATCCATGCCACGTGCACCCGTCCATCGCGTCCAAGCGCAAGCGAGGGCCCGCGCACGTTGCCGGTGGCAATCGCGGAGCCAGCCTGCGTGTTGACGCGCACGGCGGGCGCAAAGCGTCCGTTGGAGAGCCGCGTGTAGAACACGTCGCCATGCGATGGTTCGCCATTGAAATAGACGACGTGCACCCCCGTGCTATCGATAACCGCACGCGGCTGCAGCCCGCTATCAGGAACGCGCAGGAGTGCGACCTCATGCTCTGACGCGGCGATGGCCTGGTGCGATCTCGTCAGCGACGAGGGAAGGAGCGCCAGCACACAGGCGGCTGCAGACATTGATATGCGACGTGTACCCATCGGCTGATCATATCGTCACTTCGGCGTCGCCATGACGTCACTGGTGTGATGCTCGCGGATCTGGTACCGGAGAAACTCG
>Ga0066677_10000026_pt1 | contig 43636 bp, 36 predicted proteins | sample GraSoiAngelo_126_FD_62299 | JGI IMG/M metagenome (GOLD analysis project Ga0066677, IMG submission 62299) | Grasslands soil microbial communities from the Angelo Coastal Reserve, California, USA - 14_0927_09_20cm | ecosystem: Environmental > Terrestrial > Soil > Grasslands | place: USA... | reverse complement strand
ACGGTTCACGGTTCACGGTTCACGGTTCACGGTTCACGGTTCACGGTTCACGGGTTCACGGGTTCATGGGTTCACGGTTCAACGGTTCACGGTTCAACGGTTCACGGTTCACGGTTCACGGGTTCGCGGGTTCACGGTCATGGGGGAGCGGGTCCCGTGCCGCGGCGCAGCATCACGAGGCGGTCGCTCTTGATGCCCGTCCAGCGCTCGCGCGTTCCATCAGGCCACTGGACGACGATTGCCGTCACTCCGGGTGTGGCGCCCAGGCCGAAGTGGACCCGCGTGTCGCTCGCCGACAAATAACTGCCGTCCGTTCGCACCCGGCGCCACAGCGTGGGCTGGCCCATGCGCTCGACGCCGATCCATGTGCCGAAGCCGAAACGATTCTTCGGCCCGTCCTCAGCCCGGACGCTCAGCCAATGGTTCCGCGTACCGGACTCTTGCGATTGATTCAGCAACAACCTCACGGGACCGCCATTGTTCGTGACGACGATATCGACGTCGCCGTCGTTGTCGATATCGCCGAATGCGGCGCCGCGTCCGATCTCCGCGCGTTCGAAAGCCGGGCCGCCCTCCGCACTCGTCTCCTTGAAGTACGTAACGAGCCGACTGGGGTCTGACCCCGCTGCCCGGTTCCGGACACTGAGGTCAGACCCCAGGGCGTTGTGGAACAGCTGATTCCGCATGCGGAACGGTGACGGCTGTCCCCGCTCTGCCGCGATGATGTTGACCGCACCGTTCGCGATGAAGAGATCGGGCCAGCCGTCGTTGTCGTAGTCGAACCAGTCGGTGCCGAAGCCGGTGAATGCCGCGGTGGGGGAGGCGAGCCCTGCCTTCACGCGAGCATCCTCGAAGTTGCCCTTGCCGTCGTTGACGTAGAGCGCGAACGTCTCGCCGATGATGTTCGTGACGAACAGATCCTCGTCGCCATCGAGATCGAAATCGCCCGACGCAATCCCCATGCTGCCTTCGGGATTCCCGGCGGCGTTCAACGCGCTCCCCGAGAGCAGGCCTTCGTCGACGAAAGTGCCGTCTCGGTGGTTGATCCACAACTGGTTCGGCGTGGCGTCATTGGCGACATACAGATCCGGCCAGCCGTCACCGTTGTAATCTCCGGTCGTGACGCCCAGCCCCGCGCCGTCCGCCTTGCTGATGCCCGAGGCGTCGGTCACGTCCGTGAAGCGGCCATTGCCGTCGTTTCGATAGAGCTTGTCGGGGACGGGGTGATACGCCCGGGGGCTGCAGTAATCGCGCGTGCCGACGGCATCGTGGCAGACCTTGTTGGATGCGAGGTTGAAATCGAGGTAGTTGGCGACGAAGAGATCGAGATCGCCATCGCGGTCGTAGTCGATGAATGCCGCGCTCGTGCTCCACAACGCGTCGCTGACCCCCGCCTGCGCGGTGACGTCGGTGAAGGTGCCGTCCCCATTATTGCGGAACAGCGTGTCGGGTCCGAACCCGGTGACGAACAGATCGAGGTTGCCGTCGCCGTCGTAATCGGCGACCGCCACGCCCATGCCGTATGTGCGCAACGCGAGCCCGGCACGCTCGGTGACGTCGGTGAAGTGCAGCGATCGCCTGCCGTCCGACCCGACCGTGAGATCGTTGCGGAAGAGGCGACAGGACGGACCTGACGTGCGCGACATATTCGTGCCGTCCAGCGGGCCACCCTGCACGAGGAAGACGTCCAGGTCGCCATCATTGTCGTAGTCGAACAGCGCGACGCCAGCCCCCATCTGCTCGGCCATGTAGTACTGGCCGCTCGCGCCGTTGACGTGCGTGAATTTCAGGCCGGTCGATTCGGCGGATTCGATGAACAGCGGTTGGAGCGCGGGCACAGCGCCGGGTCTAAACACACGGCCTACGAATGTGAGTTCCCAAACTTTGTAGGCCGGGTCTTCAGACCCGGCGAACAACCCTGCAAGCAGAATTGCAGTCAAGGAACGTAGCTTCGTCATTTAATCGCCGCCAGGTTGCGATCGATGGCGTCGGCGAGCGCCGTATCTCCATAATGCCTGGCGAGATCGCGTGCCTCGGCTGCCCATTTGAGGCCCTCGTTCTTGTGTCCTGCGCGCATGTAAGCGGTCGAGAGGGCGAATAAGTACCGCGGCGCCTCGGCGTCGCGCGGTTCGGTGAGCTTGTGCAACTGAATGACGGCTTCGTCCGCGCGTCCCAGCGCGATGAGCATGCGTCCCACATTGAACCGCGCCAGCCGCAATGTTGGCTGGCTCTCGACGGCCCGGCCATACTCGGCGGCCGCCTCGTCGAACTGGCGGGTGCGTTCGAGGATTTGGCCGAGGTTGTTGTGGGCCTGCGCGTGCAGCGGATTCAACGCGAGCGCGCGGCGGTACGCCTCCGCCGCCTCGTCCCACCGTTCCTGCGAGCCGAGTAACACGCCGTAGTCGTAATGCGCGTCGGCCACATTGACGCCGAGCGCCACGACCGCTCGGTAATGCTCCTCCGCCTTGGCCCAGTTGCGCTGCCGCCCGTAGAGCGACACGAGGTTTGCGTGAGCCTGGGCGAGCGAGGGATCGATCTTCAGTGCGGCTTCGTGAGCCGCGATTGAGCCATCGAGATCCCCCGTGTCTGCGAGTTTGATCCCTCGCTGCACGAGCGCCCCTGAATCGTCCCGCAGGGCGCTGACTGTTGCCAGTACAGGGTCCGGTACCGCCGGCCATCGTGCGCCATATTGCGCGTGCTGCACGAGCGCAGCCTGCGCCTCCTCGCGGCGTCCAAGCGCGCGGTACGACAGCGCGAGCGCGTAATGCGCCGCACCGAACTCGGGAAAGAGCCCAATCGCGCGCTGAAAATGCTCGACGGCAGTGTCGTGCCGCCCTTCAGCCGCGGCGATGCGTCCGAGGCCGAACTCTCTCGCGGGCGCGCAGTCCGGATCGGTCAATGCCGAGAAGAGCTGCTGGCTTTTTGCGAGTTCTCCGGCGTCGAGGCGCGCCTCCGCGAGCTTCAGGCGCGCAGGCAGGTAATCCGGGGATGCGCTGAGTGCCTTCTCCAGCTGCGTCGCAGCATCCGCCGGCCGTGCGAGCCGTTGAAGGACCGCGGCGTCCAGGTAGTGCCATTCGAACGTGCGCGGCGCGAGCGCCTGCGCCCGCATATAAGCATCGTGCGCGGCATCCCATTGCTCCCATGCCTGCAGGGCGCGGCCGAGCGCGCCGGCAGCCTCCGCATCCGTCCCCCTGGCGACGGCGTCACGATGCGTGCGCGCGATCGCCTCGCGCGCCGCCGGCGGATACGTGTCGAGCGCGAGTGTCGGAAGCGGGGGAACGGAGGATTGCGCAGACGCCGACACGACGTCGAGCAGCACGAGAAGCAGGAAGAGCGAGAACAGCCGCATGAAAACGACAAGGGCGCGGCGATGTCGCCGCGCCCTTGCAGATTACCCGATCGATGTCGGGTCTAGAAGGTCAGGCGCATACCGAAGCGAATCTGCCGCTCCGGATAGTTGTCCCGGACGCTGGTGATCTGCCCGAACGTGGCAGACGTCAAGCTGCCCTGCGGGTTGTTGTAGACGCCATGGTTCAGGATGTTGCCCGCTTCCATCCGTGCCTCGAGCCGCCGCTGACCGCCAATCGGGAACGAGCGGAACAGCGAGAAGTCGAGGTTGTAGCCGCCCGGGCCGTAGAATTGGTTGCGGCCCGTGTTGCCGAAGCGAACGCCAGTCGGCTGCGCAAACGCTGACGTGTCGAACCACTTGCCGGCCGCGCCGATGTTGCCCTGCGCGTCGAACGTTCCGACGAGGTCAGCGGTCTGCGTATTACTGGGCGTGTTGACTGATGCGCCGTCCGCGGTCACGGTGAATGGTGTTCCGCTGAATACCGCCAGCACGCCGTTGACCTGCCAGTCGCCGATGACGGACTTCACAAGGCCGTCGTAATGGCCGTTGCTCTGCCACGGCAGTGAGTATGCGAATCCGAGCTGGAAGTTGTGACGGCGATCAAAGCCGGCCGGCGCATAGTTGCGGAACAACTCGCTCGGCGTGTTCCAGCTCAACGTCGCACGTCCGTCGTTGTCGCTCTCATTTTTGGACTTGCTGAGCGTGTACGCGCCCTTGAACAGCAGCCCGTGCGTGAACGGCTTGTTCACTGACACCTGCATCGACTGATAGTTGGTCTTCAGCCGTTCGCCCCATGAATCGAGGCGGATAATGCGCCCGAGGCTGAAGTATGGACGACCCTGATTGCCGGTGCCGAGCACCGTCGGGGCGTTGATGTCCACCGCCGCGTAGCCATCAGTACCCTTGGCTCCGACGTATGCGACGTCCACCGACGTGTCGAACGGCAACCGACGTTCAAACGCGACGTTCCACGTCTGGACGTAGCCGCGATCGATGTTGTTGATTTCAGGCGTGTACTCCGCTGCGCTGCGATCGAGCGGCACGCGGCCGCTGCTCTGGTCGGGCGCGACGATGATCGGAATGCCCTGCCCGAGTGTTCGCGAGAAGCCGAACGTGTCGACGGACGGGAAGCTCGCCGCAATCGTAATCGGGTAATCGTTGTCCCCGCGCACCGCGCGTGCCCACGGGGTCGCGTTGTAGGTGATCCCGTAACCCGTGCGGAACACCGTGTTCTCGTTGAGGCGATAGATCGCACCGAGCCGAGGCGCGAAGTTGTTCCACCCCATTTTCATGCCGCTATTCTGCGGGTTGCTGCCGCGGCCCGCGATCAGCACGTCGAGTGTCGTGAGATCGACGCGATCGACGCCGCGGCCGTCCGCACGGTGCATGATCGGATAGAGCTCGTACCGCATGCCGAGATCGAGCGTGAGCTTTGCGCTCGGCGTCCAGCGGTCGCGGATGTACAACGAGTGCTGCCACTCGCGCGCGGTCATCAGCTCGTTCTGCACGCTCTTCGCCGCCGTGCCGACGTAGCCCAGCATGAACGATGCGAACTGGTTGTACAGGTTGCCGTTCTGCCCGCCGTTAAGCCGCGTCGTCCCGGAGTTGAAGTCGAACCGGCCGCGCGGATTGCCCGTCTCCGGCTGCCAGTGATCGAGGTAGAAGAAGTTCAGGAGATAGCCGCCGCGGATGTCGTGGCGTCCCTTCACCTTGGAGATGTTGGTGGCCAGCGAATACGTCCGCTCGTCACGGAAGATAGGGTTCCAGCCGTCGCGGTTGCCCACCGCGCTCAGTCCCGTTTCGAACTGCGGGAACCCGGCGTACCGGTCGCGGAAGGCGAAGTTGCTGGTTGCCTGATCGTTGGTGCCCGGAATCCCGAGCACGTCGAGGCCATAGTTGCCGGCCTGGAAGTCCGGTCCGTACACCTGCTGATTCTGGCGTCCGAAGCCGAACGTCATATCCATCAGCAGTGTTGGCGTCAACGTCCATGTCTGGCCGGCGGTCGCCTGGTACACCTTGGTGAAACCACCGTCGCCCGACGCATTTGGATCCGGTCCGAGATAGTTGGTCAGGTCGTCCACCACCGCGTTCATGTAGCTGAACTTGCCCCAGATCTGGTGCGCGGACGTACGGTTCCAGTTCACTTTGCCGTCGTAGTTGTCGCGCGCGAAGGTGCGGTCTTCCTGACGTTTATAGTTGTTCGTCAAGCCGCCCAAGCCGATGCCCGGTGAGTTGGGCAGCGGGAAGAGCTGCAGGACCTTCAACGCGATCGGATCGATACGGCCCGCCGGAATCACGTTGTTCTCGAACGCCGTCCGACCGGTGCCATTGGCGTTGCCGGTGAGCGGATCGTAAATCTGCTGCAGGGTGCCGCCACTGTTCGTCGCCTGGCTGAAATCGCCGGCGCGCATTCTCGCGTCAGGAACGTTGAAGAACGTGAACAGGCTCTGGCTTCTGCGGAAGCCCTCGAACGAGGTGAAGAAGAACACCTTGTTCTTGCTTACCGGACCGCCCAGCGTGCCGCCGTAGGTGTTCGCCTTCAACGGAAGCTTCTTCGGCACGTCGCCGGCGCCGAAGAATCGTGGCGTCGCGTTCAGTTTATCGCTGTTGTAGAACTCGAAGCCCGAGCCCTTGAAGTTGTTCGTCCCGGACTTGGTGATGACCGTGACGGCTGCCCCACCTGCGTTCCCCTGCTCGGCGTCGAAGCTGCTGGTCGACACGTTCACCGTGTCCACCGTCTCCGCAGGGGAGATGTACATGTTGTGGTTCGGCAGCCAGATATTCATGTTCGTGGCGCCATCGGTGCGGGTGGTGTTGTTCGTGTTCACCTGCCCGTTCACGTTCGTCGCGAGCGAGCGCGCCGGCGTGTCGGTTTCCGCGTTGCCGAAGGCCATCGGCGTCGTGCCGGGCACGAGGTTCATGAGCGCCTGGTAATTGCGGAAGCGGTTGAGCGGCATCGCCGTCACTTCGGCCGATTTCAGCTCGGTGTGCACGTCCGCCTTGTCGGTCTGGAGGAGCTGCGCTTCCGATGCGACCGTGACGGTCTCGGACAGCGTGCCGACTTCCAAAGCGACGTCAACGCGGCTGATCTGGCTGATCGTGACGGGCACGCTCGAACGCACCGATTCACGGAAGCCTGAGAGCGAGACCTTGACGTCGTACTGCCCCGGCAGCACGTTCGTGAGAGTGTAGGAACCCTCCGTATTCGTCGTCGTCTCGCGGGTGAGATTGGTTTCCTTGTTGACGATGGTGACAGTAGCGCCAGGGATGACGGCACCCTGAGCGTCCTTCACGACACCAACAACGCTGCCATACAGAATCTGCCCTATGACGGGGGGCGCCGTTAGACCAATGGTGCAGAGAGTTAGAACAGCGACGAGCAAACGATGGCTCGTCTGACGATAGCGACACTCGCCCACAGACTCCTCCTTCTCCGAGCCGAGGATACGCACACGTACGTCACCCAACCGGCGGTGGGACGGACGGCTGAATGTATACGCCTGTTTTGAGTAGAACGGAAGCGATTTGTGTGAAAAGAACGATTTAAGGATGTCCCTAATTACCACCTCAACCTGGCCCGCGGACCGCGAATTTAGGCGCGCCACTATAGTCTTCCCTTCGCGGTCGTACCGACGCGCTTGCCCTGCTCAGGCACAATAGAGTCGAGGTCGGAGATCGGGAGGGCATCGGTCATCGTCCTTGGCTGAAAGCGAAACCACGAAGAAGCTGCGCGATGGACGTTTACCTGATCGACGGTACCTACGAGCTGTTTCGTCACTACCATGCACTGCCGTCCGCTCTCGACACCGAGGGGCGGGAAGTGGCGGCGGCACGCGGAGTGGTCGCTTCTGTTCTAGGCATGATCAACCGCGGCGCGACACACGTGGCGGTCGCGACCGATCACGTCATCGAATCGTTCCGCAACGAGCTCTGGGCTGATTACAAGACAAGTGCGGGAATTGAACCGGACCTTCTCGCCCAGTTTCCGCTGCTCGAAGCCGCGCTGTCAGCGCTCGGCGTCGCGGTGTGGCCGATGATTGAGTTCGAAGCCGACGATGCGCTGGCGGCGGGCGCGATGAAGGCGGCGCTCGCGCCTGGCGTCGATCGCGTGCTGATCTGCACTCCGGATAAGGATCTCGCCCAGTGTGTCCGCGGCTCTCACGTCGTGCAGTTGAACCGCCGCACCAACGCCATTCGCGACGAACGACAGGTCGTCGAGAAGTTCGGTGTGCCTCCGGTATCGATTCCGGATTACCTCGCGCTGGTGGGTGATGCCGCCGACGGATATCCCGGTCTCACCGGCTGGGGCGCCAAGTCCGCTGCAGCGGTGCTCGCGCGATTTGCACACCTGGAACAAATCCCGGACGATTGGCGAACATGGTCCGTCAACGCGTTCAACCCTGCGCGCCTCGCGACGACCCTGACGCGCGATCGCGATCACGCCTTCCTCTTCCGGGACCTCGCGACGCTTCGCACCGAAATAGATCTGTTCGACGATGTCGAAGACCTGCGATGGCGCGGCCCGACGCCTGCCTTCGCTGATCTCGCCCGCCGATTCGATGCCGCCATCAGGAGCCGCTAGACGTGCCACTGCTGTCCACGTTGATGAACCTCTTCGACAATCACCCGCCGTTTCAGATCCACGGAAATTTCGGCGGCACGGCAGGCATCGCCGAGATGCTGCTTCAGAGTCACGACGGCCAGATCACGCTGCTCCCAGCGTTGCCGAAGCCTTGGGCCAACGGCCGCTTCAAAGGGCTTCGCGCCCGAGGCGGCTTCGAGATCAGTGCCGAATGGCGTGACGGAGCTCTCGAGCGCGCCGACCTCACATCGCTCGATGGTGGCAACGCCACTGTGCGTTTTCGCACGTCCGTGCGCGAATTGCGCACGACTCGAGGGCAAACCTACTCGTTGCCCGGGCCGGGTATGACCGTCCAATGACGAGCTACCGTGTAAGTTTGCCGACTCGAAACCCGACAGCAGGGCGTATCTCGCGGATGCCAACGAGTGTCACAAATAGAACAGCCACAAAGGTTTGAACCAGCCCTGCCGTTTCGGCCTGCGGGGTGCATACAATCACCTGATGCCTTCCCGGCCTCTGATCCTGATCGTCGACGATGTGCGCGATAACCGAGAAGGGTACGCAGAATATCTGCGTTTTTGCGGCTTCAAAGTTACGGAAGCAGGGACCGGACGTGAAGCCCTCGAAAAGGCGCAGCGCTGTCGTCCGGACGTCGTTGTCCTGGACATGCGGCTGCCGGATATCGATGGAACAGAGGTGAGTCGCCAGCTGCGCGCCGCGGGCTTCGAGCGCACCGCGATCATTGCGGTGTCGGCGTGCGTGTCGCGCCGAGACGCCGCCGCCGCGATCGAGAGCGGGTGTGATTGCTTTCTTCCGAAGCCCTGCCTGCCGGATGCGCTCGTAAACGAGATCAATCGCCTGCTGTCAGCGAACCTGCAGAAGTATTCCCGCGCCTGTTAGTAAAGCGTTCCTGCGGCGGTCGCGACCGTTATGCTGACGGTCGCGGCGGTCGCGCTGCGTCCTGCAGCGTCGCGCGCAACCGCGGTCAGGACGTGGAGGCCGTCGTCACGGTCGTCGTGTCCCACGCGACATCGTAGCCGCGCGTCGTGACCTCCGCACCGAGAGCCTCGCCGTCGAGGAGGAACTGCACGCCGACGACACCGATGTCGTCCGATGCGGCGGCGGTGATGGCGACGCTTCCGGTGGCCGTGCCGCCTTCCGTCGTGAGCGCGACTGTCGGCGCCACGATGTGGTTCGACACCGCGACCGTGATGACCTCTGCCGTCGCGGCGTGTCCCGCATCACGTGCAATGGCGTTGTTCGCGACCACCACGGTGACTCCGGCCGAGGTCGTCGAATGTCCTGCCGCGTCGCGCGCGGTCGCGGTGAGGACGTGCGCGCCGTTGGTGGCGCTTGCCGTGTTCCACGTCAACTCGTACGGGGCTTCCGTGTCTTCGGCGCCGAGAGCGACGCCATCGAGCTTGAGCTGCACGCCGACAACCTGGGTGTCGTCTGACGCTGACGCTGAGACCGTGACCGCGTTGACCACCGTGCCCGGTGAAGGACTCGTGATGGCGACGGTCGGCGCCGTGATGTCGTTCGAGACCGTGACGCCGCGAGTGGCCGTCGACTTGTTGCCCGCCGCGTCGCGCGCTACCGCTGTCAATACGTGAGAGCCATTCGCCACTGCTGTGGTGTCCCACGAAACGACGTACGGCGCTGCCGTCACCTCGCCGCCAATCGGCTGATCGTCGACGAGGAGCGTCACGCCCGCGACAGCAAGATTGTCGGTCGCGGATGCGGAGACGGAGATCGTCTGCGAGACGGCGCCGCTTGCTGGCGCGAGGAACGTCACCGTCGGCGCGGTTGAGTCAGCGGCGAGCTTCAAGGCGCCGGACAGGTTCAGCCGCCCCTTGCCAAGGCCGCTGCGCGCCATGGCGTCCGCCCTGCCGAGCAGACTTGCAGCCTCGCTGTAGGTGATCGTCGGATCGATCTGAACGAGCAACGCAGCGGCGCCGGCCACCATCGGCGCGCTGAATGACGTTCCCCATGCACCGGCATAGCCGCCGCCCGGATACGTGGTGATGATCCCTTCGCCCGGCGCCGCAAGGCTGACGAGCGAGTCGCCGTAATTGCTGAAGATGCTGCGCGCGGGCGGCGTTGCGGCGTTCGTGGACCCGATGCCGAGCACGTTGCGCTGCGCACCGGGATAGACCAGCAGCTCCTGTCCGAGGTTGCCCGCCGAGGCTACGCAAATCACCCCGCGATCCGTCGCGGTGTTGATGGCGTGCGTGATCTCCGGAGACCACGTCGTCGTGCTGAAGCTCATGTTGATGACGCGCGCGCCGTGGTCCACCGCATAGTAGATCGCCCGCACTATGTCGAACACACGCGACGTGCCGATAGCGCTGAACGCCTTCAGCGGCATGATTCGCGCGGATGGCGCGACGAGGTGAACGATCCCAGCGACCATCGTGCCGTGACCGAACGCGGCCGGCAGTTGCAGCGTGGTCAGTGCGGCCACTCGAGGCTGATCAAGGATGGCCAGCGTAGACGGATTCAACGCAACCGGAGACACGCTATCGAGAATCGAGACGGGCGATTGATCGAGGACGGCCGCTACTCCCGAACCGACATCACTCCACTCGGAACCCGGACCCTGAACATCAGTAATGAAATCGTAGCCCGGCACCAATGACGCCTGCAGCAACGGATGATGCGGGTCCACACCCGTATCGATGATCGCGACGATCACTCCGGCACCGGTGGCCAGACTGCGGCTGTCCGGGAGATGAATCGCATTGACTGCCGCCTGCGCCACGTACTGGTTCCACACTTCGGCGCCGGCAAAGCTGACGAGGGCAGGAGCGGTAAGCGCATCGAGAATCGAGACAGGCGATTGATCGAGACGAAGACCTGACGGAACCTCCGGCGCGGTTGCCACAGCATTCAGCTCGACGTCGACAACTTCGGCGTCCGCGCTGATCTCGGTGACCTTCTGCTCCGGCGTGAGGTCGTCTGCTCTGCCGGTGCCGTTGGTTGACACGTTCGCCGCTGTGACGAGAAATACGTCGTACGGGGGAACGTCGAGCGCGCGGATGATCGTGAGACCGTGTCGCGCGGCGACGTTCTGGATGCTGTCGGGGGAGGCGTGCAGCAGGAATTCGGTGGACGGCTGCGGCGCCGGAGCCAGCGTGATGAGTCCCTGCGCGTGCGCAATCTCCACGCGTTGAGCGGACCACGCAAGCACAAAGACGAACAGCGCTGTCGCGAGCCGCGTGGAGCGACGTCGCGTCGCTAACGCCGACGAGGTGTCCCTGGGCACTCCGAACCTCCCCTGGGATCGATGGCAAAGCAGACGCGTCCCGCGGATGCGTACGGAACCAATCTGCTTCACCGCTGGAAAAAATGGCTGATGCGCAGGAGGCGACCGGAAGGCCTGTTTGCGCACTGGGGAGCCTACCCTATCCGTTCGGTTTTTCGTAGTGAAATTTTAGTGAACTGGTCTTACCTGTGAGCCGACTCATCCATAAGCTCGCTGAGCGGCAGCTCCAGGACGCGTCCACTCTGTCCGAGGCACACGTCCAGCCGAAGAGAGGGAGCTGGCCGGTACTCGAGGTAAAACTCGCCGAACTGATCGCAAGGCGCGCTGGCGATCGTCTTTTGTTTTGTCTTCAGCAACACGCTGACATCGGCCGCGTTGGCGCCCGGGTGGTCCCGGTCAGCCAGCTGGCCGACAAGTGTCGTCGTCCCACGGCGCGGCTGGTGCTCGACACGCACGTCGACGCAATAACTGCCCGCCTCGTACACGGCCTGTCGGGTCTGCCTGTCCTGCGTGCGTACGCCCGCAGGCAGCGGCGCGAGGAACGAGTCGAAAACAAGACGAGCCAGGAAACGCTCCGAGGGTGGCGGTGTGTAGATGGCCTTTGCCAGTCGCACGACATCGCCGGGCGGCGTGTTGGCCGCTTCGGCCGCCGCCATGGACGCGACCGTACTCAGAATCTGGACGGTCCGGCGGCAGCGTCCGCACGCCTCGAAATGGGACTGCATCGCGGAACGATCGACGCCCGTGTCCAGCCCGCGCGAAAAGTCTGCCCACTGCCAGGTCTCGAAATGTGTCATTGGTGGCTCTCACATATACAAGGGCCACGATCCCCGGTCGAAATATAGGGAGCGTGAATTTAGGCGCTCAAAGTGTCACCCATCAGGCTGAAAGGGGCCCAATAGAACGGATGACGATATTGTTCGCGGATGTGCTGCATCGCGAGCTGGGCGGCGCGAGCCTTGCTCGCGCCGCCCTCCAGCTGCCGGTAGAACGTCTGCATGAAATCAGCTGTGCTGCGGTCGTGCGCGTCCCAGAGTGTCAGCAGCACCGAGCGGGCGCCAGCGTAGAGCAGACCCCGGACGAGGCCGAGGATCTCGTCGCCGCCGACCACGGCGTTCAGGCCGGTGCTGCACCCGCTCAGCGTCACGAGGTCGGCCGACAGTCGCAGCTCGTACAAGTCGTAGACGCACAGCGGTCCGCTTCCCAGACGGATCGACGAGAACATCGGGTTGTCGCGCCGGAAAAACCCGTGCGTCGCGATGTGGACGAACCGGCTTGTCGGCCCGATCGCCCGCAGTTGATCCGCCGTCGCGTCCGCATCGAGGAAGACGCGCGGGTTCGGCAGGATCTCGGCGACCGCACGCACTTCATCCGCGATGCACGGAGCGAGACGATCGGGCAGGCCCATGATCAGGGCGGCGCCGGTTGCCGCCGGGCGTTTCTGACAACAGAGGCGATAAACCGTGGCACTCGGCGCGTACGACACGGTGAAGCCGTCGATCAGAAAACGTCCGTCGGCATCGAGCAGCGCGTGAAACGGCAGCGTATGAAGGATGTCGTGCGGCACGACGACGAGATGGTCGGCGCGGAGGCGGTCGCGGATGGGGGCGATGAGCGCCGCATGCAACGCGCGCAGATGTGTCTCGGTGGCGTTCAGAAGCTGGCTGCCGAAGGCTTCGATGAAGGCCGGCTCGAGACGGAACTTGAGCAACTGGAACTGCAGGAGCGAGACGCGCTTGCGCACTTCCTCCGCGTTCGACAGGGTGACGACCTCGAGTCCGTCGCGGCTGACGACGCAGACGTAGTAGCGTCCCTGGGCCTGGTAGTACTCGAGAAGCAGCGTGTTGGCATCGAGGGTCGAGCGGATTTCCTCGATGCGGTCCGCTGTGCCGCTCTGGAGTGCCGCGAACTCGGCATCGGTGCGGCGGAGCGCATCGAGCGATCGGGCGAGCTGGGTTTCGAGCGAGGTCGTCCGATGACGAAGCGTCGCGAGACGTTCCGGGCTGCGCTTTTCGCGGCTCACTTCCTCGAACTCGAGCTGGCGGTAGTACCAGTTCAGTTCGTGGCGCAACCGTCCGACCTCCTCGCCGGCGGGCCCCTGGACGTGTGGCTCCAGTGTCGCGGCTCGGAACGCGATCAGGTCCGCCAGGCTCCGCGACTTGGCTTCCTCGATATAGCCGAAGGCCGCGTGTTTGTTGCCCTGACCCGGCCCTAGCGCCAGCGACGTGGTGACGAGCCCCTCGTACACAGCGAGTTTGTCAGCCAGGAATGCGACCTTCAGCCCTTCCGTGTGGAGGTGCGTGCGTAACTGCTCCAGATCGGCGTGCGCCGCCTGGAACGCCGCCAGCGCGGACGGCGTGTCGGCGCGGGCCTCGCGGATCAGCCCGCGCACCAGGTGTGCCTGATACGTTAGGTTGGGCGTCGCGGATGTCGCGACGCGGGCAAACGCGGCTTCACACGCATGTTCGGCGCGCTGGAAGTTGCCGGCCTGAAGCTCCAGTCGTGCCAGCAGCAGTTCGCACAAGGCCTGCCGCCCGGGGGCTCTGACGCGCGCAAATTGCGAGAGCGCCCGCTCGCAAAGGCGTCGCACGCGCCGGTACTGCCCGTTCCGAAACAGGACGAGGGCTTCGTAAAAGTCCACGAGCGCGAGCCAGACCTCGTTCTGTTCGCGGAGGAAGAGCCGCCTGGCGCGGTTGAACAGGTCGAGCGATTCACCAAGATCCCCTTGCGTGCTCGTGGCGATTGCCATGTTCGTCAACGACTTGGCCATCTCGTAATCCATCCCGAGGTCGTTGAACTGCGTCATGGCGCGCTTGCCGAGGAGTGCCGCCTCCTCGCTCAGATTCAGCTCGAGATACATTTCCGAGCAGTCCATGTCGCATAGGGCGCTGTGGTACTTGTCGCTGAGCGCGTCGCATTCCTCCTGTGTGGTGCGGTACAGGTCAATCGCACGCGTGTACTCGCCTCGCACGTAATACAGGTACGCGATGTTGTAGTCGGCCCTCAGCACCAGCAACGGCATCCCGTGCTGTTCGCAGTAGTTGCGCGCGCGGCGGTGCGTCTCGAGCGACTGGTCGAAGTCGCTCAAACTGATATAGACCATCGCCATGTTGCTGAGGACCGCAGCGACGTCCTGGGGGATGCCCAGATCCGCGAGCTGCGCAAAGGCGCGTTCGTACAGCGCCAGCGCTTCCTCGAAGCGATCCTGGCGATAGAGGATGTTGCCCACGTTCGTGTCGAGGCGTGCGAGGCCGAGCCGGTTGCCTTCACGCTCGAAAATCCCGCGCGCTTCTTCCGCCCAGGTGTAGGCCTGTCGGTATCGGCCGAGCGAGATCAGGCTCTGGAGCGATCCGTTGAGCGTCCTGGCGATGTCGACGTCGTGTCCCAGGGCGCGGAAGAGACGCAGCGCGGCCTCGTAGCGCTTCACGGCCTCCCGGTGACGTCCGAGGCTCAGTGATACATGGCCCAGCGCGCGGAGACTCTGCGCCCGCGCCGCATCGTCATCGATCTGATCGGCGAGCCACATCGCCGCGCGGGCAAGGCGGCCGGCCTGTTGCAGGTCGACGCGCGCCAGTCGCACGACATCATCGTACATGCGTTGAATCAGGGCGGGACTCCAGAGGTGCCGGTGCTGCCGCAGCACTCGCGCGCGCGCCTGCCCGTTCTCGACCCGCGCAAGCTGCTCGATGAGATCCATCTAGAATCCCGCCTTCTCCAGGGCGCGTTGCAGCGATGCGAGGCAGCGCCCGCGGATGAACCCGATGGATCCGGTCGCGAGTCCCAGTCGTTGCGCGAGGTCCTTGTAGGGCAGCGGCGGCTGCTCGTAAAACAGCAGGCGGATAATCTCCTGGCACCGCCGCGACAGGCCGCTGACCGCGTCGCGCACCATCTGTTCGCGCTGGGCCTGTTCGAGGATCTCGGGCGCGATGAGCGCCGTAGTTTCGAGCCGATCTTCTTCGAATTCGGTCAATTCCTGCTCTGCGCGGCGCTGCTGCCGCTGTTTCCACCGTGACGCCTTGTGCGCCGTCACCGTTGTGAGCCATCCCCGCAAGGCGGCGCTCTGGCGCAGGCGCGGCAGCTCGTTGAACAGCTCGAGGCACACCGCCTGCAGCACGTCCGCCGCGTCGGCGCGGCTCGCGCCGAATTTCAGGGGAATGGAGTAAATCAGGTTCTCGTACTTGTCGATCAGTGCCGACCAGGCCCGCTCGTCCCCATCGAGGCACGCGCGAACGAGCCGTTCGTCACTCCAGGACGCGTCAGGCGCACCGCCATCAGGGCCTCGCACCGGACCGCCTCTCCCGCCCGAATGGCTCCTTGACGTGGTTCATCATCGGCCTGACCCGACGTGCTCTCGTCAGACAAGTCTCCGTGAGAGATGACAGTCCAGAGGGTATTCGTGAGTGCCTAGTAATACAGCAGAAACCGGCCCGCGCACGGAATTTTCGGGAAGAATCTACCACCCTATATTTTCCGGCTGGGCCGCGGCCCTTATTAGTTAAATGCCCATTCTGTGGACGGAAGGGGAGTTTCCGGGCCAGCCGGAAGCCGGGGGACCAGACCCCGCGGTCGTGGGGCTCGCGTTGATTGAAGTCATCACGCGAGCGTTCGCCCTGCCACCTTCGCCGACCGTCTCCGGCAACGGGGCATATCCGGTTCAAATCCGTCAACTTCCCGAGAGCAGGCCGCATGAGCGCCAGTAAATGGCACGTGGGCGTTCCGCACGGCCGCCGCGGACCCGGCTCCCCGGCTTCCATCGGTCCCGACTCGCGCGGGATCCTGCGCCTTGCGGCTGAATCAGGCAGTGATGCCTCGGAAAAGCGCGCCAGGACCGCATACGCCACCCCCGTCGGCTACGTGCTGGATCGAGGCGCAGAGCGCCTGAAGCCCGTTCTCGACGAAATCCTCGAACTCGAACGCTGCGGCCTCGATGTCCATGTCTTTTTCGTCGACCGTTCGCTGCCCGGGCACGCCCGCTGGATTGCTCGCGAAGTGACGGTCCGTCGAATCGGTCACCTGCATGCGCATCTTGCCACGGCTGATGTCGCGCGCCATGTCAAACGCCTGACGCACGTGGGCTACAGCTTCACGGTGGCCGGCAGCACCGTCCACGAGACCAGGCGCGATCCATCCGCGCTTCGTGATCACGTGCGCGAGGCCGATTTCGTGATCACGCCGAGCGACGTCAGCCGCGCGCACCTGTTGTCGATGACCGGTCCAACCGTCGCCGGTCACGTCTGCCGGATCTATCGCGGTGTCGCTGTCGAACGGCTCCCGTTCTGCGCGGATGCGAACCGGGACGCCGACTCGGTGCTTGCCGCTGGTCCGCTGGTGCAGGCGAGTGGTTTCGAAGATCTGATCGACGCGATCGGCATCCTCCGCGATCGACGGCCGGCGCCCGTCCGACTGACGATCGTTGGCGCGGGCGCGTCCGTGCAGAAACTCAAGGCACGGATCATCTCCCGCCGCCTCGACGATCGCGTCGCCCTCTTGGGCGGCGAGGCCGAGTCAGGGCTCGCCACCCCGCTTTCAACATTGATGCGGACGCATACCTTGATGGCCTTGCCGTACCGGCGGCTCCCCAGCTCCTGTGGCGGCGGCGTGCCGGGCGCGCTGCTCGAAGCCATGGCGATGGGCCTTCCGGTCGTGTCCACGTCCGTCGACGGTATCTCTGAGGTGATCGACGATGGGTGGACCGGGCGGCTCATTGCGCCACGGGAGCCGCACTGGCTCGCCGGTGCGCTCGAAACGCTGCTCGACAACGTCCGTCTCCGCGTGCACATCGCCACCAACGCCCGTCAGAAAGTCGAGCGCTCGTTCGATCAGACCCGGAACGTGTCGGAGCTCGCGCGCCTGCTGTCGAGCGCCGCGGCTGAACCACGCCCCTGCGCACGTGAGGTGGTGTGATGCGGATTCCTTCATCGACGGTGCTGCTCGTGGAACCGCATCCGGACAGCGCGGCGATGTTTGCCGAAGTCCTGCGATGGGCCGGCTTCCGCGTGGAGGCCGCGTCGGCGGCCGACGCGAGCCGCACCTATCCACCGCGCCGCGTTGCGCCCGACGTCGTCGTTATCGGAATGCGCTGCTGTACGAATCCCGCGATGCGGGTGCTTTCAGGCGGGCGGGCCGTGCCCGCCATTGCCATTACGTCAGATCCGCGTGACACCGATCAGGCCGATGCGCTCGGCTACGCGAGCGTCCTGCTCCGGCCGGTCGATCCTTCCCTCCTCATTTCCGAAGTACGGCGCGTCGTCCGGTCTGCGAGCCGGCGATCATCCCCAGGCGCCGCGTAGAAAGCGCAAGAAGTTCCCGTGGGCGATCCCACGGACCTCCTCCTCCGAGTACCCGCGCGCTGCAAGGCGCGCGGGCAGCCGCGCCAGGTCTGCAATCGTCGCGATGTCCGTGGGACTCTGCTCGCGCCCGAACGCGCCGTCCAGGTCCGATCCAATCATGCAGTGGCGCGCGCTTCCGGCGATCTGGCAGATGTGATCGATGTGATTGATCACCGTCTCGAGCGTGACGCCCGCGCGATCGGGCGTCGTCTGCCCACGCACCCAGCCGGGCACGAGCATCCACGCGTCGAACGCGGCGCCGATGACGGCATCCCTCTGAATGAGCTCACGCAGTTGATCGTCGGAAAACTGCCGATCGTGTGGGACGAGGGCGCGGCAGTTCGAGTGGCTCGCCCACATGTGGCCGCGGAAATGATCCAGCGCCTCGCGAAGGCTGTCGTCGCACAGGTGCGTGACGTCGAGGATGATGCCGAGGCGTTCCATTTCGCGCAGCAGCTCGCGTCCGCGGATCCCGAGGCCGCCGCATGCGGCCGTCCCATGTGCGTAGATGCCGGGGCCGTAGTGCGCCGGCCCGACCGCGCGCAGTCCGTCCCCGTACGCGCGTTCAAGGTGACGGAGCGTCACGACGGAGTCGGCACCCTCGAGACTGAGGACATACCCGATCCCGACTTTTTCTGCGTGGTGCAGATGACCGACAAACCTCTCCAGACCGTCGAGATCTCGAATCTGCACGAGCTCGCCGCGCTCTTCCATGGCGCGGTACCACGCGAGCTGCCCCTGCGTCATCGCCCATGCCTGTTCCGGGGAATGCCATCCTGGCAGTGGATTGCCTGGCGCCACGTACCTCGCAATCTGCGTGGCGACGCACAGGCGGACCTCACCGCGTCGCATTTCCGCAAACGAGACCGTGCCGCGACCGCGATCGGGCCTGTCGGTCTGCCCCTGTTCGCGCTGGCGGATCTCATCAATCGGCCGCGTGAGGTCGCGATTCCACTCGAGCGCGTTCATCGCGAGGTCGAGGTGCGCGTCGACGATCAGCACGCCTTCACCTCACGATGACGGCGAGCACCAGGACGCCTGCGAGTCCGGCGACGGCCACGATCGTTTCGAGCACCGTCCACGTGACGATGGTCTGCGGCACGGACATGTTGAGGTACTCCTTCACCAGCCAGAATCCTCCGTCATTCACATGGGACGCGATCGCGGAACCGGCGCCGATGGCGACGACGAGCAGTTCCTTGCTCACGTGCGGTAATGCGGCGGCGATAGGCGCCATGATGCTGGCGGCGGTCACCACCGCCACCGTTGCGGAGCCCACCGCGAGACGCAGGACCGACGCGATCACCCAGCCGAGCACGAGCGGCGAGAACTCGAGCCCTCCCATCAACTGCGCGATTGCCTTCGCTGCGCCCGCCGCATCGAGCACACGCCCGAAACCGCCGCCCGCACCCACCACGAGCAGGACGCTTGCGATCGGGGGAACGGCGTCTTCCGCGAAGCGCAAGAGGCGCGCCTTATCGAACCCGCACGCGCGGCCGAAGGTGAACATGGACAGGATCGTCGCGAGCAGCAATGCGACGAGCGGGCTGCCGGCAAACGCGAGCGCCTGACGCGCGCGTCCATCGGGGAGCGTCGCCTGCGCGAGCGCGGCGATGAGCATCAGCAGCACCGGCAGAAGAATCGTCACCAGCGTCACCGCGAGCGACGGCGGACGCGCCACGGTTGCGCCTGCGAACTGTTCCGCCACTCCGCCGGGATCGATGCGAACGCGCTTGCCGATGAAGCGGCCGAAAAGGGGCCCTGACACGATCGCGGCGGGCAGGGCGACGAGGAGGGAATAGAACAGCGTGCGTCCTGGGTCCGCGCCGAGCCGTTCAATCGCGGCGAGCGGTCCGGGATGCGGCGGCACCAGCACGTGTGCGGCCGATAGGCCGGCGACGAGCGGCACGCCGAGGCGGACGAGCGACATGTCGTCACGCGGCGCCTGGCGCGCGAGCGTGAAGAGCACCGGGGCGAGCAGCACGAGGCCGACCTGAAAGAACACCGGCAGACCGATGATGAACGCGGAGAGCATCAGCGCCCAATCCACTCGCCGTTCGCCCATCGCGCGGACCAGCGCGCGCGACACGACGACCGCGCCACCGGATTCCGCGAGCAGCTTGCCAATCACGGTGCCTAGGCCGATGACCATCGCCGTAAAGCCGAGCGTATCGCCGACACCCTGCTGAAACGCGCGCGGGATGTCGGCGGCGGGCATCCGCGCGGCGACGCCGACACACAGGGATCCGATAACGAGCGCGATGAACGCCGGCATCCGCAGCCAGGTGATGAGCACTACCACTAACGCGACGCCGGCGAATGTAATGAGGAGGAGTGTGGAGGGCGCAGCAGGGCTCATGCGTGCCGAGAGCTTACCCTCATTCGCGACAAGAAATGAGGCGGGATCACCCGAAACAGCGGTGCCACCAGCCGTTGACCTTGATCGACGTCCACGCATCGTCGCCGACGTTGCACTGTGCGCCGCGGTCCCGTCGCGCGGCTGCGACGAGCTCCAGATTGAACAGCAGATCGCGGGCCGACTGGAACCGCGCGTCGCGGTCTTTTTCAAGGCAGTGCCGAATCACGCGGTCGAATTCCGGCACCGCGGCCGCTGCCGAGCGCAAGCGCGGCGGATCGTCTCGCAGAATTGCGCTCAGTGTCTCGATGGGCGAATCGCCATGAAACGCCGGCGCACCCGCGACCATCTCGTACAGGATCGCGCCGAGGCTGAACAGGTCGGACCGTGCGTCGAGCGCGTGCCCGCGGATCTGCTCCGGCGACATGTAGCCGACGGTTCCGAGGAGGGTGCCGGGGCGTGTCGAGATCACCGGATCCTGCAGGCGCTCGATTGCCTGCTCGCGGCATCGTGCGAGGCCGAAATCGAGGATCTTCACGCGCTCGCCGCGCGTGATGAAGACGTTCTCGGGCTTCAGATCCCGATGCACGATGCCAAGCCGGTGCGCCGCGATGAGGCCTTCCGTGATCTGCCGCCCGTAGGCCACCGCGGCCGTCGCGCGCAGCGCACGCGCCGCCAGGCGCGCGCGGAGCGTTTCTCCCTCGAGGAGCTCGGAGATGATGAAGGGCGTCCCGTCGTGCGCGCCCACGTCGTACACCGTCACGACATTGGGATGATTGATGGTCGCCGCGGCGCGCGCTTCCTGCGCGAATCGTGCGAGGTGTTCCTGCGTGCTCGGCACGTCCGGCGCCAGCACCTTCAGCGCCACGCCGCGATCCAGCCGCGAGTCGTAGGCGCGATAGACCTCTCCCATGCCTCCTTTGCCGATGAGTTCCTGAACCCGATACGGACCCAGCTGAGATCCTGCCGTAATGTGCATGACGATCGCTCGTGAGAGGACGGGGTGAATCCCGTCATCTCAATCAACGCACCCGCCGGTTCAGACGAACACGGTGTTCTATCGGTTCGCCTTTGTCGTTATACGAGGACGAGGGATTGGGTGGGACGAGCCATGCGTATGGGTGTGCGGCGGGTCGGGGCGGCAATCGCGTTGGCGGGACTGAACATGGCCCTTCAAACCCGGTGCGTGAACTCCTATGATACTGACCGTACCCGTTCCGCGGGACCTCCCGCTCCCATGGACAAGCCGCGCCCACCCGACCTCGAATCGACGCTTGCCCTGGTGCGCCTCGCGAAGACCGGCGACGCCGGAGCCCTCGATCGCCTCTTTGCCCGCTGCCTGCCGCCGCTCAGGCGCTGGGCCCGCGGCCGCCTGCCACGCTGGACGCGCGACCTGATGGATACCGACGACCTCGTCCAGGAAACGGTCCTGCGCGCCGTCAAACGCGTCGACGCGTTCGAGCCGCGACATGAGGGGGCGCTGCAGGCGTACCTCCGTCAGGCGGTAATGAATCGGATCCGCGACGAGGTGCGTCGCAGCGCCCGCACGCCCGTCGCCACGACACTCGATGAGGACCATCCGGAAGGGGGCGCTTCACCGCTCGACTTAGCCATCGGACGTGAAGCGGTGGACCGCTACGAAGCCGCACTGGCGCGCCTGCGGCCCGAGGAGCGGGAAGCGATCATCACGCGCGTGGAAATGGACGCGACTTACGACGCGGTCGCGCAGGCCCTGGGGAAGCCCACGGCAGACGCCGCGCGGATGGCGGTCAGTCGCGCGCTGCTGCGCCTCGCCGAGGAGATGAACCGTGCCGTCTGAGGCGGTGCTCCTCGCGCTCGCGGAGTCGATCGCCGACGGCCGCGCCGTCGACTGGAACGAGGTGGAATCGCAGATCAGCCCCGATCACCGCGACCTCGTCCGTCAGCTTCGCGTCGTGTCGGAACTGGCGGTGCTGCACCGCAGTCTGCCGGTGCCGCCGGATCCGGTCGCGCGCCGCGTCGCGCCGCGCGTGTCGCAACAGTCTGCCGTAGGCACATGGGGGCCGCTGCTGCTGCTCGAGCGGTTGGGCGGCGGCACGTCCGGCGATGTGTACCGCGCGTGGGATCGCGATCTCGAGCGCGAAGTCGCGCTCAAGCTGCTGCGGACGGACGATCCCGACGCGGATCTGATCACATCGCGCATCACGGCCGAAGCAAGACTGCTGGCGCGCATGCGGCATCCGAACGTCGTGACCGTGCACGGCGTGGCGAGTCATGGCGGGCGGGTAGGCCTCTGGATGGATCTCGTGCAGGGCCTGACGCTCGAGGAATTCATCGCCACGCACGGACCGATGGGCGCACGCGAAGCCGCAATCGTCGGGATCGAACTGTGCCACGCGCTCGCCGCGATCCATGCGGCAGGACTCGTCCACCGCGACATCAAGACCCAGAACGTGATGCGTGAAGAGGGCGGACGGATCGTCCTCATGGATCTCGGGACGGGACGGGAACTGAATCCGGAGCACGCGACGACTGTCGGAGATGTTGCGGGTACCCCTCTTTATATTGCGCCGGAGATCTTCCGCGGCGCGGCCGCCAACGTGCGGACGGATCTGTACAGCCTCGGCGTGGTGTTGTATCGCCTCGTTTCCGGATCGTTCCCCGTTCGCGCGTCGACCATTGAGCAACTGCGGACCGAGCACGTCGAGCGGCGCACGATCGCGCTTCGCGACGCGCGACCTGATTTACCGTCCGCGTTCGTGCGGGTCGTCGAGCGCGCGCTTGCGGCCAATCCAGAGGAGCGCTACCCGAGTGCGGGTGCGTTCGAGGCCGACCTCCTTCGCGCACTCGAGGGTGCGAACACGACGCCAACGATCACCGCGCCGGCGCCGGCGCCCGTACGTGTACGGCCGGCATGGTGGCGAGCGGGGGCGTTTGGCGCCGCGATCCTGCTCCTCGCTCTGGCCGTCGCGCGGCTCTGGCCTGTCTCTCTCTCGCGTCCGGCACTCCAGCCGGTGCAATCACTTGTGGTCCTGCCGCTGGCGAACGTGTCCGGAGACGCCGGGCAGGACTACTTCGCGGATGCGATGACCGACGAGTTGATTGCCGCGCTCGGGCAGCTCAAAGGCCTGAAGGTGATTTCTCGCACGTCGGCAATGCGCTTCAAAGGGACGAACGCGCGCATTCCCGAGATCGCGCAGGCGCTGCACGTCGACGCGGCGCTCGAAGGCACGGTGTTCGTCGTTCGTGGAAGCGAGGGCCGTGCTGAGGCGCCCAGCCGAGTACGTGTGACCGCGAGGCTGATCTACGCGGGTACCGACGCTCAGATCTGGAACCAGACCTTCGAGGTGGCGCTCACCGACGTGCTGGCGCTGCAGAGCAGAATCGCGAAGGCAGTCGCCGACGGCATCAATCTGCACCTGAACCCGCAGCAGCAGAGCGCGCTGACGATGGCGGCGCGCGAGGGCGTGGGCGGGCAGGATGCAGCGGTCATCGATCTGTATCTGCGGGGCCGCTATTACTGGAACATGCGCACGGAAGAAGGGTTGAAGCGGAGCATCCAGTATTTCCAGGAAGCCATCGATCGCGATCCGAAATTCGCACGGGCGTATGCCGGCCTCGCCGATGGGTACACCCTGTTGTCGATCTATGGTCATGCGCCGCGTGGAGAGGCCGCGGCGCGCGCGTCGACCGCGGCGTCGACGGCGTTGACGCTGGACGATTCGCTCGCCGAAGCGCACTCATCGCTCGGCCTGATCGCGGAGCAACGCTTCGAGTGGGACGCCGGCGAACAGCATTTCCAGCGCGCCGTGGCACTCAAGCCGGCATACGCGACAGCGCACCACTGGTATGCGGACTACTTGTCGAAGCGCGGCCGCCTGCGGGAGGCGAACGTCGAGATCAACGCGGCGCTTGCGCTGGATCCGCTGTCCCCCAGCGTCAACGTCGTGGTCGGCGCGCTGCAGATCTTCAGCCGCGAGTACGACAAGGCTGCCACGCAACTCGAAAAGACTCTGCAGATGGAGCAAGGATTCGCGAGGACCCACCTCGCCCTGGCCGAGGTCTACGGCTACCAGGGGGATTTCGCGCGAGCGTTGGCAGAAGCGGACAGGGCATCGGCGCTGATGGCCGCCGATCCCATTACCGATGCCACGAAGGGCTATATCCTCGCGCGTGCCGGCAGGCGATCGGAGGCGGAGCGTATTGCCGAGGATCTGGCGGCGCGCTACAGCCGACAGGAGTCTGACGTCGCCGCCGCCGTCGCGGTCGTGCGTGCCGGGCTCGGCGACACCGAGCAGGCCTTCACCTGGCTCGAACGTGCGAAAGATCGACAGGAGCCCTGGGTCGGCTACCTCGCCGTCGATCCGCGTTTCGACAGCCTGCGACCGGACGCGCGCTTCGCGAAATTACTTGCGGGCCTCGGTCTCGCACGATAGGGTAGGCGGCGCACCCCGGCCATTATCGCGTCACCCCCGCCGTCCACGGGTGCGATAGGAGTGACGATGCAGCAGCAGGATGGTCTGATCGCCTTGATGCGCGCTGTCCAGGAACCAGGCAAGGCGCAAAATACGTTCAAGGGTTTCGTGGACCTGCTCGATCAGTACAAGCTGACCGAGGAGCAGCGCACACTTCTCATGTCACGCGATCTGGACAAGGTATTGAAGGCGATCGACGGCGGCTTTCCCGGGCCCGTGATGGTGGTGGGTTGGTGGAAGCGATAGCCGATCGATCTCGCGGGTCGCTGGTCGTTGTCGGCACGGGCATCAGGGTCATCGAGCAGACGACCCCCGAGGCGCTTGGCGCGATGCAGCGGGCCGACAAGCTCTTTTACCTGGTGGCCGATCCGCTGAGTGACGCGTGGGTCCGCGAGTTGAACCCGACGGCGGAGTCGCTGGCCGATGCCTATCGCCCGGGACGCGCCCGCCGCCACTCCTATCGCGAGATGACCGAGCGCATCCTTGCGGCCGTCCGAGGCGGCCTCGCGGTATGCGCGGCTTTTTACGGCCACCCGGGCGTCTTCGTCGGCCCGTCTCACGACGCGATTCGGCGCGCGCGGCGTGAAGGGTTCCGCGCGCGAATGCTTCCCGGGATTTCCGCCGAGGACTGTCTCTTCGCCGATCTCGGCGTGAATCCGGCGGCGGCCGGATGTCAGAGTTTCGAGGCCACCGATTTTCTCGCCGCCCGTCGCAGGTTCGATCCGTCCAGCGCGCTGATCCTCTGGCAGGTCGGCGTGCTCGGCGAGCCGAGCGTTCACGACGGCATGACATGCCGGCCCGAGCGTCTCGCGATGCTCGCGGCGTGGCTCGGGCGGTTCTATCCTCCGCGGCACCCCGTGTTCCTGTACGAGGCGTCTCCCTTTGTGATCTGTGACGCCGCTATCAGGCGCACGTCGCTTGCGAAGCTGTCGCGAAGCACCGTGCAGCCGATGATGACGCTGTACGTGCCGCCGCGGCCCTCACGCCTTCGCGATCCACGCGTGAAGCGCTGGATGACCGAGCGCGGCACCGCAGCGATGGCGCCGCGCAAATAGGACGGATCGGCGATACGTGACCACTCGGAAATGGCGCCTGGCCATCCTCGGCCTCGGCCACTGGTATTCAGCGTACAACCTGGCGCGCGGGCTGGCGGAGTATCCGAAGGCGGAGCTCGTCGCGGCGGCGTGGCACGACGCGCCGCAGCTCGAGGCGTTCACCCGGACGTTCGGCATCAAGGCCTACCGCGACTACGCCGCGCTTCTCGAACACGAGCGCGTCGATATCATCCACATCGCCACACCGGTCGCCGAGATCTGCGACGTCACGATTCTCTCGGCGCGCGCCGGCAAGCACCTGATCGTCGGCAAGCCCATGGCGATGACGCTGGAGCAGGCGGATCGAATGGTGGACGCTGTGGAAGCCGCGGGCGTCTGCTGTTTTCCGTTCCAGGGGATCATGCGTCTGCGGCTCGCGGACCTCAAGGCGCGCCTCGATGCGGGCGACATTGGGGATCTCGCCGTCATCCACCAGACGTGCCGCTGGTCGATCGCGGAAGACTGGTATCGCTCTGGGACGCCCGGCTGGTTCGTCGATCCGGATCGCGTGCCAGGCGGCGCGTTCATCGACGAGGGCATCTACTGGATCGATGCGTTCCGATGGCTCACGGGCGCGGACATTCTCGACGTCGAAGCGCGGACGGCCAACATCGTTCACCGGAGCCTCAGCGTCGAGGACTGGGGTCAGGCGACGTTCACGATGAGTAATGGAGCGATTGCCACGCTCGAAGCGTCGTGGACTATTAACGCGCCGAGGACGAGCGGTCCGTCGCCAAAGCAGAACAGCGTCGTCCGGCTCGAGCTCGTTGGCACGCGCGGAGAGATCCACGACCAGTGGTTTCGCGCGCCGGGACGCGCGGTGCTGGCGGCAGGGGCGCGCGACTGGGTATTCGAGCGGCAGGCCGAGGAACCCTTCGCGCCCGGCGCTCCGCTGCCGTTAGCGCACCTTATCGAGTGCGTTGAGCACGGACGGCAACCAGCCGCGACCATTCGCGACGCGCGCACCTCGCTCGCTGCGGCATTTGCGGCGTACCAATCCGCGCGCGAGCGACATCGCGTATCGCTGGCGCCGAAATGGGCTCATCGCGGATGACTCATGGCACATGCTGACAGTTTGGCCCTGACGCCGGGTTGGTCCTGTCAGACGACCGGTGTTGGAGAGGACAGCGCCGCCAGTACTTCTTTATAAAGGTACTTCGCGCCTTCGATCCCGTTCAGCGGACCCGCTTCATACTCCAGCGCGAAGGTGCCTTTGAAGCCGCCCGCCAGCATGATTCTCGTGGCGCGCTGCACGTCATTCTTCTCGCCCCAGCGATCCCAGTACTTCGCGTGCACGTTCGTGTGCGCGTAGGGCGCGAGCGCCTTCAGGCCGCTGAACAGCATGTGCTCGTGTTCCCAGTTGCAGAAGTCGGGCGAGGCCTCGCAGTACGGATGGTTCACGTCCTCGAGAATGATGCGGATGTTGATCGGATCGGCGGCGAGGCCCCAGTGGTTTTCGATCGTCACCTTCACCCCGCGGTCGCCGCCGTAGTCCGCCATCTCCTTGTAGGATTCGATGGCGTTGTTCAGCAGCGGCGGGATCTCGTTGTTCTTCGGGTACCGAGTCTCCGGATCGATTATCGCGTTCGGGCGGATGCTGGGTCCGAGCGCCTGCGGAGAATTCATCCGGACCGACTTGGCGCCCAGAATGACGGCGGCGTCGAGCCAGCGCTTGCCGATCTCCACGCCCGCCTTGCGAAGCGCCGTATCCGACTCGGCAAGATTGGTCGGCGCGTTGTTGGAGATGTGCTGCAGCTTCGTTCCCGTTGCGGCCATCTTCGCGACGAGCGCATCGAGCCATTTGCGGCCCGACGGACTGGACGGATCGAACTGGCGCCCCGCGAACATGCTGTCGTCGGTGACGTCGCCGAACAGCCCCGAAAACAGGTCCATGTGCGTGACGCCGGGAAAGGTGTCCTTGGTGAACTGCGGGAAGTCCAGCATCGTGATCTCGCCGTACTTCTTCTTCAGTTCTTCCGATAGTTGCGATCCGCCGCCGCCAGGAGGGGCACCCGCGGGCCGGGGGCGCGACTTGAAGATGTAGCGAATTGGATACGAGCAGGACGCGATGCGATCGAACTTGTTCTTCTCCGCCAGCGATTGCGCATTCTCAATCGAGGGGCTTCGCCCCTCGAACTCCCCAACACGCTCGCTCGCGGGGGCCCCTGGCCCCGCTCCGCTCGCGTGGCTCACGCGCTGGCGCTCGTTCGGCGGTAGGGCCGCCGCGGCGAGTCCCGCGCTGGCGACCTTGAAGAACTCGCGCCGGTCTACGCCCGCGCCCATCCTGATCCCATCACTCATCGATGTCTCCTTCACTCTCCTGATTTCGCGGTGATATTCTCCATCGCATGGCGTTCACCGTCACCAGGAATCTGATGCTGCCGGCCACCGTCACCGGTTCGTGGCCGCGCCCGCGATGGTTCGACACGAGCATGTGGGGACGACCGCTCGATACCTGCATGATGGACGTGCGCTTCCGCGAAAAATTCCAGGACGCCATGGCAGTCGTGATCAGCGACGAGCAGCGTGCCGGTCTCGACATCCTCACGCACGGCGATTTCCACTGCGACGAGGATTTCGCCGGCCGAAGCTGGCACCACTATCCGCTCCAGCGCTGGAGCGGCTTCGAGGGGGATCACCTCCAGTCCGAGCAGACGCGCAGCCCCTGGCTGAAGTATCCACCGGGCACGCTGCTCAATGAGATCTACACCGCGTGGCGCTGGCCGCGGGTTGTCGGCAAGATCGAGCACCGGCCGCTCGACTATCCAAAAATCTGGCGCATCGCACAGGGCAAGTCCGCTAAACCGGTGCGCTTCGGCACCTGCTGCTCGCAGGTGATGGGACTCTTTCTCGACATTCACACCAATAAGTACAAGGACAACCGCGAGGTCGTCTGGGACATGGCCGTCGCGATGAACACGGAACTACTCGCCTTGCGCGCGGCCGGCTGCCGCTGCATCCAGATTGAGGAGCCCACGCTGCACTTCATGGCGAACACCTTCGGCCCGAACGACGACAAGGTGAAGTTCATGATCGAGTGCTACAACCGCGAGGTGCAGGGACTCGACGACGTCGAAATCTGGATTCATACGTGCTGGGGCAACCCGAACATGCAGCGCGTCATGGAAGACACCAGCTACAAGGCGTCATTCGAGTTGTACCTCAATGAGATGAAGGGCGACGTCTGGACGATTGAGACGAAGGATCGCAATTTCGCGGACATCGAGCTGTTCGGTTCCTATAAGGGCACGCTGCCGAAGAAAATCTGCATTGGGGCGGTGAGCCATCGCACACTGCAAGCCGATCGCGCAGAAGACGTGGCCGCGTCCATCCGCATGGCGCTCGCGCACATCGCGCCGGAGCAGTTGATCGTGTCGAGCGACTGCGGCTTCGGCCGCCAGGGCTGCAACCGCGAAATCGCGTTCTACAAGGCGACCGCGATCGTCCAGGGCTGCAACATCATCCGGCGAGAGCTCGGGTTCGATGAGCGCGCGGTGCCGGCCGCCGACCCCGCATTGCAACTCGATATCGTCCCGAAGACCGTCGCCGGACGATCCGCGTGAGGCGTAGAGAGGAATATGGATTCGATGTTTCTCGCTGGTGTCGAGCAGGACCCGAAGTCGGGTCCCTACCGGGATCTAATCGAGGTGATGCAGCGGCAGGGAGCAGAGTACCCGCAGATCTGGCATCTGTTCGCGTACCTGCCGTCCGCGACCGATCACCTCGCGCGGTTCACGCAGGAGATCCTCCGCGGCCCTTCGCCGCTCAGTCCCGGTATACGGGAGCTGATTGCCGCCTATACGTCGCAGCGCAATCACTGCCCGTTTTGAATCAAGTCGCACGCCGCAGTTGCGGCGGAACTGCTGGGGGATGGAGCGCTCGTCGCGGGTGTGATGGCGGACGTCGAATCGTCGGCGCTCGACGATCGCCACAAGGCATTGTTCCGGTTCATCGACAAGGTGAACCACGATTCGCCGAACATCGGTCCCGCGGAGATCGACGCGCTCCACGCGATCGGCTGGACCGACGAGGCGATCTATTTCGCGATCACCGTGTGCGCCTTGTTCAACTTTTACAACCGCTGGATTGATGCCACAGGCGTGCACGCGATGTCGGATGCCGCTCACCGGCAGGGCGGCAAGCGGATGGCGACACACGGGTACGCGCGCAGTTGAACCGATCACACGGATCGCTGTAGCCGTCCGTGCGATTTGGTGACGAAGATCATCGGCGAGCCGCGCGCACGCGGTTGCCCCTCGCCTAGAAAATACCGGAGCTGCAGTTCCGTGCGAAGCTGCTCGGCGAGGTCCTTCGACATCAATCCGAGCCACACCTCCGCCTGGATTTCGGCCATCTGCCGATAATGATTCAGGCAGGGGAGCACCGGCGTGATCGCACGGTGAACCGCGGTGCCAACCGCCGCACCGACTCCGGCCGCCACCTGCAAGGAAAGACCCGCAGCCCGGACCGACGGCAGGAGGACGTACGCGCCAATCCCGGCGGCGCTTCCCAGGAGTCCTCCCGTCCCAAGCGAGCGAAGGGTCTTCAGGATTCTGTCGACATCAGGGGTCTTCGCGTCCTTTTTCATGACCGCCCCCCAAGCCTTCCAAGGGGACACGTCCACTGAGAACGGTCACCGCCGCGTTGGTTTACCGCCAACTGTCACAGGAGCCTGGGTCGCCTCCGGTGGGCCGTCGACCCCGCGTCGCCTCAGCTACAAAGCAAATCAAGCGCCACCTCAAGGATTGAGCAGCGACGCCGTAACTTGCAGGCGGTTCGGCTTTTACGGGATTAGGGGATTTGAGCCACTCGTCCCTGTTTACCAAATTCCTTCAGAAGAGTGTCGCATCGACGTGAATCGCACCAGTGGGACCAGCGGGAGCCGTTCGTCCCACCGATTTCGTGCCCGATTCGGCGAGCGACTACAAGGAAACTCGCGAGAAACGATCTCGCGGAGATGTCTTTCGAGACGGCCGCCAGTTCCGGCATGCGCTCTACACTCGTACGCAACGGAAACTGTAACAAGCGGGAGCTAGGCAGGTAGCGTGAACGAGAACGTGCTTCCGCGACCGGGTTCGCTGGAGGCCCAGATGTAGCCGCCGTGCGCGTCGACGATCGCCTTCGAGATGTAGAGGCCGAGGCCGAGTCCGCGATGATCTCCACCCGCGGCCTGATGAAAACGATCGAAGATTCGTCCAAGATCCGCGGGGGGGATCCCCTTGCCGGTATCGCTCACCGAGATGCGGCAGCCACCATCGGCGCGCGCGACCCTGACGGTGATCGTCCCCCCGCCATCCGTGAACTGGATGGCATTCCGCAAGAGGTTCGAGAGCACTTGTGTGACGCGGTCGTAATCGAACCGCGCGTATACCTCCGATGAAGGTGCCTCGACGCGCAGCAACAGGCCTGCAGTATGCGCGAGCGGGCCGAAGGTCGCGGCGCACTCCTTGACCACCTCGACGGCGTCCTGGTGCCGTGGCGCCAGCCGGAACCGTCCTTCCTCGAATCGCGTCGCGTCGAGCAGGTCCGACAGCATACGGCCCATCAGGGAGGCCGCACGACTGATGTTGTGCGTGCACTCCTTCACGCGCGCGTCGTCCTTCGCGTGGCCGGCGAGCAGCGTCGCGCTCACGCTGATCACGTTAAGTGGAGTGCGCAAATCGTGGCTCACGATTGAGAGGTACTCGTCACGCGAGAGGATGACATCGAGCGCGCGCTGGTGCCCGATCTGCTCCTCCTGCAGAAGCGAGACGGTGTAGTCGACGGCGCGGTCCGTGTCCTCGCGCTCTCGCGCGAGGTCACGATCGGTCATGATCCGTTCCGCTTCGAGCAGCGTCCGTTTCGCCTCGCGTTCCTCGTCCAGCGCTTCGTCAACGATCTCCCGTTCTGCCCGCAGCGTCTCGTCGACGACAGCACGCTCTTCGCGCAAGGTTGCGTCAACCTCGACGCGTTCCTCCGCAAGGTTGGCCGCGACGACACCCAGGCTTTGCGCGACTGCCGACAATTTGTCCGCCACGACTGGCGCGGGCTCGTCGGCAGCTATCAAGGAAGGAATGGGCGACTCATGGTCCGGCGGCACTCCGCCAACCTTGGTCGCCGCTGCATCGAGTGTCTCGAGCGCCGTGTGCAGCTTGGTCACGGCGCCGGTCTCTTGAATATCTTTCAGCTGCAGCGCGGCCTGCGCCAATCCGTCGGCCGCATCAGCGAGCGTGTCTGCGGCGGTGATCAGCGTATCGGCGACCTCCGGCAGCGGGTTCGATGGCGCCCTCGGCGCAGTGGGGCCATTCGCCTCAATCCATTCATCCGTTGCCGCGCGCGTATGCTCCAGCTTGCGGTCCGTGTCCTTTTCGATCACCGCGTCCGCCTGCTCGCGTTCCTCCCGCAAGCTCGCGTCGCTCGCCGCGCGGTCCGGCTCGAGAACACCTTCGATCTCTCGACGCAGCACCTTCGCGTCAGGCATGATGGCCCTCCGGGTGAGTGCAGGAGACATGCCTGACGCTGACAAAGATCGTCATGAGAATAGGAATTTTAACCAACGAGTACCCGCCCAATGTGTATGGTGGCGCGGGGGTCCACGTCGAATACCTGACGCGCGAGCTCGCAGGCCTGGGCCACATGGTGCGCGTCCTGTCGTTCGGAGACCAGGACGCACGCGAGGAGAGGCTTCGTGTCGAAGGGGTGCAGCCGCCGGTCGAGCTGAAGGGGCAGGATTCGCGTCACACGAAGCTCTTCGCGACGCTTCTACAGGATCTGGCGATGAGTGCAAAGCTCTCCGCCATTGACGTCGTGCACTGCCACACGTGGTACACGCACTTCGCCGGGTGTCTGGTGAAGCGCCTGCAGAGTGTGCCGCTCGTTCTCACGACGCATTCGCTCGAACCGCACCGTCCGTGGAAGGTCGAGCAACTCGGAACGGCGTATCACGTGTCGACGTGGATCGAGCGCACCGCGTATCAAAACTCGGATGGTGTGATCGCCGTGTCCCAGGCCATGAAGCGCGACGTGCACGAGCTGTATGGAGTTCCGCACGACCGGATCCGCGTGATTCACAACGGCATCGATCTGCAGCAGTATCGGCCGACGCCCAGTGCCGACACGCTGGTCGAGTACGACATCGATCGGGACGTCCCGTATGTCTTGTTCGTAGGGAGGATCACGCGCCAGAAGGGGATTATTCACCTCGTCAATGCCATTCGCTTTTTCCATCCCGGCGCGCAGGTGGTTCTCTGTGCCGGAGCGCCGGACACGCCGGAGATCGGCAGGGAGATGGATGCGGCGGTGGAGCGGGCGCGCGCCCAGAGCGGGCACAAGATCGTCTGGATCCGCGAGATGCTGCCGAAGGAGAAGGTGATCACCTTGTACACGCACGCCGCGATCTTCGTCTGCCCATCGGTGTACGAGCCATTCGGCATCATCAACCTCGAGGCGATGGCCTGCGAGACGCCGGTCGTTGCATCCGCGGTCGGCGGAATTCCAGAAGTCGTGGATCACGGCGAGACCGGACTCCTGGTGGTCCTCGAAACGCTCAGCGCGACGGAAGTCGAGCCGCATCACCCCGAGCAGTTTTCCCGCGACCTCGCCGCGGCGGTGAACGTCCTGCTCGACGATCCGCAGCTCCGTGCGGCAATGGCGCAGAAGGCGCGCGCGCGCGTCGAGCGCGAGTTCAGCTGGACCAGCATCGCGCGAGAGACCGCGGCGTTTTATGAAGAGGTGGTGAACCGTCATCACTCGAGCCCGGCTCGAAGGACGGATCCCGACCGTTGCTGAGGACGCGCTGCGTGCTGCTGACGACCTCCGCGTAGAATTCTCTACGCCGTTGTGGTCGGCGAGTGGATTCGCGTGTGCCAGTCAATGGCCGCGCGCCCGACCGTGTCGCCCAGCGTGCGAATGGACGATACGTCACGAAGCACGCCCCGCAAAGTACGGGCGAGCACGGAATGCAAATCGTGCGACGCCAGATCCGGGGGCGCTGGCGCGAGACCCGTCGCGCGCTCGCCAACCGTCGCGCACGCGATCCCGGCGAAACAGACGAAGTAACAGCCGGCCAGCAGGATTCCCATCAGGCCGAATGCCGGCGCGGACGTCCCGTGGAATGCCGACAATGGAGCGCGGCAGAAGATCATCGTGATGGCGACGAGAAACAACAGCATTGCCATGATGATGCCTCCGTCGATCGCGGCCGCAGCGAGCGGCTTCCACATCGCCGCGGACTCACGCCACTGCATGGCGTGAACCGGCGCCGGATCAACGGGCGTACGGGGCGGCTCGGTTTTGCGCGACGCCCGGATGCCCCGGAGACGAGCAAGCGCGTCAATCGGATCGTCGGCGCGGGGCAACAGCGGGTCGCATTCGGCCAGCACCTCCACCGCGTCGAGCCCGAGCGCGGAGGCAAACGATCGGATCGCCGAGCGCCCGTAGATCCCGCGGGGCAGATCCGCGAACCGTCCTTGCTCAATCGCCTGCAGAAGTGCCTCGCGGACGCCCGCGCGCCGTGCAAGAGACGCGAGGTCCTCTCCGCGAGCGATCCTCGACTGCCTCAGCCGTTCGTACACCGATAATCCGGACATGGGGGTGCTCCTCGTCCGCCTATCGACACCGGAGGCCGCCAGCATTAAGTCAGCAGTAATGACGTCGGCGGGGCTCATCCGCTCGACAGGACGGCGTGGTTGCCACAAAACAGTAGGACCCGCTCCTCGGCAGATGACACATCGGCTCACATCAAGTACGGTGAGCCGACATCGTGGTTCCCCGAGCCATCATCCGCGGCTCGTCGAGAGATATCTGCCTGAGAGGGAAGTTCACGGTCCGGTGACGATCACTCGACGTTCGTTCGTGATTACGAGCGCGGGCGCGCTCGCTGCGATGATCCCGCGCACCTCGGTCGAGGCGCGCGCCACGCGCCCGCGGCCCACGTCCGCGCAGCTTGCCTGGCAGCGCGACGAGCTCGCGATATTCCTCCACTTCGGCGTGAATACGTTTACGGATCGCGAGTGGGGAGATGGCACGGAGGATCCGGCGATCTTCGCGCCGGCGAAGCTCGATGCGCGGCAATGGGCGCGAACCGCGCGCAGCGCCGGATTCCGCGCGATGATCCTGACGGCCAAGCATCACGACGGATTCTGTTTGTGGCCGAGCAGGACGACGACGCACTCTGTGGCAAGGAGTCCCTGGCGCGGAGGCCACGGGGATGTCGTGCGCGAATTCGTGGATGCGTGCCGCGCGGAAGGCTTGCGGCCCGGCCTTTACCTCTCTCCGTGGGACCGCAACAATCCAGCCTATGGGGATTCACCGCGTTATAACGATCTGTATTGCGATCAGCTGACGGAGCTGTTGAAGAACTATGGGAGGCTCGCCGAGGTCTGGTTCGACGGCGCGAACGGCGAAGGACCGAACGGCAGGCGGCAGGATTACGACTGGCCGCGCGTCTGGACGCTCGTCCGTCGTCTTCAACCGGATGCCGTGATGTTTTCGGACGCGGGACCCGACGTCCGCTGGTGTGGCAACGAGAAAGGTGTGGCAGGGGATCCCAATTGGTCGAGCGTCGATCCGGCTGCCGTGACGGCTCCGGGAGCATCCGGCCCCGGCGTCACGCGCGCGCTGCTGCACGGCGATCCCGCCGGGAGCGTGTGGCGTCCCGCGGAAGCGGACACCTCGATACGCCCCGGCTGGTTCTATCATCCGGCGGAAGACGGTCGCGTGCGTACGGGCGATCAGCTGTTCGATCTTTATATGAGCTCGGTCGGACGCAACTCGAAGCTGTTGCTGAACGTCCCGCCCACGCGCGACGGTCTGTTGCACGACGCGGACGTCGCGAGCCTGAACGGGTTCCATGATCTGCGGAGATCGCTGCTTGCAGCCGACCTGGCGTCCGGCGCGCGCATCACGTGGCAGACCGACTGGCGCGCGGCCGAGATCGATCTGGGCCGCAGCGCGGTCGCGAGCATCGCGCGGCTCGAAGAAGACATTACGCACGGGCAGGTCGTCGCCGCCTTTTCGCTGTTGGGGTCTGACGGCGGCCCGTGGCGCGTGCTGTCGCGCGGAACGACAATCGGATACGCGCGCATCGCGCGCTTCGAGCCCTCAACGGTCCGACGCGTCCGCCTCGTTATCGATGATGCGGTCGCGCCGGCCGTGAAGATTTCTGTCAGGCTGTATGCCGGTTGAGATATCGCGTCGAGCGCTGCTGCGCACCATCGCAGCTACACCATGGCTGCCGCTTGCGGGCTGCATGGCGCCGCGCGCGCCCGCTGTGAGAGCGTCGAGATCCACTGACCTCCGGATCGTCGACGTCGATCATCAGTTTGAGGAATTCCGCTATCGGGCGCCTTACAAATTCGGCGGGCGTTCGGTCGATCGCGTCACGATACTCAACGTGAATTGCCGCGTGCGCACGGGCGACGGCCGCCAGGCGTGGGGATTCGGATCGATGACGCTGGGGAACGCCTGGGCGTTCCCCGCCGCCCCCGAGGACGCGGGGCTCGGGGCGATGATGGCGCTCGCAGGAGAGCTCGTCACGCTGACCGGCGAATGCGACGACACAGGTCATCCGATCGATCTCTTTCGCGTGCTCGAACCAGCGTACCTCCGCGCAGCCGCCGCGCTCTCCCGCACCCGCGCGCTGCCCGCACCAATCCCCAAGCTCTGCACACTCGTCGTCGCCAGCGCGTTCGACGCGGCGATTCACGACGCATACGGCAAGGCGTTCGGCGTGAGTTGCTACGAGACCTACCGGCCCTCGTTCATGCGCCGCGACCTTGCGGTCGATCTCGGATCCGAGTTCAAGGGAGAGTTCCTGGATCGGTACGTGCCCTCCGCGCCACGTCCGCGCATGCCAGTCTTTCATTCAGTCGGCGCCAGCGACCCGCTGGAAGACGCCGACGTTTTCACACGCATCGACGACGGGCTTCCGAACACGCTCGAGGAGTGGATCCCGCGCGATGGGCTCATTCGATTCAAGATCAAGCTGAATGGCGGTGACCTTGCGGCGGATTTCGATCGTGTGGTTCGCATCGACCGCATCGTGACTCGCGCGCAGGCCGCGCGGCGGGTGGCGGACTGGAAGTACTCGCTGGATTTCAACGAAGGTTGCCCGAACGTGGCGTATCTGCTCGAATTCCTGCACCGGGTCCGCGAGGCGACGCCGAGCGGCTTCGATCGCATTCTGTACATCGAGCAGCCGACCGCGCGCGATCTGCAGAAGGACCGCGCGAACGTGATGCATGAGGCCGCACGCCTGCGGCCCGTGGTGATCGATGAGTCGCTGACCGACCTCGAAACCCTGTTGCTCGCCCGAGAGATGGGCTACACCGGCGTCGCCCTCAAGGCGTGCAAGGGACAGAGTCAGGCGATGCTCATGGCGGCCGCGGCGCAGAAGTTCGGCATGTTCCTTTGCGTGCAGGATCTCACATGTCCGGGCGCCTCGTTGATTCACTCGGCCGGCATTGCGGCACGCGTGCCGGGGAACGCCGGCATTGAGGCAAACGCCCGCCAGTTCGTGCCGAGCGCGAATCGCGCGTGGGACGCACGATTCCCCGGTCTGTTTACGATTGACGGCGGCATGATGAACACGGGTCAGCTCACCGGACCCGGACTCGGTGCGGTGCCGCCACGCGGCTGATCGGAGGAGCGTGATGTTGTCTCGAAGGGAATGGATGTCGGCGGTCGGTCAGACGGCAGTCGTTGCGGCGATCGGATGCCGCGTGGACCCGAAGGCGGCATCGATGGCGCCGACGTTCTGCCTGTTCTCGAAGCACGTGCCCGACGTCGCATGGAACGATCTCGCGTCCGCGGTGAAGGAAGCAGGCTTCGATGGCGTGGACCTGACGGTGCGGCGGAACGGTCACGTAGCGCCCGAACGCGCGGCCGAGGATCTGCCGCGCGCGATCGAAGCCATCACGTCGCGCGGCGCAAAGGTGCCGATGATTACGACGGAGCTGACCTCGGCCGGCATGCCGATCGCCAGACCGTTGCTGCAGGCGGCAGCGCACAGCGGCGTCACGTATTTCAAGCCGGGATACTGGCTCTACTCGTCGTCTTCCGACGTCCGCGCGCAGGTAGCCGCGACGGGCGAGGCGCTGGTCGGCCTCGCCGCGCTCGCGCGCGACTGCGGCATCGAGATGGGGTTCCACAATCACGCGGGCTACATCGGCGCCGCGCTGTGGGAAATCGCGCCGGCAATGGATCGCCTGGATCCACGCTGGGCCGGGTACTATTTCGATCCGCGGCATGCCGTTGCTGAGGGCGGCGGCGGAGCCTGGAAGGCGGCGACGCATCTGGTCGCGCCCCGACTGAAGATGGTGGCTCTCAAAGATTTCTTCTGGCGGAAAACGGACAAGGGATGGGTGATCGAAGATTGCCCGCTCGGAGAGGGGCAGGTCGACTGGACGTGGTTCGGATCCGTGCTGCGCGACGTGCGCTTCACAGGCCCGATCTCGATGCACCTCGAATACGAGACGGGCGGCACTACGCCGCAGGAGCGCACGCGCCGAGCGCTCGATGCCGCTCGACGCGACCTCACGTTTGCGCGGAAGGCGCTGGCGCTCTAGTCTGCCTCAAGGCTCATGACTCACGGTGCAGCGCAGCCCATGCCGCCCGGGTCTGAAGACCCGGCCTACAGTGCTCTGTGGCTGCAGGGCGGAGACCCTGAGGTCCGCCGCTGAGATATCCTTCAGCGGACCCACGTGTCCGTCAACTCCCCTCGTCAGGTGCTCTTTGCAAGCTTGATCGGCACGACGATTGAGTTCTTCGACTTCTATATTTACGCGACCGCCGCGGTCCTCGTCTTTCCAAGGCTCTTCTTCCCGCCGTCCGATCCTGCGTCCGCCACGTTGGCCTCGCTCGCGACGTTTGCGATTGCCTTCGTCGCGCGCCCGATTGGGTCCGCATTGTTCGGCCATTTCGGCGACCGCATCGGCCGCAAGACCACGCTCGTCGCGGCGCTCCTGACGATGGGCCTCTCGACGGTCGCGATCGGTGCGCTGCCGACCTACGCGTCGATTGGGCTGGCTGCGCCGCTGCTGCTCGCAAGCTGTCGATTCGGCCAGGGGCTCGGTCTTGGCGGGGAGTGGGGCGGCGCCGTGCTGCTCGCGATCGAGAATGCGCCGCCGGGCCGTCGCGCATGGTACGGCATGTTCCCGCAGTTGGGGGCGCCGTTCGGGTTCTTCTGCTCGGGTGGCATCTTCCTGCTGCTCTCGGAGTGGCTCACCGATGTTCAGTTCTTCCGCTTCGGGTGGCGCATTCCGTTCCTCGCCAGCGCCGTGCTGGTCATCCTCGGCTTGTACGTGCGCCTGACGATCACGGAAACGCCCGTCTTCCGCGACGCGCTGAATCGGCGTGCACGCGTCAAGCTGCCGATGCTGACCGTCTTGCGAAACCATCCCGCGACGTTGGTGTTCGGCACGCTCGCGGCGCTCGCGACGTTCGTGTTGTTCTATCTGACGACGGTCTTCGCGCTCGCGTGGGGCACCAGTGCGCTCGGCTACACGCGGCAGCAGTTCCTCCTCATCCAGCTGTTCGGCATCGTCTTCTTCGCCGCCACGATTCCGTTTTCGGCAAAACTGGCGGACCGGTACGGCCGGCGCCGCACGCTGCTGTGGGTGACCGCCGCGATTGGCGCTTTCGGTTTCGTGCTGGCGCCGCTGCTTCTCGGCGGCACGGCGGGCGTCATGCTGGCGATGGCGCTGGGTCTTTCGTTGATGGGCCTGACGTATGGTCCGCTCGGTACCACGCTGTCCGAGTTGTTCCCAACGACCGTGCGGTATACCGGCAGTTCACTGGCATTCAATCTTGCCGGAATCTTTGGCGCCTCCCTGGCACCATACATCGCGACGTGGCTCGCCAAGACGTACGGCTTGCCGTTTGTCGGCTATTACCTCGCCGGCGCCTCGGCGCTCACGATGATGGGACTCGCGGCAACGCGCGAAACGAAGGACCATGATCTCCGTGCGTAGGCCGCGCTCGTTTGCAAACCCAGAGATGGTCCTGTAACATGACCATGTGAAATATCCACCCCACAAGCCCCGTCATTACAACGTCGCGGAGGCTAAGGCGCAGTTCTCTACGTTGGTCCGCCGCGCGCTGCAAGGGGAAGAGATCATCGTGGCCAAGGACAACACGCCGCTCGTCAAGATCGTGCCGATCGGCGTCGTCGATCGGAAGCCCGGGTCGGCGAAAGGGCAGATCCGCATGGCCCGCGACTTCGACGCGACGCCTGCCGACTTCGACGACTACCTCTGATGGCGCTGCTCCTCGACACCCACGCCTTCCTCTGGTGGGTGTCGGACGATGCGCGGCTGACGAAGCCGGCGCGGCGCGCAATTGCGCGCGACGAGTGCCTCCTCAGCGTCGCGAGCTGTTGGGAGATGGCGATCAAGGTCGCTCTTCGGAAGTTGCACGTGCCGGGCGCCCTCGATCGCTTCGTCCATCAGCAGCTCGTCCTTAACGGCTTCGCGCTGTTGCCGATTGCGCTCGAACACGCCGCGGCGATCGTAGACCTGCCGTTCCATCATCGGGACCCCTTCGATCGGCTCCTCGTCGCTCAAGCGACAGTCGAGGAACTCAAGATCGTGTCGTCTGACGACGTGTTCGAGAGATATGGTGTGAAGCGCGTCTGGTGATCGACCGGGTTGGCGCGAAAGCTGCTCAATCCGCTGACACAGCCCTCACGCGACCGGATGGCTGCAACGTCCGTGAACACACCGTGAAAAAAGTACGTGGATCCGAAGAAGGTATCAACGCCGAGCTTCGCGCACTCACGCAGCAGACCCGCCGGTTACGCGAGGAACTCCAGGAGATGATTCGCCCGCCCACGCGTGATCGCGTGCGAGGATTCGTTCATCAGCGCCGCTGGCCCAAGCCGCCGCCGTCACCACCCCACAGTGAGCGTCACAGGCGCGACCCGAATAAATCCTGACTGGACTGTCGCTCGACGGCGGCCCCATTATGGCCAAACATTTCCGTCCGATGTTGTTATCGCGTTGCACCAGCCGGTACCTCAAGCCGGTCCCGATTCTCTGGAGTCACCTATCGTAGCTGCACGATCGGATATAATTTTGCCGCCGCGGGAGCCCGAACTGCTCGGCTCCGAGTACGTTCATTGGCGTTTCCCCCCAGCGGTACTTCGGTCAGCTGCGATAGCCGAAGCGAGGGCCTGTGCAAACGGTCGCTCCCTCCGGTTCATCGGTCAGACTGCACGCCGTCGTGTCTATCGCGGCCGTCGCACTCCTCTCGACATCCTGCGGCTCATCTTCAGAAACCGAAACGGTAACGGCGCCGTCGACGACGAAGTGCGCGGTGCAAGTGAGCGCCGAGAGCGCCGCCTTTCCGCCAGGAGGCGGCTCGGGAGCCCTCCGCATCTCGACAAGTCGTGAGTGCCCTTGGTCGGCCAGAAGCGACGCCGCATGGGTGACCCTCTCACCTCCGGTTGAGGGGCAGGGTGAAGGGTCAGTCCGGTTCACCGTTGTCGCAAACGCAGATCCGTCGTCACGCGCCGCGAGCATCAGTGTGAACGATCAAGGCCTGCGAATCTCACAGGAGGGGAAACCGTGTGAGTTTACAGTCTCTTCGAATCACGAGACGGTCGAGGGAGCAGGAGGAGATCGGACAATCGACGTGCGCGCGAGTGCTGCGCAGTGCGGCTGGACGGCGGCGACCAACGTGCAATGGATTGCCATTGTGGCAGGACGTGAAGGCCGCGGGAACGGGACTGTCGGCTTTCATGTGGATGCGGTCAGCGGACCTCCGAGGACCGGTACGATCACCGTTGCCGCCCAGACCGTACAGGTCGACCAGGGGACAGGCTGCAGTTATGCGATCGGGACGGACACCTTCAGCCTCGACCCGTCCGGCGGCGATCGTCAGGTCGCAGTGACGGCGCCTTCCGGTTGCGCATGGACTGCCGACAGCCGGACGCCCTGGCTCACCGTCACGACCGGGAGCACGGGCAGTGGTCCCGGCGTGGTCGGGTTCCGCGTCGCACCGAGCAACGGACCGGCGAGAGCGGGCACGCTGACGGTTGCCGGCCGAACCGTGACCGTTGCCCAGTCGCTCGGCTGCAGCTTTTTGGTCAGTCCGGTGAGCCTGAGTGTTGGTGCGCCGGGAGGCGCGAGCACTTTTCAGGTTGCGACCACATCCGGCTGCACGTGGTCCGCAGCAAGTGGTGCCGCGTGGATCACCGTCACTGGAGGAACGAGCGGCAGCGGAGCGGGCCAGACGCAGCTGACGGTCGCGGCAAATGCCGGGCCCGCGCGCGCCGCATCAGCCACGATTGCCGGGGAGTCCGTACAAATCTCGCAGGCGAGCGGCTGCGCTTACACCGTATCGCCATCAACACAGGACGCAGCCGGAACGGGCAGCACCGGCGCTGCCTCGATCAGTACAGCGGCAGGCTGCAGCTGGACTGCGAGAAGCGGAGTGGAGTGGATCACCATGTCGGCGCTGTCGGGCGCCGGACCCGCGCAAATCACGTACACGGTTGCCGCGAACCAAGGTCCGGTGCGCAGCGGAACGATCACGGTCGCCGGTCAGACCTTCACCGTGACTCAGGCTTCGCAGTGCACGTGGGTTATGGCGCCGCCGTCGCACGAATTCACCGCGACAGGCGGTGCAGGCAACATCCTCATCATCGTCAGCGGCGCGTGCACCTGGACGGCGGTGAGCAATGCGGATTGGATTCAGCTCATCGCAGGCGCATCCGGCGCCGGCAACGGCCTGGTGCAGTTTGTCGCCGCGCCGAACCCGGGAGGCGCGCGAAGCGGTACCCTCACGATTGCCGGCCAGAGCTACATCGTCAACGAGGGGGGTCGTTGAGACGTCCGCCTTCGCCACAGGGCGGCTTCGGCGGGACAGGTCGAACACCTTGACAGCATCGGCCTCGATGCGCCGCTTGCCTCCAATCGTCCGGCCCGATATTCTCTCGCCGCAGAATCGCGCAACGTAAGGCTCGCACTGGGAGGCTTCGCCCATGCATCCGACTGACAATGCTTCGCGCCGATCCGTCATCAGATCTTTCTTTGCCACGATGGCCGCCGCCGGCGCCGGCCTGTTCGGGGTGGCTCACGCGCAGACGAGCGACACGGCGAAGAAGACGTCGAGCGACAACGCGGCGCCGGAGAGCAAGCCGCCGCTTTTCTCATCCTGGGTTACGTACGGCGGTTTCGTGTTCATTGCCGGCAAAGGAGAACACGGCCCGGGAGATATCACCGTCCACACGAAATCTGTTCTCGATCAGCTGGAGTCCGAGCTCAAGAAAGCCGGCTCCTCGATGGAGAAGGTCCTGAAGGTGAACGTGTACCTTCATGACCTCCACGACTTCGACGCGATGAACGAAGTCTTCCGCGGCCGGTTTGGTCCGAATCCTCCAGTGCGGACGACGATTGCGGCTTACGGCGGCGTTCCAGGCAACTCTCTGGTTGAAATCGACTGCATCGCCGCACGGTGAGAAGGCTTTTCTGCGAACATGCTCAGCCGCTATCCCACGGTTTGCACGATCACCGGAGTCGCAGCGCTTGCGTTGACGTGGACGTCGGTCCAGGCGCAGAAGCCCACGGCCGCGCCGTCGATCGACTTCGTTCGCGATATCCAGCCCATTCTCCAGACACACTGCTACGAGTGCCACGGTCGCGAGAAGCAGAAGCACGGCCTGCGCCTCGATCTGCGAACCGTCGCTATGAAAGGAGGGGAAACCGGCCCCGCCGTCATTCCGGGCAACAGCGAGCAGAGTCTGATGGTCCGGCGGCTGCTTGGACTCGATGGCGAGGACCAGATGCCAAAGGACAAGGATCCTCTGGCCCGCGCGCAGATCGAGCTGATTCGCGCGTGGATCGATCAAGGGGCCGTGTGGCCTGAAAGCGCCGATGCACCCGCGACTGCATCGCAAGCTGAAACGGAGCAGTCGCGCCATTGGGCTTATCGCGCCCCGGTCCGCCCCGCACTGCCGACCGTCCGCAACGCTAACTGGATGCGAACGCCTATCGATCAATTCATCCTCGCCCGGCTCGAGCACGAAGGCCTGGCGCCATCCTCAGAGGCGCCGCTCGAAACACTCGTCCGTCGTGTCTCGCTCGATCTCATCGGGCTTCCGCCATCGCCTGAGGAAGTGGAACAAGTCAGCGCGGAGGCCGCGCAGGATGGCACCGGCGCCGCGTACGCGCGTCTCGTCGATCGCCTGCTCGCGTCACCGCATTATGGAGAGCGTTGGGCGCGCCCCTG
>Ga0066677_10000025_pt1 | contig 43756 bp, 37 predicted proteins | sample GraSoiAngelo_126_FD_62299 | JGI IMG/M metagenome (GOLD analysis project Ga0066677, IMG submission 62299) | Grasslands soil microbial communities from the Angelo Coastal Reserve, California, USA - 14_0927_09_20cm | ecosystem: Environmental > Terrestrial > Soil > Grasslands | place: USA... | reverse complement strand
ACGTCGCGGTATCGGCGACGCGCGCCGGATCGAAGATCACGAGGTCGCCGGCGTAGCCGGGCCGGATGATGCCGCGGTTGACCAACCGGAATTGTTCCGCGGGCAGCGACGTCATCTTCCGGATTGCTTCTTCGAGCGATATCACGTGTCGCGTGCGCACGTACTCGCCAAGAACGCGCGCGGTGTTGCCATAGCCGCGAGGGTGCGGCACGCCGTCGCCGTATTCGAGCACCCCGCTGTCGGACGCGAACGAGACCTTCGGGTGCCTCATGATGCGCGCGACATCTTCATCGCTCATGAAGTGGTAGACCATCGACGCGCCGCCGGCGAGCATCATCTCGCGGGCGGCTTCGAACTGCGCGTCGGCGCTGTCAGCCGCCTTCATCCTCGTCGCGACCTGCTTCATCGAGAGTCCGTTCAGGGTCTTGTCGGCCGCGTACGACGCCACCTTCGCGAATGAGAGGTCCGGCAATCCACGTTCCGCGAGCAGGCCTGCCATCTCCTTCTTGATCCGTTGCCACGTCGCCGGATCGTTCAGCCGTTCGGCGATCTTCTGCTCCCCGCCCTCGAGTGCCCACGCCGGAAACCTGATACCGAGCGTAGAGCTCGCGGCGGTGTAGGCGTACTGATCCGCGGCGACGTCGATGCCCTTCGCTCGCGCCGCATCGATCATCGCGAGCGCCTTCTCGCTGGCGCCCCATCGACTCGGACTGTCGACTTTCAGGTGCGAGATCTCCACGCGCGCGCCGGTTGTTTCACCGACCCGAATCGTCTCCGCGATCGCCTGCTCGAGCTCGGTACCCTCGTTCCGCATGTGGGACGCGTAGATGCCGCCGGCATTCGCGGCCACCCGCGCCAGATCGATGATCTCGGGCGCCTTTGCGTAAGTGCCCGGCACGTACTGCAGCCCGGTCGAGAATCCCACCGCCCCGTCAGCCATCGCCTTCCACACGTATGACTTCATTCGCGCCATCTCGCTTGGCGTCGGCAGGCGATCTGCGCTGCCCATGACTGCCCGGCGCACGGCGTTGTGTCCGATGAGCGTCGCGTAATTGATGGCGACGCGCGTCTCGCGAATTTTCGCCAGCGCTTCGCCGACGTCGAGCGCCGAGCCGCCGCAGTTGCCGGCCACGACGGTCGTCACGCCCATGCGCACGAAATTCGATGCGGAGGGGTGACTCGCGATGTCGTCCGCGTGCGTGTGGACGTCGATGAATCCGGGCGCGACGACGAGTCCGCGTGCATCGATGGTTTCGGCGGCCTGGCCGCGCGCAACCGCCCCGAGCTGGACGATTCGTCCGTCTTTGATCGCGAGATCGGCGCGAATGCCCGGCTTCCCCGTTCCGTCGATGACCGTGCCGCCGGCGATTACGACGTCGTAGCGCGATTGCTGCGCGACGAGGCGAGGAAAGTCGACACCGCTCAGCCCACCCAGCAATGCGGCGACGATCAGCAACCTGTTACAGAGTGCGGACATGGAATCACAAGGCCGGGCCTGCCGATTCAACTCTTCGACCGGGCTCGGGGCGACCCCCCTGAGCGCTGAGCAGGCTGACGAAACTGCCGACAATCAGCACGACGCCGACGCCGAGCGGATTGTGCCACAGATACGAAACGTCTCGCGTGCGCGGGTGAAACGCAAAGGCGAGGACGGTCGCGATCCCGGCGAGCAAGCCGACGAATGCCCCGGTCCCGGTGGCGCGCCTGGATGCGAGGGCGAGGATGAACACGCCAAGCAGCGAGCCGTAGAAAATGGAGCCGAACCGATTGACGACCTCAATGAGCGATCCGAGGCCGACGGCCACGCTTGCGACGAGGCACGCGATGATCCCCCATGCGCCGGTTGCGAGCTTCGATACGGCCAGGTAGTGCGCGTCCGATGCCTCCGGCTTCAGCAGTCGCCGATACACGTCGATGACAGTAGCGGTCGAGAGCGAGTTCAGCTCCGCCGCGATGCTCGACATCGCCGCCGCGAAGATGGCGGCAATCATCAGCCCGACCAGACCGATCGGCATCTTCGTCGTGACGAACGTCGGAAACACATAGTTCACGTCGGCAGCCGGCGTGTCACCCGTCGTTCCCTTGAACTTGTCGTCGTGCGTGATGTCGTTGACCAGCGCGGCCGCACGGATGCGGATGTCCTTCAGGCTGGCGCTTGCGGCACGGAAAGACTCCCGCGCCACCTCACGCCTGGCGTCGTCTTGGGCCGCTGCGAGCGCAGTCGCCGCATTCCGCCGGGATTCGAAGGCGTGCGAGAACTCCGCATTGAGCGCGGCATAGTCCACCGCCCGCGCGCTTTCCTGGATCGTCTTCGCATGCTCCGTGTTGAAGAGCATCGGCGGCTGGTTGAAAAGGTAGAACACGAAGAGCAGCACGCCGGTGAGCAGGACGAGCGCCTGGAGCGGGATCTTGAAGTACGCGCTCATCAGCAGCGAGTGACGCCCCTCATCGATCGACTTGGCCGTCAGATAACGCTGCACCTGGCTCTGGTCGCACCCGAAGTACGAGAGCATGAGGAAGAGGCCGCCCAGCATGCCCGACCAAAACGTGTAGGTCTGGCGCCAGTCAAACCGAAAATCGATCGCGTTCGTCCGTCCTGCCGCGCCAGCGACGTGAAGCGCCTGCACCACGCTCACGTCCTGCGGCAGCCCCACGATCAGCACTGCCACCGCCGCGATCAGGCCCGCGACAATGACCGCCATCTGCTTGACGTCGGTCCACGTGACGGCCTGCACACCTCCGACCATCGTGTAGAGCACGGTCGGCAGACCGATCAGGAGAATCGTCAGCGTCAGGTTCCATCCGAGGACGATGGAGAGAATGACCGCCGGCGCGGCAACGATCACGCCGCACGACAGGCCACGCGAGCAGAGAAAGAGTACGCTCGCCAGCGTCCGCGTCTTCAGATCGAACCGGCGCTCGAGGTATTCGTACGCAGTGAACACTTTCGCTCGATAGAAAAACGGGACGAGCGTCACCGACAGGATGATCATCGCGAGCGGCAGGCCAAAATAGAACTGGATGAACCGCATCCCGTCGGCATAGGCCTGCCCCGTTGTCCCCACCAGTGTGATGGCGCTCAGTTGCGTCGCCATGACCGACAGTCCGACCGCCCACCACGGCAGGCTGCGGTTGGCCAGGAAGTAACCTTCCACTTCGTTGGTCGCGGTAGACCGCTTCAGCCCGTCGTAGACGATCCACACCAGGTAGGCCAGAACCACCAGCCAGTCGACTAGACGCATCGGAGGGAAATCAACTGAAGATGCGCTCGAACAACCAGAGCGCAGCAATGACGGCCGCTTCGCAGACGACCACCATCACGTACTTGCGGGACAGATCGCCAGAGTCAGCGCCGCCGGAAGGCATTTGGGAAAGTATATGTCGAGGCGCGAGGCGAGATGTGCGGGGCGCGAGGCCTGATGTGCGAAGGACCCCCGGAGCCTGAAGACTGAAGCCTGAAGCCCGACTACGCGCTCGGCGCGCCGAGACCATTATCGACGCGATAGGCGGGCCCGCGCGGCCGAAGGATGCGCGTGGCGCCGATCACGAACTCGACGTGTGAATCCGTATCACCTTTGTCCAGGTTCACGACGTCAGGCCGCGCAACCAGCGTTTCGCCGTCGCGCAGCGGCAGTTCCAGCCGGTACTTCCCCGCGGGCACCTGGCTTGTAAATCCGCCATTGGAGCTCGTCGTCGTGCTGTGACGCTCGCCGGTCGCGACATTCACGATCTCGACCGTCCGGCCGCTGACGGGCGACGCGCCTTCGGGGCCGCGAATCGTCCCGGTGATCGTGGCTCGAGCGGCCGCTGGTTTGGGTCCGGCATCGGGCGCCGGAACGGTCCGCTGACATGCAGTCGAGAGAAGCAAAGCAACGAACCCCACTATCAGCGCCAGGACTGACATCCAACGGGGGCAATAGTGGCAAGTCGTTTCTCGCGTGATGGTCACGGCTCGCGATTGTGCAAGCGAAAGGCCACGGGAACAGAAGCGGTATCGAGGTTGCACAGATTACGGCTCGGGTCGAAGCTCGACCATGCGGGAAGGGAGAGGCTCAGGCCGGACATCAATGATTCCAACGCAAAACCAGGCGCTGCTCCCAGAACGAGCCGTGCGGTCACTTCTCCAGGTCACTCCGGCCTCGACACTTTACGTACACTTGGCAGTCAGCTGCACTCCCTTCCCGCACGCACACCAACAAGTCACCGATGATTGCCCTTGGCTGCTGATGCCGGAGTTGCGCCTCCGTTACCGGGCTCGGCCGTGGACCGCTACGCGATTGTTTCTGTCGGAGCCGCTGACATGAGCACCGTCATCATCCGTCCCGCTTCCTCGGCATGGCTTCATCTGGGAGACCACCTCGTACGGCTGCGCGAGTACACCGATCTCCTCCATACATTGAGCCTGCACCGCATCAGCGTGCGTTACAAGCAGACGTCGCTCGGCGTGTTGTGGGCTGTGCTGCAGCCGCTGCTGATGATGGTCATCTTCACCGGCGTGTTCTCCGTCCTTGCGAAGATGCCGAGCGAAGGGGCGCCGTACGCGCTCTTCGCTTACACGGCGCTGCTCCCGTGGACGTTCTTCAGTACAACCGTCGCGAACGCGACCAACTCGCTCGTGACGCACACGCACCTGATCACAAGAGTCTACTTTCCACGAGAAATCCTTCCAATCACCTACTTGATTGCGGGAGTGTTCGATTTCGCGATCGGATTTTTCGTGCTGCTCGGGCTGATGGCGTGGTTTCACGTCCCGCTGACGCTGCAGATGTGGAACCTGATCCCTGTGATCGCGCTGCTCGCCGCCTGGAGCCTCTCGGTCTCGCTTGTCCTCGCGGTCGTGCAGGTGCGCTTCCGCGATATCGGCGTGGCGCTGCCGGTGCTGCTGCAACTCTGGATGTTCGGCTCTCCGATCATTTATCCATTGAGCGCGCTTCCTGAGAGCTGGCGGACCTGGTACCTCCTCAATCCGATGGCGGGCATTGTCTCCTCGTGCCGCGACATCCTGCTGCGAGGCGTCGCCCCGGATCCCGTTCCGCTGCGGTTTGCCATGATCGTGACGGTGATTGCGTTACCAATCGCCTACTTGTTCTTCAAACGCGCCGAAGCCACGATGGCGGACCTTATCTAGCCATGATTGACGTGCGCTTCGAACACGTCTCCAAGCGATACCGCCTGCGCCAGCACGCGCGATACCCCGCGCGGCGCGAGCAGGAGTTCTGGGCGGTACGCGATCTGAGCTTCGATGTGCAGCACGGAGAAACGGTCGGACTCATCGGTCACAACGGCGCCGGCAAGAGCACGATCCTGAAGCTGCTCTCGCGTATTACCGCACCCACGGCCGGGACCATTACGTTGAACGGCCGCCTTGCGGCGCTCATCGAAGTGGGGTCCGGCTTTCACCCGGAGCTGACGGGACGGGAGAACATCTTTCTCAGTGGCTCCATCCTCGGCATGAAGCGGCGCGAGATCGCGCGGAAACTCGATCGGATCATCGAGTTCTCGGGCGTCGAGCGGTTCGTCGACATGCCCGTCAAGTGGTACTCGTCGGGCATGTTCGTGCGTCTGGGATTCAGCGTCGCGGCGCACCTCGAAGCGGACATCCTGCTCGTCGACGAAGTGCTCGCCGTCGGCGACGCGGCCTTCCAGATTCGCTGCTACGAGCGCATCGGCGAGCTGCGCCGCGCCGGCACGACGATGCTGTTCATCTCGCACGATCTCGTGTCGATCGAGAAACTGTCGGATCGCGTGATGCTCATGGATCACGGCCGGCTCGTGGCCTCCGGTGAACCGCGCGCCATCGTTCGCGAGTATCAGCAACTCGTCGCGTCCACCTATGCCAGCGACGTCGCGGATGCGGTCATGCCGTCAGGCACCGGAGTGGCACGCATCACCGACGTCCGGTTCCTGAAGCGGGACGGGGGCGAGATCTTCAGCACCTGCACCGGAGATCCGCTCCGCGCCCTTGTCGACATCGACATCACCTCGCTGGTGCATGACGCGGTCGTCGAGGTGTTCTATTACTCGCGAGACGGACGCACGCTGCACTGCCAGCAGAGCACCGCCCTCAGCGGCGGCCCTTTCAGCCTGGCGCCGGGACGCCGCCGCCTCGAGTTCACGTGCGAGTCGATGGGACTGCAGCCCGGGATCTACGCCATCGGCGCAACCGTCCGCGAGCGCGGGGGCGCCCGCACCATCGACTGGTGGTACGGGGGGGGCGTGCTGGCCGTTGAACCCGGAAAATCGGTACGCGGGCACTTTTACGCGCCGCACGAATGGAGGTGGGCCGATGCCGGCAATGCGCCTGAGCATCATCCTGCCGACGTTTAACCGCGTCGCCGCGCTGCGCTGCGCGCTCAGGGCGCTTCTGCTCCAGACGGCCCCGCCCGACGCGTACGAAGTGATCGTCGTCGACAACAACTGCAGCGACGGCACGGCGGAGTTCCTCGAATCGATGGTGGATACGCGCGTCCGCTGCTTGCGCGAGTCACGGCAGGGTGTCTCACACGCGCGCAATACAGCCATCGCCGCCGCCCGTGGCGACATCCTCGCCTTCACGGACGACGACGTGGAGACCGCACCCGACTGGGTCGCGACGATCATCGACGCGCTCGACCTACGGCCCGACGTCGACGGTGTTGGTGGACGCGTCCTGCCGGCATGGGCTGCGCGACGTCCTGCCTGGTTGACGCGCGCGCACTGGGGCCCGCTCGCGCTGCAGGATCATGGCGATGAACCGCGCACATTCGATCGCGCGTCGCCGATCGGGCTCATCGGCGCGAATCTCGCGCTGCGCGCCGCGGTGCTGCACCGCGTTGGTGAATTCTCTCTCGACGTCCAGCGCGTGCGCGACGGCATCGGATCCACCGAGGATCACGATCTCCTGCATCGGGTGTATGGGTCCGGCGGCTGCATGCTCTACCTGCCGGGAATGCTCGTCATCGCGCGAGTGCAGTCAGACAGATGCGCACGCGCGTACCATCGGAGATGGCACGACGGCCACGGTCGCTTTTACGCGTTGATGCGTTTGCCGGAAATGGAACGCACGCGCACGACCGTCGCGGGTGTGCCGGCTCACCTGCTGCGCGCCGCGGCGTCTGACGCGGCCGCGTGGCTCGGCAGCATGTTATCCGGTCGGTGGGACGATGCCTTCCGGGCAGAGCTCCGGCTGCGATTCTTTGCCGGATTCGCGCGCACGAGGTTCGGCAAGTGACGCGGCCCTCTGTCGACGTGTCGATCCTGATTCCGTGCTACAACCAGGCGGCATATCTGGGCGACGCCATTCGCAGCATCGAGCCAGGCTCGCACGCCATAGAGGTCATCGTCATCGACGACGGGTCCACCGATGGTTCGAGTGACGTCGCCGCGTCCTTTGTCGGGGTCGGTTGCATCAGACAGCGTAACCAGGGCCTCGCTGCCGCGCGCAATGCGGGGCTGGACCGCGCAACCGGCCGCTACGTCATTTTCCTCGACGCCGACGACCGACTCCTGCCAGGCGCCGTCGAGCGTGGAGCGCGCGCGCTCGACTCGCATCCCGCGTGCGTGATGGCGTTTGGGCGCTGCGTGATGATGGGTCCTGACGGGCGCCACTGGCCGACATCCAATCTGCCCCGCATCGATCGCGATCATCACGCCGCGCTCCTGCGCCGGAACGTGATCTGGATGCCCGCCGCCGCGATCTTTCGACGCGAGGCACTCATCGCCGTTGGGGGGGTCGCCGCCGGATTCGACGCTGCGGCGGACTACGATCTCTACCTGAGAATCACCAGACGCTGGCTCGTGCACGATCACGCGGAGTTCGTGGCGGCGTATCGCCGTCACGCCGGCAACATGAGCCGCGACGCGTCACGGATGCTGCGCGAAACGCTCGTCGTCATGCGGCGGCATGTGCCGGGTGATGCCGCGTTGCTCGAGGCCTGGCAACAGGGGTGCGATCGCTGGCGCGGCTTTTACGGGACGCAGCTGGTCGAAGAGATCAGAGCCCACGTGCGCCGGCGAGAGATCATAGCTGCTGCCCGGAAGGTCATGACACTCGCATGTTGGCATCCCGCCGGTCTTATCCGTGAAATCACGAAGAAGACCCGCCTGGTCGCGCGCAGGCTGACCGCCTGAAGCCCGAAGCCACACAAGGAAAGGGCGCACTGAATTCGCCTGGCGTCCGCATTTTTAGACGCAAGAATCACGCTGGCCGCGCGATTCCAGCGGCCGAGATCTCTGCGGCCAGCCGGCGCGAGCTGAGCGCGTCCGGCAGATCGTGCTGCAAGGCGGGAGTAACCGCGGTGCAGACGACTGTGTGCGCGAAGGCCTCCATAGCGCGAAAGTCGACGCGAAACCCGGCCGTCTTCACGAGCGACTCGAGGCAGCTCGGCGTGAGGCCCCAGAACCAGTTGCCGTATCCCGCCGACGGCTCGAACTCCCTGCTGATGCCCGCCTGGTGCAGCAAGCCGAGCGACTTGAGGTTCCACAGCTCCCGGCTGCGCGCGTCGAGCATCGGAAAATACACCGCGGCATTCGGAAGGCCGCGCACCTCGGGGATCGTCGACGTGCGCAGGATGAGCGTTTCGCGGCAGATGCGCCGCAGCGCGACGAGCACATCGAACGGACTCGGGTGGTGATACAGCACGCCGGCGCAGAAGACCACATCCACTTCGCCGATCTGATCGAGCGTGTCCGCCCGCGTGATGTCGCCGAGCACGAACTCGACGCGCGATCCACCCGCGCGGTGCTTCTCCTCGAATTCAGGCGTGGGACCGAATACGTCCACCGCCGTTACTCTCGTTGCGCCAGCTTCCTCGGCGATGAATGCGTATTCGCCGTTCACTCCCCACATGCAGCCGATGTCCGCGAACGAGCGGCCGGGCGCGTGCCGCCGGACGTATTCCGGCAGGCGATCGTAGCTGCCCAGGACGTCTCCCTTCCGCGCCCGCCATCGGCGCCAGAAGAGATTAAGACGTGGGAGTTTGAGTGAGCGGACCTTCCATCGATACAGCATGGCGTCTCACAGGTGCGCTCCGGCCGAACCGCCGCACGCGGCGGCGCGACTGCCAGAGCGCCCAGGGACCGGCGAGATTGCCGGCGATCTCCGTGACAATCAGGTTCAGTGGATAGTCGCTTCGGCCGCGGACGCGCCAGTAGGCGCGCCAGCAATACACCTTCGGCAGCGAGTAGCCGAGACGCACGAGCGCGCGCCGATCGCGATCGCGCAGCCACGTCGTCAGTTGATACGCCACATGTCCCTTGCTGTAGCAGTAGATCTGATGCCTCAGCGACTCGTGGTCGCGGCGATGACGGTGCCAGACCCACGCCGTCGGCTCGTACGCGATCGTGTGGCCGGCCTTGAGGATTTTGTAGAAGAGGTACGTGTCTTCGCTGCAGCCGGTGGGCATGCCGGCGCCCAGCGCTTCGTCGAGCAGCCCGATCTCCGGCCACTGAAAGATCGTAGCGCGAAACGCGGCGTTCGCGGTCGCGCCAAGCTGCCACGTCGGCACGGCGCCGCGAAGCGATCGGAACCAGCCGCCGTCCACTTCGAAGCGATTGAAGCCTTTACCCAGGCCGCCGTACGCCTCGAAGCGACACTGTGCTTTCGTCTCGAGCTCCACTGGCAGCACGTGGCCGGTGACGGCCATCACCTCCGGCCGGGCGAACGGCGCGACCAGCCGCTCCAGCCACCCCGCGGGCACCATGACATCATCGTCGATCGCGATGAGAACGTCGCCCGTTGCCACCGAGAAGCCCGCGTTGCGGGCAAACGACAGTCCGGGGCGCGGTTCCGAGATCAGGACGACATTTGGAAAGTCGTGCACCACTTGCGGTGTAGGGCTCGTGCCGGGACGATTGTCGACGACCACGATTTCAACGCGGCGCGTTGAGACCTGTGCCTGCAGTGCCATGAGACAGCGGCGCAGATCGTCCGGGCGGTTGCACGTGGGGACGACGATCGATACCGACACGTTGTGCCCGAGTGGCGCAGGCTCCGGGACGCCGAGTTGCCGCGCAACCGCTCGCTGCATCAACTGGTACGAGAGGCTGCTGGCGACCGCATCGCGAAGGCGCGTGACGGAGATCGGTCCGCGCGCGTTCCCGATGTCGATGCTGCCGATGAGTGCGCCTCCATCGAGAACGAAGACCCTGGTGCGTGGGTATTCGCTGACGTCAGCAATCGGACGGAGCGGCTCGCGCAATTCGATCGTGCGGACGGCGATCGGCCAGTCTTTACGGCGCTTCATGAGGTGGCTCCGGGCAGGGCGCCGGGCGCGCCGAACGTGCGCAAGACGTTCGCCGCATGGCGACGCGACTTCTGGTAGCGGCGCACTCCTTTGAATGCGCCTGTCAACTCGGCGACGATGAGATCGCGCGGGAGATCGGAACGACCGACGAATGATCGCAGGAGCCGACGCACGTTCCACCACCACATCCACCAGAGGGCCAGGCGTACTATGCCGGCGCGCTGGTCGGGATAGGCCTGGGCAGTCCTGACAAGATACGCATAGAAGCCGATGCCATTGTTGGCGAGCTGAGCGCGCAGCGCGCTGCGCTCGCGCCGATGACGATGCCGCACCAGGGCGGCGGGCTCATAGACGAGCGCGTGCCCTGCTCTGAGCACGCGGAAGAACATCTCGAGGTCACCGCCGCCGCTCGCAGGCGTGCCAACGTCGAGCGCCGGATCGAACAGCCCCTCTCGCTCGAAGAACGCGCGGCGAAACGCCATGTTCGCGCCCGTGCCAAACCGGCCGGTGCCGCCGTAGGAGCGCGCGGCGTGCTCGCCGGCGTCAACATCGACGCGATACACCCAGCGAGAGAAGCCGCGGTTGAACCCTCCGTATACCTCGAACAGGCGCTGCGCCACGGTATCGATCTCGTCTGGCACGACGAGACCCGTCACACACATCGCGTGCGGCTCCTCTTCAAATGCCGCTGCGATGGCGCGTGCCCATCCAGCGTCGACGCTGACGTCGTCGTCGGTGTAGGCCACGATCTCGCCGCGACACTCGAGAATGGCGCGATTGCGCGCCCAATCGAGCCCGGGGCGCGGCTCGCGCACGTAGCGGAAGCTCGCATAGCGCGCGGCGACGTCGCGCGTGGAGTCGTCCTCAGGTGCGTTGTCGACGATCAACACATCGAGCAGATGTGGCGGGTAATCGAGAGCGGCAATCGCGTTGAGGCACTCAGGCAGCTGCGAGGCGTGGTTGCGCGTGCACACTGCAGCCGTCAGGACCGCGCGAGGCGCGGCGGCCACGCGAGGGCAGGCGCGGGGCAGGCGCGACAGATCGTCGATGGACGTGGCGTTCGACGCGCCGTCAACGGCGAGATGCGCGGCAATGGCCCATCCATGCCGCTCGATGATCAATCGTGTGAGCTCCTGCGACGAGCACCCACGCCCGTCCGGATACAAGAGGCCGAGTGGGTGACCGTGCAGCCGCACGAGGATCCACTGTTCCCCGACCTGGGCAGGAGGGATCGCCGGAACGCCCGACTCGACGTCGACCGTGATGAGCTTCATAAGCGAACGCTCGCAGTGCGGCGTGCGGATCCGTGAAGTCCGCCGGCCGCGCGCTCGCGAAGGGGCTCAGATGATGGCGTCGACGTCGCTGGGCGTCGGTGTGTTGTCGAAGATGACGGTGCCGCGTTCGCGGACTGACACAATGGATGAGGACTCGCGCGGCCTCCGTTGGGTCGTCCACCACCACGCTCCCAATGCCGACCCGACTACGCCGGCCATAATTCCCAGGGTCCGTCTGGTCAAGAGTGCCTCCGCTATCGATGTGGAGCAACTTTGGTACCAGCTGAGGTCGGTGCGGCGCTAGTGCAAGATGTAAAGGCCAGCTGGTCCGTCATCATCCTGGAATAAGCCTAGCTCGGCCACTCCCGGCTTGGTAACGAGCTCTTGACGCATCGCCTCGAACCAATCGTATGGATAGCTCGCAGCGTGGACGATCACGTAGCGAACGCCGCTCTGCCGGAGCTCCGCGATGGCGGTCCGTTGGGGAAACGAGCGCAGGCGTGCGAGCCTCGTCAAGTACGACGCCGGATACATTCCGCTATAGCCGTTCAAGAGCGGCATCCAGTGAAAGGTCGACATGTACGCGTATTCAGCGTCACGTCCGGGCGGATCGCGCCGCCAAACGGGGAACTCTGCGACGGGGCCGCGCGGCTGCTGCGCAAGCACGCGATAGACGCCGGACGGAGCGTTCGCGTACTGCACCAGCGGCATCGCGGCGCGATATTCCACCAGCATGATCGCCAGGAGTACCACGAGCAGCACGCGCCGGGTCGGTGGAGCAAGCGAGGTCGCGATTGCATCGTATCCGTACGCGGCAAGCACGCCGAGGAACATGACGACGAAAATACCGAGGCGTGCAGGAGCGCGGAGGCCGCGATAGACGGATACGTGGCCGTGAAGAAAGGTGTAGGCGTAGCCTCCGAAACCCAGTGACATTTCGAACGCGGCGACCATCGCTATCAAGTACACGATCTGCCGGCGGGACGGTATGCGCAGGAGAAGCCCGATCATCGCGAGCAGGACGGCGAGCGCGCCTGGGAACAACCGGCGCTCCGGCCCGCCGCGCCTTGCGAATGTCCGCCCGTACAACCAGTTGGAGGGCGTGGCGACGAGATAGTTCGAGGGCCGCGCGCTGTAGGTCACGACCTCGGCGCCGGGCCGCTCGCCGAGCGTGTCACGCGTGCGCAAGTACGGAACCGCGTAGGCCGCGCAGATGACGCCCGCGATCAGCGCGCCGAGCGCGAGCGGCGCGAGCGCGCGACCGAACGTCACGGCACGATCGCGGATCAGTAGAAGCGCGCCGGCGAACGCGAGCAGCGTCGCGAGAAAAATGCCGTAGTAGATGCTCGACAGCATCTGCAGCGCGACCGCGAGGCCAGCGGCGATGCCGTCACGCCAGCGGCCCGTGTCGAGCGTCCGGTGCAGCGCAAGGAACGCCCACGGCATCCACATGGTCCACTGAAGCTCCATGTGCATGATGTGTTCGTGCCGGTATGGAGCGAAGGCGAAGATGACCCCCGCCAGCAGCGCCGCGCCGCGGCTGCCGGTCAGATACCGGACCAGCATGAATATGCCAAGTGCGGACACCGCGATTGCACCGAGCATCATCAGGTTGTGCACGAGAACCGGCTTCACTCCAATCCAGATCAGCGGCGCGGCGATAACGCCTTCGACGAGCATGGCGTCCGAGAACGTCAGGGTGCGCGGCTCGGGATAGAAGATGTTGCCGTCGAAGAGATGTGACGGCGAAGACGAGAGCGCGTGCGCCACCCACGCCAGCCGCCACATGTTGAAATACACGTCCTGGTGCGCCGTCGCGCTGTCGCGGATGTGCAGGACCTGCGGCCACATCATGAACACGATCAACACGACGAAAACTGCCAGGGCCGCGAGCGGCCCTCGACCGAGCTCGGGCCAGGCGCCGCGTGCGCGTGAGACAAGAGACGTCATTTCGGCTGAATGCCAATCAGCTGCATCAGGCGCAGCGCGTTTCGCGATGTCGCCAGCCCCGGTCGCAGCCGATAGTCGAACGACATTTTTCCGTCCGGCTCAACCTGCTCGGTGAAGTGCACCAGCCTCGCCGCGGAGGCCAGCGGCGCTTCTTCCGCCAGTCCCAGATCGTGCGTGGTCATCGCGCCGATCGCGCCCGCATCGAGCAGGTGCCGCGCGACGGCACGCACCGCGATCGCGCGCTCGACGCTGTTGGTGCCCTGCAGCACCTCGTCGAGCAGATACACGAGCACACGCGATCGATTGTCATGACTCTCGGCGGCGTCGACGATGGCCTTGAGACGCGCCAGCGCCGCCATGAAGTACGACAGCCCCAGCTCGAGCGAGTCCTGGACGCGAATGCTCGTGTACAGGGCTGCAGGGGGCGTGCTGAACGCCGTCGCACAGACCGGCGCTCCGGCTTCCGCCAGGACGATGTTAAGGCCGATCGCGCGCAGCAGCGTGCTCTTGCCCGACATATTCGATCCTGTGATCAGCAGCACGGTTCCTGCCGGCCCGACCTCGATGTCGTTGGCCACGCGCCGGTCGGCTGAAATCAATGGATGCCCCACCGCCTTGGCACGAATCACATTCTCCAGTCGATCGACGCGTGGCAATGTCCAGTCGGGTTCGTGATGGGCGATGGACGCCAACACCGACAATGCGTCGATTTCCGCGAGGGCCTGCAGCCAGCCGCGGGTATGACGTCCGCAGCGCGATCGCCAGCGCTCCATCGCAAATAGCACGTGGAAGTCCCAGAGCGTGACGGCCTGGATGGGAAAGTGCAGCAGTGCCGCCGACGCTCGCAGCTCGGACCATTCCGCGAGGCGCGCGATCCGCCGGATGGCTGCCGGCGCTTCGCCGCCGGTGCGCAACTGCTGTTGCAGGCGGAGGAGCTCGGGCGAGGACCACTGCTCCGCCGTGGCATGCGCGAGCATCGCCGCGTAACGGCGCAATGCGCGCTCGCCGACCGACACGCGATCGAACACTGCGTAGGTGGGTCGCGCGCGGACGAAAGAAAGGATGACTCCCGCGAGCATTGGTATCAGCCACCACCCGGTAGTGAGCAGGCCGACAACCTGCGCCGCGATCAAAATCCAGATCGAGGCGGTCAGAACGACGATGAGGACGCGCCACCAACGGGGAGAGAACCGCCCGGCTTCGAGCCACGAAAGAAAGGCGTCGAGCTCCGACGGTTTGATCCGACCGAGGTACCCCTCGGTCGAGAGAGTTTCCCGCCAGTCGATCCTCGAGGCGAGCTCGTGCACCGCGATCTGCCGCGCGCGCACGATGTCGGGATCGGCTGGCGCCAGCAGCCACGAAAACACGCACGCCGTCCCCGACTCGGTCGCCGCCGGTCCCAGCCACTTCGTCAGCGATGCGTGGCCGAACAGATCGAGGTCGCGCGCGTAGGGATGCACATCGAAGTCGAGTGCTGCGGGCGGCGGAACGTCGGCGAGCGACGCCCAGTCGCGGCGCAAGCGCGCAAGCGCCTGCGCATTCACCTCCCGCGCCGCATCGGCGCGCTCCACCGCGTCGATCACGCGCGCGTGCCACACGACGAGCGCCGCAAAGGCCGCGATCAATGACGCACCGAGTCCCACGGCTGCGACGCTCGAATGGCTCACGCCCCACCACGCCAGCGAGACGCCGCCGAGAAACGTCGCCAGGCGGAGGCGCGACAGCACGACCCCGCGCGCGGCGTGCGCGTCGCGCCGTGCCGTCCACGCGGCCGCGCGCTCCTCGTGCCACTCGCGCGCGGTCATGCCGGCCGGCGCGCGCTGATGTTCAGCCGCCAGTAATCGAGCGTGAACGGCTCCGCATCCACTGCCGACCGAAGCGTCAGCTCGTTCGTGAAGGCGGCCCGATCCTGCAGCGGAAGACGCGCGAGGTGAGGCCGGATGCAGACCGTCGTAATGAAGTCGGCAAATTCGCTGGGACTATCGAACCGCACCGGCGCGGGCTCGAGGCTGACGTCGACGCCCTCGAAGCCTGCCGCTTCGAGACGCCGGCGTGTCGGTTCCTCGGTGGCGTAATGCCACGGCTCGGACCAATCATCGAAGTAGCGCGAGAATGGCGGTTCGCGCGCCAGCCCCATTGCGCGGGCGCGCAGCAGCGCGAGGTTCGGACCGCCGCCACATTGCGCTTCCAGCCGTCCGCCTCGCCTGAGCGCCATGATCACCGACCGGAACAGCGCACCATGATCGAGGATCCAGTGGAACGTCGCCGTGCTGAAGACGACGTCGAACGCGCGGACGAACGGCAGCGACGCCCCGTCGCCCATCACGATCGCGGCCCGCGGCGCGTGCGTCCTCAGCCACGGCTGCGCCTCGAACAGCATCGACGAGGACCGATCGAAGGCGACCACGCGGCCGCGCGGCACCCTCTCAGCAACGACTGCAGTCAACCGGCCCGTGCCGCACCCGAGGTCGAGCACGGATTCGTCCCCCGCCAAGACGATCCGATCGAGGACGCGCATGCCCCACTCCTGCTGGGGCGCTGAAATCTGGTGGTAGTGCCGTGCGTTCCAATCGGCCATCGGTATCGCGATAGTGTACAGTCCCAGCCGCTCGCGCGAGCGTCTGAACACTCGGGGGGGACGGGCATGCGTCGAACGTTGATGGGGGTTGGACTCGCGGCGGCGGGTGCGGCAGCGCTCGGTGCGCAGGCGGCGCGCCCTGCCCGCGGCGTCACACTCTCGGATCTCACGTGGGTCGAGGCGGAGCCGCTGCTGACGTCGTCCGCGGTGGTCGTCATCCCGCTCGGACCGGCGGCTGTCCAGCACGGACCGCACCTGAAATTGAACTACAGCGAGCGGCTCGTGCGGTATCTGGCGACGCGCGTCCAGGAGACCAGCTCGGTTGTGATAGCGCCCCCGCTCACGTATCATTTTCATCCCGCGTTTCTTGACTATCCGGGGTCCACATCGCTCAGGGGGACCACCGCGCGCGATCTCACGATCGACGTCGTCCGAAGCCTCGCGCGATCCGGACCGCGCCGGTTCTACCTGCTGAATACGGGAACGCCGACCGCGACTGCGCTGATGGAGACGGCCCAACGCTTGAAGGACGAAGGAATCCTGCTCGGCTACAGCGACGTTGCCGTGGTCCGCGACGCTGCGGTCGCGCTTCAGCAGACCAGCGTCACCCAGACGCATGCCGACGAGATCGAGACGTCGATGATGCTGTATGTCGATCCGTCTGCCGTCGACATGACGAAGGCAGTGCGCGAGTACGGGCGCGGAAATGGACCGATGACGCGACACGCGGGGGTGCCGGGCTTCTATTCCGCATCAGGAATTTCTGGCGATCCGACGCTCGCGACGCGCGAAAAGGGGCGCGTGCTCGTCGAAACGTTCGTCACCCGCATCCTCGGCGAGATCGAGCAGCTGCGCGTGACGCCACTCCCGTCGCCGCGACCGGGATCATCATCGTCGTCCGCTGTGACACCGGGCGCACGCGGCGGCGCCGGTGGAGTCACCGAGCGGAGCTGCACGCCGCAGGACGAGCGCACCATCCGGCAGCTTGGCCCGCAATTCAGCGTCGCGTGGAGCGAAATGGACGCGGAGCGGATCGCGTTGATGTTCACGGAAGAAGGCGACATGCGCCACCCGGACGGTAAGATCGAGCGCGGCCGCGAAATCATCCGTGAGGATCGCCGCGAGCTCTTCACGCGGCGCGAGTATCGCGGCAGCGTGCACCCGGTGACGCTCAACGACATCCGCTGCCTCGGCCCGGACGTCGCGATCGCGGATGGCAAATGGGAGCTGCGCAGCCTTGGCGGCGATCGCATCGACACTGCGCGCCGACCGTACGCCGGATGGTGCACGCTTATCGTGCGTCGGGCGGGCGGCCAATGGCTGATCGACGCGTGGCGCTACACGATCGATCCCCCGCCGAACACGACGCCGGCGCCCACGATTCTCAAACGTCCCGGGTGGCCGGGAGGACCAGGCGGACACTGAGTTGGTCCAGAAGTGTGACAGTCACAGTTTCCGAAACGGTGACAGTCACAGTTCGCCGGAAACTGTGACTGTCACACTTTCTAAGATGCGGGCCATGCGATTCGCGCTTGCGGCTCTAACCGTCCTCTTTCTGTCGCTCGCGACCGTTTCGTCCCAGAAACCTGCCTTCGACGTCGTGATCCGCGGCGGCACCGTCTATGACGGCACGGGCGAGGCAGGCCGACGCGTCGACCTCGGGTTGCGCGGCGATCGGATTGCCGCGATCGGCGATCTGGCAGGCGCATCTGCAAACATCCTTGTCAATGCGACCGGGCTGGCAGTCGCGCCCGGCTTCATCAACATGCTCTCGTGGTCGACCGAATCGCTCCTCATCGACGGCCGGTCGCAGGGAGAGATTCGCGAGGGCGTGACGACGGAGATCTTCGGCGAAGGGTCGTCGATGGGCCCGATGACACCGGAGATGAAGCAGCGCGCGATCAAGGAGCAAGGCGATCTCAAGTACGACATCACGTGGACGACGTTGTCCGAGTACTTACGCGATCTCGAGCGACGCGGGATCTCTCCGAACGTCGCGTCATTCATCGGCGCCGCGACCGTCCGCGAATATGTCGTCGGGCTCGAGGATCGTGCGCCGACACCAGAGGAACTGGATCGGATGCGCGCGCTCGTGCGCCAGGAAATGGAAGCCGGCGCGCTCGGCATCGGGTCGGCCTTGATCTATGCGCCCGGGTTTTACGCGAAGACGAGCGAGCTCATCGAACTGTGCAAAGCGGCGGCGCCGTATCGCGGCAAGTACATCTCGCACATGCGCAGCGAAGGAAACCGGCTCGAGGAGTCGGTGGAGGAGGTTCTGCGCATCGCGCGCGAGGGCGGTGTGCCCGCAGAGATCTATCACCTCAAGGCTGCCGGCAGGGACAACTGGCCGAAGATGGATCGCGTGCTGAAGATGATCAACACCGCGCGAGCCGGGGGCCTGAAGATCACGGCCGATATGTATACCTACACCGCCGGCGCCACAGGCTTGGATGCCGCGATGCCACCCTGGGTGCTCGACGGCGGCTGGGAAGCGGCATTCAAGCGGTTGCGCGATCCTGAACAGCGGACAAAGATTGCTTCAGCGATCAAGACACCAACTGCCGAGTGGGAGAACCTGTATCTCGCCGCCGGCTCGCCCGATCGAGTGCTCCTCGTGGGATTCAAGTCCGAGGCGCTGAAGCCGCTGACCGGCCAGACGCTCGAGCAGGTCGCGCGCATGCGCGGCAAGAGTCCGGAGGAGACGATCATGGATCTCGTGTCAGAGGACGAGTCGCGCGTGGCCACGGTTTACTTCCTGATGTCCGAGGACAACCTCGCGAAGCAGATGCGGCAGCCGTGGGTCTCGTTTGGATCCGATGCGCAGTCGATGGCGCCGGAACCGCCGTTCACCAAGTCGTCCACGCATCCGCGCGCGTACGGCAACTTCGCGCGCCTGCTCGGCAAGTACGTACGCGAAGAGAAGGTCCTCACCCTCGAAGACGCCGTGCGCCGACTCAGTGGCCTGCCTGCAACGACCCTCGAGCTCGATCGACGGGGGTTTCTAAAGGAAGGCATGTTCGCGGACGTGGTGGTCTTCGATCCCGCGTCGATCGCGGATCGCGCGACCTTCGAACAGCCACACCAGTACTCAATCGGCATGCGCGACGTGTTCGTGAACGGCGTACAGGTGCTGAAGGACGGCGAGCACACCGGTGCCAGGCCCGGACGGGCCCTCTGGGGCCCGGGGAGGAAGCCGTAGATCCCCGGTTCTGAAGCCTTCTCAAGGTTCTCGCGTCCTCGGTCGTGTCCGGCTCGAGCCGGACACGACATCAGCGTCAGCGTCCCACGTACTTCGCGGGATCCGCATCGAACGTCGTTTTGCACACCGGCGCACAGAAGTAATACGTCTTTCCTTTGTACTCGCTCTTTCCTGCTGCCGTCTTCTCGTCGATGGTCATGCCGCACACGGGATCTTTCACCATCACGACTCCTGTCTCTTCCGCCTGACCAGCCTTGGCCAAGGCTACGGCGGTCCGCCGAAGTGCTTTTCGCGAAGGCGAAAGGCGGAAGCCCTGCCTTCGCCGCTTCGCCGCGGCAGGCGCCGCGGCAGGCGCACGTCGACCGCACACCTCGCACCGCGGACCTCGGACCTCGCGCCTCGCACTAACATATCGAAATGCTGAAGGAACTTCTGTCGAGCTGGCCGGTTGTGAAGCAGATCACGAGCGGCGGCGATGGCACAGGGCGCGAGGCGATGAGCGCGGCGACCCGCGCGCTCCGTCCGCGCAACGACGAAACCGAGGTCGCACGTTCCGTGTGCCCGTATTGCGCGGTCGGTTGCGGACAGCTCGTTTTCCACCGCAAGGGTCGCCTCGTCTCGATCGAAGGCGACCCGCACTCGCCAATCTCGGAGGGCCATCTCTGCCCGAAAGGCGCGGCATCGTTCGAACTGGTCACGCACGCGGCACGCGCGACGCGCGTGAAGTACCGCGCCCCCTATGCGACCGAGTGGCACGACATCGACCTCGAGACCGCCATGGACATGGTGGCCGACCGCGTGTGGACTTCACGCGAGCGTCACTTCGAGCAACATCGCATCGCGACGACGAAAGACGGATCGCGGGAGTTGCCGCTCATGCAGTGCACCTCCATTGCGCATCTCGGCGGCGCCACGCTCGACAACGAAGAGAATTATCTGATTAAAAAGCTCTTCGCCGGCGGTCTGGGCATGGTCTGCATCAGCAACCAGGCCCGGATATGACATAGCTCCACAGTGCCCGGGCTGGGCACATCGTTCGGGCGCGGCGGCGCGACGATGGCGCTGCAGGATCTGGCGAATGCGGACGCGATCCTCATCATGGGATCGTCGATGGCGGAGAACCATCCTGTCGGCTTTCGCTGGGTGATCAAGGCGCGCGAGCGCGGGGCGACCGTGATCCACGTCGATCCGCGGTTCAACCGGACCTCCGCGATGGCGGACGTGTGGGCGCCGCTCAGGGCGGGCACCGATATCGTGTTCCTCGGCGCGCTCGTGAATCACGTGCTGACCCACGGTCTCGAGTTCCGTCAGTTCGTTGTTGCCTACACGAATGCGCCCGCGATCATCAACGACGATTTCAAGGATACCGAAGATCTGGATGGCCTGTTCTCGGGATGGGATCCCGAACAGCGGCAGTACTCGCCTGACTCGTGGGCTTACAAGAGCAGCGATCCGAAAGTCGGCCACGAGGATGGGCACGGCGGCCACGCGAAGGATCGCGGCGGCGAGGCGTCGCCCATGGCGCACGATCCGCCACGCGATCCGACGCTGCAGGATCCACGCTGTGTCTTTCAGATTCTAAAGCGTCACTTCGCGCGCTACACGCCGGCCATGGTCCAGGAGGTGTGCGGCGTGCCGCCGGAGGCCTTCCAACGCGTGGCGGACGCATATATCCGCGCCTCGGGACCGGAACGCACCGGCGCGATCTGTTATGCGGTCGGCTGGACGCAGCACTCGACTGGCGTCCAAACCATTCGTACGGCCGCCATCCTCCAGCTTCTGCTCGGCAACATCGGACGACCCGGAGGCGGCATTCTCGCGCTGCGCGGCCACGCGTCGATCCAGGGATCGACCGATATCCCGACGCTGTACGACGTGCTGCCCGGCTATTTGCCGATGCCGACGTTCGCCGGCGACGGCACGTCGCTCGACAGCTATATCGCGAAGCATCGCCTGCCGCGCGGCTGGTGGGGCAACCTCGATCGCTACATCGTGTCGCTCCTGAAGGCGTGGTACGGCGATGCCGCGACCGCGGCGAACGACTACGGCTTCGACTGGCTGCCGCGCATCAGCGGCGATCACTCCCACTTCGGATACTGGCTCGAAATGGCGGATGCCACCGGGACGATCGACGGGCTGTTCGTCATGGGACAGAACCCCGCTGTCGGCGCGCCGAATGCGCGCCTGGCGCGCCGCGCGCTCGCCAACCTGAAATGGCTCGTCGTCCGGGACCTGGTGGAGCTCGAGACGGCGACCTTCTGGCTCGACTCGCCGGAAATCGCGCGTGGGGAGATGAGAACGGAGGACATCGCCACCGAGGTGTTCTTCTTCCCGGCGGCCGCGCACACAGAAAAGGATGGCTGTTTCACCAACACCCAGCGGCTGCTGCAGTGGCACGAACGGGCAGTCGAACCGCCTGGCGATGCGCGCAGCGAAGCGTGGTTCATGTATCACCTGGGACGGCGACTGAAGGCGCGGGCTGCGGCCGATCAGCGGCCGGCGAACGCGGGCCTGAACGCGTTGACGTGGAATTACCGGACCATCGGCCCGCATGCCGAGCCCGATGCCAACGATATCCTGCAGGAGATCAACGGACGGCGCGTCGCCGATCGCTCGCTGCTCCCCGGTTTTCACGCGCTCGAAAGCGATGGCTCGACGTCATGCGGGTGCTGGATCTACTCCGGCGTGTATCCCTCGCCCGATCGCAACCGCGCGCGCGAGCGCAAGGGACAAGGTCGATACGGACAAGGATGGGGATTTGCGTGGCCGGCCGATCGACGCATCCTCTACAACCGCGCGTCGGCGCGCCCGGACGGCACGCCGTGGAGCGATCGCAAGAAGCTCGTGTGGTGGGACCGAGCGAATCGCGAGTGGGTGGGGCACGACACGCCGGATTTCGGCAAACGAAAGGCGCCGGATTACGTTCCGCCCTCTGGCGCGACCGGCGACGAAGCGCTGAGGGGCGACGCGCCCTTCATCATGCACGCCGATGGCATGGGCTGGATCTGGGTCCCGAGTGGAGTGAAGGACGGTCCGCTCCCCACGCATTACGAGCCGCTCGAATCCGTGATCCCGAACCAGCTCTATTCGCAGCAGTCCAATCCCGTCGCCGATCGCAAGGAGCGGCCGGACAATCCTTACGCCGGCTCGCCGCTCGATCCGCGCTACCCACACGTCCTCATGACCTATCGCCTGACGGAGCACCACACGTCCGGCGCGATGAGCCGCACACTGTCGCATCTCGCCGAGCTCCAGCCGGAATTCTTCTGCGAGATCTCCCCCGAGCTCGCCTCGAACATCGGCGCGGCAAACGGGCAGCACGTCACGATCTCGACGCCGCGCGGATCCGTTGTCGCACGTGCGCTGGTCACGGCGCGCATGCGGCCGCTCCGCGTGCACGGGCGCGCGGTGCATCAAGTCGGCCTGCCGTATCACTGGGGTTACCGGGGTCTCGTCCGCGGCGACGTCGCCAACGATCTCCTCGCGATCTCGGAGGAGCCGACGGTCCGAATTTTCGAGTCGAAGGGACTTGTGTGCCGGATCGAGGTTCGAGGTCCGAGATCCGAGGTTCGAGATCCGAGGGCCGAGGTCCGAGGTTCCGAGGTCCGGCGATGATCACGGCCTTCCTCACCGACTCCACGCTGTGCATCGGATGCAAGGCATGCGAGGTCGCGTGCAAGGAGTGGAACCAGGTACCGAGCGATGGCTACCACTTCACCGGCTTCTCGTACGACAACACCGTCGCGCTCGGACACTCGACGTGGCGGCACGTGAAGTTCGTCGAGCGCACGGCGGGTGTCGCGGCACCGATCGACGGCACCGCCGGCTATCGCAGCAACACATTCCGGTGGGACTTCTCGTCGGACGTGTGCAAGCACTGCTCGAACGCCGGCTGCCTCGAAGCCTGCCCCACGGGATCGATCGTCCGCACGGAGTTCGGCGGCGTTTACGTGCAGCCGGACATCTGCAACGGCTGCGGCTACTGCGTCGTATCGTGTCCCTTCGGAGTCATCGATCGGCGTCCGGAGGATGGCCGCGCGTTCAAGTGCACGTTTTGTTACGACCGCCAGAAGGCGGGCCTCGCGCCGGCGTGCGCTGCTGCGTGTCCGACGCAATCGATCCAGTTTGGAGAGATTGGGGAGCTGCGGGCGAAGGCAGCCGCGCGGATCGCGCAGCTTCGTGAGCGCGGGATCGATGACGCCAGCATCTATGATCCGCAACACACGAGCGTTGGCGGCACGCACGCGATCTTCGTACTCCGCGGCCGTCCCGAGGACTACAACCTTCCGTCGAACCCCGAGGTGCCAACCGTACATCTCCGCGACGGCTGGTCGTCGGCGGCCGTCGCCGCAGGTCTGATGCTGCTCGGCACGGCCGCCGCGTTCTTCATGCAGCGCGAGTAGGATCGCGCGGTGAGCGATTACTACGGACTGCCGCTGCTGAAGCCGCCCGTCTGGACGTGGGAGGTCCCGGCCTACTTCTTCGTCGGGGGCGCCGCGGGTGCGGCGGCGGTGATCGCGGCGGCGGCACGATTGAGCGGCGGGCGCGACGATCTGGTCCGCGATGCGCGATGGATCGCCGCGGTGGGCGGCGCGATTGCGCCGCCGCTGCTCATCGCCGACCTCGGACGGCCCGAGCGCTTCCTCAACATGCTGCGCGTGTTCAAGCTGCAAAGCGCGATGTCGGTGGGCGCATGGACGCTGGTCGCATTCTCGAATGCGGCGGCGGCCTCGGCCGGCGCCGATCTCCTGGAGCGTGCGACGAACGGGAGCGTCCCCGTGCGCGTGATCGGCAACATCGCCGAGGCGCTGGCTGCGGCAAGCGGCCTCGTGCTTTCAACGTACACGGGCGTCCTGATCGGCGCGACCGCGATTCCCGCGTGGTCCGAGAACGTGAAGGTGCTGCCGGTTCACTTCGGCGCCTCGGGAGTCGGCGCGGCCGTCTCGATCCTCGAGCTGCTCGGCCATCGGGATCGCGCATTGAACGTGCTCGGCGCGGGCGCCGCCGCGGTCGAAACGCTGATCGGCGCCAGCTTCGAGCTGCGCCAGAGCGACGCGCTGGTCCCGTTGAAGGACGATTGGACCGGTGCTGTTACCCGCATGGGGGGCGTGCTCTCGGGTCCGCTGCCGCTCGCCCTTCGGCTGCTCGCGGGGCGATTGCCGTCCGCGCGCAAAGCCGCGGCGGTCTCCACGATGATGGGATCGTTGATGACCAGGGTTGGTTGGTTGGCTGCAGGAAAATGTTCAATCGAAGAATCGCAGAAAGCATTCGTTCGTAGTTCGTAGCGCAGGGCTTTAGCCCTGCGCGTGACACGAGCAGCCCTAAAGGGCTGCGCTACTACTCCTTGGACTACTTCAAGCTATGCCGACTGCGACAAGCGCGCGTCGGCGATGCATCCGCCCAGCTTGCGGATGCTCTCTTCCATCTGCGACGGCAGCACGCTGGTGAAGCACAGGCGCAGATCCGAGTCGCCGGCAGGATCCGGATAGAACGCGGTGCCCGCGACGAACGCGACACCCGAGGCGAGCGCGCGATCGAGCAGCGCGTTCGCGCTCAGCCCCGGCGCCAGCCGGCACCAGAGATACAACCCTCCGGAGGGACGCCCCAGGCGGAGCGCACCGCGCGGCACATGCCGCTGGATCGCGCCAATCATCTGCGCGCACCGCTTCGCGTGTTCCAGCCGGATCGTGCGCAGGTGCGCGTCGAAGGCGCCCTGTCGAATCAGCCGGCCAATCGCGAGTTGGACGAGGTTCGGCGTGTGCGGATCCATCCGCTGCTTGATGATCGCGATTTGATCGACGATCGACGGCGCCGCGGCGATCCATCCAAGCCGGAGGCCCGGAGCCATCACCTTGGAGAAGCTGTTGAGATAAATCACCAGATTGTGATCGTCGAGCTCCCGAAGCGATGGCGGCGGCGGATCCGTGAAATACAGATCGCGGTACGTCGCGTCTTCGACAATCGGCACGCGATACCGCTGCGCGAGCATCAGCAGCTCACGCCGCGTCCGGATCGGCAACGTCGCCCCCGTGGGATTCTGGAACGTCGGATTCGTGTAAATGAGCTTCGGCCGGTACCGCACGAGGAGGTCCTCGAGCTCGTCGATGTCGGCGCGCAGGACGTCCCATCCAACCAGCTTTGCCCCGGCGGCGCGGAAGGACTGAATCGCGCCGAGGTATCCCGGCCGATCCATCACCACGGCATCGCCGGGATCGATCAGGCAGCGCGCCAGCAGGTCGAGCCCCTGCTGCGCGCCCGAGAGGATCAGCACACTGTCGCGCGGCACCGCGTAGCGCTCGGCGATCGCATCGCGGAGCGCAGGCTGCCCTTCTGTCGGACCGTGCCGCCACGCCGCGGCGGGATCGGTGCGGAGCACGTGCGCCACCGCATCCTGGAACGCCTCGTTCGGAAACTTGTCAATCGCGGGCTCGCCGGCGGCAAGGGAGAGGAGCCGAGCATCCGATGAATGCCGCACGATGTCGCGCAGGGTGGAGTCGCTCCACCTGAGGGCCGCCGCCGCGATCTTGCCGCGCCAGGCAAACGGCGTCCCTTCCGGCTCCGGCGCCGCGCAGACGAAGGTGCCGCGGCCGACATAACCGCGCAGCAGCCCGCGCGACTCGAGCTCCCGGTACGCGCTGACGACGGTGGTACGGCTGATGCGGAGGCGCTCGGCGAGCGTACGTTCGGGTGGAACGCGCGTCCCCGATGGCAGATCACCCTTCGCAATCGCCGCTTCGAGCAGCGCGACGAGATGTCCGTATAGCGGCCGTTGCGTCCGCACGAACTGACGTTCGATCGACGACAGCATGGGAAGACCTCGAGGTTGTTCAAAGCCGCTGTCAATGCCGAATCTCAATGCCAAAAGCCGAAAGAGCATCGAACGTTGGCATTCAGCATTCGGCATTCAGCATTGACAGGCAGGCTGCGTAGTTCAACAGCCTGCTAACCCGATCGACTATGGCCCAGTCCCGCCTACCGGTAGAGGTCCAATTCTCCCTTGGCCGCCGCGTTCGTCAAGTCCAATTGGGATGAACGGGCGGAATTTCGCCTGCAGCGGGGTGTCCATTTGCGAAATGGTGTGCGCTACTCCAGATCCTCTTTAAGGAGGTCGGTGTTGATTGCGAAGGCAGCCTCAGCGCCTTCGGCGGCGGCAACGACCACCCATTGCACGGCGCGCGAGGCGTCGCCTGCAACGTAAAGTCCCGGCAGATGCGTGGACTCGTACCTCCCGGTGCGAACGGTGCCCTTGTCGTTGAACTCGCAGCCGAGGCCAATCGCGAGCTGCGAACGCTGGGTCTGGCCGGTCGTAAAGAACAGCGCGCGGCGCGGCAGCGAATCGCCCGCATCGAATACGACGCGTTCGAGAATGCCGTTCGTGCCTTCGAGCCGCGTGACGCGATCTTCGCGCACGCGGATTCCGTGGCGCGCGAGCCGCGCCAGGCCGTCCGCGTCGATCTCCGACGGACCGTCCGTGCAGAGGACGAGATCGCGACTCCAGCCGGTGAGCTCCAGCGAGAGTCCGTAGCCGCGCGCGGAGCGGCCATAGATCGCGAGCGGCTGATCGCGGACTTCCCAGCCGTCACAGTACGGACAGTGAAAGACGCTGCTGCCGAACAGGTCCTCGAATCCGGGAATCTCCGGGAGAGTGTCGACGACGCCGGTCGCGATCAGGAGCTTGCGCGATTCGAACTCCTCATCGGTCGCGAGCGTGACGTGAAACCGGCTGTCCGCCTGGCATTGCGCGGAGGTGACTTCCACGTCGCGCAACTCGACGCAGTCGTACTCCTTCAACTGTTCGCGCGCGACGCGCAGGAACTCATGCGGCGGGATGCCGTCGCGCGTCAGATAACCATGCATGGCGCGCGACGCCGCGTTGCGCGGCGTGCCCGAATCGCACACGAGCACGCGCCTCAGGCTGCGTCCGAGAATGAGCGCCGCACTCAGACCAGCGGGTCCGGCGCCGACAACAATCACGTCATACATAGGTTCTTGGGTTCGGCATCAGTGGCGTTGGGAGCCCAGCCAGCGGTCGCGGAACGACTTCTGTTCCGCAGTCGGCGCGCCTCCGGTGCGCTCGACGGGCTCGAACGTGAACGACGGATCTTCTTTCAAGGTGAGCGTGGAGGAGGCAGGACCGCTGCGTCGTGTGAACGCGATGCTGATGCGATCGCCGGGCTTGCGGGCGACGATCGCCTCCTGGATCTGCTGCGGGCTGCTGACGCTCTTGCCGTCGACCGCCGTGATCACATCATCTTGTTCGAGACCCGCGTCGTAGGCAGGAGTGCCGGGTGCGACCAGATTCGCTATCGTCGTGGTCTGTTGCGAAAACGACAAATCGCCGGCCCACGCGACGCCAGCGTTCCGGCGCTTCATCACGAGGCCGGCGCGCTGCACGAGACGGCCGTAGTCGACCGCGTCACGGCCGCTGATATATCGCGTGACGAACTCTTCCGCGAACCCGCGGTCGCCGCTGACCTCGGCGAGACGTTCGCGCACGTCGGTTATCGAGTACGGGCGCGCGACGAGACCGGGCTGAGGGCCCCCCGGCTTGCCGTGCGCCTTCCACATCGCCCGCATGAAGTCGTCGAGCGAGACCCTGCCGTTCGTCTTGTCCCGCAGCGACAGGTCGAGACCGAGCGCGACGGCGGCGCCATACGTGTAATACGAGATGAACGTCGTCCGGAAGTTCGTGCGATCCACGGCACGCGCGGCGTCAACGAAGGGCGCCATGTGGCTCATTTCGACGGCCGATCGGAACTGCCGCCCCGAACCATTCACGACGGAGTTGGCGCTCTGCGCGAAGCCATCGATCGTGCGCTGGGGATCGGTGAAACCGGCGCGGGCGAAGATCAGCTCGCCGTAGTACTGCGTGAAGCCTTCGGCGAGCCACAACGAGTCGGTCAGATTCGCTTCCTCGAAGTTGAACGGCTCGAGGCCCTGCGGACGAATCCGCTCCACGTTCCAGCAGTGAAAGAACTCGTGCGCTGCGGTCCCGAGCGCGCCGCGAAGCGAGCGGCCCGTCACCACCGTGCTGTTGCGATGCTCCATCCCGTCGCCATCGTCCCACGGCAGGTAATCGGCGAGAAATGTGTAGGTGCCGGTGTCGTATTGCGGAAATTCGCCGAACACCGCCATCGCCTCGTTGACGATGTTCTCGACGCCGGCGACGTACTGGTCGATATCCTGCGCGCTCGCGTCGGCGTGCACGGCCGTGCGAATCACGAACGTCTTCCCGTCCGGATTCTTCACGTTGAACTGACGCAGCGTGTAGGCGCTCAGCTCCGTGGGGCTGTCGAACAGATACTGAAGGTTGGGCGCCGTGAAGGTCCATGGATCGTCGGTCGTGAACAGCTGCGTCGCAGGTTTCCAGTTGCGGCTGTCCGGCGGGACGAATGTGATCCGCACCGGGCGATCGTCGAGCCCGCGCGCCCACATCAGCGTCGCAGGCAGGTTCATGTGCGCGTGTGTCGTATCGATGCCCAGATACGTGCCATCGACGTGATCGCCGTACACCTTATATGCAACCTGCACGGTACCGTCGTGGCCGGAGACGTCCCATTGATAAGGATTCGGTCGCGATGGTTGCAACTCGCGCCCGCGGCTGTCGAACGCGTGCACGTCGTAAACGTTCTTCGCGAACTCGTGCACCGCGTAGCGTCCCGGCGACGATCGACTCATGCGCGCCTGCAGCGTCCCGGACACGCCTGGAAAGGTGACCTCCACCTGCGCGAAACGGTGCTCGGGCGCGGGGAACGACACCCGGTAAGTGACGGGCGAGGCAGGCTGGGCGGACACAGACAACGCGACCGACGTTGCCACCGCGGCGGCGCGAAGGATGGATCGCATATTCCCCCAGGTCACCGGCGTGCCATGACGCCGAGAAAAACTGATGCCTAGCGGCATGGTAATGCGCAACGTTCAATGTTCAATGGCCAAACGCTCAAGGTCCACCGGTCATGATTCGTGGTTCATCGTTCGAACGACCGTGCTCGGAGCGTTCTCGATCGCTCGCCTCGTCGCGCGGGAGAGACGTGAGCCATTGGACATCAATCATCGGGCACTGAACGCGCTCGGAGCGCCCGTTGACAACCTTGTGAAAAGTTTCACATTATTAACGGCGGCTCTCCCTCCGATCGGCGGACGTCCGCGCGACTCGCTTCGGCACACTGTTCGTCGTCGGAAAGTGCCTTGTTCGATATAGGCTTATGGTTTTGCGGAGCGTTCGGGCGCCCAGACGATGAGTCAGATATTCGCTCGCAGCACCAACATCTGGTCCAAAGTCAGCATCCTGGCCGTCCCGATTCTCGTGGCATTTCTCGGCTGGGCGGTCGTCACGATTTCTTGGTCGGGATACGTCACTGGACAGGGGTTGACGCGCGATCAGCCCGTCCAGTTCAGCCACGCACATCACGTCGGATCCATGGGCATCGATTGCCGTTACTGCCACACGACGGTGGAAGAGTCGGCATTCGCGAACATCCCGCCCACCAAGACGTGCATGAACTGTCACTCGCAGATCTGGACCAGCGCGCCGATCCTCGAGCCGGTGCGCGCCAGCTTCCGCGACAACACCCCGCTCCAATGGTGGCGCGTCCACGACCTGCCTGACTTCGTGTATTTCAATCACAGCATCCATGTGGCGAAGGGCGTCGGGTGCGCGACGTGCCATGGGCCGGTCGATCGCATGCCGCTCGTGTATCAGGAGAACACGCTCCAGATGAGTTGGTGCCTCGATTGCCATCGCAACCCGCAGAAGTACATCCGCCCACGTGACCAGGTCTTCAACATGTCGTGGCAGCGTCCCGCGGACGATCCCGGCATGGGCGAGCGGCTGGTGAAGGATTACAAGATCGCCGACGTGCGGCAGCTCACAAGCTGTTCGACGTGTCACAGGTGAAGTTTCCCGTGGCCAGTTTCCAGTTGCCAGCCGCAGTAAAACCACGTGTCGTGCCGGTTGCCGGCTGCCAAGTCATAACTGGTAACCGGCTCCTGGCTACGGGTTACTGACGTATGGACTTTTCCGCGATCCGTTCTCGTCTGGCCGGTGCCGAAGGTCGCCTCTATTGGCGCAGCCTGGGTGAACTGGCGGACACGCCGCAGTTCCGCGAGTACCTGCACCGCGAATTCCCCGAGCAGGCATCGGAGTGGAACGATCCAAAGGGACGGCGTCAATTCCTGAAGCTGATGAGCGCGTCGCTCGCGCTGGCCGGCGTCAGCGCGTGCACGAAGCAGCCGCCGGAAAAAATCATTCCTTACGTGCGGCAGCCCGAGGACATGGTACCGGGCAAGCCGCTGTTCTTCGCGACCGCGGTACCGTTCGGCGGATATGCCCAGCCGGTCCTCGTCGAGAGCCACGAAGGTCACCCGACGAAAGTCGAGGGCAACCCGGAACATCCGGCAAGTCTTGGCGCGACCGACATCTTCGGCCAGGCCGCCATCCTCACGCTGTACGATCCCGATCGCGCGCAATCGGTGATGAATCGCGGCGAGATTCGTGTGTGGGGTGAATTCCTCACCGCGATCAAGAGCGCGCTCGGCGCACAGCGCGGGAAACAGGGCGCCGGCCTGCACTTTCTCACTGAAACGATCACCTCGCCGACGCTGGCCGAGCAGATCACACTGATCCAGCAGGCGTATCCGCAGGCGAAATGGTACCAGTGGGATCCGGTCGCGCGTGACGGCGCGCGCAGCGCGGCGCGCCAGGCTGGTGGCGCCGAGGCGACGCACCACTTCGACAAGGCCGACGTCATCGTCGCGCTCGATTCCGACTTCCTCGGATGCGGCCCGGCGGCGATCCGCTACTGCAAGGACTTCGCCGCGCGCCGGCGCGTGGCCGATGACAAGAAGGAGATGAACCGCCTTTACGCGGTCGAGAGCACGCCGACGCTCACGGGCGCAAGGGCGGACCATCGCCTCGCGCTGCGCGCATCAGAGATCGAGGGGTTCGCGCGAGCGCTGGCTGGTGCCGTCGGATCCGGCGGTGCCGCAGCCGCGGGCACGTCGGTCTCCGGTCGGGACGCACAGAAGTGGGTCGCCTCGATTGCGAAGGATCTGCAGGCGCACCGCGGACGGTCACTCGTGATTGCCGGCGACTATCAGCCCGCAGCCGTGCACACGCTCGCGCGCGCGATGAACCAGGCGCTTGGCAACGTCGGCACGACGATCACCTACGCGCCGGCCGTAGAGGTGAACGCGATGGAGCAGCTCGCGTCGCTTCGCGAGCTCGTCCAGGCGATGGATGCGGGGCAGGTCGACGTGCTCGTCATCATGGGCAGCAACCCGGTCTTCACGGCACCGGTCGATCTCAAGTTCCAGGAGCGGCTGGGGAAGGTCGGCTTCTCGGTCCACCACTCGCAGTTCTTCGACGAGACGTCCGCATATTGCCACTGGAACCTGCCCGAGGCGCACGCGTTCGAAAGCTGGGGCGACGTGCGGTCGTTCGAGGGCACCGTCACGATCATGCAGCCGCTCATCGCGCCGCTGTACGACGGACGCACGGCGACGGAGCTCCTCGCCGCGTTCATCGATGCGCAGAACGGCAAGTCCGCGCACGATCTCGTCAAGGAGTACTGGACGCGCGCCCACGGCGGAAAGGTCGGCGGCTGGACGATCACCGATGCGAACGGCCAGGCGTTCGCCACGCCCGATGCGTTCTGGAAGCACGCGCTGCACGATGGCTTTGTGACGGGAACCGCGTCGGGGCCCGGGGCGCGGGGCGCGGGGTCCGCTTCCGGGGCTGTTGCAGCTTCTGGCGCATCAATCGCACCAACTACCCCTGAGTCCGCGCCCCGCACCCCGAACCCCGCGCCCCGACAGGACGCGAGCGCGAGCGAAGCGAGCGGGAGCGGCGGTCTGGAGATCATCTTCCGCCCCGATCCGACCATCTGGGATGGCCGCTTCGCGAATAACGGGTGGCTCCAGGAGTTGCCGAAGCCGATCACGAAAATCACGTGGGACCCCGCCGCGTGGATCAGCGTGCGCACGGCGCAGGAGAAGGGGCTGAACGACGCGGACCTGGTGGAACTGCGCTATCGCGGCAACACGGCGAAGCTGCCGGTCGCGATCGTGCCGGGACACCCCGACAACTCGGTCACGGTCTTCTTCGGCTACGGACGCCAGCGCATCGGGCGCGTAGGGCAGGCCGCGGATGATCAGGCGAAGCAGTTCGACGTCTTCCGCCTCCGCACGTCGGATGCGCCGTGGTTCGGCAATGGTTTGGAGATCTCGAAGGCGGGCCGTTACGTGATCGCGCGCACGCAGGAACACCACCTCATGGAAGGGCGCCATCCCGTGCGGACCGGGACCCTGAAGGAGTACGAAGAGAACCCGAAGTTCGTCGCGGAGATGGGCGAGACTCCGCCGCGCGCGCTGTCGCTCATCCCTGCGTGGGAATACAACAGCTACCGCTGGGGCATGGCGATCGATCTGTCGACGTGCACCGGCTGCAGCACGTGCACGATTGCGTGCGTCGCCGAGAACAACATCCCGGTCGTCGGCAAGGACCAGGTGAACCGCGGACGCGAGATGCACTGGATTCGCGTCGATCATTACTTCTCCGGCAACCCGCTGGAGCCGAGCTCGATCGAGACGCATCATCAGCCGGTACCGTGCATGCAGTGCGAGACCGCGCCGTGCGAGCTCGTGTGCCCGGTCGGCGCCACGACGCACAGCGCCGAAGGCCTGAACGACATGGTCTACAACCGCTGCGTCGGGACGCGGTACTGCTCGAACAACTGCCCCTACAAAGTGCGGCGGTTCAACTTCCTGCTGTACTCGGACTGGAATACCGAGAGCCTCTACCCGCTGCGCAACCCCGACGTCACGGTGCGCTCGCGCGGGGTCATGGAGAAGTGCACCTATTGTGTGCAGCGGATCAACTTCGCGCGCATCGAGGCGAAGAAGCAGGACCGCAGGATTCAGGACGGCGAGATCATTCCGGCGTGCGCGCAGGCGTGCCCCGCAGATGCGATCGTGTTCGGCGATCTGAGCGACCCGAACAGCGCCGTCACCAGACTGAAGGCGCAGCAGCGCAATTACGGGCTGCTCGAAGAACTCAACACGCGTCCGCGGACGACCTATCTTGCGGCGCTCCGGAATGCGAATCCGGAGCTCGAACCGTCGAGCGGCACGGCTTCTCGTACTGAGCACTGATGGATCCCAAACCCGCTACGTACCCGGCTGCCCCGCTCATCGAGCCGGGGCACACGTTCGGATCGATCACAGACAAGATCAGCGCGGTCGTGCTGTCGGGCCGGCAGCCGATCAGCTGGTTCGTCGTGCTGTCGATCGGATTGCTGCTCTGCGGCATGCTCGGGATGGCGATCACGTGGCTGCTGATCAAGGGCACCGGCATCTGGGGCATCAACATTCCCGTCGGCTGGGGCTTTGCGATCATCAACTTCGTCTGGTGGATCGGCATCGGCCACGCGGGCACGCTGATCTCGGCGATTCTGCTGCTCCTCAAACAAGGCTGGCGCACGTCGATCAACCGTTTCGCCGAAGCGATGACGATCTTCGCCGTCATGTGCGCGGGATTGTTCCCGCTGATTCACACCGGCCGTCCCTGGCTCGCGGCGTACTGGCTGTTCCCGTACCCGAACACCATGTCGATCTGGCCGCAGTTCAGGAGCCCGCTGATCTGGGACGTGTTCGCCGTCTCGACCTACTTCACGGTCTCGCTGCTGTTCTGGTACGTCGGATTGATCCCGGATCTGGCGACGCTCCGCGACAAGGCGAAGCACCGCGGCTTGAGGATCGCCTACGGCATGCTCTCGCTCGGCTGGCGCGGATCCGCGCGCCACTGGCAACGCTACGAGCATATCTACCTGCTCCTCGCAGGACTCTCGACGCCGCTGGTCCTCTCGGTCCACACCGTCGTGAGCTTCGACTTCGCGATCGGCATCGTTCCCGGATGGCACGCCACGATCTTCCCGCCGTACTTCGTTGCCGGCGCGATCTACGCGGGGTTCGCAATGGTGTTGACGCTCGCGATCCCGCTCAGGAAGATTTACGGCCTCGAAGACTTCATCACGATGCGGCACCTCGAGAACATGGCCAAGGTGACGCTGCTCACGGGTCTCATCGTCGCCTACGGCTACATGTCCGAGGCCTTCTTCGGCTTCTACAGCGCGAACAAGTACGAAGGCTTCATGATCTGGAACCGCATGACCGGCCCGTACTGGCCGTACTACTGGACACTCGTGTTCTGCAACATCCTGACGCCCCAGTGGCTGTGGATCAAACGCGTCCGCACGAGCCCGCTCCCGCTGTTCATGGTGGCGATGGTCGTGAACTGCGGCATGTGGCTCGAACGCTTCGTCATTGTCATCACCAGCCTGCACCGCGATTTCCTGCCCTCCTCATGGGGGATGTATTACCCGACGATGTGGGACTGGATGACGTTCGTCGGGACGCTCGGCCTGTTCATCACGCTGTTCTTCCTGTTCATCCGCGCGCTGCCGATGATCTCGATCTTCGAAATGCGATCGATGGCTCCGGAAGCCAGGATGCCGGGAGGCAAGGGGCACTGATGAGCACTGCTCCCATCTATGGCCTGATGGCCGAGTTCGATACGCCGGCCGCGCTCGTGGCTGCCGCGAAGCGGGTCTATGCAGCGGGATACCGCAAGATCGACACGTTCTCGCCGTTTCCGGTCGAAGAAGCGTGGGAGGCGATCGGCCATCGCGATCGGCGGATGTCGTTCATTGTACTGATGGGCGGTCTCGTCGGCGGCCTCGGGGGGTACGGCCTGGAATACTGGGTCCACACGATGGCCTACCCGATCAACGTCGCGGGCAAGCCGCTCAACAGCTGGCCGCAATTCATTCCGGTGACCTTCGAGATGACGATCCTGATCGCGGCGCTCTCGGCCGTGATCGGCATGATCGTCCTCAACGGCCTGCCGATGCCGTATCACCCGGTCTTCAACGTGCCACGCTTCGAGCACGCGAGCCGCGACAAGTTCTTCCTGCTGATCGAGTCGAACGATCCGAAGTTCGATCGTCAGCGGACGCTGGAGTTCCTGAAGGGACTCGATGCGAGTGAAATCAATGAAGTCGCGCCGTAGCTTCTGCCTCCTGTCTGCTGCCTTCTGTCTCCTTGCAGCCGCAGGCTGCAGACAGGACATGCACAACCAGCCGAAATACATCCCGCTGCGCGACAGCGCGCTGTTCGCGAACGGATCGAGCGCGCGGCCGCTCGTCGAAGACACGGTGGCGCGCGGCACGCTGCAGGACGATGAGGCGTTCTTCACGGGAAAGACCGGCGGCGCGGACGTCAACACGCTGCCCTTCCCGCTGACGAAAGAGGTCCTGGACCGCGGCGAGCAGCGCTACAACATCTACTGCTCTCCCTGCCACGATATGACGGGCGCCGGCCAGGGCATGATCGTGCGCCGGGGCTATCGACAGCCTCCCTCGTTCCACATCGATCGCCTGCGCCAGGTGCCGATCGGCCATTACTTCGACGTCATCAGCAACGGCTTCGGCGCGATGCCGGATTATCGCGCGCAGGTTGCGCCACGCGATCGGTGGGCGATCGCCGCGTACGTCCGCGCGCTGCAACTCAGTCAGCACGCGGCGGCCGCGGAGATCCCTGCCGAAGACCGGCAGAAGCTCTCGCAGTCGCCCCCTGCGCCGTCCGAGGGCGCGGCAAAGCACGAATGAATACACACGCGCTCAGCGATACCGCGGACATCGCGCGGCTTCAGCAACGGGGCCTGATCATCGGTGCCGGCGGGCTTGTGGTCGGCGCGATTGGTGCGCTCCTGCAGCCGGATCAACTCCTGCCCTCGTGGCTGATCGGCTTCACGTTCTGCCTCGGGCTCTCGATGGGTTGTCTGACGCTGCTGATGATGCAGCACATGTCGGGCGGCCAGTGGGGACTCGTGGGCCGGCGCGTCTTCGAGGCGGGTAGCCGGCTGCTCCCGTACTGCGTGGTGCTCTTCCTGCCGATCGCGCTCTTCCTTCCGAAGCTGTATCTCTGGGCGCGCCCGGAAGCGGTGCGCGCGGACGAGATCCTGCAGCACAAGGAACCGTACCTGAACGTCTGGTTTTTCCTGATCCGCGCGGTCGTCTACTTCGTGATCTGGCTGTTCTGCGCGATGAATCTGAACCGCTGGTCGGCGGCGCAGGATCGCGGCGAGGTCGGCGTCACCGAAGCGGATACGCGGCGCTTCCGCGTGATCAGCGCGCCTGGCCTCCTGGCGTACGTCATCACGATGAGCCTTGCGGCCGTCGACTGGCTGATGTCGCTCGACCCCCACTGGTATTCGACGATCTTCGGCTTCATCATCGTCGCGGGCCAGGCGCTGTGCGCGTTGTCGTTCGCCGTAGCGGTGCTGGCGATCCTCGCAGAGAGCACGCCGATGTCGGCCGTGCTGCGCGCCGGGCATTTTCACGACCTGGGCAAGTTGATGCTCGCGTTCGTGATGCTCTGGGCCTATTTCTCGTTCTCGCAGTTCCTGATCATCTGGGCTGGAAATCTGCCGGAAGAGATTCCGTTCTATCTCGTCCGGCTGCGTAACGGCTGGCAGTACGTCAGCCTGCTGATCGTCGTCGGACATTTCTTCCTGCCCTTCTTCCTGCTGCTCTCGCGTGACCTGAAGCGACGTCCGCGCCTGCTCGCGCGCGTTGCGTGGTTCATCGTGGCAGTACGGCTGGTGGATCTGATCTGGCTGATCGCACCGGAGTTCAGCCACGAGGGCTCGTTTCCAATCAGTCTCGCGAACGTGGCGATCCCGGTGGGACTCGCGGGCGTCTGGCTGTTTCTCTTCGCGGGTCAGCTTCGACGTCACGCGCTGGTACCGGTCAACGATCCGTACTTCAAGGAGATGCTCGCTCATGGGCAGCACGCCGGGCACTGACGCGCACGCGCACCCGCACGGCAGCCTCGAGAACGTAGAGGTCGCGCACGAGCACAGCGACATCAGCATCCGCGGCATTATCTGGTTCCTCGCGATGCTCGTCGTGATCGTCCTTGTCACCGACGTCGCGATGTGGGGATTGTTCAAGGGATTCGACAAGCTCGAGCAACGCGACGATCCCTTCGTGACGCCGCTCGCGGCGCCGGCGGGGCAGCTGCCGGCAGAGCCGCGGTTGCAGACCACGCCGTGGCAGGACCTCACGCAGCTCCGCGCGGACGAACAGAAGCACCTCGATGGCTACGGCTGGGTGGATCAGCGCGGTGGCATCGGGCACGTGCCGATCGAACGAGCGAAGGAGCTGTTGCTGCAGCGCGGTCTCCCGTCGCGCGCCAATGCTTCGCCTGACGCGACCGAAGGGACGCACGTCGCCGCCAGCGGAGAGGCCGCGGGCGGACGGAACATTCGCGCAACGGCACCGAAGCCGGCGGGCGGCGGAGAGAAATGACGAAAGGCTTGACGACGCCGCGTCTAAAGACCCGGCCTGCCGTGCAGTGCGCTGGAGGGCGGACCTTCAGGTCCGCCGGAAACCTCACGGCGGTGCTTCTTGCAATCGTGTTGTTCGCGCCAGCGACGGCGCTCGCACAGGGCATGGGCATGCCTGCGCCGCCCGAGATCAATCCCGCGAGCAAGAAGCCCGCAATCCTCGACAAGGTTGGAATCGACCAGAAGATCGGCCAGCAGCTTCCGCTCGACGTGGTGTTCAAGGACGAAACGGGCCGCGACGTGAAGCTCGGGGAATATTTCGCCAGGCGCCCGGTGGTGATGGCGCTCGCCTACTACGAATGCCCGATGCTCTGCACGCAGGTCATCAACGGCATGACCGGCGCGCTGAAGACGCTCTCGTTCGATGCGGGCAGGGATTTCGACGTGGTCGTCATCAGCATCAACCCGCACGAGAGACCGCCGCTCGCTGCCGAGAAGAAGGCGACTTATCTCGATCAGTACGCCCGCCCGCAGACAGCGGTGGGCTGGCATTTCCTGACCGGCAGCGAACCGTCGATCAAAGCGGTGGCCGGCGCGCTCGGCTTCCGCTACGCGTACGACGACCAGATCGGGCAGTACGCGCACGGTGCGGCGATCTACGTTGCGACGGCGAAGGGGATCGTGGCGCGATATTTCCTCGGCGTGGAATTCCCGCCGACGCACCTGCGCTATGCGCTCGTCGAGGCGTCGAACAACAAGCTGGGAACGATCGCGGACCAGGTGCTCCTGTTCTGCTACCACTACGATCCAGCGACGGGGAAATACGGCGTCGCGATTCTGCGGGCCGTGCGCATTGGCGGCGTGCTGACAGTCGCGGCGCTCCTGACATTCCTCTGCGTCAGCCTCCGCCGTGAGCGCCAACGCGCCCGGACCGACAGCGACCGGAGCTTCGAGTCCGGGATCGCGAACCGTATCTGAACGATGTTCACGAATTTTCCGTTCTTTCCGCAGCAGGCGTCCGAGCAGGCCGCGCAGGTCGACGCCGTCTATTTCTTCCTGGTCGCCGTCTCCGCGTTCTTCGCGGCGCTCATCGCGATCTTTCTCGCCGTCTTCGCGGCGAAGTTCCACCGCACACACCACGATCAGGTCGGCGACGCCATCCACGGCTCGATCGCGCTCGAGCTCCTCTGGACGATCATCCCTCTTGGGATCACGATGATCATGTTCGTCTGGGGCGCGCAGCTCTTCTTCCATCTCACCCGCGCACCCAAGGGTGCGATGGAAATCTACGTCGTCGGCAAGCAATGGATGTGGAAGGCGCAGCACATGGACGGCGCGAGAGAGATCAACGAGCTGCATGTGCCGGTCGGACGTCCCGTGAAGCTGATCATGGGATCGGAGGATGTGATCCACAGCTTCTTCATCCCCGACTTCCGCGTGAAGGCAGACGTCATCCCGGGACGCTACAACACGATGTGGTTCACGGCGTCCAAGCCCGGGCGCTATCACATCTTCTGCACCCAATACTGCGGCACCAAGCACTCCGCGATGATTGGCTGGGTCACCGCGATGGGGGCCGCTGACTACGAGACATGGCTTGGCGGCGGAGCGCGGACCGGAACGATGGCGGATGCGGGCGCGCAACTATTCCAGAGCTTGACGTGCAATACGTGTCATCTCGAGACCGGGCAGGGGCGCGGCCCGGTGTTGAAAGGTGCCTACGGAAAGCCCGTGGAGCTCGAAGGCGGCGGAACCGTCGTGATGGACGATGCGTACCTCCGCGAGTCGATCCTGATGCCCACGGCGAAGGTGGTGCGCGGCTTCCAGCCGATCATGCCGCCGTTTCAGGGGCTCGTCACCGAAGAGCAGCTCCTGCAACTGATCGCCTACGTGAAGTCGCTCGGCGCGCAGGGGCCCACGCCTCCGGGTCAGCCCGCGACGCAGACACCCGCAGGGCAGCCGAGTGCTCCACCCGCCACGCCGACGCCGAAGCAACCTGGATCCGGGAACTGACATGGAAATAACGACCGTCGGTCTCAATTACCTGAACAATGGCTACGGCCTGAAGTCGTGGCTGTTGACGAAGGATCACAAGCGCATCGCGATCCTTTATCTGTTGTCGATTACCGGTTTCTTCTTTCTCGGCGGCTTCTTCGCGTTGCTGATCCGGCTGGAGCTGCTGACGCCCGCGGCCGACATGGTCCAGCCCGACACCTACAACAAGCTCTTCACGATGCACGGCATCGTGATGGTGTTCTTCTTCCTGATTCCGTCGATCCCTGCGACCCTCGGGAACTTCCTGCTCCCGATCATGGTCGGCGCGAAGGACCTCGCGTTCCCGCGCATCAATCTGCTCAGTTGGTACATCTATGTGCTCGGCGGAGCGTTCACCGTCGTTGCCGCGGCGACCGGGGGCGTGGACACCGGGTGGACGTTCTACGCGCCGTATAGCACGTCGGCGTCGAACTCGCACGTCATCACCGCGGGCCTCGGCATCTTCATCACGGGGTTTTCGTCGATCCTCACGGGGCTGAACTTCATCGTCACGACCCACCGCATGCGCGCGCCGGGGCTCACCTGGTTCCGTCTGCCGTTGTTCGTGTGGTCCATGTACGCGACGAGCCTGATCATGATCCTCGGCACGCCCGTGATCGCGATCACCGTGCTGCTCGTCGCGGTCGAGCGCGGTCTGCACCTCGGCATCTTCGACCCGGCGCTCGGCGGCGACCCGATCCTGTTCCAGCACCTGTTCTGGTTCTACTCGCATCCGGCGGTCTACATCATGATCCTGCCGGCGATGGGAGTCATCAGCGAGATCGTCCAGGCGTTCACGCGCAAGAACATCTTCGGCTACGCGTTCGTCGCCTTCTCGAGTCTGGCGATCGCGATCGTGGGCTTCCTCGTGTGGGGTCATCACCTGTTCGTGGCGGGCCAGTCGACGTATGCGGGGCTGATCTTCTCGATCCTGTCGTTCTTCGTCGCGATTCCGTCGGCGGTCAAGGTGTTCAACTGGACCGCGACGATCTACAAGGGTGCGGTGTCGTGGGACTCGCCGATGCTCTATGCGTTCGGCTTCATCGGGCTGTTCACGATCGGCGGCCTTACGGGTCTCTTCCTGGCGACGATGGGCCTCGACATCCACGTGCACGATACGTATTTCATCATCGCGCACTTCCACTACGTGATGGTGGGCGGCGCGATCATGGGCTACCTCGGAGGCCTGCACTACTGGTGGCCGAAGATCACGGGGCGCATGTATCCGGAAGGCTGGGCGAAGTTCGCAGCATTGACGGTGTTCATCGGCTTCAACCTGACGTTCTTCCCGCAGTTCATTGTCGGCTACCTGGGGATGCCGCGGAGGTACGCGATGTATGCGCCGGAGTTCCAGGTCTACAACGTGCTCTCGACGGCGGGCGCGACCGTGCTCGGCGCCGGCTACGTGATTCCGATGATCTATTTCATCTGGTCGCTGAAGAACGCGCCGCTCGCAGGCAACGATCCGTGGGGCGCGCGCGGCCTCGAATGGGAGATCCCCTCGCCGCCGCCGACCGAGAACTTCGTCGTGTCTCCGATCGTGACCGAGGGGACGCACCAGTACGCTCCGAGCCGGGAGGTCGGCATTGGCCACTGAGGGCAACATTCACGCGCGCCCGATCGCGATTCAGCCGGCCCCGGCCGGCCCGTACGTCCACGAGGCGCACCATCCATGGCTGCAGCACCACTTCGACAGCATGACGCAGCAGGCCGAGGCGTCGACGCTCGGCATGTGGGTGTTCCTGGTCACCGAGATCATGTTCTTCGGGGGCCTGTTCATGGCGTATCTCGTGTACCGCCACGCGTCCCCTTCCGGCTTCCAGGAAGCGAGCCATCACCTGAATATCTACTGGGGCACGGCGAACACCGCGATCCTGATCATCAGCTCGCTCACGATGGCGCTGGCGGTGCGCTCGGCGCAAACGAGCCAGCCACGGGGCACACAGGTCCTCTTCCTGTTTCTGACGATCGTGCTCGGCCTCGCGTTCCTCGGCATCAAGGCGATCGAGTACACCGACAAGTTCAAAGATCGCATCGTGCCCGGCCCGAACTTCCACTGGGAGGGAACGCACGCGAAGGCGGCCGAGCAGTTCTACTCGCTCTACTTCGCAATGACGGGGCTGCACGCGCTGCACATGATTATCGGCGTCGGCATCATGAGCGTCATCCTGGTCATGGCGTGGTGGCGCATCTTTGACGAGGAGTACTACACGCCGGTTGAAGTCGCCGGTCTCTACTGGCACTTCGTCGATATCGTCTGGATTTTCCTGTTTCCGCTGCTTTATCTGATCGGGCGGCATTATCACGCCGGGTAGGACCCAGAGAGACATGTCTGGACACGTCGCACCGAAAACCATGTATTACGCCGTCTTCCTGGCACTCCTCGCGGGCACAGGGCTGACGGTCGCGGCCGCCTTCTTCGATATGGGCGCGATGAACAACGTCGTGATGCTGGCGATTGCCTCGATCAAGGCGCTGCTCGTCATCCTGTTCTTCATGCACGTCCGCTGGAGCACGCGGCTGACATGGGTCGTAGTGGCGTCGGGATTCTTCTGGCTGCTGATTATGTTCGGCCTGACGATGACGGATTACTTCAGCCGCGGCTGGGTGGAGGGCACCTGGCGCTGATGCTGGCCAATACTGAATGCCAAAATAACAAATGCCAAGACGGTTAGTCAGAACGGCGCCCGGCGCCGTTTTTTTTGGCATTCGGCATCAGGCATTCGGCGTCGGCGGCCGCGGCGCACCACTCGCCGCCCGTTACCCGCCGTTTACCGGCGGCGGCGGACCCTGACGCCGCGTACGCCCGTATTGTCTATACTGATGTTGCTTCTGCATGGCTAATCTGAATACCGATCTCGCGTCCCTGCGCATTCCGCAGGAAGACCGCGCCGGCGGGCGCGGGAAGCCGGTGCTGCTGGTACTGATCCTGATCGTCGTCGCCTTGGTGGCGGGGGGCGGTTGGTTCTGGTCCACGAAGCTCCAGGCGACACCGGTGAAGATCGTCACCGTGACCGCGAAGTCGAGGGGTTCATCCGCGTCCGGCGCAGTATTGAATGCCTCGGGCTACGTGACGGCGCGGCGGCGCGCCACTGTGTCGTCGAAGGTCACGGGCAAGGTCATCGACGTGCTCGTTGAGGAAGGACACGCCGTCAAGCAGGGTCAGGTGCTCGCGCACCTGGACGATACGCAGATGCGCGCGTCGCTGGCGTTTGCCGAGGCGCAGCTCGCCGCGGCGCGTACGAGCGCCGCCGAGGATCAGGCGCGCTTACAGCAGGCGGAGCTCACGCTCCATCGCCGCGAGCAGTTGCTCAAGGAGAACGTTGTCGGCAAGGCCGAGCTCGACGAAGCGCAATCGAATGTCGATGCGCTCAGGGCGCGAATCGCGTACGCGCAGCAGCAGGTCGCGGTCGCCGAGAGCCAGGTGAACCTGCAGAAGACCAACCTCGCGGACATGGTCGTGCGCGCGCCGTTCAACGGCGTGGCGATTTCGAAAGACGCACAGCCGGGCGAGATGATCTCGCCGGTGTCCGCGGGCGGCGGCTTCACGCGAACCGGCATCTGCACGATCGTCGACATGTCGTCGCTCGAGATCGAGGTCGACGTCAACGAGAGCTACATCAATCGCGTGCGCGACGGCCAGCGCGTCGAAGCGGTGCTCGACGCCTATCCCGACTGGCGCATCCCGTCACACGTCATCACGACGATTCCGTCCGCGGACCGTCAGAAGGCGACGATGAAGGTGCGCATCGGGTTCGACGCGCTCGATCCGCGCATCCTGCCTGATATGGGCGTGAAGGTGTCGTTCCTCGAGAACGCGCGGCCGGAGGCCGGGGGGGCGCCAGCGGCGCCGCGTGCCGCACTGCCGAAAGACGCGGTGCGCACGGTCGACGGGCGCACGGTGGTGTTCGTGCTGAATGGCGACGCGCGCGTCGAACGCCGCGCGATCGCGGTCGGTCCCGATAATGGCGACCAGGTGGAAGTGATTTCGGGTGTCTCAGCCGGCGAGCGCGTAGTCGTGTCCGGACCGCCGACGCTCAAGGACGGCGACAAGGTCAAAGTCCAGTAAGAAGCGTCGCGAACGAGCGCAGCGAGTGAGCCACGCGATGCACCTTCGCTGCTTCGCAGCTACGGCGCACAAGGCGGGAGCGG
>Ga0066677_10000024_pt1 | contig 44045 bp, 30 predicted proteins | sample GraSoiAngelo_126_FD_62299 | JGI IMG/M metagenome (GOLD analysis project Ga0066677, IMG submission 62299) | Grasslands soil microbial communities from the Angelo Coastal Reserve, California, USA - 14_0927_09_20cm | ecosystem: Environmental > Terrestrial > Soil > Grasslands | place: USA... | reverse complement strand
CGCCGAGGCCGGGGCCCGGATAGAACGCCATGAACCCGAAGGGCTTCGTCTTGGCGGCATCGACGACTTCCCACACGTCGATGTTCATCCGATCGCACATCAGCGCGAGCTCGTTGACCAGGCCGATGTTCACCGCGCGGAACGTGTTCTCCAACAGCTTCACCATCTCGGCGACGCGCGTCGAGCTGACCGGCACAATTGTTTCGATCGCCGAGCCATACAGTTCCTTTGCGAGCGCGCAGCAGGTCGGCGTGCACCCTCCAACCACCTTCGGCACGTTGTGAGTCTGGAATGTCGGGTTGCCCGGATCGACGCGCTCGGGCGAGAAGGCGAGAAAGAAATCCACGCCCGCCTTGAGGCCTGTGGCCTCCAGCATCGGCTGCACGACTTCGTCGGTGGTTCCGGGATAGGTGGTCGACTCGAGGACGATGAGCATCCCGGGACGCAGATGCTTCGCGATGCCTTCCACCGCGGAGACGATGTAGGACATGTCGGGGTCCTTCGTCTTGCGCAGCGGCGTCGGCACGCAGATGTTGATCGTATCGAGTTCGCGGACGACCGAGAAGTCCGTGGTCGCGTCGAGACGTCCCGCGGCGCGCAGCGCCTGCACGTCTAGAGTCTGGACGTCGGGGATATACGATCGACCATCGTTGATCGACTGCACCTTCCGTAGATCCAGGTCGATCCCCGTCGCGCGAAACCCTGCCTTCCCGAGTTCCACCGCGAGCGGCAAGCCCACGTAGCCCAGGCCGACGATGCCCGTGCGCGCGCGACGGGTCCGAAGCTTCTCGCGAAGCGCATCCGCAATCGCTGACATCGATGCGTTCCTCATGTGTTCGCGCGATAGTTCTTCTGGACGGGCGCGGAAATACCGAGCATAACGCGTTTGAGCCAGCCCAAGAAGCTCTCGTGCCGCGCCGCGAAGGCCGGCGCCTGCGCCCCGGGCACCTGCAACCGCACGCGTCCGCCCGTCGTCGCGACCGGTTCGGGCGACGGCGTGATCGGTTGTCGCTGCGTCCGCAGCAGCCGGTATTCTTCGGCGAGCACGCGGCGTTGCTCGGCGAGCTCGCGCTCGCGTTGGCGCAGTGCTTCCTCGCGCTGATCCAACGCGCTGGCGCGCGCCTCTAGATGCGATTCAATGCGCGGTGGCGCTATCGGGGGCCAGTTCACGTCGATCGCGGGCAACGCTGACGTTGCCACCGCGGTCGACGCGGGAGCGGCCGGCGCACCTGCATGCGTGGCCGATCCTTTCGCCGCCGTCGCCTCCGCGAATGTGGCCCTTGGTGAGGTCTGCGCCGACGCGCCCCTTGGCGCGGTCGCCTCAGCGGAGACGCCCGGCAACACACCCGTGGTCTCCAGCTCGCCGAGCACGTCGACGATGAGTTCGCGATCGATCTGGCGACGCTCCTCTGCGTAGCCGAAGACGAGCGCGGCATCGCAGATGACGTTGATGATGCGCGGCACGCCGCGGCTTCGAGTGTGGATGACCGCCGTGGCGTCGGCCGGGAACTCCAGCGGCGCGCCGAGCGCCGCGCGGCGGAGCCGGTGATTGATGTAGTGCAGCGTCTCGTCTGCATCGAGCGGCGGCAGGTGATAGCTGACCGTGATGCGCTGACGGAGTTGTTCGAGCTCCGGCGCATTCAGCTTGTCGCGCAGGTTCGGCTGGCCGACGAGCACGACCTGCATCAACTTGGACTTCTCCGTCTCGAGGTTCGACAGCATCCGCAGCTCCTCGAGCGCGGCGAGACTGAGATTCTGCGCTTCGTCGATGACGAGGAGCACGAGCCGGCCGGCGAGGCGCTGGTCGACCAGGTACTGCGCGAGATCGCGGAGGAGCAGCGGCTTGCTCCGGCCGCCAGGATCCAGGCCGAAGTCGATCATGATCGTCTCGAGCAGCTCTCGCGGCTCGAGCATCGTGTTCACGATCCGTCCGACCGTCGTCTGACTGTCGAGATTGCGCAGCAGCGTCTGCAGCAGCGTCGTTTTTCCGGAGCCGATTTCTCCGGTGATCACGACAAATCCCGCCTGCGTCTCGAGGCCGTACCTCAGGTAGCCGAGGGCCTCCTGGTGCACCCGGCTCGGGTACAGGTATTCGGGATCCGGGCTCAGCGCGAACGGACGTTCACGTAATTGATAAAACCGTTCGTACATCTCACATGCCTCCGAGCTCTGACCGGGTTCGCCACGCGCCAAGCTTGCCCTGCGATATCGCGGTGATGGCGGAAGCAAGGCATTCGGGGTGATGGCGGATTTTCCCTGCCGGATGCTCCGACACGAGCGGCACGCCGATGGCGCGGATACCGAGGCGCTCCAGCGCGTTCAGCTCGAAAGTTCCCGTGACGAGCGGCACTGCGCCCCGCGCGCGGTAAGCGTCGGCGAGAGCGTCCGGCACGGGCATCGTGTTGTAGATCACGTAATCAAACAATTGCCAGCTCGCGTGTCGCTCGATCGTCAGCAGGTGATCGAGGATGCTGAAATTGTCCGTTTCGCCCGGCTCCGTCATCAGATTTGCGACAAGGATCCGGATTCCCTTCGACACGTGAATCGCCTCTGTGACCGCCGGCACGAGCAAGGGCGGCAGAATGCTCGTGAACAGACTGCCTGGGCCTACGACGATTACATCGGCACTGCGCAGCGCATCGATGACCTGCGGCGAGCATCGCGGACGGTCCGGCAGCAGGGAGAGGCGCTCGATCCTGCCCCGCGCCGAAGCAATAGCCGTCTCGCCGCTCAACACCCGGCCGTCGGTGAACTCCGCGACCAGCGTCACGAGCTCGCTCGTCGCGGGCAACACGACGCCGCGCGCGCCGATGACGCGCGAGGCGATCTCGACGGCCTGCGCGAAATCGTTCGTGACATCGGCGAGCGCTGTCAGTACCAGGTTTCCGATCGCATGGCCGTTCAATCCGTCGCCCCCGCCGAAGCGGTACTGAAAGAGGTCTGCGATCTGCGCGTGATTGTCGGACAGCGCGGCAAGACAATTCCGAATGTCTCCAGGCGGGATGACGTTGAACTCCGCGCGCAGCCGTCCGGAGCTCCCGCCGTCGTCGGACGTGGCCACGATTGCGACCAGGCGTTCACGGGGCGCCGCGGCGTCGGCAAAAAGCACCGGGCGCAAGCCGCGCAACACGTTCGGAAGACCTGTGCCGCCGCCGACCGCCGCGACTCGCGGCGCGGTCCCGCGATGCGGCTCCGCCTGCAGGGGCTGTTCGGAATCAGCGTGCGGCAGCATGGATGATCTCATCGCGCGTCGGTCGCGATCCGCAGGAGCGGGGGCGTGACGTCTTCGTCACCGGCGCGATCGTCGATCTCGTCTCCCACCATTGCTTCGATTGCAGGGAGCACCTCACCCACGGCCCGCTGATAATCCTCGGGGAAGTCGATCTCAATCCAGGGCAGCCCGCGCGTGCCGACGGCATGGAGCGACCGTACTTGCGCGAACTCGCGGAAGGCACGCGGCGCCCACGCGCGCAGCTCTCCCGCGGCGACGAGGCGATCCATGATCTCTACAAGGAGCGCGGCCCCCGCCGGACTGAATTTCACGATTCCAAGGTTCTCGCCGTCCGCCTCGGACGGATCCATTGTCTTCGACATGTCGACCACGCGGCCGCACCGGACTTTCACCTTCATTTCTTCTTCGCCGAAGGGCGGGTGGTGCGCTTCGCGATACGCAATCAGCAGCGCGTCCTGGTGCAGCGACGTCAGTAGATCCGTCAGCAGCACGGGGTGGAAGAGAACGTCACAATTCAGCACCACGAAGCCATCATAAAGCAGAGCTCGTGCCATCCAGAGCGAGTACAGGCTGTTTGTCTCGGCGAATCGCGTGTTCTCAACGTAAGTCACGCCGCTTCCACAAAGCGATCGCACCCGATCGGCCCCGCAACCGACCACGAGAGTGAGATCGTCCAGGCCCGCGCGTTCGAGGATCTGCATCTGCCGCTCGATGAGCGTCAGGCCGCCGGCCTCAACGAGACACTTCGGCTTGTCGGCCGCCGTGCCATTGAGCCTCGATCCCTTCCCGGCTGCCAGAATGATTCCACGCATGCAGCGTCCCCCGTGTCGCGTAATGTCTATGCGGCAGGCGCCAGGGTTCGGCGCCGTCCAATCAGCTCCATCGCCTTGGCCACGTAGTGCGCGCGGTCCGGGCGTCCAACGGCGATCACGAAGAACAACGCCAGATAAGCCGCGACCGCAACCGTCGCTTCTATCAACACAGCCAGAAGCGTGCCGGATGAGATCCCGCGGAAGGGCGTGAGACACGCGGCCACAATCACCGCGGGCCAGAAGGCCGGCCACACTGCACGGCGTGCCACGCGCATCGTGGGCAAGCCGACGCGACGGCAGGCAGCAGGGAAGAGCACGAACATACTGGCGAAGGCGACGGGGATCAACGTGCCGATCGCGACGCCAACCAGTCCGAGGGACTTGACCAGGAGCGCACTGAGCGCGAGATTCACGAGCCCCGTGATGATGTTGACGAAAGCGAGATAGCGGACGCACCCCGCTCCCTTGAGCAGCGTAGTACTCGTGGCGTTACCGACACGCAGCGTGACCGCAACCGCGAGGATCTGGATCACCGGCACGCTTCCGAGCATCTTTACGCCGACCCAGGCGCGGACGAGCGGCTGCGCCAGGAGGATCAGCATCACCGCGATCGGGACGACCATCGCGAGGGACAACCGCGTGCCCTCCACCAGCAGCTTCTGAAGCCGCTCGGTACGCTGCGTCGTGTCCGAGTCCACGATCACCGGGAACAGAACGGCGTTCAATTGATTCGTCAGCCGCTGCGTTCCCGAGATGATCCGATCCGCGACGGCCCAGACCGCAACCGGGGCGCTGCCCATGAACGCGCCGATGACGATCGCGTCGAGCTGATAATTGAGCTTGTTCGCCCAGTCGATGATGGACGTGTAAACGCTGAACCCGGCGACCTCGCGCAGCCGATCGCGGCGGAACAGCGACCAGCGGATGCTCAGCGGCGGATAGATGCGATAAGCGTTACGACGGTACATGAAGTACGCGACGATGCGGACGGTCGTGGTCGCGGCCACCAGCATGACGACGCCGTGTCCTGCCAGCAGCACGGCGGCATTCGCCAGGGCGACCATCGCGCTGGTGACGATGGCCACGAAGTTGTTCGCGTCATTCCGCTGGAACCCGCTGATGACGCCGCCGAACACGCTGAACGGAAAATTGAGCGCGACGTTCAGGCCGATGATGAGCAGGATCCATTGACCGGTGTGCGCCTGCGCGGCCGTAATCCTGAAGATGTGATCGAGATTGAAGGCGAGGCCGACCGCCACCGCATACGAAACGACGCCGATCGCCGCAAACAGAAAGAACAACGTGCTTGCGATTTCATTCAGCGCTCGTGTGTCGCGATGGGCGCGGTATTGCGCCATGAACTTCACCAGCGCTCCGCCCAATCCCAGGTCAAGCACGGAGAAATGGATGGTGAGCGAGGCCGTGAGCGTCCACAGTCCGTAGGCCTCCTGCCCGAGGTGCCGCAGGTTGAACGGCAGCATCACGAACCCGAGTATCATCTCGACCGCGAGCGCGAAGTAGCGGGTCGTGATATTCCTGGCAATCGTCGCGAGCTGCCGGCGATCGTCCGGCGCCCAGGTCTCGCTCATGCCGCCCCCTTGCGGAAGAGCACGACCTTTACCGTGTCGAACACGATCGTCAGGTCGAAGAAGATGGAGAGGTGCTTGATGTAATAGAGGTCGTAGCGCAGCTTCTCCGTCGCGTCTTCGAGCGACGAGCCGTAGCGATATTTCACCTGCGCCCACCCGGTGATCCCGGGTTTGACGGCATGACGCTGCTGGTAGAAGGGAACATTCTTCGACAGCTCCTCCACGAAATATGGGCGCTCGGGCCGCGGTCCGACGAAGCTCATGTCCCCGAGTATCACGTTCCAGAGCTGCGGCAGCTCGTCGAGCCGCGTCTTTCTGATGATCCGGCCGACGAAAGTGATGCGATCATCACCGTGCTTCGCCCACAGCGGCGTGCCGGTCTCGGCGTCCTTCCGCATCGATCTGAACTTCGACAGTGTGAAGGTGCGGCCGTTCTCGCCGACGCGCTCCTGCCGGTAGAGCACAGGACGGCCATCCTCGAGCAGGATCGCCAGCGCGGTGACCAGCATCGCGGGCAGCGCCAGGATGAGCATGATGAGCGACAGCGTGAGATCGATCGAGCGCTTCATCAGCCGCATCCCGCGTGAAACACAGAATCCGTCCGAGAAGATCAACCATGACGGACGGAGGTCATCGATCAGGATCTTGCCCGTCACGCGTTCGTAGGTCGTCGTCGCATCCTCGACGCGGACGCCAGCCATCTTCGCGCGCAGCAACTCCTGAACCGGCAGCTTTCCCCGCCGATCCGGCAACCCGACGACGATCCGGTCCACCTGGTGCTCCGCAATCAGCCGCTCGATGTCCGCGGGCGTGCCGACGATGGCGGGATTGACGATGCGCTCGCCGAGGCGCGAGGGGTCGTCGTCGATGAATCCGATAATGCGATACGCGAAGTCGTGCTGATCGAGGATCTGCCGCGCGACCTTGCGCGCCGTCTCGCCCGTGCCGACAAACAGCACGCGCTCCTCGAGTTTCAGCGAGCCGGTGACCTGGTTGAACGCGAGGCGCCACCCCAGGATCGCGATCAGGAAGACGAACAGCGCCGACACGAAGATGCCGTTGCCGATCATCAACTGCGGCTGGAGAAAGTACAGCGCCGCCAGGACGATCGACGCGGCCCCGGCGGCCTGGAGCAGCCGCACGACGAGCTCGCGGTTCGAGTGGACCAGAGTGAGATCGTAGAAGTCGTTGTAGTACAGGCACAGCTGGCAGATCACCGTGACGAGCGCAACCTTCCAGAGATTCGACTCGAGATCGGGCGTGTCCTGCACCAGCGCCGCCAGTGCGACCGATCCGAAGATCAGCAGCAGCTCGCCGGCGAAGATCGTCAGGCTGCGCGTCGAAACGTAACGGTTGAACAGCTGCATGGCCGCGTCGATCGCCTTAGCCTGCGACGTACTTGTAGCCAGCGTAATCTTGATAGGTCGCCTCGGCGCCTACCTCATTGAGCACCAGCCCCAGCACTTTCGTCGTGTCGAGTCCCCCCAGCGCGCGCTCGATCGCGGGCTTCTGCGTCATTCCGGCGCGGACGATCAGAAGGATGCCGTCGGCCACAGCGGCGGCGATGTTCACGTCAGCGAGCGGCGCGACAGGCGGCATGTCGAGAATCAGCCGATCGAAACGCGTGCGCAGCGTGTCGATCGTGCGGCGCATCGCCGCGGATCCGAGGAGCTCCGCCGGATGGCTCGGCGGAACGCCGGACGGGAGCACAGTGAGGTGGTGATCCGCCAGCGTCACGAGCGCATCATCCAGCGTCGCGCCACCCATGAGCACGTCAGTGAGGCCAGGCGCCTCCGGCAGGTCGAACAGGTGATGCACTGACGGACGGCGCAGGTCCGCGTCGATGAGCAGCACGCGCTGCGAGAATTCCTCAGCCATGGCGAGCGCGAGGTTCGCCGCCGTCAGGCTCTTGCCGTCTCCTTTCGCGGGACTCGTCACGATCAACACGCGCACCGCGCGGCCGTTCTCCATGCGACTGATTCGCGTCCGCAGCGACCGGTACTGTTCGGCGGCAAGCGACTGAGGGGCCAGCGCAGCGACGAGATGACGATCGAGATTGACTTCGCGATGTGGTGAAGCCTGCTCGGCCAGTCGCGCCCGCGCTTCGCGGCGTTCGGCAATCGGCGTGGGCTCGACGATTGGTCGGTGCACCGGCGTCGGCGGCGGCGCAGCCACGGGGGATGGGGGCGTCCCCACCGGCGCGTCCGTTCCGATCGATCGCGTGCGCCGGGCGCTACCCTCACGTTCGGCCTTGTTCAGAATGTCCTGTATGCGGCTCATAATAATCGTCAGCTCTCAGTGGCCCGTCAATCAGTTGCCAGTTGCCAGTTGCCAGTTGCCGGTTCTCCGTTGCGGTCAGGCCGGGATGCGCGGAATTTCTCCGAGTACCGGCACCTCGAATTCGCTCTGCAGCGCGCGGACGTCGTGAACGGAACGATCCAGAAACTCGCGGCCAACGGCGGCGCCCGCGCCCAGGACGAGTCCCGCAACGATCGCCAGCGCCATGATCTTGAGGAAATCGGGCTTGCTGGGACGTGTCGGCAGATCGGCCGGGTACAACACGCTGAAGCGCTCGCCGCCCTGTTTACGCGCAAGATTCTCGGCTGTGATCGCCGACTGGTGCCGCGTGGTGAGGTCGGTGTAGTGCGCCCTCTCCATCGTGACCTCGCGCTCGAGCGACAAAAGCTCCTGCTCGACCATCGGGGCCGCGTCCACGCGACTCTGATACAGCGCGATCTGGCTCTGCGCGGCCTTCGAAGCGCGCTTCAATTCGGCAATCCGCAGTCTCGACGCGTCCCGTTCCTGCGTTTTCTGCTTGTAGGCCGGATCCGTCGTGAGCCCGTCGTCTTTGCCGGACTGCTGCTGCGCGGCCGCCAGATCTTTGCGCGCGCTCGAGAGATCTTCCTGGAGACGCGCGATTTCGGGGTGCTTGTCCGTATAGAGCGTCCGTGCCTCGGTCAGCTCCTTTTGCAGCTGATTGACGCGCGCCTGCGCTGCATGGATTGCCGCGGCGCTCGATGCCGTCGTGCCACTGCCGCCCTGGCGCATCGCTTCGATCTGGTACTCGATGCTCGTGAGCCGATCCTGCTCGCTGCGCAGCATGTTCGAGACGGACTCGAACTGGTTGCGCAGCCCATTGACCATCTGAACGTTGGCGTTCACTTGATCGGGAAGGCGGCCCATGTTCGCCTGCTTTTTGATCCGGAGATCGTTCTCCAGGTTCGTCAGCCGCGATTGGCTCGCCTGGACCTGCTGGCTCAATACCTCGGACGTGTTTTCGGTCCGCTCGATCTGACTTTTCGAGTTCTCTTCGACAAACACGTAGGCGATCCGATTGGCGATGCGTTGCGCGCGCGCCGCCTCGCTGTCCGTGTAGCCGAGTACGAAGCTGTCGATCCCCTTGTAATCGGACTTGGTGATCGGGTTTGGCACCGAGATGTTCTGCTCCACGTTGACACGCAGCCACTGCGCCACCTGGTCCACCGGGTACTCGGGGTTGATGCGCTCTTCCCTCACGACGCGCTGGAGGACGGTGGGACTCAAGAGCTGCTGCGAAATCGCGCGCTGGCGCTCCTCTTTGTCGAGCGAGCTCACGCCCTTCAGGAGTTCCGGCGTCAGCGTTGGCGCCGCGACGCCGATCGTCGCCTGCGAGAGGTACTCGCGCGGGAGCAGCAGCGCCAGCACGCCACCGCCGAAGATGCAGACCACGAGCGGTACGATGAACCACCACATCCGGCGGTGCACCACCGACATGTAATCAAGCGGGTGAAAACTGCGTTCGTCGATCATTGAATCCTCATGGGTTGGGCAAAGACGAACTGCACGCCGACACGCTGCCGGTTGACCAGGCCTCCCGGGACGCGCGAGTCCTGCCGTGTATAGGCGTAGAAGCCTTCAAGGCGGACCCAGCGGGACACTGCGTAACCCATGGTCGAGCGCAGCCACCACGAATCGAGCGCCAGGATCGTCGGATCCAGCGGATTGCTGCGGCGCCACGAAACAGACTGCTGCACGTACATGCGGTTCCTGGTGATTGGCATTCGCACGAAGCCATGAAACGCCTCGCTCTGGCTGGAACCGCCGAATCCGAACGTTGGCAGCAACGAACGCGAGAAGCTCGCGCCGACCGTGGCGCGCTCCATCTGGTGCGTGATCCCGATGCGCACGTATGGGCCCGTGTGGGTAATGTTCGTCGACTGGTCGATCAAATGCGAAACGCCGGCTGCCGCGTCGAGACTGGTGTGCGGGCCCGTGTCGTATCGAAACGTTGCCCCGACATCCTGGAAAGTCAGGTTACGGCTGCCCGCGTCGAGTGTGGCGAAACGGATGGCGTACTCGGCGCCGAGGGCGGATCGATCGCTCAGGCGGCGCGCGAGCTCCGCTCGTACACCATTCGTGAAGCCGCTGCGCAGCAGTGTATTCACGCGTTTGAAATCGACCCACGTGAGGTCGTATCGAACGTTGAGGTCCATGTACTTCGACAGGCGCGACTCCATGCCTCCGCCGAGCGTGTTCGTGCGCGACCCGGTGCGCGCGAACAGCACGCCATTCAGCTCGAGCTCGTCGGTCGTCGGTACCTTCATGTACGCGTTGTTCAGAAACAACGTCAGATGACGCGTCGCGCGGTGACGGATCGACACCTGGCCGCGCTGATCGAATCCGTTGAGTTCGTCAAGATCCATATAGCGCCGCAGGTAACCGCGATAACTGCTCTCGAAAGTGGTACGCGGGCCGTGGAACTCGAACTGGCCGAACGGTTCGATCAGCAACAGCTGGTCCCCTTGCGTCTCCGGCCGCGTCGGGAACTCCGCCGCGAGCGCGACGTTGTTGTCGAAGATCGTTGACACGATGACGCCCGGCGTGAACGTCCATCCCGAAATCTGCGTTCCCTCGAACTCTGCCGGTGTCTGCGCGAAGGCGCCGCGGGAGGCGCTCAGCGTCAGGGCTGAGGCCAGCGCGACAACCGATGCGACGTGCCAGTAGCAGCGCATCACGGCGTCCTACTTCACCACCACGACGTCGCCGGCCTGCAGCAGCACCGGAGCGCGGTTAGTCTCGAGCGCTTCCTTATAATTGAACGTCAGCGTCTTGATGCCCGTGCCGGTCTGCCGCTGGATTCGGATGTCCTTCTTCTTGGCGAACTCGGAGAAGCCGCCCACCATCGCGATCGCCTGCACCACTGACAAAGGCCCCTTCAGCTGCACCGGACCGGATGATTTCACTTCACCCATCACGTACACGCTCTGCGGTGTGGACTCCGTGACGATCACAGTGACGACGGGGTTGGTGATGTATTCCTTGAGCGAGGTGGTGAGCGCATCCCGCAGCTCGGTCGGCGTCTGACCGGCGGCCCGTACGTCGCCGACGAATGGCAGCGTGATCTTGCCGTCGGGCCGAATCTGCAGCGACTGCGACAACTGCGAGTCCTTGTAGACCTCGATGCGAAGCTTGTCACCCGGGAACAGGCGGTAATCCGGCGTGACCTCCTCGGCAGTGGACATGGACGACGACGGGGTCGCGGGGGCCGGCGCCCGACGCGCTTCCTGCGCAAACGCCGGGCTCAGCAGAATCAGGAAAGAGAACGCCGTGAATGTGGCAGTCTTCATGGCTATACCTTTTATTGAGCGTTAGAAGCATTGGACCGCGCCCCCGGCTCACGCCGAGGCATCCCGGTCCGGGCCTCAGCGACGCGCCGCAGCGTGTCGGCATCAGCCCCATGGGTTGGGCAGCACGCCGCGCCGACTTCAATCGAGAGCGGCGAGGAGAACTGATAATGTTCCAGGCGCGTCATCAGCCGATCGATGACGCGCATCGAGTTCTGCATGTCGGCGTCGAGGAGCACCATCGAGAGGCGTCCCTCCGGGGTTGCCGACAGGAGATCGGTTTCACGGACTTCCCGGCTCACCAGTTGCGCGATTTCCCGCGCGGCTTCCTGGCGCGTACGCCCTTCGGACTGCGGATCCACGACGACAAGCGTCAGGAAGTTCTGAGACCGTACTGCGCGCTTCAACTCATTGTTGAGCACGAAGTCGAAGGCCTCGGGTGTGAGCACGCGGAAGTCCTCTTGAAGGAACGGTTCGTCGGCCATCACGACGCTTTATCGAGCTCCGCTTCCTTGATCTTGTAGAGCAGCGCCTTGTAGCTGATGCCGAGGATTTCCGCCGCCTCGCGGCGGTTCCAGCGCGTCTGCTGAAGCGTACGGAAGATCAGCTCGCGTTCAGCTTCACGTGCCGCGTGTCGTGCGATGTCCTTGAGGGACCCGGTGATAAACACCGGGGCAGCCGGCGCGGCCACCGCCATCGCCGGCGCCACGGCGAGCGGTGCCGGCTCGATAGTCTGGAGCGCGGGAATCGGGCCGACAGGCATCGTGCGTCCGGCGATCGCATTGGCGAGGTCGCGACGGATCGGCGCGTCGGTGCCGAGAATCAGCATCCGCTTCACCAGGTTCTCCAGTTCGCGGACGTTGCCCGGCCACTCGTACTCGGCGAACAGGCGCAGTGTGTCGGTTGCGAGCGCGGGCGCGGGCTTGTTGTAGTGCTCCGAATACCGGTGCAGAAAGTATTCCGTGAGCGCCGGGATTTCGTCACGGCGCTGGCGCAGCGGAGGAAGGGTGATGCAGACGACGTTGAGACGGAAGTATAGATCCTCGCGGAATTGTCCCTCGGCAACCGCAGACTCGAGGTCCCGGTTCGTCGCGGCCACGACACGCACGTCGACGCGCACATCCTGCCGTCCCCCGAGCCGCGCGAACTCGCCGTCCTGCAGCACCTGGAGCAGCTTCGCCTGCAGCGCCCCTCCCATCTCGCTGATCTCGTCGAGGAACATTGTCCCGTGATGGGCGAATTCGAACTTGCCGGGTTTCTGCTGAATCGCACCGGTGAATGCGCCGCGCTCGAAGCCGAAGAGTTCCGATTCGAGCAACTCGGCCGGCAAAGCTGCGCAATTGACCTTTACAAATGTGCGATCGCGACGTGGCGATGCCGCGTGGATTCCGCGCGCGACGAGTTCCTTCCCGGTGCCGCTCTCGCCGCGTACCAGCACCGTCACGTCGGTATCGGCCACACGACCAATGAGCTCGCGTACTTCGCGCATCTTGTCGCTCGCGCCGAGCAGCTCGCCGTGTGGCCGGCGGCTGACGTGCGTTGTCGAGAGATCAACATCCGCAGAGGCTCCGTACGCGCGTGGTTGAGTCGTCCACTGCACGCCTGCAGTTCAGCAAGGCGAATGCCACGACGGAAAAAGTTTGGAGAACTTGGAGAAAGGGCGGGAGTTCCGCAAAAATTACCGCCCATTGTTCCGCGCCGGTGACCACCGCCGCGGAACACAAATACTTACTGTGGGTAGGTTGGCTGCCCTTCGAGGTCTGCAGTTAGCAACGCGCTAAGCCCGGCTGATCCCGCATTCCTTGATCTTGTTGAGCAAGGTCTTGTAGCTCACGCCGAGGATCTGAGCGGCCTTGCGCCGGTTCCAATGGACCTGCCGAAGCGTTTGCTCGATCGCCGCGCGCTCGGCTTTCATCGCGGCGGCCTTGGCGACTGTCGCGAGTGAACCGCCACCCGACTCTCCAGTTCCCTCATCAGCCACGGGCTCGACGTCGTCGATCTCCACTTCCGGCGGTGGCAGCGGCGGCGCGTACGAGACTGGCGGCAGCGCCGCGCCGAGTCCGCCCGGCATACCAGCGCCGACCATGACGGCGGCCGCTACTGGCGTCGCAGCCATCGCGTGCGCACGCTGCATGTTGCGTTCGATCTCACGGACGACGAGCTGCTCGTCCTGGAGAATCACGACCCGCTTGATCATGTTCTCCAGCTCGCGGATATTGCCTGGCCAGTCGTACTGCAGGAAGAGATGCCGGAGCGTATCCGAGATGAGGCGCGCGGGGCGGTTGTACTTGCGGGAATAGCGCGCGACGAAGAAGTCGGTCAGCGTCGCGACCTCATCGCGCCGTTCACGCAACGCCGGCACGACCAACTCGATGACCTTGAGCCGATAGTAGAGATCCTCGCGGAAGTCCCCGCTCAGCATCATCTTCTCGAGGTCACGGTTCGTTGCCGCCACGATGCGGACGTCGACTTGGATGCGCTTGTTGCTGCCCAGTTTCGTGAACTCGCCGTCCTGGAGGACGTGCAGCAGCTTGGCCTGGAGCGCCGGCTTCATCTCACCGATCTCGTCGAGCATCAGCGTTCCGGTGTCTGCCTGCTCGAACTTGCCGATTCGAGTTGTAGCCGCGCCGGTGAACGCGCCGCGCTCGTGACCGAAGAGCTCGCTTTCGAGAAGCTCGGCCGGCAGCGCCGCGCAGTTGACTTTCACGAATGGGCGATTGCGGCGCGTCGATCGCTGGTGAATGGCGCGCGCGACGAGTTCCTTGCCGACACCGCTCTCGCCACGGATGAGCACGGTGACGTCGCTGTCCGCCACCTGCTCGATCACGGTCGCGATGCCGCGCATCTTCTCGCTGTTGCCCCATACCGCGCGATCCTCGTCGTCGCTCAGCTGCTGACGGAGTTCGCTCAGCTCGGAGACGAGCCGATTCTTTTCGATCGCATTCTTGATTGCGACATCGAGGGCGATTTCGCCGAGTCCTTCCGGATCGTCTGGCTTGACCACGTAATCGGCGGCGCCGAGGCGCACCGCTTCGACGATCGTCGATGCCTGGTTGCGACCTGACAGCATGATGACTTGCGATTCCGGCCGCGATGCCTTCAACGCGCGCAGCGTTGCCATACCGTCGAGGCCGGGCATCATCACATCGAGCAGCACCACGTCCGGCGATTCTGTCTGTTTCATTGACGCGAGCAGCTCATCACCGCGCGTGTAGCAGCGCGCTTCGTAGCCGCGTAAAGAAAGGAAGGTTCGCAGGTAGGCGGCGAAAGCCGAGTCGTCATCCACAATGGCGACGTATGGCTTTTTCCCCGTCTTTCCGGCGATCACGGGCGCGCGCTGGTCTGTATCACTGGGCTGCACTGGAAGGCGAGTGTCCATTTCGTTTCCCACTTCATTCAAGAGTTGTACCTCGACAGCATCCTTGCTCAGACCAAGCAGAAAATTTAGGTAGATTGAGCAACAGTTTTCCCACGCCGCGCGTCATTCCTGGCTTCGGGTGTTCAATCCTCGAAGGGCTATGAATCGCTTTATGGCACAGCCCTTGTAGTTTGGCGAGTCGTCACGGCGTCAGCTGCAGCCCGCAGCGGCCGGAAGCGAATCAGGCGTTTCAGGCGACGCCGGTCAGTGGTCCATCGGCCCCGCGGCGCCGTGACGAATGAGAGCTCGGACCATGAGATTGGATGTAAGTCGAATGTATCGAGCGGAGATTGTCGTCTTACGCACGTTCGTAGCTTCTGTCGCGTTCGTCGGCTGCGCCGCACTGGCGGAGGCCGCGCCTGCGACGACCGGCGACCCGTCTGCCGCTAGCCAGTCGACACCGGCGCTGGCAGTGCAGCAGGTGCGCGTCCCATTGCTGGGATTGCGGGACGAGGCAGCGATGGTGCTGGTCGGCACCGCGCTCATCGGATTGGCGGCCGCGGTACGTCGCGCGGCCTGACGACCCATCGTTTCGAGGCGGGCCGGTTTGCCGGCGGCGTATTGTCCGCACCCGCAGCCGGACGCCTTCGAATCCCTTCTCTTCGTATGTCCATCTGCGCTTCCGCCTGCTTGCCGCTTCGCACTTGCGCGGCGGTGCTCGTGCTGGCGCTGTCGACGGGCGCGACGGCCCGCAGCGCCATTGTCGTTGGACCCGGTGGGGATCTGCAGGCCGCCATCAACGGCGCAACCGGCGGAGACGTGATCACCTTGACGGCCGGCGTCACTTACACGGGAAACTTCCTGCTGCCGACACACGGCGGGAGTGGAGTGGTCACCATTCGCACGAAGCCAGACGACCGGCTTCCCGCACCCGGTCAACGCGTAAGCCCTCAAGACGCGCCAAGACTGGCAAGGCTGCAGTCCGGCAATTCCGGGCCGGCGCTGCAAACAGCGCCGGGGGCGCGGGGCTGGCGGCTCGAGTTGCTGGAGTTCGGCCCGAACGCCGGAGGATCCGGCGACATCATCCAGCTCGGCGACGGATCACCCGCGCAGGCGAATCTCAACCTGGTTCCGCGCGACTTGGCGATCGATCGATGTTACATCCACGGGGATCGCGCGGTTGGCCAGAAGCGCGGCATCGCGCTCAACAGCGGCGCTACGGAGATCACTGGATCGCACATCGACGAGATCAAGGAGATCGGCTTCGAGTCGCAGGCGATCGCCGGTTGGAACGGTCCCGGTCCTTTTCGTATCGACAACAATCACCTGGAAGCGGCTGGCGAGGTCTTTCTCCTCGGTGGCGCAACACCGGGGATCCACGACCTCGTGCCTTCAGACGTCGTCTTCACGCGGAACTACGTCGGACGCCCCGAAGCATGGCTAACCGAGAAGTGGCAGGTGAAGAACCTGTTCGAGTTGAAGAACGCGCGCCGCGTCATGGTCTCAATGAACCTGTTCGAGCATAATTGGGTGGCGGCTCAGCCCGGCTACGCAATTGTGCTGACGCCGCGGGGCGAGCACGGGGAAGCCGCATGGGCCGTCGTCGAAGACGTGACCTTCAGACTCAACATCGTCCGCGACGTGGCCGCCGCGATCAACGTGCTTGGCCACGACGACGCAGGCCCGAGCGGGCTGGCGCGGCGAGTTCGGATCTCCGAGAACCTGTTTTACGGGTTCGATCGCGAGAAGTGGAAGGGCAACGGGTTCTTTCTTTTGATCAACGACGGCCCACCGGATATCACCGTAGAACGAAACACGATTCTGCAGGCGGGTAATCTCATCGAGGCTGCCGGACGTCAGGCGGGCGCGCCCGTCACGATTGAGCGCTTCATCTTTAGAGACAACATCGCGCTTCACAATGCGTTCGGCGTTCATGGTCAGGGCCGGGGTGTGGGGAAGGACACGTTGAATGCCTACTTTCCGGACGTGGAGTTCGATCACAATGTCCTCGCTGGCGCAAACCCATCCGCATATCCGCCGGCGAACTTCTTTCCAAGCGCCGCTGCCCTGATGGCAGAGTTCGTTGCTCCCGAGGCGAGAGACTTCCGGCTGAAATCGGGCAGCAAGTACCTCACAGCCGCCGCGGACGGAGGCCCAATTGGCGCTCCAATGCGGGAGTTGGCGCAGATCCTCGAAGGATCTGACACGAAGCAAGACGATCGATCGAACAACCGATCTCATCCGAGAGGACGCGGATCCGGCGGCTAGGCCGGCCTGATTCTGTAACTGCTCGACGAGAACGTAACGGACAAACCGTCAGCGCGCGCTAGTCGAAACACGTAAGATGCTGACAGGATGTCGCTTGGTCGCGCCGCCACAGTCGGCAACAGGATTGTAGTCTCGAGCGCATCGGTCTGATGCGCACCTCATTTTTGATCCCGGCAGCTCTCCGCGTCGCTGCGATCGTCACCGTGGCTGGAGCGCTGCCGGTCGTTGCCACAGCGTCTACGGTTTCGGTCCGGGCGGGTCAAGATCTTCAAGCCGCACTCAACGCCGCGCAGCCTGGTGACGTGATCGTGCTCGAGGCCGGTGCGACGTTTACCGGAAACTTTGTCCTGCCCATGAAAGCGGGATCCGAGTTCGTTACGGTTCGCTCGTCCGTCGGCGATTCCGAGTTACCGGGTGCCGGCGAGCGCATGACACCTCGATGGGCGAACGATCTTCCGAAGCTACGCTCACCAAACAGCAGGAGCGCCTTGCGGACCGCGCCCGGCGTGCACCACTGGCGGCTGCAATTTCTCGAGTTCGAGGCGAACAAGGACGGGTACGGCGATATCATCGAGCTCGGCGACGGTTCCGCCGCGCAAGACACGCTTCCTGCGGTGCCGCACGACCTCGAACTCGATCGCGTATACGTTCACGGGGATCCGCTCGTCGGACAGAAGCGTGGCATCTCGCTAAACGCAGGCGCCGTAACGATCCGGAATTCCTACATCAGTATCTGCAAAGCCGTCGGCATGGACGCGCAGGCGATTGCCGGCTGGAACGGGCCTGGTCCATACCTGATTGAAAACAACTACCTCGAAGGTGCTGGAGAAAACGTTCTCTTCGGTGGCAGCGATCCCGCCATTGGCGGGTTGATTCCATCGGACGTCGTGTTCAGACGCAATCATGTCGCGAAGCCCCTCGAGTGGCGTGAACCGATCATTCGAACGCCAAGCGGACTCGTTTCGACATCGAACACCGACGGGACGCTCATCGCTGGCCGAATCACGTATCTCGTTGTCGCGCGACGCGGGGTAGGGCAAGGAACCATGGGCCGCTCGACTGCGGCATCGGTCGACGTCGACGTGCCGGCGAATGGTTCCGTCCACTTGGGCTGGTCAGCAGTGGCCGATGCCACCGAGTATCAGGTGTTCGCGCGTGGATTCGCATGGACCGTCACGACGCCTACCTTCTTAGATAGCGGCGCGCCGGGCACCGTCGCATCGGCGCCAACGGGCGCGGGCACGCGGTGGCTCGTAAAGAACATCTTCGAACTGAAAAACGCTCGCCGCGTCACTGTCGAGTACAACGTCTTCGAGTCGAACTGGCTGCATGGCCAGGCGGGATACGCGATCGTCTTCACGCCACGAAACTCGAACCACCACTGCGACTGGTGCGCGGTGCAGGATGTCGCCTTCCAGTACAACATCGTCCGTCACACAGCCGCAGGCATAAACATCCTCGGCCACGACAGCCCTGCCGTGTCCGGCCTGGCGGAGAACATTCGGATTCGTCACAACCTGTTTTATGACATCAGCAGCGCCCGATGGGGTGGGAACGGCTGGTTCCTGCTGATCGGGGACGAGCCGCGCGACATCATGATCGATCACAACACCATCGATCATGACGGCGGGTCGCTGGTGTACGCCTATGGAGGAACGGCGGCAAATCCAAAGACGATCAGCGGCTTCAGATTCACCAACAATCTCGCGCGTCACAACCGCTACGGCATCAACGGCGCGTCGTCCTCGTTTGGCGCCGCCGCCATCCATGCATACTTTCCGGACGCAGTCATCGACCACAACCTTTTGAGCGACGGTCCTGCAAATCGGTACCCTCCAAATAACTATTTCAATACAGGCTTCGCGTCGGTGTTCCTGAACCAAAACGCCGGCGACTACAGGCTCGACCCGGGGGGTATCGCAAAAGGGCATGCCGCCGACGGAACGGACCTCGGTGCCGATATCACCACGCTTCTCAAGGGTATTGCGAGCGTGACGCCGGAATCTGCGGCCGGCCCAGAGTCCGAGCTCTCCGTCCCAAACGCCCCCGTGCATCTTCGCCTGATTCGATAGCGCCACCAGACCCGGTAGATTTTACGAACGGCTCAGTTGTCGTTCGCGACAGGTTCAGTTCGTCCAGCCCGCCCGCCTGCAAAATTCAGCTGTTTCGCGCATGGCGCTGCTCTTGCCGGTCGAGCGGCGGTCTCCTTTACTCCTGTTCTCATTCGAAGGTGGTACCCGTGCGGCGGTCGATCTCGTTGTGTGTGTTGTGCGTCTCGTATTTGGTCGCTGCCGTACCCGCGCGTGCCGCCACGTTGACGGTGTGTGCGAGCGGCTGCGGCTATTCAGATATCCAGCCGGCCATCGACGCCGCCCATTACGGGGACACGATCTTGTTGCGCGCGGGTCAGACGTTCATCGGTCACTACAAGCTCCGCGCGAAGTTGGGCACGGGATGGATCACGATTCGCAGCGACGCGAGCGACTCACAGCTACCACCTGCGGGCACGCGTCTGATTCCATCGGATCGGCCGGGTGGCAATACCCCGACGTCTCTTCTGCCACGCATCCTCGGCAAAGGAGGGACGTTGAAGACGACGCCGGTTCTACGTACTGAACCGGGTGCACACGGCTACCGGATTCAATACGTGGAATTGGACGGCACCGCGCAGCTCGGGTACGAGACGCTGATCTACCTCGGCGACGACACTGCCGCGGCGACGGCCTACGATCTCGCGCTGGAACACGTCTATATCCACGGTCACAAGTACAAGGGCCAGAAGCGAGGAATCTCGCTGAACAGCGGCGCCACGTCAATCACCGACAGCTACATTACCGACATCAAAGCCGTCAATGCCGACTCGCAGGCGATCGCTGCCTACAACGGCACTGGGCCGTACACGATCACCAACAATCACCTGGAAGCCGCGGGAGAGAACATCCTGTTCGGCGGCGCCGATCCGGCGATCCCTAACCTCGTGCCCGCGGATGCGCAGATCCGCCGCAACCTGTTTACAAAACCGCTCGCGTGGCGCAACGAGATTCTCGCGATTCCCGGCGCAGTCAGAGCGGTTGCGCAGACGGGCGGGTCGCTGACGGCGGGAACGCATTATTTCCGCGTGGTGGCGGTTATGATCACCGGCACCCGGACGGTCGTTTCGAGGCCGTCGGCGGAAGTCAGCGCGGTGGTGTCATCGAGCGGGAAAGTCACCGTGAGCTGGTCGGCGATTGCTGGTGCGGACAAGTACCGCGTCTATCGAGGCACTGCCGCCGCTGCCGAAAATGTGTACACCGAGACGGCCACAGCCGTAACGTCTCTCGCGTATACGGGCAGCGGGGAGACGGCTGGAACACCCGCTGCATCCGGCACGATGTGGGTCGTGAAGAATATTTTCGAGGTGAAGAACGGCGAACGGCTCACTGTCGACGGCAACATTTTCGAAAACATCTGGGCCTCGGGCCAGTTCGGGCACGCGATCGTCCTGACGCCGCGCAACAGCGGCGGTACGGCAACGTGGGCGCGCGTGAAGGATGTGGTGTTTACGAACAATCTGGTGCGACACGCCACGGCCGTCATGAACATCTCCGCCTTCGACGACAACAGTCCGAGCGGCCGGACGACCAATGTTACCGTACGAAATAACGTGTTCGAAGACATCGATCCGACCAAGTGGGGCGGCGGTGCGAAGACGTTCACTCTACAGGGCGGTCCGGCAGGCGTTATCATCGATCACAACACGATCATCGATACGAATTCATCAGTCGTGTACGCCTCGGGTGCGCCTGCGGCCGGCTTCGTCTATAGGAATAACATCTCTCGGTACGGTACGTACGGAATCATGGGCGGAGCCTCGTCGCCGGGGCTTCCAACCATCGCGCAGTATTTCCCGCAGTCGAACATCACGTGCAACGTGTTCGCGGGTGGGAAGGCGTCGCTGTACCCAACGCCGAATGCGTTTCTGACCGAGGCTCAATGGACGACGTCGTTCATGGATTACGCCGGAGGCAACTACCAGTTGCTGCCCGACAGCGTGGTCGGATCTCTTCGGTGCGGCAACAGCATCGCAGGCGCGGACTACAAGTCCTTCACCGCCGCGCAGGGGGGCGCAGCGACACCAACCCCGACACCCGTTCCCCCGGCGACAAACGCGGCGCCGACCGCGTCGGTGGGTGGTCCTTACGCAGGCGTACCCGGCCAGAATCTCGTCGTGGATGGATCGGGGTCCCATGATACCGACGGTACGATCGTCACATACCACTGGAGTTGGGGCGATCAGGTTCTCGTGCGTGCCGCGGACCTGTCGGGCACGGCGATTCACGGCAGCGAATGGAGCCGGTTGGCCGACGCCACGGCGGCTGGAGGCGCGGCACTGAACAATCCGGACCACGCCGTGGCAAAGCGGACGACGGCCCAGGCGACGCCAGCAAGCTACGTCGAGTTCAAGGTGTCGGTCGCCGCGGGCACACCGTACCAACTCTGGATGCGGACGCGCGCGGCGAACGACTCGTCAGCCAACGATTCGTTGTTCGTGCAGTTCAGCGGCGCGGTGGATGCGTCTGGCGGCGCCCTTGCCAGAATCGGCACGACGAACGCGATAGCAGTCATCCTCGAGGAAGGAACCGGTGCGGGCCTGAGCGGCTGGGGATGGAACGACGGCGATTACGGAGCCCTCGCCGGACCGGTGTACTTCGCGTCGAGCGGCGCTCAGACAATACGCATCCAGCAGCGCGAGGATGGAATCGAATGGGACCAGCTCCTGCTGACCAGCGCCTCGAATGCGAGCACCAGGCCTGGGTTGCCGCGCGGAGACGCGACCATCCTGCCGACGTCCTACGGGACCGGCAGCGGCGTAACCGCGCAGCACACGTACGGGAGGCCCGGGCTCTATCCCATTACGCTGACCGTCAGCGACAACGGCGGCGCGTCAGCGGGTGCGTCGACGAGTGCAACGATCGCGTCCACGGGCTCGACGCTCGTGGCCGACGCCGGCGGCCCATACAGCGGTGGCATCAACGGCGCCGTCACATTCGCCGGCACCGGGACGCGCGTGCCGTCGGGCAGCACGGCGCAGTACGTGTGGACCTTCGGCGATGACATCGTCCTGCACGCGTCGCAGCTGGTGATCGCCGGTTCCGCGTGGCGGAAGGTGAGCGATACGACAGCCGCAGACGGTGTCGCGATTGAGAATCCGAATCTCAGCGCCGCGAAGATCACAAGTGCGAACGCGGCACCATCGAGCTACGTGGAAGGGACGTTCCGCGCAGCGGCGGGCGTGCCCTACCGAGTGTGGCTCCGGCTGCGCGCGGCCAACGATGACTGGGCCAACGACTCTCTGTTCGTGCAGTTCTCCGGCGCCGTCACGTCGGGCGGCAGCGCGACGTCGCGTATCGGCACAACGAACGCGCTGGAGGTGGTGCTCGAAGACGGAGCCGGGGCGGGCGTGTCTCAATGGGGATGGGCCGACTCCGGATATGGAACGCTTGGCGCTCCCGTCTACTTCAATCAGGATGGCGAGCAGACGATCCGTATCCAGCAGCGTGAAGACGGCGTGCGCATCGATCAGATCGTGATCAGCACGGATACGTACTACGACGTCGCGCCGGGGCCTCTACAGGGTGACAAGACAATCGTGCCCGTCACCGGCGCCGATGTCACCGGGGTCACGGTACACCACGCATATCGCCGCGCCGGCGTGTATCCGATCGTCCTCCAGGTGCGATCCGGGAGCGCTGCGTCAGAGGATCGGACGACGGCCACTATCAAGTGAGTCCTCGGTCGGATGGCAAGCGATGCGAACGGGTAAGAGGACCGTGCCAGCGAGCGCGCCCCAGGCGCGCTCGTCTACGCCGTTGCCCGCCTCTACGTGCGTCTGCACGTTGAACCCTCAGGTCCGCACCTCTCCTCGTCCGTGCTGCTGGATACGCAGCTCGCCGTGCGCTCCGCTACCACGTCGCCGAACATCTCATCGCTAGCCCCTTATTCCGACTAGATCTCCCTCGAGCACGCCGTCTGTCACCTCCAGTTACTTGCCTGGTAACGCGGCGGACACTGCAGTCCGCCTAGAGGTGCCGAGTGCGTTCCTCGGAGCGACCGCGCGGCATCGTCGAGTCGATCGTGTCTTCATCAGGTTCATTCCCGCGATCACCGCGTGATCGTGAGCGCCGTGCGTGCTCAGACGAGGAATGAGGTCGCTCGGATTTCAAATCCGTCGCCTCGCCCCGAAACCGTAATTTCCTTCTGAGCGCGCCGCGCGAAGAAGTCGCCAATTTCAGGCCGAAATTACGATTTCAGCCCCGGCACATCCGTTGCCATGACGAGGAACCGGCCGATATCCCAGGCCGCTTAATCCCAAATTTCCGCAGGAACCCGCATGAGCAACAAGTCTTCGGCGGCGGCCGTAGTGTGTTTCGCGATGTGTGTCGGCGTGATCGGTGCGGCAGCGCCGGCCAGTGCGCAAGGCGGCGCAGTCATCTCTGTCGCATCAGGTGGCGACGTGCAGGCCGCGATCAACAAAGCGGCGCCTGGCGATACCATTCAGTTGCAGCCCGGCGGCACGTACGTCGGCAACTTCGTCCTTCCGAAAAAAGCTGGAACGGCGGTGGTCACGATCCAGACGGCGCCGGACTCTCGACAGCCAGCGCAGGGCGTGCGCGTGAAGCCTTCGCATTCGCCGGCGCTCGCGCGCCTCACCTCCCCGAATTCGGATCCCGTGATGCGCACCGACACCGGCGCTCACCACTATCGGCTCATGCTGCTGGAGTTCGGTCCGAACGACCAGGGGGGCGGCGAGATCGTACAGCTCGGTCGGGCAGATGCCACTCAGACAAGCCTCGATCAGGTGCCGTACTCGTTGGTCCTCGATCGGGTGTACATCCATGGCGATCCGATCGTCGGACAGAAGCGCGGCGTTGCCCTGAACAGCGCGTCAACCGACATCGTCAACTGCTACATCTCTGATATCAAGGCCGTCGGACAGGATACGCAGGCGATCGCCGCGATGAACGGTCCGGGACCGTACTTGATCCAGAACAACTATCTCGAAGCCGCTGCCGAGAACTTCATGGCCGGTGGTGTCGACCCGCAGATCGCGAATCTGAGCCCTTCGGACATCACGTTCCGCTACAACTACCTCTCGAAGCCCACCGCATGGCGGGCTCCGATCGTGCCGACGCCCACGAAAGTCGCGGCGGTGAGCGGAGCGGGAGCCTTACCCGCCGGGACGTACGCGTACCGCGTCGTGGCAGAGCGGCTCGTGGCCAATGCCGCCACCGCACGGTCCGACGCATCTCCCGAAGTATCGGTGACACTTGCGGCACCAGGGGGCGTGACCGTCAGCTGGGCGCCCGTCGCGAAGGCAGTGAGTTACCGCATCTATGGACGGCTGGCCGGCAATGCCACGCAATTCTGGACCACGACCTCGACGTCGTTCGTCGATAACGACGCGGCCGGCACCGCGGGCACACCCGGGGCCGCGACGGTGTGGAGTGTCAAGAACATCTTCGAACTGAAGAACGCTCGGCGCGTGATCGTCGAGCGAAACGTCATGGAGAACAACTGGCTGGCCGCACAGCCAGGCTATGCCATCGTGTTCACGCCGCGCAACTCGGGCGGGATGTGCAACTGGTGCACCGTCGAAGACGTCACGTTCCGCTTCAACATCGTCCGGCATACCGCCGCGGGTTTCAACATCCTGGGATATGACAACGGCCATCCAAGCGGTCAGGCACATCGCATCACCATCACGGACAACCTGTTGTACGACGTAAGCAGTGCGGCCTGGGGAGGAAATGGGTGGGCCGCCCTGATGGGAGGCGGACCCGCGGACGTCGTGTTCGATCACAACACGTTCGACCACGACGGCGCGTCCGCGTTCTACGCATACGGATCGCCGCTGATGACGGGCATTCAAATCACGAACAATCTGCTGCGCCACAACAATTATGGAATCTTCGGTTCCGGCACGGCATATGGGAACGGGACGCTGACCGCCTACTTCACGAGCCCGATCGTCACGAGCAACGTGCTCGCCGGTGGCTCCGCGTCGAGGTATCCCGCTGGAAATCTGTTCCCGACTCTTGCTGCACACATGGCGCAGTTCACGGCACCGGCGCAGGCCGATTACTCGCTGATTGCCGGTAGTTCTTACGCTGGCGCCGCGCTCGATGGTAAGGATTTGGGTGCGAACATCGCGGAGATCAAGAAGTCGGCGGATGTGGCGGTGTCGGGCACGTCTCTCTCGAGTGCAGTCCGAATCACCACGACGGCCCTGCCGCGCGCGACCGTCGGGACCTCTTTGAACGTGACGCTTGGCGCGACCAGTGGCAGTGGACAGTACGCGTGGTCCATCGCTGGTGCCCTGCCAGCCGGCCTGCAGTTCAATCGAACGACGGCGACGCTGAGCGGCGTCCCTACGCAGTACGGATCGTGGCCCGTCACAGTCAGCGCGGCAGATGCGACGGATTCGACCAATGTGGCGACACAGTTACTCACCGTGTCGGTCTGGCCAACGGCCGTCCGCATCTCGGGCGCCTCGCTGCCCGGCGCAATCGTGAGACGCCCGGCGACCGGCGCCATCTACGCCGCTGGTGGAACTGGCAGTTACGATTGGCGCGTCGTCTCCGGCGTCCTCCCGCCGGGGATGGCAGTCGATGCCTCCACAGGAACACTCTCGGGGACGCCGACCGCCATTGGCACGTTCGCGTTTACGGTGGAAGTCTCGGACGCGACTTACGTCGACCTTTCGGCGCAGGGCACGTTCTCGATTACGGTAGCGCCGCCACCGGTTGCAATCCTGACCGACGCGCTCGCCGGAGCTCGTCAAGGTGTGTCCTATGCGGCGACTCTCGAGGCGACCGGTGGAGCGTCACTACTGACCTGGAAGCTGAGTTCAGGTGCGTTGGCGCCCGGCCTGATGTTGAGCAGTGACGGGCAGATCTCAGGCACCGCGACCGCGGCAGGAACGTGGAGCTTCGGCGTGACGGCGACCGACTCTGTCTATCCCACGAATGCATCGACCGCAAAGCTGGCAATTGCGGTGACAAGCGGCGACATCGTTCTCTACGCGCGGCGTGCCACGGCGTTCGCGGGAACTTGGCAGGTGGTGAACGACGCGACGGCCGCTGGTGGCGCGCGCGTCGGTCAGCCGGACGGCGGCGCCCCCAAGGTCCTGTCGGCGCTGGCATCGCCCGTCAGCTACTTTGAGGTGCCCTTTACGCCCGCAGCAGGCCGGGCGTATCACCTGTGGATCCGCGGCAAGGCGCAGAACGACTCGTGGTCCAACGATTCCGTCTACGTGCAGTTCAGCGGCAGCATCGGCTTAGATGGCGCGGCAACATATCGCATAGGCACGACGTCGGCGGCGAGGGTGAACCTCGAGGATGACGTGAATGCCGGTGTGAGCGGCTGGGGCTGGCAGGACAACGGCTACGGCTTGAACGTGCTCGGCCCGGCGATTTACTTCGACGGCACCCCACAAAGGCTGCGAATCCAGACACGCGAAGACGGCTTCTCGATTGATCAAATCGTGCTCTCGACGGCGACCTACTTCAGTGCGGCGCCAGGCGCGCTGAAGAACGACACGACGATTCTCGCCGAGTCCGCGTCCGCGATCGCCCCGATTGTCGATCTCACGGAAATCGTCGTGCACTCTGCAGCCGCCACCGCGATCGCTGGCACGTTCCACACGATCGCTGATGTGACCGCCGCCAACGGCACCGCAATCGGCACGACGGATGCGGGCCTCGCGAAGGTCGCGACCGCCCTGGCGGCGCCGGTCAATTACGTGGAGCTCACGTTCCAGGCGCAGGCAAAAACGGCGTACCGTCTGTGGATGCGCGGCAAGGCGCAGAACAATTCGTGGGCGAACGATTCCGTTTACGTACAGTTCTCCAATGCCGTTGATGGAACCGGAGCTCCAATCTATCGCATCGGCACGACGTCGGCCGCCACAGTCATTCTGGAGGATGGCATCAGCATGGGCGTGAGCGGTTGGGGCTGGCAGGACAACGGCTGGGGCGTGAACATACTCGGTCCGCTGATCTATTTCGCGACGACGGGCACCCAGACAATTCGCGTGCAGGTGCGCGAGGACGGTTACCAGTTCGACCAGATCGTGCTCTCGTCGAAGCAGTACCTGACCAGCGCGCCGGGCGCTCTGAAGAACGACACGACAGTCCTCAAGTAAGCAAGTGCCGGAAGCCGGCAGCGGCTTCCGGCTCCTTCGTCGGCTGGCGCGCAGCCCATGCCGCGTAGCGCGCGCGCCTCTGGACTGGTTGCGGGAAGCTTTGTCGTCCCGCGACCATGTCCATAGCATTGTCGGCAAGGCCTGATGTTGCTCTCCTTTTCTCTTTGTCCTCCTCTACAGTAAAGCGCCATTCCTTCCGTCCGTGCACGCTTTCCAACTCTGCTGATTCAGTTATTGGGCCGACGGAGGGGCTGACGGAATAGCTATTGCTTTGCCGCATTGACGAGCCCTGCAGAGAGGGGAGAATGTGTCAATTTTGAGTACTTTTCACGGCATGAGAACCGTGATGCGGCGCCGCGGCACCGAGTACCGCCGCTATCTCGTCACGGCAGTCGCGTTGCCGCAGTTGGCCTACTGCTGCGCGCCAGCCGTCAGGGTGTGGTCGGCTGTTACTGCCCTGTGGCACCGCGCGTCAGGAAAGTCGCTCGCGGATGCCGAGCGTCTACACGATCTCCGAATCACCAGCGAGGGCGACGGAACGGCCGCACCGATTGTTCCCTCCGCCGTCGAAGCGCTGATGGACCGCGTGCACGCGGCTGGCATGACCGGAGTGCGCCACGGCTTCAACGGTCTCGTCATGTGCGCGGACGGAACGGCCCGTCTCCGGCGGTTGAAGGGGCTCCGGGCACACGCGGGACGAGGCGTGGTATTCGCCGCCGAGCGCGACGCAGATCGCGTGGCATTCAACGCTCGATTCGCGGCTTCCATCCTGACGGAGGAGACGGCGCGTCAGTTGCTCCGGGAGCATAAGGCGAGCGTACCGGCCGGCTATCGTGACTATGCGCCGATCGATTTCGGCGGCGGCGTCACGATTGGTCGGATTGCCTCCACCGACAGCGGTACGGGGCGATGGGACTTCTTCAATCGACATATCGTGACACCACTCGTCACGGGGCGCCGGGTGCTCGATCTGGGATCGAATAATGGCTCGCTGCCGCTCATGATGCTTCGCGCGGGCGCGGCCTCGGTGGTCGCAGTGGAAGGGTCACCAGCCGTTGCCGACTTCGCCCGCCTGAACGCAAGGATCCTCGAGTGGCGCGACATCCGTCGCTACGACATTCGCGTGATCACCGGCGACATGCGCCTGTTTCTGACTCCGGACCTCGGCCAGTTCGATGTGGTGACCGCCTTCTGTTCGCTCTACTACCTGCCCGAATGCGATATGGCGCGGATCATCGCGAAGGCTGCGGCAATGCGGGCGACGCTGGTGCTTCAGGCAAACGATGCGATTCACAATCTGCCCGCGAGCGGGAGCGAGTTGCGGCTGTTGATGACATCCAACGGATATCCGAATGTGGATATGCATCAGTTCCCAGGCTTCGCGCGGCCACTCCTCGTCGGCGCGCCACAAATCATCGGCGACGCTGCAGCCAGCGAACGAGCGTGGGAAGCAGTTCCCCTCTGAAGAACCTGCGGGACGGCAATCGTCATGGCAGATGCGCGACAGACAATAACCAACTGGGAAAGGGCGGAAGTCACCCGGAGCTCAGTCGAGGCGTCTTTGACGCCCGACGATCAGCTTCGCGTCAGCAAGACGACGATGCAACGCTATGCGTCACCGTCGCCTGACCTGTCTTACCCACTTGAATACGCCTACTGACTTCGCAAAAAACGTGACGTGCTCGCGAGAGCCTATCGAAGCGATGCCTCCTTGCTCCGTCACTGGCCCCGACTGAGCCGATGGGCGGCTATACGCGTCTTCGAGGTAACGAAGGCGTCGGCCGGTTCGTCGCAAACCTCGGTACGTTGAAAAACCGGGGCGACCAAGAGCAACCCGAGAACGGACAACCGTCTACGGACGGAAGACTATGATCGCACCGGTTTTGCGGCCGTCGGGGGGTGCCGCGACGTGTCCGCCGTGTGCGTTGAGGATCCGACGCGCGACTGCGAGGCTCATCCCCAGGCCACCGCGCCACTCGTTGAAAACAGGGAGATCGCCTATCGACGCTCCGTCGAGGAGGGCGAGGGTTTCCTCGTCGCCGATCCGGATCTCGAACCCGTCATTGGTTCGCCGCTCGTGGACGAGCAACCGATCCGTCAGGACCACTTCACGGCGCAGTCCGGCGATGAGCGCGGTGAACGCGTTGGTCAGCCGGGGCGCGTCGGCTGGAAACGATGAATCACCCGAGCCCGTCTGCAGATCGACGTGGACTTCGCGATCAGCCAGCGGCGGGAGCTGTTCGACCGCCGCGCGGAGCATCTCGCGCAGATCCGCGCCGCGGCGGTGTACCGGCATCATCTTGCGTTCGATGCTTGTCAGGTCGCTGCCTTCTTTGAGCAGGGCAGAAACCCTGCCGCAGGATTTCTGCACCTCTTCCAGGACGTGGCGCTGCTTGTCGGTGAGCGGTCCGAATCGCTCCTTCAATAACATGTCCACGTACCCTGCTACCACTGTCATGGGCGTTCGCACGTCGTGCACCATGACGGAGAACAGTTCCGCCCAGCGGGGGTCGATCGTCGGCTGCGGCATCTAAAGAATTGTAATATCGCGGGAGGCGGAATGCCGCAGCCCCGGCCGGTGTTATCGGAGGTGAGGCTCTCTTATGCTGATCAGGAAGGGGACGGACATCAAATCGTCGGACATCACGGACGAACCGTGTTATCTCCGTCGGCGGGAATTCATCCAGCTCGCGACGGGCGCCATGATAGGCGCGCTCGCTGCCGGTACAGCCGAGGCCCAGACGCCTCTCCCGAACATCGCGAAGCATACGGTGACCACGGACGAGAAGGTCAACAGCTTCCAGGAGATCACCAGCTACAACAACTATTACGAATTTGGCATCGGGAAGAACGATCCGCAGCGCTACGCAGGCAAACTCACGACGAGCCCGTGGACAGTGAAGATCGACGGTGCGTGCGCGAAGCCGGCCGACTATCACCTCGAGGATTTGATCAAGCCATTCGAGCTCGAAGAGCGCATCTATCGCCACCGCTGTGTCGAAGCCTGGTCGATGGTGATCCCGTGGGTCGGGATCCCGCTCGCTTCGGTAGTGAAACGCGCCGAGCCGACGTCGAAGGCGACCTTCGTGGAATTCACCACGGTGCTCCGGCCGAAAGAGATGCCCGGCCTCGCCTCCGGCGGGTTGAACTGGCCGTATACCGAGGGGCTGCGCATGGATGAAGCGATGCATCCGCTGACGCTGCTGGCGGTCGGCCTCTACGGAAATACTTTGATGAACCAGAACGGCGCGCCGATCCGGCTCGTGATTCCGTGGAAGTACGGCTTCAAGGGCGCGAAGTCAATCGTGCGCATCCGGTTTGTCGAGAAGATGCCACGCACGTCGTGGGTCGAGCAGAACCCGGACTGGTATGGGTTCTATTCGAACGTGAATCCGAACGTCAGTCCGGTCCGCTGGGACCAGAGCCGCGAGAAACGGCTGCCAGGGTTATTTGCAACCAGGAAGACGCTGATGTTCAACGGCTACGCCGACCAGGTGCAATCGATGTACGCGGGCATGGATTTAAAGAGGTACTACTGATGACAGCAGCGCCTTGCCGTCCGCGCGCGACGGACTGATGCGAAGCGTCGGGCACTCAAGCGGCGCCGACCGCCTGCGCGCCGAGGTGGGGCCGCGCGAGCTTTGAGAAACCAGACGTATGCGTCGAATCAGCAAGGTGCTGCTTTTCGTGCTCGCGCTCTCGCCTGTCGCGTGGCTCGCGTGGGGCCTGCTGCACGGCACGCTCGGCGCCAATCCTGCTGAAACGATCCAACTTCAAACAGGCCGCTGGGCGCTGAAGTTCCTGCTCGTCACGCTCGCCGTCACACCAGTCCGTCGGGTGACGGGATGGAACGTCGTGATCCAGTACCGGCGCATGCTCGGGCTCTTCGCGTTCTTCTACGCCTCGTTGCACTTCACGTCGTACATCGTGCTCGATCAGTTCTTCGACTGGAACGCGATGTTTCGCGATATCCCGAAGCGCCCGTTCATCCTGATGGGCACGCTCGCATTCCTGCTGTTGACGCCGCTCGCGATCACGTCGACCAAAGGTTGGATCCGGCGTCTGGGTCGACGATGGCAGACCCTCCATCGCTTGATCTACCTCGCGGCCTGCTGCGCGATCGTGCATTTCGCGTGGAAGGTCAAGGTGATTGTCGGGGATCCGGTGATCTACGCGGTGATTCTCGCGGCGCTGCTCGGATTCCGCGCGATCTGGTTCTTGAGAAAACGGAATGCGCGGCCGAGGCGCGCCGTGCCGCAATCCGCCTGACCAGCACTCCCCAACCCAGGCTGCCGCAGATCCGCGGCAGGCGAACGCTCTCTCCGACTTACGAATTCGTTGCCGCGGCCCAGCCAGCCAGGGCAGAGTCTCTGCCCATTCGCCCCCCGAATCTGCCACTTCGCCGAAAGTCCCTGATTTCAGAATAACTTGCGGATTATTCTTGAGCGCATGCACAAGCCGATTAAGTACGCGGAGAAGGCCCTGACGCTGGCGGCGAAGGGCGCCTGGGTCGCCTTCGATACGCTCAACAGCCTCAAGCCCAACGGCACGTTTACTCCGAAGTGGTCTGATCTCCCGCTGCAGAAATCGTGGCAGAAGGTAAAGCCGCCGCTTGGCTGGCCGCGCGAAACCGACTCGCTCTGCCCGAACTGCGTGCGCGCCGCGCGCCAGGCGATCGTCGACGGCAAGCAGGATTACAGGATTCTTCTCAACGAGAAGGTGGGCGAGATCAAAGCCACTATCACCGAGAAGGACGGCAAGATCGTCATGATCAAGGACTGCCCGATCCACGGGCACTTCGAAGACGTGATGGCGATCGATCCGGCGTTCTTCAAGCACCTGGAAGAAACGTTCCCGGGGAGCGACATCCGCTCGCACAACGACGAGAAGCTCCACAATCATGGCAGCAGCACGATCAAGTACGGCCGCGGCTCGGTCCTCACCATCGACCTGACGAATCGCTGCAACATGATGTGCGATCCGTGCTTCATGGACGCCAACCAGGTCGGCTTCGTGCACGAGCTCGCGTGGGACGAGATCAAGACGATGCTGGACAACGCGATCACGCTGAAGCCGAAGCGCCAGATGTCGGTCCAGTTCTCGGGCGGCGAGCCGACGATGTCGCCGTATTTCCTCGATGCGGTGCGTTACGCGAAGAAGGTTGGCTACAACTCGGTGCAGGCCGCGACCAACGGGATTGAGTTCGCGAAGAGCAAGGAATTCGCGAGGGCCGCGTTCGAGGCCGGACTGCGCTACGCCTACCTGCAGTTTGACGGCATCGGCAACGCGGCGAACTCGCATCGGCTCGTCGGTAATCTGTTCGACGTCAAGCTCCGCGCGATCGAAAACCTCTGGTCCGCCGGTGTCGACATCGTCCCGGTCATCACGATCGTCAACGGCATCAACAACGAGCAGGTCGGACGCATCGTCCAGTTCGCCCTCGACAATCCGAAGAAGATCAACTTCCTGTCGTTCCAGCCGGTGTCATTCACGGGTCGCGACGAGGAAGTCACGCCGGAGCGCCGCGCGGCGCAACGCTATACGCTGTCGCACCTGGCGCACGACGTGAAGAACCAGACCGGGCTCGGCGAGCCGACGCGCGACTGGTTCCCGATTTCGTTCATGGGCACCTTTACCGACTGGGCCGATCTCGTGCACGGGCCCAGCGCGGAGTGGGGCAACCTGACGTGCGGCTGTCACCCGAACTGCGGGATCGGCATGGCGGTGATGATCGACAAGCAGACGAAGGAGGCGGTGCCGGTGACCGCGTTCCTCCACGCCGATCAGCTCGCGAAGGATCTGCAGCGGGTGAACGACGCGGCACGCGGCCGGCGCCTGTCGCTCGCGGGCATGGCGCTGGCGCTGATGAAGAACTACGACCCGTTCAAGGCGCCGAGGCACTTCAAGCTCAGCGATCTGATGCAGAAGTTCGACAAGACGTTCGGTGCGACGCACAAAGCTGACAAGGGCGGCTACGGGCGCGTCGATGGCGAACGCACAGTCGAGGATCAGGAGAAACGCCGCGGCGATCGCTGGAATTTCCTGTTCATCGCGGGCATGTGGTTCCAGGATCTGTTCAACTACGACTTCCGGCGGACCGAGCGCTGCATCATTCCGTATGCGACGCAGGAAGGGGAGATCTCCTTCTGCGCGTATAACACCGGTATCGGCTGGCGGAACATCATCGAGAAGATGCACATGACGGCGACGCTGACAAAGTGGTACGACGAGCACGGCCGTCACCAGATCTATGCCGGCGGAAGGAACGTGGAGCTGTCGTCGACGGAGCATCACCTCGTGCTGGATCCCGTGGCGGTGGCGGCGGGCAAGCAGACCGATCTCGACGAGCTGGGCGTTGCGAAGAACGCGCGCGAAGAGAAGCTGCGCGCGCGCCAGCAGCAGCAGGCGGCCGCGTCAGCGGAGGCCTTGGAGAATGCCCGGATGGCCGCGCTCTACCGTCAGCACGTGCTGAAGGAAGCCGCGCCCGAGCCGACCATCCAGATCGCGGGGCTCGGCGGAAAGAAGAAGTCCGAGCCGCAGGTGCTGCACAAGAACCAGGAGTAACGAAGTCCGAGGGCCGAGGTTCGAGATCCGAGGTAGGCCGGGTCTTTGGACCTGGCGTCCGGACGGCCGCGTAGGAAACCGCGCGGCCGTCAGCCGGGTTCACCCCCCAGCTTCAGTTCGTACCAGTTCATCTTTCTCGTCATGTACATCACCAGCGCGAGAATGACGAACAGGTCCACCGATCCCGCAAGCAGCGCGTAATCTTCGAGGCGCAGCAGCACGACGACATCGAAGATCCCGCGGCTGCGGATCTGAGGCGCTGACGTTCCGTCAATCTGCAGATCACGTGGCAGGAAGTTCACGCGGCAAACGGATCGCTGTTGCCGGCCGGCGCTGTCGATCCAAGCGATGCGGTATGGCGGCGATCCGTCGCTCGGAGGCGATTTCTGTCTAAGGCATTCGCGCTCGCCGTGTTCGGGACCGCCGCGGTTTCCATCGCTGGTCCGCACACGCCACTCGTTCAAACGGTGCGCCCGCAAATCATCGGCATCGCGCACGTCGCGCTGCAGACGAGCGATCTTGCGCAGGCCCGGCGCTTCTATGGCGATCTGCTTGGCTACGCGGAGATCGCGCCGGCGGGACGGGCGCACGTGGCGGCGTTCGCCGTCAACGACCGCCAGCGCCTGATTCTTCATGACGGCTTGCCCGCGGATCGCGACGAGCGGCTGCTCGCCGTGGCATTCGAGACCACGAGCGCGGACGCGATGCGCGCGTTTCTGGAGAAACGCGGTCAGCGCGTTGGGGATGTGATGGCTGACGTGGATGCAGGAGGACGACAGGTCGAGGTGACGGATCCCGATGGTCACCATGTGCGATTTGTCGAGCGCGGTCGGCACGCGCCGGCGGAGAAAGGCGCGGCCCTCGATACACGCATCTCGCGCCGGATCCTGCACGCGGGGCTGACGATCCGCGACGTGGCCGCAGCCGACACCTTCTATAAGGACGGACTCGGCTTTTCGGAGATCTGGCGCGGCGGGCGCACGCCGGACGTGACCAGCTGGATCAACATGCGCGTGCCGGACGCGACCGAGTACCTCGAATACATGCTCGTCACGAGCGAGCGGGTCGATCGCCGGCAACTCGGCACGCTCCATCACGTCGCGCTCGTCGTGCCGGACATGCAGGAAGCACTGACGATCGTCCGCAGCCGCGCGGCGCCCGACGATCCGAATCACCGGGCCACGCCGCAGATTGGCCGCAACAATCGCTGGCAGCTGAATCTCTACGATCCGGACGGGACGCGGATCGAGTTCATGGAGCCGTGGACCGTCAGATGAATGTTGAAAATCGAATGAATCGAAGGAAGACGAAGTCTCGAAGGAGCAGATTCTTTTTGGCGAAGGAGCATTCTTATTTAAGGTGATTTTGTTCCTTCGGGTTTTTCGGTTCCCCTCCGATTCCTTCGATTGAAAGGTTCCGCGCGCCGCAGGACTCACGAATAACCAGCTCCGTGTGCAGCAACACATCGCGGGCCGGACGATCCGGCCGCACCAGGCGTTCCAGCATGGTCGTCAGCGCAGCGTCGCCGATCTCGCGCGTCGGCTGACGCAGCGTCGTGAGCGGCACCGGCAGCAGCTTCGCGTACTCGGCGTCATCGATGCCGACGAGACGCACGTCGCCCGGAACCGCGTGGTTCAGGCGCAGCAGCGTCTGCATCAGGCGGCCGGCGGTGCGATCGTTGGCGCACACGATCGCGTCCGGCCGACTCGCCGCCATCATGGCTTCAACCGCGGCTCGATCCGATGGATCGAGCCGCGACACGAGCGCGTGTTCCACCGGCGCGTTCCACGCATACAGCGCTTCACGATAACCCGCCTCGCGTGCGTCGACGGTCGCGGCGGCGTGCGCCAGCGCGACAAACGCGATGCGCCGTGACCCCAGGCGGAGGAGATGCTCAGTGATCACATATCCGGCGCGACGGTTATCAATGCCGACGAGATCGTGGCGCCCGCGTCGCGGGTAGGGAAGCACCGTCCGATCGAGCAGCACGATCGGGATGTGCGCCTCGTCGAGCGCTTGCGCGATGCGGCTGTTGACTTCGTCCTTGCCCGCCGTGAGCTCGAGCGGCGCAAAGAACACGCCTGCGACCCGTCGATCGATATACTGCCGGCACAACTGCCACGCGCGATCCTCCTTCGACGCGCCGTCGCGAGCCACGCTGCCCCAGAGCAGCGCGTGCTCGCGCGCGAGCGACGATCCCATCATTCCCTGGCAGATCGGCTCGAAGATTTCGGTCTCGCCGAGATCGGGGATCAGCAGGCCGAAAGACATGCCGGGTGCGATCACCGGTTTCTTGACAAACGTGCCGGACCCGGCGCGGCGCTCAACGAGCCCGGCGGCCTGGAGATCGCGCACGGCTCGCCCGATCGTGATCCGCGAAGCGCCGAACTTGCGGACGAGGTCGGCCTCGCTGGGCAGCCGCTCGCCACTTTTCCAATGCCCCGATTGAATCTCCTGCCATAGCGCCGCGTACACCTGGCGGTACTTCGGCCCAGGCGACTGTGCCTCTTGGATGGCTGCCATGCGTAAACAATATAACAAATTTCCGTCATGGATCCTATAGTTGACATATACGTTACGTGATGCTGATATAACAATATCGCATCGCGTATCGCGGTGGCGGGGTGTTGGACCCCAGAGGAATCCATGACGAGTGAAACGGTGGCAACCAAGCATTTTCTGGTCGCGTCGGACTTCGACCAGACTCTGAGCTTCAACGATTCCGGGGTGGTGCTCAGCGAATTGATCGGCGCCTCGGATTTTCAGCGCAAGGTTGACGGGCTCGCGCGGAGCAACCTGGTGCAGCAGGGCGGCGAGCTCGCATACCTCATTCGCCACGATCCGGAATTCCGTGGCGTGCGCCGCGAGCATCTCGAAGAGACGGGCCGTCGCGTGCGGCTGCGCAGCGACATCCCCGCGCTCATCGAGTTCCTCGATCGGGGACTCGATGGCGCGCGGTTCTCGTTCTTCGTCATATCCGCCGCGCCACGCGAAGTGATCCAGTCGGCGCTCGCCGGGATTGTCGCTCCCGACCAGATTTTCGGCACCGAGCTCGAATACGACGCCGAGTCGGGCGAGGTCCGTTCGATCGTCCGCGTGCCGGCCGGGTATGGCAAGGTTGCGGTCGTCGAAGAGCTCGAGACGCGCCTCGGAATCGCGCCGGACCGCACGATCTACGTCGGCGACGGTAGTTCCGACGTGCACGTCATGCTGCACGTGAACAACCGCGACGGATTCACGATCGCCGTGTCGGAGAACAAGCAGCTCGCGCGGATTGCGCGGAGCACGGTGCTCAGCGACAACGCGTTCTCGGTCGTCGTGCCGATCCTCGAGCAGGTCCTGCACTGGGGATCCGGCGAGATTCGATCGTTGTTCGAGACCAACGGCCTCACGCTGCACGAATGGGAGAAGGCGCGCACCGATCGCGTCACCGTGCGGCAGGCGCCGCAGATCCGCAACGAGGCGGTCGCGTGATGGAGAGGCTCATCACGGACTATCTCGGCTGGACCGCGACAGCGGTGTTCGTGGGTTCGTACTTCTGCACGCGCGATCGCACGCTGCGCGCCGTGCAGATGGCGGGCGCGCTGATGTGGGTAGCGTACGGCGTCCTGATTGGCGCGTCCCCCGTGATCGCGGCAAACGTGCTCGTCTTCGGCGCCGCCGCATGGACGCTGACGAGCGCGACGCGGCGCCAGCGCCCGTCGCCTGACGGCGGCTGAGATCATTCAATCGGAGCAACTTGATCTGTAGGCCGGGGTCTTCACAGCCGGCGAAAGACGCCTCTGAAGAGGCGCCCTACACCTGCTTGGTCTTCCATGCTCCTCGACGGAAGATCACGGCGCTGACCAGCGCGAGCATGGAGTACGAGACGGTTAACGCGATGAACACGCCGCGGGGGCCGAAGCCGGCATGCGTCGCGAGCCACCACGCCAGCGGGATCTCGAACAGCCAGAACACGAAGAGGTTGATGATCGTCGGCGTCCACGTGTCGCCCGCGCCGTTGAAGGCCTGCGTCAGCACCATGCCGCAGGCGTAGAACAGGAACCCGAGGCTGACCGTGCGCAGGCAGCCGACGGCGAACGGCACGACCGCGGAATCGGTTGAGAAGAACCGCGCGATCAGCGGCGCCCCTCCCAGGAAGACCAAGCCGACGAGGCCGAGAAACACCATGTTGTAGCGGGCCGCGGTCCACACGGCGCGCTCCGCGCGATCCGGACGACCGGCGCCAAGATTCTGCCCGACCATCGTCGCGGCCGCGTTGCTGATGCCGAAGGCGGGGAGCAGCGCAAAGATAATCACGCGAATGCCGATCGTGTAGCCGGCGAGCGCCGCGCTTCCGAACACCGACAGGATCCTGACGAGGCCGATGTAGCTGGCCGTTCCGATCAGAATCTGGAATGTTCCCGTTCCCGACAATCGCAAGACTGTCCGCATCGTGCCGAGGTCGAGCCGGAGATGACAGAGTGCCAGGTGCACGCGGCCCCGCCCCCGGGCAAGCGTCACGATCTGGAAGATGACGGCGGTGCCGCGTCCGATGTTGGTGGCGACCGAAGCGCCCGTGACGCCGAGCTGCGGGAACGGTCCGAGCCCGAAGATGAAACATGGGCCGAGCACGATGTTCAAGGCGTTACCGAGGATCAACACGCGCATCGCAATTGCGGCATCGCCTGAGCCTCGGAAGACTGCGTTCTGCAGGAACAGGAGCAGCACGGTCGCGTTGCCGGCAAGCATCGTACGCGTAAAACCACTTCCTGTTCGCACCACGTCTTCGGAAGCCCCCATCACACGCAGAAGCGCGCGTGCGTTCGGCGCCGCGGCCAGCGCGATTGCGGTCGCCAGGACCAGCCCGAGGAGAATCGACTGTCCTGCAGCGCGCGCGGCGCCCTCCGGATCCCGCTCGCCGATCCGCCGCGCCACGAGCGCGGTCGCGCCGATCGTCAGCCCCATCGCCACGGTGTAGATGATCGTCAGCATCGACTCGGTCAGTCCGACCGTCGCCACGGCGTCCGCGCCGAGGTGCGCGACCCAGAACACGTCCGCGACCGCAAAGATCGACTCCATCGACATCTCGACGACCATTGGCACCGCGAGCATGATGACGGCGTGGCCGACCGGCGCGGTGGTGTAGTCGATGGGCGCGCCCCGCAGCGCCTCGCGAATGGTGCCCCAGACGCCCGTGGGTTCTTCGATGAGAGTCGACATGTGACGTGCGATTATGCCCGAACATCGTGGCCTGAAAAGCGAAGAGTACGCTTGTCACGTACGATTCACGCAGAGAGCGCAAAGATCGCAGAGAAATGCAGGCCGCGGATCACGCGGATGACACGGATCCTGTCACGCCACACGCGCGAAGAAGACATTGAAGAAGTGACTGCGCGGATGGCAGCCTTCGTGGCGCGCTCTGCGCCTCTTGTATTTCTCGGCGTGAGATCGTCTTCTCCGCGCGCAGATGCCCCCTACGCTGCTCGCCTCGAATAGCGCTCTAACGGCTACGCTTCGAGAACGGGAATGTGAGAGCATCCGTGCGCCGAATCACCACGCCGCGGGAGGCACGCATGTCCATCAGCACACGGATCGCCCTGGTCACGGTCGCCTTGCTCGCCGTTGAGGCGAGCCCTCGCACTGCTCCGGCGACCGATGACGGATATCCGCTCAATTACGTCGCCGGCACTCTTATTCGCCTCAGCGATAACGGCGCCTGGTCGTGGTTCATGGATCCGCGCGCGATCGTCGACCAGGGGAAAGTGATCACCGGGTCGGTGCGCGCTGTGGGATCGAACGCCGCGAACGTCAGCGATCCGCAATGGGGCAACGTCGAGATCGAGGTCTACGACATCAACACCGGCGTCGTGCAGACGACCGTGCTGCATCCGCACTTCGAACAGGACGATCACGACGCTCCGTCGTTTCTCGTGCGCCGCGACGGAAGCTATCTCGCGATGTATTCCAAGCACGCGGTCGAGCGGAAAGTGTATTGGCGCATCTCAGAGCCGCACAATCCGCTGGTCTGGGGGCCGGCATCGATTCTCGAGACGCCCGGCAGCGACGCGAATTTTGCCGGAGACAACGCCACGTATTCGAATCCGTTCAGAATGCCCGACGGGCGCCTCTTCAACTTCTTCCGCGCCTTCAGCCACGATCCCAACTACATGATGTCGGACGACGACGGGAAGACGTGGAGGTATGGCGGACGTTTTCTTTACGGCCGCGATGGCTACAGTCCGTATGTGAAGTACGCCTACGACGGCAAGGGCACGGTGCACTTCGTCACGACGGAAGATCACCCGCGCAATTTCGACAACAGCATCTATCACGGATACCTGCGCAACGGCACCATCTATCACTCCAACGGCACGCCGATCGGCCCGCTCAGCACGTCGACCGACGCAAAGATTGCGACGTGGGATCTGACGAAAGTGTTCCAGGGGGATCCGGACAACGTCGCGTGGATGGTCGACATCAAGCTGGATCGCGACGATCGTCCGTACGTGATCTTCTCGGTACAGAAGGATGGCCGCGGCCTGCCACGCGGACAGGGTGGGATGGATCTGCGCTATCACTACGCGCGATGGAACGGTACCGCGTGGCACACGGAAGAGATCGCTTATGCCGGCACACGGCTCTATCCGACCGAGGACGATTATTCAGGTCTTGCCGCACTCGATCCCGCCAACCCCGATCTGGCGTACATCTCGACCGACGCGGATCCCGTCACGGGCGCGCCGCTCATCAGCCGCGCGGATCAGAAGCGGCATCGCGAGTTGTTCCGGGGACGTCGGAGCTCGAACGGCAAATGGACGTGGACGCCAATCACGCGCAACTCAACGGTTGACAACCTGCGGCCGATCATTCCTACGTGGGACGATCCGCGGACGGCCCTGTTGTGGATGCGCGGCTCATACGTGCACAACCACGGCGAGTGGTACTCGTCGATTGTCTGCCTGATCCTTCCGGACGCCAGATTCGGCAACCGACAACCGTCCTCCGGCAGCCAACAACCGTCTTCCGGCAACCGACATCCGCAGTAAGATGACGCCATGGATAGAAGAGATTTCTTGAAGCTGGGCGGCACCGCGATCGCGGCGGGCGCGATTGGCACGCCAGACACAGTGGCCGCGGTGCAGCCGCAAGCGGGACCGACGGCGTTCGCCGCGGCCCCGATGGAAACCGTCCGCATCGCCTACGTCGGAATCGGCGGCCAGGGTTCCAGCCACGTACGGAACCTGCTGAAAATTCCGGGCTGCCGGATCACCGCTGTGTGCGACATCCGATCGGAGCGAACCGACTGGGCGACGAAAGCCATCACCGAGAAGGGCGACCCGGCGCCAGCGGTCTACAACAAGGGGCCGCGCGATTTCGAGCGGCTCTGCGAAACCGAGGATCTCGACCTCGTCTACAACGCCACTCCGTGGGAATGGCACGTGCCGATCATGCTGGCCGCGATGAAGAACGGCAAGCATACGGCGACGGAAGTTCCAGCAGCCATGACGATCGAGGACTGCTGGGCGATCGTCGAATCGGCCGAGAAGCTCCGGAAGCACTGCGTGCTGATGGAGAACTGCAACTACGACCAGATGGAGATGATGGTCTATAACATGGTCCGGCAGGGCGCGTTCGGCGAGATGCTTCACGCCGAAGGGGGCTACCTGCACGATCTGCGCGCGATCAAGTTCGCCGACGAGGGAGAAGGTCTCTGGCGCCGCGAATGGTCGAAGAAGCTGAATGGCAACCCATACCCGACGCACGGTCTCGGGCCGATTGCCAACTGCCTCGACATCAATCGGGGCGATCGCTTCGACTACCTCGTGTCGATGAGCAGCCCGTCACGCGGGCTGCAGGACTGGGCCCAGGAGCACACGCCGCCGGATTCGCCGAAACGCAAAGAGAAGTACGTCCTCGGCGACGTGAACGCCAGCCTGATCAAAACCGCACGCGGCCGTACGATTCTCGTCGAGCACTGCACGAACCTTCCACGTCCTTACAGCCGGATACACATGGTGCAGGGGACGAAGGGGTTGTTCCAGGGCTATCCCAATCGCGCCTACATCGAAGGACGCGGCAAACAGGATGAGTGGCAGGACGCAGCCGCGCTGCTGGAGGAGTTCGAGCATCCGCTCTGGAAAGAGATCGCCGCGATCGCCAAGGGCGCTGGCCACGGCGGCATGGACTTCATCGAGGACTACCGATTGGTCAAGTGCCTGCGCGAAGGACAACCGACTGACATGAACGTGTACGATGCCGCCGGGCTGAGTGCGGTCGTGCATCTCAGCGTGCAGTCGGTCGCCAAAAAATCGGCCGCAGTGGATTTCCCGGACTTCACGCGGGGCCGTTGGCAGCACACGCCGCCGCTGGCGATCGTCCACATGTAGTCCGGGATCGTTGGGGTGAGAGTCACATCGCGCGCGGTCGTGCTCGCTCGCGGCCTGGGTACGCGCATGCGCGAACCCGATCCGGCCGTCACGTTGACCGCGGAGCAGCACCGTGCCGCGAACGCCGGCCTCAAGCCGATGGTTCCCGTCCACGGCCGCCCGTTCCTCGAGTACGTGCTAGGCGCCGTCGCCGACGCAGGCATCCGACAGGTGGCGCTCATCGTCGCGCCCGATCACCTCGTCATTCGACGCCACTTCGAGGAGCACGCGCCGTCGCGGCTGGCGATCAGCTTCGTCGTGCAGGCCGAGGCGCTCGGCACCGCCAATGCCGTGCTCGCGGCGGAGCAGTGGACCGGCGGCGAACCGTTTCTCGTGATGAATGCCGACAACCTGTATCCCGTCCAGGCGCTCGCGGATCTCGCGTCGCTCGACGAGCCGGGCCTGCTCGCGTTCGAGGCCGACGATCTCGTGCGCACGGGGAACATTCCGGCGGCACGTGTGAAGGCGTTCGCGCTGGTTCAAACGGACGACGATGGGTATCTGATGAGGATTGTAGAGAAGCCAAACGATCTTCCGTCTGAAGGCGGAAGCCACGAGATTCAACAGGGGCGGGGAAGCCACGAGACTCAACAAGGGGGCGGAAGCCACACCCAGCAAAAAAGCCACACCCAACAGAATCCTGTGGCTTCCGCCTTCAGGCGCAAGGACCTCCTCGTCAGCATGAACTGCTGGCGGTTCGATGCGCGCATCCTCGGCGCGTGCCGCGACGTGCCGCGATCGTCGCGAGGAGAGTTCGAACTGCCGGAAGCAGTGATGCTTGCGATGACCCGTGGCGTCCGCTTCAGGACCCTGCACGCGCGTGGACCCGTACTCGACCTGTCGCGCCGCGCCGACATGATCGATCTCGCCCGACGGCTCGAGACGGCCTCTCCGCGTCCATGACCGGCGCATCCCTGGCGCGCGCGCTCGTCGAGGGTGGCCTCCAACCTTCCGAGCACGACGGCAAGGTGCGACTGTTCGATCTCGTCCTCGAGCGACACACGACAGTCGGCTCGTCCAGCCGCGCGCCCGTTCGCGCGTGGTGGGTGCCGGGCAGGCTCGAGGTATTCGGCAAGCACACCGACTACGCAGGTGGCCGGACGCTCGTGTGCGCGGTCCCGCGCGGCTTTGCCGTGACGGCGAGTGGGCGCGACGACGGGATCCTCAATATCATCGATGCGCGTAATAACGAGGGGGTGACCCTGCGGCCGCCGTTTGAGGAAGTGTTTACCGGCTGGCGGAACTACGTCCGCGTCGTCGCGCGACGACTCTCGCGCAATTTTCCGGAATCCGCATTCGGCGCGGACATCGTGTTCGCGAGCGATCTGCCGAGGGCGTCGGGCATGAGCAGCTCGAGTGCGCTGATGATCAGCATCGCGACCGTGCTGGTTCGCCAGGGGACGCTCGAGGCGCGTGAGGAGTGGAGGGCAAACATCCGTGCGCCGCTCGACTCCGCGGGCTATTACGCGTGCATCGAGAACGGCCTCAGCTTCGGCTCGCTACGGGGAGACTCCGGCGTTGGCACTCACGGCGGCAGCGAGGACCACGCCGCGATTCTGACCGCCCAGCCCGGGCGACTGTCTGCATTTCGTTTCGTGCCGATGCGCCCCGACGCGACCTGCCGCGTGCCAGACCAATGGCGCTTTCTGCTGGCGCCAAGCGGCGTCCCGTCGGAAAAGACGGGCGCGGCGAAAGAGAGATACAACCGGCTCTCTCTGGGCACGCGCGCTCTGCTCGAACACTGGAACCGCACCGAGCCTCACGCGGAATCGCTCGGCGCTGCGCTCGGGTCGCGACCCGATGCCGCACGTCAGCTTCGCGAGATCGTCCGCTGCTCCGCCACGGGCGACTGGACGCCGGACGCTTTGACGAATCGGCTCGATCATTTCGTGCGCGAAGATGCGCGCGTGCCTGACGCGCTGGCGGCATTCGACGCGGCGGATGGGGCGCGGCTGCAGGAGCTCGCGACCGGATCACAGGAAGACGCGGAGACGCTGCTGGAGAATCAGGTGCCGGCGACTGTGCAGC
>Ga0066677_10000023_pt1 | contig 44263 bp, 40 predicted proteins | sample GraSoiAngelo_126_FD_62299 | JGI IMG/M metagenome (GOLD analysis project Ga0066677, IMG submission 62299) | Grasslands soil microbial communities from the Angelo Coastal Reserve, California, USA - 14_0927_09_20cm | ecosystem: Environmental > Terrestrial > Soil > Grasslands | place: USA... | reverse complement strand
ACTCGCTGGCCATCATCGGCGTGCTCTCGAGCGTGGTGTCCGTGTTCTTCTACCTGCGCATCGTGGTGATGATGTACATGACGGAGGAGGCGGCGGCCCCGGCGCGCCCGCGCGTGAGCGGGCCGGCGATGGCGGGCCTTGCGCTCGCCATGCTCGCCACGTTCTATCTCGGTGTGCTTCCCACGCGCGTCATCGAGTACGCGGTGGAATCGGTCAAGGCTATTGTTTAATCGGGTAATCGGGTAATCGGGTAATTGGGTAATTGGGTAATTTCAATTACTGAATTACCCGATTCACAAATGTCCCGATGTTCATCGCGCTGACGCGCGGCGTCCCGCCGAGCATCGATCGCTGCGAGCTGACTCACGTCTCGCGCGAACCGATCGATTTTGCGCGCGCGATCGAGCAGCACGGCGCTTACGAGCGCGCGCTTGTGCGGCTCGGGTGCCGGGTCGAGCATCTTCCCGAACTTCCCGATCTCCCCGACTCTGTGTTCGTCGAGGACGCGGCGGTCGTGTTCGACGAGGTGGCCGTGATCGCCCGCCCGGGGGCGGAGTCGCGGCGCGCCGAAGTGCCGTCGGTCGTGGATGCGCTCAGTGCCTATCGCGACGTTCGGTTCATCGACGGACCCGCCACGCTGGACGGCGGGGACGTGCTGGTGGACCGACGGCGTGTGTACATCGGAGCGTCCGCACGGACGAACGCGGATGCTGCGCGTCAGCTTGCGGCGCTGCTATCGCGCTTCGGCTATACCGTGATCGCGATCCCCGTGCGCGGCTGCCTGCACCTGAAGTCCGCGGTAACTCTCGCGGCGCCGGAGACGCTCGTTCTGAATCCAGACTTGGTCGAGCCGGCGGCATTCGACGGCGTCCAGCTGATCCATGTCGACCCGTCTGAGCCGATGGCCGCGAACGTCTTGCAAGTCGGCGACATGACGCTTTGCGCGACCGCATATCCGCGCACTCGCGCGCGACTCGAGGCGCACGGGATAAGGGTTGAAGCGTTGGACGCGACCGAAGTGGCGAAAGCCGAAGGCGCACTGACGTGCTGCAGCATTATCCTGAGAGCCTGACGCGCGGCTCCGGCGTCTGGGTTCTCTTCCATTTCGCCCGCGGGATCCATTCTCAAAACTCATCGTACTCGCCCGTCTTGACGGTTCCCGCGTATGGGCGTAACGTTCCGGCCGACGCGGCATTGTGCGACTCGCGGGTGAGGAGGGAGCCCCTCGAGTGGCGTCAGCGGTCCCGCCGACGCCGTGCCGTCTGTATACCCACTGGATGCAATCGGCGTAAGACCCTCGCTGGCGACGTCTTGGTCTCCGGTTCCGGCGTGTACGTCGACGTGCGTCAGCAGGAATCAGGATTGACGATGGGGGATTCGATGAGCCGACGTGTGTATCGGGTAGCCTTCGTGTGCCTGCTCGCCGTCCTTGCCATGGGCAGCAGCCGTGTGTATGGCCAGGGCGGCACAACATCGACGCTGAGTGGAACGGTCGTCGACGGTTCCGGGGCCGTGCTTCCGGGCGCCGACGTCGCTGTCAAACATACTGCTACCGGCGTCACGCAGAGGGCCGTCACCAATGGTGAAGGGGCCTTTTCAATTCCGAGCCTGAATGTCGGGACGTACGTCGTGACCGTGTCGTTGCCTGGCTTCAAGACCGTGGTCATCAATGACGTCGTGTTGACGTCGGGCGCTGGCGCAAATGTGAAGGCGTCGCTCGAGATCGGCGGCGTCACCGAACAGGTGACGGTCAGTTCCACGTCGGAGATCGTCCAGACGCAGTCGTCAACCGTGTCCTCGACGATCAACACGAATCAGATCACCAAGCTGCCGCTGACCAGCCGCAGCGCCATGGACTTCGTCAACTTCCTGCCTGGCGTCTCGACGGTGAACGGCAACCGGCAGGCGACCATCAACGGCCTCCCGCGCGGCACGATCAACATCACGCTCGACGGCGTCAACGTGCAGGACAACACCCTGAGGAGCACCGATGGATTCTTCGCGATCGTCAGCCCGCGTCTCGACGCGATCGAAGAAGTGACGGTGACGACCGCGGCGCAGGGTGCCGACAGCGCCGGGCAGGGAGCGGTGCAGGTCAAGTTCGTGACGCGCTCGGGCACGAATTCGTTCACGGGAAGCGGCTACGACTACTATCGGCGCGACGGGCTGAACGCCAATACGTGGTTCAACAATCGCGACGGCGTGGCGAAGCCGAAGCTGAAACAGGATCAGGCCGGCTTCCGCGTCGGCGGGCCGATCATGCTGCCGAGATTCAACGGCCGCAACAAGGCGTTCTTCTTCGTGAACTACGAGGAGTTCCATCAGCCGAGCGACGTGACGCGCAATCGCACGATTCTCAATCCGCTCGCCCAGCAGGGGATCTACCGGTACACCGTGAACGGCGTCACGCAGCAGGTCAACCTGCTCGCGCTCGCAGCCGCGAACGGGCACATCGCGACAGCGGATCCGACCATTGGAAAGCTGCTGGGCGATATCCGCAGCGCCTCCGGTTCGACTGGCTCGATCGCGGACGTTGATGCCAACCTGCAGCGCTTCACCTACAACGTTCAAGTCGAGTCGGTCCGCCGGTTCCCGACTGCCCGCATCGATTACAACTTCACGGACGCCCACCGCTTCAGCAGCGCGTTCAACTACCAGAAGTTCACCGATTTCCCGGACACGCTGAACAACCGCGAGGCGTTCTTCCCCGATTTCCCTGTTGATGCCGGCCAGGCGTCGAAGCGCATCGGCTTCAGCAACTCGCTTCGCTCGACGCTCGGGCACGATCTGGTGAACGAGGCGCGCGTGGGTTACAGCGGCGCCCCGGTGTTGTTTTTCCCCGAGCTGAACCTCGAGATGTTCAACGGAACGCTTGCGAACACACAGGGGTTTCACCTGAACTTCCCGACGATTGGCTCCGCGTTGACGGCGGCCGGCGCCGTGCCTTCACCGCAGTCGCGTAACGCGACGAGCGTGCTCATCGAGGACACGGTGACCTGGCTGAAAGGCGCCCACAGCATCTCGATGGGAGGGTCGTTCACGCAGTTCTCGATCTGGGCGAAGAACTCGAGCCTCGTGCCGACGATCACGACGGGCATGCTGAACACCGATCCTGCGCTGGGTCTGTTCAATGCCGCGAATTTCCCCGGCGCGTCGGCGGCGAATCTGACTGCCGCACAGAATCTCTACGCGTTCCTCACCGGCCGCGTCACGCAGATCGGCGCGGATGCGCGGATCGACGAGTCGAGCGGCAAGTACGTGTACGAGGGTACCGGCATGCAGCGTGGCCGCTTGCGGGAGTTCGGCGGCTACCTGCAGGATCAATGGCGTCTCCGGCAGAACCTCACGCTGAATGTGGGCCTGCGGTACGACATCCAGCGCCCGTTCTATCCGTTGAACAGCAGCTACACGTTCGGCGACATCACCAACATCTGCGGCCTGTCGGGGGCCGCGTCCAGCAACTCCTGCAATCTGTTCCAGGCAGGGAATCTGCCGGGAGTGCATCCGGTGTTCCAGCAGTTGACGGCGGGAAGCGAGGCGTACAAGGTTGACTACAACAACGTCGCGCCAAGCGCCGGCCTCGCATGGACTCCGCGCGCGCGTCCAGGGATCCTCGGCAAACTGATGGGGGCGGACGACTTCGTCGTGCGCGGCGGCTACACGCGCTCGTTCAGCCGCGGCGGGCTGAATGACTTCACGGGACTCTTCGCCAACAATCCCGGCGTGACAATCCAGGGACCGGTGACGCGGAACGATAGCACCGGCAACCTCGTCAACGGTGGGTCCGTGCCCGTTCTGTTCCGTGATGCGTTCCGGCTCGGCCCCCCGGCATTCAATGACACGCCGGTGTACCCGTTGGTCGGCAGCATCACGAACAGCATCAGCGGATTCGATCCGAATATTCAGGTGCCGTACGCCGACTCCTGGCAGGCGGGCATCACACGATCGCTCGGCAAGAGCATGGCCGTCGAAGTCCGCTACGTTGGCACACGGGGATACGCGGGCTGGAACACCCTCAACTACAACGAGTACAACATCGTCGAAAACGGCTTCCTGCAGGAGTTCCGGCAGGCGCAAGCGAACCTGAAAGCGAACATTGCCGCGGGCCCCGGCGCCGGTTGCATCGGTGGCATCACAACCCTGGGTTGTCAGAACAACTTCGCGTACACCGGAGCGCCCGGGACGGTGCCACTGCCGTCGTTTCTCGCGTTTTTCAACGCGCAGCGGGCGGCAAACGCCGGGAACGCCGCGTTGTACACCGGCGCGAACTGGACGAATGCCACGTTCCTTGGATTCCTCGCGCCGTTCAACCCGCAGCCGTACAACTTCGCGAACCCCGGATCGAACGGCCTCATGGGAAGCGCAACGTTCCGGGCCAATGCGGCAGCGGCCGGATTGACACCGAATTATTTTGTCGCCAATCCGGAGTTGCTGGGCGGCGCGAACGTCAGGACGAATCTGGATAGGACGAAGTACAACGCGCTGCAAATGGAATTGCGCCGGCGCTACGCGCAGGGACTGCAGTTCCAATTGAGCTACGTGCTCGGCAACGGCGAGAACAGCGTGTTCACCTCCTTACGACGGCCGCTGCGGATGTTGCGCAGCGCCGGCGACCCGGGAGACCTCACGCACCAGTTCAAGTCGAACGTGGTGTACGATCTGCCGTTCGGCCGCGGCCGCCGCTGGGGAGGCGGCGCGAACGGCCTCATCGATCGTGTCATCGGCGGATGGCAGATCGGTGTCGCGTCGCGGCTCCAGAGCGGACGTCTCATCGATCTCGGCAATGTCCGCCTGGCCGGCATGTCGCCCCGCGACGTCGAGAAGATGTTCAAGCTGCGGTTCGATGATGCCGGCAAGCAGGTGTACATGTGGCCCCAAGACGTGGTCGACAACACGATCCTCGCGTGGAACGTGAGCGCCACGTCGCCAACCGGCTATGCAGGCGCGGCGCCGTCGGGCCGCTACTTCGCACCGCCGAACGGACCGGACTGCATCGAGGTCGCGCAGCCGATGACAAACGTGAATAACGTCCCGTCGTCCGCCGCCGCGACAAACAGCTTCGGCGACTGCGGCACCGGTTCGCTGGTCGTAACGGGACCGATGTTCCAGCAGCACGACATCCGGTTCTCGAAGCGCACAACGATCGTGGGGCGGACCAACATCGAGCTCGCCGCGGAGCTCTTGAACGCACTCAACCATCCGAACTTCACGCCGGTGGCCGGCATCACCAACGGTTTGTTCGGCACGACGCTGGCGCCGTACCAGTTGACGGCCTTGACGGGTCAGGACACTCGCCGGACGGTCCAACTGGTGTTGCGCTTCAATTGGTAGGACATGATCTCGACACGCGTGCACGAGTAGGGCGGGTCTTCAGACCCGCCGCGTCCGAACGAGCCGGGTCTAAAGACCCGGCCTACAGATTCGCCAGTATCTTGTCTTGTTCCGGCAGCACCGTTCGCAGATCCAGCACGACGTGGTCGTCCTGAATGCGCGCGATGACGGGCGGATCCGACGAGCGGAGCCGCTCCTCGATTTGATCTGCCGACAGCCCGTCGCGTTCGAGTTGCACGAGTCGCGTGGGGAGCTCCGCGCCCGGGGCGCTGCCGCCACCGATCGTGGACACGCCGTCGATGACGCGCGCGTGCCAGCCGTTGGCGGCGAGTGAAGCCGCGAGCGCATCCGCGCGCGCGCCGATCTCGGCGACGCTCAATCCCAGCATCCGGATGACCGGCACCTCTTCGCGCCGGCCGATCGCGTGCGCTTCGAGCGTGGCCTCGAGCGCCGCGTAGGTGAGCTTGTCGACGCGCAGGGCACGCATCAAGGGATGCCTCGCGATCCGCGCAATCGCCTCGGCACGGCCGGCGATGATGCCGGCCTGCGGCCCGCCGAGCAGCTTGTCGCCGCTGAAGCTGACGAGATCCGCCCCCGCCTCGATGCTGTCGGAGACGATTGGCTCATCCGCGAGCGGGCGAGGCAAGTCAGCCCGATCGGGCCACCCAAACCATCCGCTCCCCAGATCCTCGGCGATCGGCACGTTGAAGCGGCGTCCGAGCGACACGAGATCCGCCAGCGACGGGCGTTCCGTGAAGCCCTCGATGCGGAAGTTCGACGGGTGCACGCGCAGGATGAGCGCGGTGCGGTCGCTGATCGCCGCGGCAAAGTCGGCAATCCGCGTCCGGTTCGTCGTCCCGACTTCCCGGAGAATGGCGCCCGACTGCGCCATCACGTCGGGCACGCGGAAGCCGCCGCCAATCTCGACGAGCTCGCCGCGCGAGATGAGGACCTCGCGTCCGTTCGCCAGCGCCGCCAGCAGCAGCATCGTGGCGGCGGCGTTGTTGTTGACGACGACGGCAGCGCCGGCGCCGGTGAGGCGTGTGAGGAGATGCGTGGCGTGCGCGTCGCGGCGACCGCGCGTGCCGCGCGCAAGATCGTATTCGAGGTTGGTGTAGCCCGTGGCAATCGCCGCGATCCGTGCGGCGGCAGCGCGCGACAGCGGCGCGCGTCCGAGGTTCGTGTGAATGATGACGCCGGTCGCATTGATCACGCCGGTCAGCGACGGACGCATCGATGCGCGCAGCCGCGTGGCCGCACCACGCTCGATCGTGTCGATCGCCTCCCCGGTTGTCACCGCCGCCACGTTGCCGGCGCCGAGGTGATCTCGCAGCGCGGCAGTTTCCGCCCGCAGCGCATCGACCAGCGCCGCCCGGCCGTAGCGCGTTTCGAGCGTGCGCATCGCGTCGCGCTGACGCAGCTGCTCGATTGAGGGAATAACGCGGAAGTCGGACATTGGAGGACGGAGAACCGCGTTCTACTCAGAGGCCACGGAGGCCACAGCGCGGCTGCGCCGCAACCAAACCCGTGGCGCATCCGCGCTAGCGGGACCTGTGGGCCCGCCGATCTAGTAGAACAAACGCATTCTTGTCAGGAAAACACGTTTTCGCGCGTTTGTTCTACAGAGAAAAGACAACATTGTGATTGTCAAGATGACGAATCTCCGTGGTCTCCGTGCCCTCTGAGTAATCCGCAACTCAGGTGTCTTGCCGCTCGCTGGCGTTCAGGATACCATCACGTTTCCCGCATCACCCATGGCGTCAGACCTCAATATTCCGCCCTCCGTCCCGGTGCCCGACTACCGGCCCGTCGAGCGGTTCTGGCCGTACGTGGATCTGCCAGAGCAGCCCGCGGACGAGGAGCTCGCGGCGCTCAGCCCCGAGCTGAGCGAGGCGCTGTTCGGCACGCCGAAGCTGCCGTTTTCCGTCACGATCGAGTTTCCCAAATTCGACGCATCGGATTACACCCGCGCGGTGGAGATGGCGCGCGCATCATCGGAGTACCGCGAACTGGGTGACGGCGATCGCCTGCGTCACCGCGCGCGCTTCTTTCCGCAGGATGCCATCCGCCTGCGCGATCTGTTCGAGATCGTCGGACGCTACGACGCGACGGAGGTGTTGATCGACGATCGCCCGGTGCCGTACGCGCGCGAGCTCTGGCTCCCGCTGATCTGGTTTCTGATCAGGTGATGCGGTGGCGGAGCCGACCGAGGTCCAGAAAGATTTACAGACTCTCGAGGCGGAGCTGAAGAAGCTCGAGGCGGAGTACAACATGTTCTTCTCGGGACGGCTGCCGCGTCCGCCCTGGGAAACGCGCGGCCGCGTCGACGCGTTGATCAAGCGGTGGGGACGCGCGCACATCCAGGCGGCGGTCGATCGCTTCCGCTTCGACATGCTGTCGACGCGCTACCAGAAATTCGTGGACCTCTGGGACCGCGGGTTGCGGGCGCGCGAGGAAGGACGGCCAGGCCCGTTCGCGCAGCCACCGCCGAAGCAGGTCGCGAAACCGGCGAAGGATCCCGATGCGAAGGTACTGCACGTGACCGCGTTCAAGGATCCAATGCGCGAGATGGACAAGCTCCACTCGCTGTACGATTCATTGATGGACGCACGGCGCGAGGCAGGGGAGGATGTCGTGCCGTTTCACCGCTTCGCCGCGCTGGTCAAGGACCAGGTGGGCAAGCTGCGCGATGAGGGGAATCCCGAGGTCGCGTTCCGCGTGGCGATGAAGGATGGAAAGGTGAACTTTACGGTGCGGGGAATGAAGGGGGCGAAGGGAGAATGACGTCCCCCGGCCCCCTTTCGGGGACTAGCTGGCTTTGGTGACGTTGCCGGCCTGCGGGCCCTTGGGGCCGTCAACGATTTCGAACTCGACTGCCTGTCCTTCTTCGAGCGTCCGGAAACCATTGCCCTGGACCGCTGAGAAGTGAACGAACACGTCGCTCCCGCCGTCGCGCTCAATGAAACCGTAACCCTTGGCGTTGTTGAACCACTTGACCTTGCCTGTGATACGCATCGTACTGTTCCTGCCTGTTGCTATGGTGGAGCCGGGCGCGTGCCGTGGCTAACCTGACCCCCGGACATAAAAAAAGACCGCGAGAGCGCGGCCTCGGCTTACGACGCTGGCCCGCCAGCGCCGATGAAATAGTAAGGGGACCACGGCCGCTAAGTCAAGAAAATCCCACAATATGCGCGCAATTCTGAGTGTTTCCGATAAGACCGGCCTGGTGGATCTGGCCCGGGGATTGGTGTCACACGGTGTCCAGCTCATCTCGACGGGAGGCACCGCGAAGACCCTCGCCGAGGCCGGTCTGGCCGTCACGAACGTGTCGGATGTGACTGGGTTTCCGGAAATGATGGATGGCCGCCTCAAGACGCTGCATCCGAAGATTCATGGCGGCATCCTGGCACGCCGTCATCGGGCAGATGACCTCGCGGCGATCGCGTCTCAGGGAATCGAGCCGGTCGATCTCGTCGTCGTGAACCTCTATCCGTTTGGCAGGGCCGCGGAGAACCCTGAGACCTCGTTCGACGAGCTTCTCGAACAGATCGACATTGGCGGGCCGTCGCTGCTCCGCGCCGCGGGAAAGAATTTCCGCGACGTCATGGTGGTGGTCGATCCCGCGGACTATCGGAAGACGCTCGAGCAGTTGTCCGCCAAAGGAGGACCGTCGCTCGGCTTCAAGTTCGAGCTGATGAAGAAGGCGTTCGCGCACACGGCGGAGTTCGATGCGCTGATCGCAAACACACTGAACTCGATTCAGGTGCACGACGGAGATTTTGTCCGTCGCCAGAAGCCGGACTCTCTGCGCAAGGAATTGAGATACGGAGAGAATCCGCACCAGAAGGCGGCATGGCACACGCTGCCGGACGCGGACGGCAGCGAGCCCTGGCAGGTGCATCAAGGCAAGGAGTTGTCGTACACGAATCTCCTCGATCTCGATGCGGCGGTGCGCATCGCGCTGGAGTTCACCGAGCCGGCCGGCGTCGTGATCAAGCACACGAACCCGTGCGGCGTCGCGACTGGCCGAACGATCACCGAGGCGTACGTCCGCGCCCGCGAAGCGGACCCGTTGTCGGCGTTCGGCGGGATCGTCGGCCTGAATCGGCCGATCGACACGGACACCGCGCGGGCAGTCACCGCGACCTTCATCGAGGCCGTGATCGCGCCATTGATCGAGGCCGAGGCGCGGCCGATCCTTGCGACGAAGGCCAACATGCGGATTGTGACCGCGTCGTTCGAGGTGGTTCGCCGCGCGAGATGGGTCGATCTCCGGTCGATTCTCGGCGGGACGCTGACCCAGCAGTCGGATCGCGTGACCGAGGCGGCCGATCCCTGGCCGCTGCCGTCGCAGGCTGAATCGACGACTGGTTCGGCGACCATCCGCGTGGTCACGAAGCGTCAACCGACGGCCGAGGAGTGGACCGCGCTGCGCTTTGCTTGGCGCGTGTGCGCACACGTAAAGTCGAACGCGGTGATCTTCACCGGCGCCGATCGCACGCTGGCGGTCGGCGCGGGGCAAATGAGCCGCGTGGATGCTGTGAAAGTTGCCGTCATGAAAGCGGGGCAGTCGACCGGAGCGGGGTCGCTCAAGGGATCCGTGGCCGCATCGGACGCATTCTTCCCGTTCCGCGATGGCCTCGACGCGATCGCGCAAGCGGGCGCGACCGCCATCGTGCAGCCCGGCGGATCGGTCCGCGACGCCGAGGTGATCGCTGCCGCCGACGAGCACGGCCTGGCGATGGTCTTTACGGGGCGACGCCATTTCCGCCACTGATTCTTCTCCTGCCACGTGGCTTCCGCCTTCCGTGGCCCGAGCCTGGTCGAGGGCAGGCCGAAGAACGGGCCTGCGCCGATTCGCGCTGCCGGCGCTGCTCGCGCTGGTTATCGCGATCTACTTCGTCCATCTCGGCACGGAATCGATCTGGGACGCGAACGAGGCGTTCTACGTCGAGACGCCGCGCGAGATGCTCGAATCGCACGACTTCATCAACCCGACGTTCAACTATCTGCCGCGGTTCAACAAGCCGGTCCTGAGCTACTGGATCGTCGCGCTGTTCTACGGGTTGTTTGGCGTATCTGTGACGGCGCAGCGCATCCCGATGGCGCTTGGCGCGATGGTAATCATCGGGTGCGCGTACGTGCTCGGACGGTTGACGGTTGACGGAGGCCGGTTGAGGGGAGCCGGGACGCGGGATGCGGGGCGCGGAGCGCGGAGCGGGATGCAGGATACTGGGCGCGGAGCGCGGACCGGGATGCAGGATACTGGGCGCGGAGCGCGGACCGGGATGCAGGATACGGGATCCGCGATGCGCGATGAAGGATCAGGGATCCCGGATCAGGGATCAGGGATTCGCGATTCCGCCGGTCTCTGGGCGGCGGCCGGACTTGCGGCGGCGCCACGGCTCGTGATGTTTGCGCGGCGGATCTTCATCGACATCTGGATCACCGCCTTCATGTCGCTGACGCTGGTGTTTTTCGCGCTCAGCGAACGCTACCCGGAGCGGCGCCGGCTGTTTCTCGCGTTGATGTACGTAGCGGTCGGCCTGGGCGTGCTGACGAAAGGTCCGGTGGCGGTGGTGCTGCCTGGCCTCGCCTTCTTCATCTATCTTGCGGTGCATCGTGAGCTCCGACGCATCCGCGACATGATGATTCCTATCGGCATCGTGATCGTCGCCGCGATCGTTGTCCCGTGGTACGCCGCGCTGCACCACGAGCACGGCTGGATGTACATCCGCTCGTTCGTCATCAGCGAGAACCTCGAGCGCTACACGTCCGGTTTCGGCGTCCTTCAGCATCGAGGGCCGTGGTTCTATCTGCCGGTCGTGCTGACCGACTCGTTTCCGTGGTCGTTATTCCTCGTCGCCGCGGCAGCCTGGACGTATCGCGAGAGCCACCGGATCGCGACGCTTCTCTGGTGCTGGATCGGCGCCATCGTGGGCTTCTTCTCGTTCTCCGCCGGCAAGCAGGACCTCTACATCTTTCCCATCGTTGCCGCCGTGGCGGCGCTCGGCGGCGCGGTGATCGCGCGCGGGGTTTCCGATCAACGCTGGCGCGGATGGGTGCGCGGCACGCTGCTCGCGGCCGCCATCCTGCTGACGCTGGCCAGCGGCGCGGTCTTGTGGCTGTTCGAAACCGCGGGCCGCGTCTATGCGCTGCACGGATCGCTCGTGGTCGGCGCCTGCGGACTGGCGGGCGGTCTCGGAGCGCTCGCGCTTGCCGCTGCCCGCAAGCCCGCGGCCGCCGCGCTCACGCTCCTCGCCGCGATGGTCGCCGTCGACTGGGCATTCGTCGTCCGCGTTCTCCCCGATTTCGAGCGGTACAAGCCGGTGCCCGCACTGAGCCGCGTGCTCGAGCAGCGGCTGCAGCCGGGGGACCTCGTGGCGCACTATCAGGTCGCGCTCCCCAGCATGGTCTATTACCTGCGCCGCCATGTCGATCAGTACTTCGAAGAGCAGCCGTTCGTGACGGCCGTGCTCTCCAACCGACGCGTGTATGCCGTGCTTTCCGCAGACGACTACCAGGCGCTGCAGCCCGCCATCGGCGCGCGCACCTGCGTCATCGAGCGGCGCCAGACGTTCGATGTCAAGCTTCGCACCGTGCTCGCGCGGCAGCCGCTCCCGGAGCTGCTGCTGATCACGAACCAATGCAGGTGATGGAGTAATTGGCGAATCGGCGTAATTGGGTAATTGGGTAATTGGGTAATTGGACGATCAGGTAATTGCCGATTACTCAATTATCGGATTACTCAATTATCGGATTACAAGATTCACAAATGGCGATGGTTCGCTACGTCACTCTCGCATACGGCGACGCGCCTGGCATCTATCGGCAGTCATTGATGCTGCTGGTCTCGCTCGTGGCGCACGCGCCCGGGCCCTGCGAGCTCGTCGTCGCGACCGATCGGCCCGAATATTTCGTGTGGTTCGGCACGCGCGTTGAGATTGCGTATCTCGATGCGGCGCTGCTGAGCGGATGGCGCGGTGCCGAAGGCTTCTCGATGCGCCAGAAGCTGGCGCTCGCGCGGACGGCGTGGCCCGAGAGCGGGGCAATCGTATTGCTTGATTCCGACGTGCTTGCCCGCCAGAACCTCGCGCCGTTCGTCGAGCGGCTGCACGCGGGGGACCTCTTCCTGCACAAGCACGAATACGATCTCGGCCGCACGGCGCGGCGCGGCAATCGAGCGTTATGGGAGCAACTCAGGGGTCGCACGTTTGGCGCCTGGCAGGTGCGCGAGGAAGACGCGATGTGGAACTCGGGCGTGCTCGCCGCGCGCTCTGCCGATCGCGCGCTCGTCGACGCCGCGCTGCAGCTGTACGACGACATGGCGTCGGCCGGCGTCCGTCATTTCGCCACCGAGCAACTCGTCGCGGGGATTGTGTTCGGCCGCACGGGACGTCTTTGTCCCGCCGAGCCGTGGTTCGTGCACTACTGGGGGAACAAGGCCGGCTACGACGCCGAGATCTCCCGTCGCCTGGCGGACGCGTTCATCGAAGGGATATCGGTGAAGGATGCTGCCGAGCGTTATCGCGAGCAGCCGATCGATCTGCCCGCAGAAGTGCGGCCAACACGAGTCGAGAAAATCGCTCGCTGGCTGAACAAGTGATCTTCAACCGGAAGAGTAGGGCGGGTCTTTAGACCCGCCGCGCGGCGGACCTGAAGGTCCGCCCTACGAGTTCAGATCACAGCGATGTCCGCAATTCCTCGGCGGTGATGGCAGTAGGCCCGAATCTGCTGACGGCAAGGCCGGCGGCGCGGTTCGCCAGGCGCGCCGCGTCCTGGAGCGTTCCCCCGGCCGCGAGGCCTAGCGCGATCGTTGCGATCACCGTATCTCCCGCTCCCGTGACGTCGGACACCTCGCGCGTCTCGGCCGGCAGATCGAATTCCCCGTCCGGCCCGAGGAGCCACATGCCGTGCTCGCCGCGCGTGATGAGCACGCTTTCGCACCGGGCACGTTCGCGGAAGCGCTCGGCGGCCCCGCGCGCGTCCTCCGCGTTGCGGATGCGCATCAGCGTGATCGCCTCCGCTTCGTGGTGATTCGGCGTGATCAGCGAGGCCCCGGCGTAATAGTCGATGTGCGGGACCTTTGGATCGATGAGCGAGGGGATGCCTGCCGCGCGTGCGCTCTCGATCGCCCTCGCGGCGACCCGGCGCGTGACGGTCCCCTTCTGGTAATCCGAAATCAGGACGATTGCGGCGCGCGCGACCGCTTCGTGCACCTTCCGCAGCATCACGTCCTCGAGCGGACCGGTGATCTCCCTGTCGCACTCATAGTCGACCCGCGCGACCTGCTGGTTCCTCGTCGTCACCACACGCAGCTTGCGTGTCGTGCACCGCGACGGGTCCGTCACGATCGACGCCGTGTCGATACCGATGCGCGCGAGGTCGGCCAGGAGCCGCGTGGCAGGCTCGTCCGATCCCACGAGTCCCGCGATCTCGACGCGGCCGCCGAGCGCCGCCACGTTGTGCGCGACGTTTGCCGCGCCGCCCAGACGGTACTCCTCGTGATCGAACTGGACCACCGGTACCGGCGCCTCCGGCGAAATGCGCTCGACTCGCCCGATGACGAAATGGTCGAGCATCAGGTCGCCGACAATGAGCACCGCGCGCCCGCGCGCGCGTTCGAGCAGCGTGGGGAGATCAGCCGGCGCGGCGGGCATGGACGATGGGCGCGGCGGCGACGCGTGGGGCGCGCTCCGCCGCGTAGGGCAGCGTCACGAGGACGAGGAACAGCATCAGGAACTCGGAGTCGCCGAAGTTGTATTCGAACAATCCGGCCGCGAGCATCGCCGCGATTACGGCGATGCCGGCGTTCGAGAGCGACGGAAACGCCTCACGGCGGCGCCGGAGGAAATCACGCAGCAGCGACACGATGAACCAGAGCCACACGGCAAGCGCGGGCACGCCGCGCTCCGCCGCAATCTGCAGTGGCACGTTGTGCAGGTGCGGGTTCAACTGGTTGACCGCCGTCTTGTCGCGATAGTGCGGATACACCTGGATGATCATGTCGGGCCCGACGCCGGTCAGCGGATCGTCCTTGATGATCCGAAAGCCCGACTTCATCATCGCGACCCGGTCGACGTTCGATGGATCGGTCAGGCTGAACGTGGAGTAGAGCCTCGCCGTCAGCTTCGTGGGGGCGACCGTGAGGAAGATGCCAAACGCTACCGGCAGCAGCGCAATCAGCCGGAAATCGCGCAACAGCAAGAGCACGCCGACGCCCACGCACGAGCCGACCCACGCGCTGCGCGTGAAGGTGAACGCCAGCGCGAGCACGAGCGCCGGCATGACCAGCGCGGCCCACTGGCGATGATGTTTCGCGAACATCAGGCGCGCCACGGCGGCGCACGTCACCAGCATCAACAGGCCGGAGTACGTCATGTAAAGGCCGAGGGCGCCCTGCGGCCGGCGTCCGAGATCGTCGTAATTGAGGATCAGGTACTGGATGATTCCCCACGTTGCGCTGAGCGCGCCAACGGTGATCACGACGTCGACGGCGGTCAGGCTCAATTTGCCCGGCAGCAGCCGGTAAATGATCGGGACAATGATCAGCAGGACGAGTTGCTTGGAGTCGATGAGGCTGACGCGCGGATCGACGGAGAAGATCGCCGCGACGAGCGTGGCGGCCGCGTATGCCGCCAGCGCCCAGAACATCCTCGGCACCTCGATCCGCTCGCGGTTCCTCATCACCAGAGCGATCCAGAGCACGGCGGTAATCGTCAGCAGGATGTCGGCGGCGGCGATTGAGACCTGCATCGCGCCGGCAAAAGCGAGCAGCGCGACACACGCCGCGCGCTCGAGCGGATCCGAGGGCAGTACGGCGTCGCCGGCCGCGTCCGGCCGCCCGACCGAGGGCGCCGGCCACATCTTCTCGGCGCTCATGCGAGCGCGCGCTCGGCCGCCGCGATCACCGTATCCGGCGTCAAGGTAGTCAGGCATCGAAAATCGCCCGGCACGCAGGTCCGTTGATTGCATGGCCGGCACGGCAGGTCCTGCTTCTCTACCGAGATCGTGCGCGCCCCGGCGGTCCGCCATGGCGCCGACCGCGCCGCAAGCGTCGGCCCGTAGATGCCGACGATAGGCGTGGGCGTCGACGCCGCGATGTGCAGCGGGCCGCTGTCGCCGCCGACGAACAGCCGGCTCAGTCCGACGAGCGCGCGCAGCTCCTGCAGGTCGAACTCTCCGAGATCCACGACTCGATCGCGCAGCGCGCCGAGCCGATTGCGCGCGGCCGTCGCGATACGCACGGCGGCCTCACGATCCGACGGACCCGAGCTCAGCACGATCCGCCGCGAGGTTCCCCGAGCCGCCAGTGTCGTCACGAGATCGGCGAAGAAGGCTTCCGGCCACCGCCGGAACGGGTTCCCCGCGCTCACGTGGACGACGATCACTTCGTCAGCTGCGCCGACGCCGGCCCGTTCGAGACGCGTGCGCATGCGCGCATCGGCGCTGGCGTCGAGCGCCATTTCCACGGCGTCCCGCTCGGGATCCGCGAGCTCGCGCGGCCGGCCCGGCAGCGCCTCGAGCAGATCCCACTGGTTCAATACCGAGTGCCGGGGTCGCAGATCGCGCGCGCGCGGCACGATCCGCGTGTACATCCAGGCGCGGCCGCGGATGTCGTATCCGATGCGTTCGCGCGCGCCGCTCGCCCAGGTCAGCCACGCGCTGCGGGGCCCGCCGTGCATGTCGATCGCCACATCGAACCGCTCGCGCCGCAGCCGTCGGACGAGCGAGAGATCGTCGAGCAGCCGCCTCGCGCCGCGCCTCCGCGCGACGACGATCACCTCATCGAGGTGGGGATTGTTGATCACGACAGGCGCCGCGTCCTGCTCGACGAGATACGCGAGACGCCCATCCGGGTACGCCCGCCGCAGCGCGCGGATGACCGGCGTCGTGAACACCACGTCACCTATCAGCCGCAGTCTGAGCAACAGGATCTTCACTCGCTACGCTCGTGAAGAATGTTCAACGTCCAATGGTCAATGCAGGAACGCGTGGACCAGCTCACGTCGAACCCTTGACCATTGCATATTGCGCGTTGAACATTGACACGCGTCAGTTCTCGATAGTGGCTTCGTCGATGAGCATCACCGGGATGTCGTCCTTGATCGGATAGACGCGCCGGCACTGTGGACACTTCAGCGCGGTGCCCCCTTTCACGAGTTCAACCTTCGTCTTGCAGTTCGGGCACGCGAGAATCTCGAGGAGCTCTGGGTCAACGGCCATCGGGACTATTATAGTCAGTGGAGATGCCGGTACCTCTGCCTCTTCTGCTCTGCCTCACGCTCTCGAGCGCTGCGTCTCCGCAGCGTCCCGCGGCCGGCGCTCAGCCGCCGGCGCCCGTCGATCAATGGACCGAAACGCGGGACGCGAGCTACTACTTCCTGCTCGCGCGTTTCTACGAAGGGGAAGGCAAAGTCGACGAGGCGATCGCTGCGTTGAAGCAGGGGATCGCCGTCGATCCGAAGAGCGCTGAGGTGCGCGCCGAGCTGGCCGCGCTCTACGCGCGCCAGGATCGCGCGCGCGAGGCGGTCGAGGCCGCTGAGCAGGCGCTGACGATCGATCCGAAGAACCGCGAAGCCAACAGGATTCTCGGCTCGGTGCTCGCCGCCGTTGTGGATCAGAAGAAGGTCCTGCGTCCCGGCGACGATCCCGCGTCGTATCCGGGCAAGGCGATCGCCGCGCTCGAGATCGCGCGCGGCGAGGGAAGCGGCGATCTGTCGATCGACCTTGCCCTTGCGCGTCTCTACATCGATCGCGATCGCCCCACCGACGCCATTCCGCTGCTGCGACGCATCGTCGACGAACAACCCAGCTATACCGAGGGCTGGCTGCTCCTCGCCGACGCCGAGAGCGCGGCCGGTCACGGCGAGGACGCCGTCGCGACGTTGAACGACGTGTTGCGGAACGAGCCCGACTCCTTTCGGGCGCGGGCGCGACTCGCCGAGGTCTACGACCGTCAACGCAAGTTTCACGAAGCAGCTGAGGCGTGGGCCGAGGCGCAGAAACTGAATCCGCGCAACGCGGAACTCATCGCGCGGCGCGGCTTCTCGCTGTTGAACGCGCGCGAGCTCGACGCGGCAGACGCGGCCGCGCGCGAGCTGCGCGAGGCGAGCGCGGAAGACGTGCGCGGAATCTACATACAGGCGCAGGTGCTGCAGGCCCGCGAGCGCTATCAGGACGTCCTGGATCTTTTGAAACCGGAAATCGAGCGGCTGCGGGCCGCGGGCGCATCGAAGGCGAGCCAGGTTGCGCTGCTGCTCGGCCTTCAGGGCAGCGCACTGCTGCAGCTCAATCGCAACGACGAGGCGGTCGCCGCGTTAAAGGATGCTTCGGACCGCGCCCCCGACAACGCCACCGTGCGGTATCAGCTGGGCGCCGCACTCGATCGCTCCGGCCGCCAGACGGAAGCCGAGCGCATGTTCCGCGATCTTCTGACCAAAGATCCGCTCGACGCGAACACGCTCAACTATCTCGGCTACATGCTCGCGGAACGCGGCACGAAGCTGGATGAAGCCGTGTCGCTCATTCAACGCGCGCTGAAGGTAGAGCCCGACAACCCGTCATATCTCGACAGCCTTGGATGGGCGTACGTGCAGCAGGGGAAACTCGATCTCGCCGACGCGCCGCTGACGAAAGCGGCAGCGGGCCTGCCGAAGAATTCCGTCATCCAGGATCATCTCGGCGATCTGCGCCTGAAACAGCAGCGTCGGAACGATGCGATAGCCGCGTGGCAGGCGGCGCTCGCCGGCGACGGTGACTCGATCGATCGCGCGAAGATTCAGAAGAAAATCGACGCTGCGCGCAAAGCGCCGAAGTAATGCAGGCAGGCACGAGTCGGAGGGCAGGCACGTGCCTCGTCGTGTTGTGTTTCGCGGCCGCCTGCGCCACGCCACGCCCGCCGGCGTTTCCCACCGCCGGCGGAATGCCGTTTCCCGACTTCGCATCCGCCTACCAGCAGGCGACCGCGTCGTGCGCCGGCATCAAGACGTTCACGGCGTCGATGTCGCTGTCGGGCAAGGCCGCGGCCACCAAGCTGCGCGGCCGGATCGACGCCGGCTTCGCTGCGCCCGCGAAGGCACGTCTCGAAGGCGTCGCGCCGTTCGGGCGTCCGGTCTTCGTGCTCACCGCTGACGGAAGTCACGGCACGCTCGTGCTCCAGCGCGACGAGCGCGTGCTCGCCGATGCGCCCCCGGATCAGATTGTCGACGCGCTCGCCGGCGTGCCCCTCGGGCCGGATGCGCTGCGCCGCGCCGTCACCGGATGCGGGCTGTCACCAGGTGAGCCCGCGAGCGGCCAGCAATTCGTCAGCGACCTTGTGTCCATCGCCATCGCGGATGGCACGGCGTTTCTGCGTCGTGGAGATGGCGCGTGGCAGATGGCGGGGGCAATGCGCGGGCCACTCACCGTCGCTTACGCCGACTACGCGACCGGCCGGCCGTCCACGATTCGCCTGCGCGCACAGGCAGGCGGCCGTGTGTCCGCCGACCTGACGCTGCGGCTGTCGCAGGTGGAGATCAATACGCCGCTCGATGCGAAGGTCTTCGAGGCGGAGATCCCGCCGCGCGCAATCCCGCTCACGCTGGAAGAGTTGAGAAGAGCGGGGCCGCTTGGTGGGAGCTAAGCCGGCGTGAGCCGAAGAAATACGAAGGAAACGGATCTTCAAACGAAGCAACGGAGGAAACGAAGACGAACGAAGAAACGCCTTCGCGCGTTTCCAGCTGAAAATGCGCCGCGGCCGGCCCGCTGGAATCTGCGGCCGGCCCACCGGAGGTCACGCGAGATCTCGGATACGAGCAAACACATGCGCAGCCCTTGTTCGTATCCGAGATCTCGCGAGACCTCCTGCCGCGCGAAGCGCGGCGCGGCGCATACCTGCCTCGAGTCTCGCGTCGGACTCTTTCCTTCGTTCCCTCCGTTGCCTTCGTTGCTTCGCTTTAGGATCCGTTCCCTTCGTGAACCTCCGTTCTCGACCGCGCATGTGCCATAAATGAAGCGCACTCCCAAACTCACCGTCCGCGCACACGCCAAGGTCAATCTCGATCTCCGGGTCCTCGGTGTCCGGTCGGACGGTTATCACGAGCTCCGGACGGTATTCCAGACGATCGAGCTGCACGACACGCTCGTGTGCGCGGAGACTCCTGGCCCCTTCACAATCAGGTGCCGCACGCCAAACGTCCCGCTCGATGCGAGCAACTTGATCTGGACGAGCGCCGCCGCCCTGTGGACCGCGCTCGGACGCGCCGGCGACGTGCGCGATACGACGGTCGCGATCGACAAGAAGATTCCCCTCGAAGCGGGACTTGGCGGCGGAAGCGCCGATGCCGCGGCGGCGCTCGTCGCGCTCGCGCGGCTCTGGGGCGGTGCGCCGATGACCCTGCTGCGCGAACTCAGCACGACGATCGGCGCCGATGTTCCGTTCTTCCTCTCCGGCGGCACCGCGCTCGGTTTGGGTCGCGGCGAAGAGATCTACCCGCTCGTCGACATGCCGCCACACTTCCTCGTGATCGTTCGTCCTCCCTTTGGCGTTTCCACGGCCGAAGCGTACGCGTGGTACGACGAAGACCGCGGCGCGGGAGTGCGCGAGGTGCGCGAGCTGCAGTTGCTCCCCGTCCCGTGGCCGAGCCGCGCGGCGCAGATGATCAACGATCTCGAGCCGCCTGTCGTCCGGCGCCATCCGGAGATCTTCGCCCTTAAGGTTCAGCTGAAGGAACTCGGCGCGATCGCGGCCGCGATGTCCGGCAGCGGGTCGGCCGTCTTCGGCCTCTTCCGCGGCCGTGCGGCGGCGGAACGCGCGATCCGGCCGCTCTCAAAGGGGGGCGCGCGGGCTCTGCTCACCCGCACGCTCACGCGTGCCGAGCACGAGCGGCGAGCCCGGCCCGTGGCTGCTCGCCAGGTTGCCCGGCGATGCTGAGTCCTGCTACACTGAATCCTTTGCGGATGTGCCCGCGGGTCATGCCTTCGTGTGTCCTTTCCCTGTTCAGGCGAAGCGATTGGGCCGGCGGTAGCCCCGTGGCAGGATGATGGGGCGTGGCCAAGCGGTAAGGCGCGGGACTTTGGATCCCGTATTCGGAGGTTCGAATCCTCCCGCCCCAACCAGTTCGGCGTGAGTGGACGGACGACCCCGCGGCTGGTGGATTGACCGACTGATGTCACAACAGACCGTCTCACCGACGCATCAGCGCAGTCATCCGCTAATCGGAGCAACAGGGCGCATGAACGGCGGGCAGCTCAAAATCTTTTCCGGCAGCGCGCACCGCGCATTGACCGAAGAGATCGCGGAATTCCTGCAGGTGCCGCTCGGACATGCACGCCTGCAGCGGTTTCCCGACACCGAAGTCTCGTTCCAGATCGACGAGAACATCCGCGGCACCGACGTCTTCATCGTGCAGCCGACCTGCGCCGACGTCGACCGCCACATCGTCGAGCTGTGCGTGATGATCGACGCGTTCAAGCGCTCGTCGGCCTCGCGCATCACGGCCGTGATTCCGTACTACGGGTACGCCAGGCAGGACCGGAAGGACAAGCCGCGCGTCCCGATCTCGGCCAAGCTGATGGCGAACGTGCTCAGCGCGGCGGGCGCCAACCGGGTGTTGACGATGGATTTGCACAAGGCACAGATCCAGGGCTTCTTCGACATCCCGGTGGATCACCTGTTCGCGGCGCCGGTGATCATCGATTACCTGTCGCGCCTCGATGCGGAGGACCTGACGATCGTCTCGCCGGATGCCGGCGGCGCCGAGCGCGCGCGCGCCTATGCGAAGCGCCTCGACGCCGAACTGGCGATCATCGACAAGCGGCGCACGGAAGACGGCACGGCGGAGGTCATGAACGTGATCGGCGATGTCGGCGGCAGGACGTGCATCCTGCAGGACGACATCATCGACACCGCGGGAACGATCGTGAAGGCGGCCAACGCGCTCAAAGCGAACGGTGCGGCGCGCGTGTTCGCGTGCGCGGTGCACGGCGTGTTGTCGGGTCCGGCGATCGAGCGGCTCGAGGCGGCGCCGCTCGACCAGGTGATCATCACCAATACGATCCCGCTGAGCAGCGAGAAGGCGAAGTGCTGCAAGAAGATCAAGCAGCTCTCGGTGGCGCGGCTTCTCGGGCAGGCGATTCGGAGTATTCACGAGGAAACATCGGTTTCTTCGCTATTCGTGTGAGCCTCCAGCTGGAAGCTGGGAGCTGGGAGCTGATATGGACGCGACATTACAGGTAGAGAAGCGCGAAGGACGCGGCAAGAACGAGGCGCGCCGGCTGCGCGCGTCGGGACGAATCCCTGCCGTCGTCTACGGAGCAGGGAAGAACACGGCGGTGGAGATCGCGGTGGACCCGAAACTCCTGCTGCGCATCCTGCACTCCGAGTCGGGCGTCAACACGCTGATCGGCCTGCAGGGGGTCGAACTCGCGGGGGGCAAGGTGCTCGTGAAGGAGTACCAGCTCGATCCGATCGATCACAAGCTGCTGCACGCCGACTTCTACGCCGTCGCCATGGACAAGGCGATCACGGTCACGGTGCCGATCCTCCTCAAGGGCGAGCCCAAGGGCGTCAAGCAGCAGGGGGGCATCGTCGACTTTGTCAACCGCGAGCTCGAGGTCGAGTGTCTGCCGGGCGACATTCCGGAGCACATCGATGTCGATGTCAGCGAGCTGATGATGCACCAGGGCATCCGCGTGCGCGACCTGCAGGCGGACGCGAAGTGGAAGGCGATCAGCGAGCCCGACATGATGATCGTGCACGTCGTCACCGTGAAGGCCGAGGAGGAGCCTGCGCCGGCTGAAGCCGCCGCCGCAACCGCGGCCGCACCGGCTGCCGCAGCGGAGCCCGAGGTCATCAAGAAGGGCAAGAAGGAAGAGGAAGAGAAGTAGCGCCTGCGGCCCGCGCGAGGCGATTTGTAGGCCGGGTCTTCAGACCCGGCATCAGCGTGCCGCATGAAGCTCGTTGTTGGTTTAGGGAATCCCGGCAAGAAATACCACGAAACGCGGCACAACGTCGGCTTCGCGGCGGTGCAGCTGCTGGCGGAGCGGCAGCATCTGGCATGGGAGTCGGCGCCGCGCGGCATCGACGCGCTGTCGGTGAAGTGGCAGAGCGGTGGGGCGGTGCTCGCCAAGCCGCTCACGTTCATGAATCTGAGCGGCCAGGCGATCGTCGGACTGGTCCAGTTCTATAAGATCGAGGTCGCCGACCTGCTGGTCATCGTCGACGAAGCGCAGCTCGAAATGGGCCGGCTGCGGGCGCGTCCATCGGGATCGGCGGGCGGGCACAACGGGTTGAAGTCGATCATCGCCTCGCTTGGAACAGAAGCGTTCCCGCGGCTGAGGATCGGCGTCGGGCGCGGCAACACGAGGCGGAACCTCGCGGATCACGTGCTCGGAAAGATCGAGGCGGCCGAGCGGCCGACCATCGAGGAGGCGGTGAGGCGCGCAGCCGATGCCGCCGAGATGTTCATTACCGACGGAATACTCGCGGTGATGAACGCATTCAACAGGAAAGACGATAGGGCGACCGAGAGCGAAGGCACTTCCTAGCGGCCAACCAAACGTCTCCTTGAGACGATGGGATTTGGTGATTTCGTGATCCGGTGATTTGGTGAATGTGTTTTTGAAAGCACGCGCGGTAGCGCGTGCGATGCGAAATCACCAAATGACCAAATCACCAAATCACCCCATCCGGACGTCTCCGTTCAGTCCATAAGGAGAGCCATGAGTCAGAGCAGACAGTACGAGCTCGTCTACATCGTCGCGCCGGAGACGAGCGAGCAGGAGGTTGCGGACCTGCACACCCAGGTCGAGCAGATCGTCCAGCGCTTCACCGGTAGCCTCGACAAGACCGAGAACTGGGGCCGGCGCAAGCTGGCCTACGAGATCGGCCACCACCGCGAGGGCACGTATGTCGTCGAGACCATCACCGGGTCCGGCGAGTTGATGAAGGAGATCGATCGCCGGTTGCGCGTGACCGACGCGGTCATCCGTCACCTGGCGGTGCGGGTTGACGACGACCTGCGCGTCGCGGAGCGGCTGCGCGACGAGCGCAAGGCGACGCAGGCGCGCCGGCGCACCGCGCGAGGGCTGCCGCCGGAGCCGTCCCCGTCTGAGCGGCGCGGCGAGCCGCACGACGACCAGGACGAAGATCGGATGGGTATGGAAGGGGCGGAGGTCCAGCGATGAGCGAAGAACGCGGAGGCCGCGGCGGACGCGGCGCGAAGAGCGGCGACAAGGGCAAAGCCGAAGGACGTCCGCGCGGCGGGTTCTTCCGCCGGCGCCGTGTCTGCAAGTTCTGCGCGGACAAGATCGATTACATCAACTACAAGGACGTACGGCTGCTGATGCCGTTCATTCCGGAGCGGGGCAAGATCCAGCCGCGCCGGATCTCGGGCACCTGCGCCAAGCACCAGCGCGCGCTGCAGACGGCGATCTCGCGCGCGCGTCAGCTCGCGCTCATTCCATATGTGACGGACTAGCCGGCCGTAGGCGGCAAGCCGTAAGCAGACTGCCCCCCGCATACCGCCTACTGCAGACTGCGAACAACCAGAGGCTTTATGGAAGTCATTCTCAGAGAACATATCGATAACCTCGGCCGCCGCGGCGACGTGGTGAAGGTCGCCGAGGGGTACGCGCGCAATTTCCTGTTGCCGCGGAAACTTGCGCTTGCGGTGACTGACAACAACAAGCGTCAGATCGAGCGCGAGAAGAAGCTCGCCGAGGTGCGCGATGCCGAGGAGCGCGGACAGGCGGACGCGATTGCGCAGCGGCTCGGGCAGCTCGAGATCGAGATCGCGCGCCGTGTCGGCGAGAACGCCACGCTCTATGGATCCGTCACCTCCGCCGACATCGCGCACGCCTTGCACGCGAAGGGTTTCGAGATCGACAAGCGCAAGATTCAACTCCACGATCCATTGAAGACGCTTGGCGAGACGATGGTGCCCGTGAAGATCCATCGCGACGTGACCGCGCAAGTGAAAGTCAAGGTCGTGGCGGAACAACGCTGACGATCTCGCGACTTTGTGATCTGGGATTTGATGATTTGGTGATCCGCAGGCTTTGGTGATCGTGTATCCTCGATCACCAAAGCCCAAAAATTTACTGAGTCGGCAAATCGCAATCACCAAATCAGTCGCGGTCGAATGCCCGAAGTCGCCACTGCGCCCGAGCGCACGCTTCCCCATAATCTCGAAGCCGAGAAATCCGTTCTCGGCGCAGTCCTGATCCACAACGACGCGTTCAACAACGCCGCCGAACTCATCGACGCGCGCGATTTCTTTCGCGACGCCCACCGCCGCATCTTCGACAAAATGGTCGTGCTCAGCGAGCGCGGCGATGCCATCGATCTGGTCACGCTTAAGGAAGAATTACAGCGCGCCGGGGAGCTCGATGAAGTCGGGGGTCCGGCCTATATCGCGTCGCTGGCAGACGGCGTGCCACGCAGCGCCAACATCGAGCACTATGCGCGCATCGTCAAAGAGAAGGCGACTCTTCGCAACCTGATTCATTCCGCGAATCGGATCCTGTCCGAGGCGTACCAGGCGGAGGAAGACGCCGACCTGATCCTCGACGGCGCCGAGAAGGCGATCTTCGAGATCGCGGAAGGGCGCATCAGCGCCGGCTTCACGCCGCTGCGCGACCTGGTCCAGAGCAGCTTCGCGACGATCGAAAAGCTGCAGGAACAGCGGAATGCGATCACCGGGGTCCCGAGCGGCTTCCAGGACCTGGACGCGCTGACGGCGGGGTTCCAGCCATCGGACATGATCATCCTCGCGGCGCGTCCCGCGATGGGGAAGACGAGCTTCGTCCTCAACGTCGCGCAGAACGCCGCGAAGAAGGGGAAGACGGTCGGCATCTTCAGCCTCGAGATGTCGAAGGAACAGCTGTTCCTGCGTCTCCTCACGTCCGAGGCGATGATTGACGCGCACAAGTTCCGCACCGGCTATCTGACGGAAAAGGACTACGGCAAGCTGTCGCACGCGCTCGGCACGCTCGCCGATCTGCCGATCTACATCGACGACACGCCGGGCATCGGGCTGTTGGAGATGCGGGCGAAGTGCCGCCGGCTTGCCGCCGCGCACACGCTGGACCTGGTGATCGTCGACTACATCCAGTTGATGCAGGGACGCGGCCGCTTCGAGAGCCGGCAGCAGGAGCTGACGTCGATCTCGCGCTCGGTGAAGATTCTGGCGAAGGAGCTGAGCATGCCGATCATCGCGCTCTCGCAGTTGAGCCGCGCGCCAGAGTCGCGGACCGCCCATCGGCCGCAATTGTCCGACCTCCGGGAATCGGGCGCACTCGAACAGGACGCCGATCTCGTCATGTTCATCTATCGCGCCGAGGTCTACGACAAGGAAGAGACCAAGCCGGAAGAGGCGGGCACTGCGGAGATCATCATCGGCAAGCACCGCAATGGCCCGATCGGCAGCGTGCGCCTGACGTTCCTGACCCAGTTCACCAAGTTCGAAAACCACCAGCCGATGTAAGTGGTCCGGCACACACGCGCGATCGTCGATCTCGGCGCCATCGAGGCAAACCTGCGTGCGATATCGGCTCTGGTTTCGTCGCCCCGCACCCCGCGCCCCGCACCTCGAATCATCGCCGTCGTCAAAGCCAACGCGTACGGCCATGGCGCGAGCGAGGTAGGACTCGCGCTCGAGCGCGCGGGCGCCGCGATGCTCGCGTGCGCCGACATCGAAGAAGGCATTGTCCTGCGCAAGGCGGGCGTGCGGATCGCGATCCTCGTGTTCGGCGCGCTCGGTATCAGCGATCTGCACGGCGTTTTCGAGCACGATCTGACGCCCACGATCTCCACGCCGTCCGCCGCCCGCGCGCTGGCGATGGCCGCCGCGCGCTGGGGTCAGACCCCGGGCACTAAGGCGTCCGGGGTCAGACCCCGGACGTCGGATTACACACCGGACCGGGGTCAGACCCCGGCGACCTCCGCGACTGGGGTCAGACCCCGGTCGTCGGGTTACACACCGCTCCACTGTCATCTCAAGATCGACACCGGCATGAACCGCCTCGGCTTCCGGCACGACAATCTCGAACGGACCCTGCCCGAGATCGCCGCGAGCCCGCATCTTGCGATCGACGCGGTGCACACGCATTTCGCCACCGCCGACGAGCCCGAGCATCCGGCGTTTGCGCAACAACACAAGCGTTTCGAGCAGGCGTGCGAGACGATCGCGGGCCTCGGGATCCATCCCAAGTGGCGCCACGCGGCCAACAGCGCGGCGCTGCTCCGCGACGAGCGTGTCTGGTACGACTTCGTCCGCCCCGGCCTCCTTCTTTATGGCGTCGTTCCGCCGCCTCTCTCGTCCACGCTGACGCTGCGACCTGCCCTGTCACTCCACAGCCGTATCGTGCATGTGAAAGGCATGCGCCCGGGCGAAGGCACCGGCTACGGCCTCAGGACGGTGGTCGACCGGCCGACGACGATCGCGGTCGTGCCCGCCGGCTACGCGGACGGTCTGGATCGCCGCCTCGCCGGGCGCGGCTGCATGCTCGTCCGCGGACGGCGCGTCCCGATCGTCGGCTCGGTGTGCATGGACATGACGACGGTCGACGTCACGGGAATGGAGGTGTCGACAGGAGACGAGGTCGTGATCGTCGGAGAGCAGGGAAACGAGTCGATCGGCGTCCGGGAGATCGCCGCCGCGATTGGCACCATTCCGTACGAATTGCTCTGCAGAGTCGGTACAAGGATTGAACGCGTATATAACCCTGGGTCATGAGTCATGAGCCGTAAGTCGATCACTGTCTTCTGCTGCCAGGAATGCGGGGCACAAAGCTCCAAGTGGCTCGGGCGTTGCGCGGAGTGCGGCGCCTGGAACTCGCTCGTGGAGGAGCGCCCCGTTCCGGCGATTGCGGGCGCGGGCGCTGCGGCGGCGAGCGCCGGGTCCAGGTATGCACTTGCTGCCACCGCGGGACCGCGGCTGTACGAAGAAATTGACACGGTCGTATCGGAGCGGCTCTCGACCGGCATCGGCGAGTTCGATCGCGTTCTTGGCGGCGGAGTGGTGCCGGGTTCGCTGGTCCTGATTGGCGGCGAGCCCGGGATCGGCAAGTCCACGCTGCTGCTGCAGGCCGCGTCCCACTTCGCGAACACGACCGGGCCGGTCCTTTACAGCTCGGGAGAAGAATCCGAGCACCAGATCAAGTCGCGCGGCGAACGGCTTGGCGTCGCGCGCGCGCCCTTGTATCTGCTCGCGGAGACGTGTCTCGAACGGATCCTCGAGGAAATCGCTCGGCTGCGGCCCGCGCTGATCATCATCGACTCGGTGCAGACGGTCTTTTCGTTGAAGTTTCAGTCGGCGCCCGGCAGCATCGGGCAAGTTCGCGAGGCGGCGACGCAGCTGCTGTTTGCCGCGAAGGGGCAGAACATCCCGACGTTCCTGGTTGGACACGTTACGAAGGACGGCAACCTCGCCGGTCCGAAAGCGCTCGAGCACATCGTCGACACCGTGCTGTACTTCGAAGGCGAGAAGCACCATTCGCATCGTGTCGTGCGCGCCGTGAAGAACCGGTTCGGAGCCGTCAGCGAGCTCGGCGTATTCGAGATGACGGGCAAAGGCCTCAAAGCGGTGCCGAATCCTTCGGCGTTGTTTCTCGCGGAGCGTCCGGCGAACGCGCCGGGCTCCGCGGTGTTGTGCTGCATGGAAGGATCGCGACCGCTGCTGGTCGAAGTACAGGCACTCGTCAGCACCAGTTCGTATGGCAACGCGCGGCGGATGGCGAGCGGCATCGATCAGAACCGCCTGTCGCTGCTGCTCGCCGTTCTCGAGAAGCGCGCGGGCCTGAACTTGATGGGCGAAGACGTCTTCATCAATGTCGCGGGTGGCATGACGATCGAGGAACCGGCCGCCGACCTCGCTGTCGTCGGCGCCGTCGCCTCGAGCATGCGCAATCGACCGATTCGACAGGGGACCGCCGTCTTCGGTGAAGTCGGTCTCGCGGGCGAAATCCGCGGAACCAGCCAGGCGGCGTTGCGGCTTCGCGAAGCAGCGCAAATGGGCTTCACGCGCATCATCGTTCCATTCGGCAACTGTGCTCCCGACGAAGCGCCGGATGGCTGCGAGCTGATTCCCGTCAAGACAGTGGGTGAAGCGCTCGATCAATTGATGGATTGGTAATCGGAGGACTGCACACGTGCTGCGATGGGGGTTAATCGGCTGCGGAGATATTGCGCACCGGATGGTGGCCCCGGCGCTCCGCACGGCGGCAGGCAGCGAACTGCTGGCGATCGCGCGTGCCGACGCGGCGCGGCTTGCGGCCTTCGCCGCGACGCACCGTGTCGAGCGGACCTATACGCGCTGGCAGGATCTGGTCCAGGACCGGGATGTGAATGCGGTGTATATCGCGACGCCGCCTGACGTGCACTGCCAGCAGACGGTCGCGGCGGCGGAAGCGGGCAAGCACGTGTTGTGCGAGAAGCCGATGGCGCTCAGTGTCGACGAGTGCCAGCGGATGATCGACGCGTGCCGCACACGGGGCGTCACGCTCGGCATTGCGTATTACCGCGGGTTCTTTCCGGTCGTGCGCCGGGTGCAGGAAATTCTTTCGTCGGGTGAGATCGGACGGCCTGTCATTGCGCACGTGCTGCTGTTCTCCCCGTTCGATCCCGCCGTCGACGATCCGCGCGGATGGCTCGGCGACCGCGCGCGAGCGGGCGGCGGTCCGATGATGGACATGGGTTGCCATCGGATCGAGATGTTGCTGCGGCTCTTTGGCCATGTCTGCGGCGTCACCGCCTGGGTCGGCCGGTTGAAGATCGATCGCGACATCGACGACACGGCCACGGCGCTCTTCCGATTTCGATCCGGCGTGCACGCCGCGTTATCGGTCTCGTGGGCGCCGTCGGAGCGCCGCGACAGCGTGGAAATCTTCGCAACCTCGGGAACGATCTCAATCCCCGCGCTCGGCATGGGCACCATGATCGTCCGCGATGCTGCGGGCGGGCGGACCGAGCACCATCCATCCAATCCCAACCATCATCAACCGCTCGTTGACGACTTCATTTCCGCGGTCGCCGAGCGGCGCGCTCCGCTCGTCACGGGCGAGATCGGTCTCGAGGTCAATCGGCTCGAGGCTGCGATCTACGGAATCGCCAATCCCTGATCCCTGATCCGGGATCCCTGATCGTTATCCGCAATCGCCTATCGCCGATCCTTGATCATGCCCTCGATGATCAATGGGGCATTCTGATCCAGAATTCCCTGACCGCGCCGCGGATTGAAGACTGACGATGAACGATTCAGGATTGTTGATGAGGGATCCAGGATCAGGGATCAGGGATGAACGATTGCCTTGGCTTGTCCGCGGAGACGTGGACGGCTTCTTCGGCCTGGCCATCGACAACCTCGTTCAGCTGCTGCTCATCGACACGCTGTGCCGCGGCGTGCTCGGCTTCTCCGCGGATCTCGTCTACGGGCACATCCTGCCGGGGGCGGCGATCTCGATCCTGCTCGGGAATGTCGCATACGCCATGCAGGCGAAGCGCCTGGCCGAACGCACGGGACGCACCGACGTCTGCGCGCTGCCGTATGGGATCAACACCGTGTCGCTGTTCGCGCACGTGTTCCTGGTCATGCTGCCGGCGAAGGCGCTCGCGATTGCGGCGGGTGCCGCGGATCCCGCGCGTGTTGCATGGCAGGCCGGCCTCTTCGCGACGTTCTGCTCGGGCGTCATCGAGCTCGCATGCGCGCCGATCGCCGAGCGCGTCCGCAAGGCGACGCCTCGGGCGGCGCTGCTCTCGACGCTGGCTGGCATAGCACTGAGCTTCATCTCGCTTGGCTTCCTGTTCCGCACGTTTGCGCGACCGATCGTCGGCCTCACGACGCTCGCGATCGTGATGCTGACGTATTTCGGCCGCGTGCGGTTCAAAGGGCGCCTGCCAGGCGGAGTGCTCGCAGTGTCGCTCGGCACGTTGTTGGCGTGGCTCACGGGAATCGCGCCGGTCGGCGCTCGTCCGTCGGGCGCCGCGCTGCACGTGCCGGTGCCGATCGTCAGTGACCTGCTCGCCGCGATCGGCGGCGGACATCTCCTGCCGTATTTCTCTGTGATCGTGGCGATGGGCCTCTTCAACGTCCTGGGATCGCTTCAGAACATCGAGTCCGCGGAAGCCGCGGGCGATCCGTACGACACGCGACGCTCGCTGACGATCAACGGCTTCGGCAGCGTCGCCGCGGCGCTGTTCGGATCGGCATTCCCGACGACGATCTATATCGGGCACCCGGGATGGAAGGCGCTTGGCGCGCGCGCGGGATACTCGATGTTGAACGGCGCCTTCGTTACCGCGATCTGCCTCACGGGCACGCTCGCCTGGATCGCGTGGGCGATCCCGATCGATGCCGGAATGGCGATCGTGCTGTGGATCGGCATGATGATCGTCGCGCAGGCATTCGATGCCACGCCGCGGGCGCACACCCCCGCCGTTGTCGTCGGCCTGCTGCCGGGCATCGGCGCATGGGGCGCGCTGCTCGCGAAGAACGGCCTGCGCGCGGCCGGCCTTGGCGGACCCGCGCGCGGCTTCACCGACGCGCTCGTCGCCGAGTTTCAGAAGAACGACGTCTGGATCGCCGGCGCGTTCGCGCTCGAACAGGGATTTCTCTTTACCGCAATGCTGCTGTCCGCTGCCGTCGTTGGCGTGATCGAGCGGCGGTGGACCGTGGCCGCGACGTGGTGTCTCTGCGCGGCGCTGCTGTCAGCGACCGGCCTGATGCACTCCTACCAGTGGTCCGACGCGGACACGACTCTGAAGCTGTCGCCCGCCTGGCCGTTCGTGTTCGGCTATACCGCAATGGCGTTGTTGTTCATTACTGCGAAGTGGACGACGGAAGAAGGGGTGGATCATTCGTAGCGCAGGCCTTTAGGCCTGCTTCGCCAGACACGAGCAGCCCTGAAGGGCTGCGCTACGGGATTTGGTCAAACGTTCGAACGACGGGATGATGGTGCTTCGGCGGGGTGGCATTGCCAGGGCGCTCGGACAGGCGGGTCTGCATGCCTGCCGCGCGCGCCGCATCGAGCTCGCGGACAATATCGGAAACGAACAGGATCTGCTCGGGTGCCGCATCGACAGCGGACGCAATGCGCCTGTAGCTCTCCGGCTCTCCCTTCGCACCAACGGCGGTGTCGAAGTGCCATCGCAGGAATCGCGTGAGATCGCCGGCCGCGGAATGTCTGAACAACAACTGCTGCGCCAGCACGCTGCCGGATGAAAAGATGCCGACGGGAATCCCCAGCCGGTGCCAGCGCCCGAGCGCGACCGGAACGTCGGGAAAGACTTCGCCGATCAATTCCCCGCTGCGGTAACCGTCTTTCCAGATCCTGCCCTGCAGCTCTTTGAGCGCCGGCGACTTGCGATCGCGATCCATCAGCCAGTCGACGTACTCGGTAGCCGACCGGATGCGCGCCTCTTCAGGCGCATCGGACCACGACGGCGGGGACTCGTCGGCCTCCTGATGATGTTCCGCGCGAAGGCGATCGATGACATCGGCGCAGGCAGCCCGATGTGAGTTCAGGTACGACGTGAGATGTGTGCGGGCGTACGGAAACAGCCTCGTCGTCACGAACGCGATTGGCGTGGTGGTGCCTTCGATATCGAGGATGATGGCGTGAACGGCCGGAGCGGGCATTCTTCGTTCTCGCGAACGGCCTGCGGCGGCGCCGGGGCCCCTACTTTGCGGCGTCGATCGCAGGCGATCCCGCCGGCACGTAAGCCGGCCCGAAGCACAAGGGTTGAAACCCTTTATCGACGCCGCTGTCGGTGTAATGCGGCGTCCATCCCGACACGTCCTGGAACAGTCGGATCGCGCGGATGTGCCGTTCGGCGCACAAGTCGAACCAATGGTGCGTGCCGCGCGGGACGCGGATAAGATCGCCGGCTTCGACTTCGATCGCGAAAACCGATCCGGTCCGCGGATGGATGTGGAAGAGCCCGCGCCCTTCGATGATGAAACGCACTTCATCTTCATCGTGGAAGTGCTCGCGGCTGAACTTTGCGAGCATCATGTCCAGGTTCGGCGTGTCCGGCTTCACGTCGATGACATCGGCCGTGACGTACCCGCCGCGCGCTTTCAACCTGTCGATCTCACGTCCGTAAGCGGCGAGGAGCGTGTCGGACGAGGCATCCGCTGCGACGGCGTGTTCGGGCAGCCATCGCTCGTACTCGATGCCGTGCGCGGCGAGAAACGCGGTGACATCGGCGTCCGCGCGAAGCGTCACGTCCTCCGCGGGTATCTTCACGATCGCCATGGTGCAACCTCCTCTGACTTCGGCTGGCCGCTGTACTCCGCGCGCGCCACGCTCTCGAGCAGGAATTCGACGATCTCGACGTGACGGATTGCATCCTGGAGCGTGGCGCCCCACGTGTACAGCCCGTGACGTCGAAGCAGAAAGGCGTGGCAGTCGGGCCACCCCGCGAGCAGCTCCCGGACGACCCCTCCGAGCCGCGCCATGTTCTGGTCGTTGTCGAGCACCGGAATCCATTCCCGATGCTCGTGAGTGAGGACACCCGACAACCCCTTCAGCATCTCGTAGCCTTCGATCGCGACGCCGCCGCGATCGGCGCACCGGTCCGAGAGGAACGTGCTCCAGACCGAATGCGTGTGCAGGACAGCGCCCGCATTCCGGGCGCATACGATCTCGAGGTGGAGTCGCGCCTCCGCGGACGGAACGCCTGTGCCCCTGACGACGATCCCTTCATCAGCGATCTCGAGGATGTCGGCGGCCGTCAGGTCGCCCTTGTGCGTTCCGCTTCGCGTGATGGCAATGCGCAGCGGCGCGCGGCCGAGCACCGCGCTGAAGTTGCCGCTCGTGCCGAGGACCCATCCACGCGCATCGCACCGCCGCCCGACGTCCGCGAGGAGCCGGGCAGCTTCGTCGAACGGATTGTTCATGGCCTGCAACGTAAAGAGGCGCCCCACACGCAGATTGTAGGCCGGGTCTTCAGACCCGGCGACACATGCCGCCTCTAAAGAGGCAGCCTACACGGTGCATTGTAGGCCGGGTCTTCAGACCCGGCGACGCATTCCGCGTCTAAGGAGGCGGCCTACACGTGCATTGTAGGCCGGGTCTTCCCCCTTCGCGCAACGCTTCGGCGGACCGCCGTAGCTTTAGCGGAGGCTGTCAGACCGGCTTACACTAATCTTGCACATACTCGTTCCGGAGGTTTGATGCGGCTTTCGACGCACTATTTGATCCTGGGGATTTCGCTGGCGGTCGCGGGCGGGTCGCTGATCGCGCAACCGCCGCAGAGCGCCACGCCCGCCGGGCAAGCGCAGGGGGGCGGCCGTGGACAAGGCGGCGGACGGGGCGGACAGGGCACGCCGATCGAGGAAGGGCAGGAATGCCCGCCTGGCATGACCGAGTTTCGTCACCTCCGGTGCATGGAGCCCGCCCAGGCCGCGCCCAGCATCGTCGACTACCGCCCGCGATCGACTGTCGTCGCGCAGGAGCACCTCGTCCCGCGCGCGAAGTTCCCTGTCGTCGACGTCCACACGCACGGAACCTCGCGCGTCGACGGTATGGAGGAGCGCGTGAAGGAAATGGACGCGCTCAACCTGCGAGTCCTCGTCGATCTGTCCGGCGGGTTCGATCCCGCGCAGATCAAGCAGAAGGTCGACGGGATCAACAGCAGCCCCTTCAAGGATCGTTTCCGCGTGTTCGCGAATGTGAACTGGGAAGGGGCGGGCGGCCCGGGATGGAAGGACAAGGCGCTCGCCGACCTCGAGCAGTCCGTCAGGAACGGGGCGATCGGATTGAAGGTCTTCAAGGAACTCGGCCTGCGAAACAAGAAGGGCGACGGATCGCGCCTCGCCGTTGACGATGCCGACCTCGATCCCGTCTGGGACCTCGCGGGAAAGCTGAACATCCCCGTCATTATTCATACCGCGGAGCCGCAGGAGTTTTTCTCGCCCGTCGATAATCACAACGAGCGCTGGCTGGAACTGAACATCTTTCCCAGCCGCCAGAGCCCGCCGGGCCGCTACCCGAGCTTCGAGCAACTCATGAAAGAGCGCGACCACATGTTCGCGAAGCACCCGAACACGCGGTTCATTGCTGCGCACTTCGCGTGGTACGCAAACGATCTGCAGCGCGCGGCGAAGCTGCTCGATACGCTTCCGAATCTCTATTTCGACGTGGCCGCGGTGCTGTATGAGTTTGGCCGGCAGCCGCGGGGCTCGGCCGAATTCTTCACGAAGTATCAGGACCGCATCATGTTCGGGAAGGACACGTACGAGCCGTCCGAATATCCGTACTATTGGCGCGTGTTCGAGACCAAGGATGAGTACTTCGACTATTACCGCGGCTATCACGCATTCTGGAAGATGTATGGCATGAGCCTGCCGGACGATGTTCTGAAGAAGCTGTATTACAAGAACGCGCTGAAGATCGAACCGGGGCTGCCACAGAGCGGGTGGCCAAAATGAGGGGTCCGGCAAAGCAGGACAGCACAGACTAAAGCCCTGACACCACAGGGTATGATGGTCTTTTCATATCCGGAGCCCCCATGCCCTGGAACATCGTCGCTCGTGCGCTGTTTGTCGCCGCCGTAGCCTGGGCGGCGGCGCTGCTGCGCCCCTTCCACCCGCTCACTCCCGTCAACGGTTCGATTGGCGCGCTCCTCGGCATCATCGTCGTCCTGATCGAAACGCGGCTGCGCGAGACGGAGGTCACCGACTTGCTCGGCGCGCTCATCGGCGGCGCGATTGGCCTCGGCCTCGCGAAGACGATCGGCGCCGCGCTCTTCTGGGCCGACGCAACCGACCGGCGCGTCGGCTTTCTCCACAGCTTCATCCTTCTCGTGTTCCCATATCTGGGGATTGTCATGGGGGCACGCAAGGGGGAGTGGCTGCAGCCACAACGCCTGGTGGGTCTCTTTCGCGATGCCGGACCGCAGAAGCGCTACCGCATTCTCGATACGAGCGTGATCATCGATGGCCGGATTGCCGACGTGTGCGAGACGGGGTTCCTCGACGGCACGCTCGTCATCCCGCAGTTCGTGCTGAAGGAGCTGCAGCTCGTCGCGGACTCCGGCGACTCGCTCAAGCGCAATCGCGGCCGTCGCGGCCTCGATATCCTGCAGAAGATCCAGAAGATGGCGGGCGTCGACGTCATGATCTCGGACATCGATTTCCCCGAAGTGCGGGAGGTCGATCTCAAGCTGATCGAGCTCGGTCGGACGCTTCAGGGGAAGATCGTCACGAACGATTTCAACCTGAACAAGGTTGCGCAGCTCCGCGGCGTCAGCGTGCTGAACATCAACGAGCTCGCGAACGCCCTGAAACCCGTCGTCCTCCCCGGCGAGTTCATGAAGGTCTTCATTCTCAAGGAAGGCAAGGAATACAACCAGGGGGTCGCGTATCTCGACGACGGAACGATGGTCGTGGTGGACAACGCGCGCCGCATGATCAGCAAGAACATCGACATCGTCGTCACGAGCGTGCTGCAGACGACGGCGGGCAAGATGATTTTCGGCCGGTACATCGAAGCGCCGGCGCAGGGCCCCGTCGCCGCCGTGACGACGGCGCCAGCCGCTTCGGGCGGTGCAACGGCGAGAATGCCGAATGCCAAGTAAGAACGGCGAATCACGCCAATGCCGAATGTTGAGCGCCGAATGCCGAAGGACGAGCCTCTCGGCATTCAACCTTCAGCCTTTGATGTTGACGAGCGTTCATTTCTGCTGGCCCTCAGCATTCTTCTTACATTGACTCGGTTTCACCTCTGGCGGACTGTCCTGTACCTCATACCTGCCGTCAGCCTGTACACGGTCGTTCTCGGAACAGTTTCGCTCCTGTCCACCATTTTCGACCCTGGCGGTAATTTCGGTCATAAGTGTGCGCGCGCGTGGGCGCGCCTGATTCTGAAGACGACGGGGGTGCGGGTGCACGTCAATGGCCTCGTGCGAATCGATCCGTCGCGCAGCTACGTCTTCGCCGCGAACCACCAGAGCATCTACGACATTCCAATCGTCTTCGCCGCGCTTCCGTATCAACTGCGCATTGTCGCGAAGGACTCGCTCGGGAAGATCCCCTTTCTCGGATGGCACCTGCAGCGGACGGGACATCTGCTCGTCGATCGATCGCGGCCGGGCGCCGGCGTCATCAAGAAGATGGCCCGGCTCGTGGGGGAGCATCATTCTCTGATCGTCTTCCCCGAAGGGACGCGCAGCGTGGACGGAGCGGTTGCGCGCTTCAAGGGAGGATCGTTCGTGCTCGCGCTGGAGTCGGGTGTGCCGGTCGTGCCGATCAGCATCTCGGGGAGCCGGCATGTCATGCAGAAAGGGCGGCTGATGGTCTGCCCCGGCGACGTAACCGTCACCGTACACGAGCCCATCGACACATCCGGCGTCGCGCGCCACGCTGTCCGCGCGCTGGCGGACCGCGTGCGGGAACATGTGCGCGCATCGCTCGATGAATCCATGGCGAGCGCAGATTCTTCCGCCTAAAGGTGGAAGCCACGCGCGCCACAACTCAGGTAGCTCCACCTTCAGGTGGAAGGTCCTCGATTCGAATGGTGCCGCAGGCGGCAGTGGAATATGCGTCGATCGCGCGCGCCCCATCGATACTTGTAAACCTCGCGGCCGGCGAGAAAATCGAACTCGACTGCCCCCTCGTCGATCGCGCGATGGATGGCTTCTCTGATGAGGAGCACGCCAGGGCTCAAGCTGGCCATCGCGGGATTCATCCCCCCGATGTAGTAACAGGCGCCCGCCGGCGTCGTGAACCCGTAGAGCACGCCCGCCGTTTCCCCCCCAATCGACAGCCGGATCAATCGAAGCATGCCGGATGCATCGGCGGCGCGCGCGACCGCGTGATGAAAGCGCTGGACCGCGGGATCCTCAAGCACGCCGCGTTGACCTGTCGCCCGCCATCGCGCGGCATGCAGCGCGAAGAGCGTCTCGATCGCATGCTCGACGGCCTCGCCCGATGCGTGCTCGAACCACACGGATCCACGGGCCGTCGCCGCGCGCCGCGCGTGGCGCAGGTTCTTGCGCAGCTTCGGCGATATCTGACGATCGAAGGCGCTGTCGGTCCAAGGCAGGGCAACCACGGGACTCGGCGCCGAATCGTGCAACGTGCAACCCCATCCGGCCGGGAGTTCGGCCTCCGCAAGCGTGGCGTCGGCGCGCAGCTGAGGCCATTCAGCGCGTCGAATCTTGTGACGCACCGACCAGCCGAGGATCTCCCGCATGACGGCCGTGACGTTGTGCCGGCTCGTCGCCATCACGTCGAGGTAATCGGAGTTGCCGATGCCGATCAGCGTCAGCTCTGGCTCGTTGCTGGCGCCGCGATGGACGAAGAACGGCGCGAACGTCACGAGCGCTCCGTCGTCGCGCTGAACGAGTGCGTGCAACTCGCCGGTGCCGAAACACGACCACCACGCGCTGATCCATTCAGGCGAGGTGAAGATCGTGGGATTCGCCGATCTCAGCCAGAGCTCGCGCAACTGCGGCGCGAGCGCATCCATCGCCTCCTGCCTGGTGATGACGTCGATCATGACGCGTCTGCCGAGCCGCCCGACGCCAGGGCGCGAAACACGCTGACATACCGATCGATCATCCGCGTTTCCGAGAACCGCGCGCGTGCCGTCGCGATGCATGCGTCACGATCGAGGCAATCGGTTCGTAGGATCGCGTCGGCCATTTCCGGCACGCTCCGGACGAGGAATCCCGTGACTCCGTCCTCGATCAGTTCCGCGAGCGCGCCGCGCGGAAAGGCCACGACCGGCGTCCCGGCCGCGAGCGCCTCCATCGCGACAAGCGAACTGGTCTCCGCGACAACGCTCGGGACCAGCAGGCAGCGCCCCCGCCGCAGCAGCCGCCGCTTCGCGTCACCGACCACCGGTCCGATGAACCTGCGGTTCTCATCGAGGCGTGGCGCAATCTTCTCGTTGAAATAGCGCTGATGAAGGTCATACGGAAAGATGCGCCCCGCCAGGAGCAGCGGACAGCCGGCGAGGCGCGCGGCGTCGAGCGCGTGCTCGTACCCTTTCTCGGGACAGACGCGTCCGAGCGCGAGAGCGAACGGCTCCCGCCGATCGGACGCGCGGCGCTCGTCGATCGCGACGCCGTTCGGCACGACGAGGACGTTGTCGGCACGTGCGCCAAGCGCGCGGCGCTGTGTTTCCGAGACGCACGCCAGCACCGTGCGGGGCCGCGCGGGCCGCAGCGCTGTCTGCCGATACCAGTCGACAGGCAGGTGCAGCGTGGCAAGCGCCGCGGTCCCGTCAGGCGGCAGATACGCATCGAAGTCGACTCCATGGAAGTGGAACACGTCCACGGGCCAGCGATCGAGCGTGTGCGCGATCGCGTTGCGGACGTGCTGATGAATCGATGAATACGCGGCGCTGTCGACGATGCCCTTGTGCGGAGGAATTGGGACGAGCGTCCCGTCCGTCCGCGATCCGTCCTGCGCGATGACGATCGATCGGTGCCCGGCGCGCACGAGCGCGGAATCGACAGCGGCCAGGACCTGCTCGGCGCCGCCCACCGCGTCAGGGCCAGCTGTCGCGAACGGATAGGCGACGCTGACAACGGTCAGAGCCATAGCTGCGCCGTCCGGCAGACGTCGATCGGCGCGATGTGCAGGGCTTTCAACGCCGCTTCGGCGTACTCGCACCACGTGGCGCTATCCAGGCCCCAGTTGAAACGTTCATAAAAAATGCAGCCGGGTGCCGCCGGAGGACGGCGGAACTCGTAGTGTGGCGCGGGCCGAAAGCGCTCATCCTCCCGCACGTTGAGCGCGTCGATTATTCGGCGCTGCGACGTGAAACACCGCAGCATCCGCTGCTTGATCGCCAGCACTTCCCGCGACAGGTGAAGCGTCGTCTCCGGTTCGGCAGACGGGAGGAACTTGCCCGAATGCAAGATGTCTCCTGTCCAGTAGTACGACGTCATTTCGAGGAGGCGTGGCGGAGGTTTCGGCGCGGCCGGGCCGCTGAGCGCCGCGTACGCCGCAAACGCTGCGGCATCGTGATCGGGATGCCCTCCTTCGTACGGATGCGTCATCACGATAGTGGGTCTGAACGTTTCAACGACGCCGCGAACGACCGCCACGGCGTCGAGGAGCCCGTGTGCGACTTCCTGATCGCGGAAGCCGAGGGCATACAACTCCGGGGTACCGTCAGGCAACTGCTCGAGGGCAGCGTTCAGTTCCCTGCGTCTTGCGTGTGCGTAGGCACCGGGGTCTCGAAAGCCGGCCGCTGTCGCGTCGTGCATGTCTTGTGGCGCGCCGTCGGTGAGATGCGCAATCGCAACCGTTGTGTCGCGCTGCCGCTGCAGCAAACACATCAGGCCGCCGGCGCCTAAAGTCTCGTCGTCAGGATGCGCCGCGATGATCAACAGCCGCGACGCCGGACGCAGCAACTCGACAGGAACCACGGCATCGAGGCAAGAGGCAACCTACGTACCTCGTTGCATCGGGTGGTGAACGCCCGCAGGCGGGCCTGGGCCGATTCAGATCGTAGTGGAACCGTACGAGGTGCGTACTTTCGACTAAGGGGCCCGCCTGAAGCGGAAGCCACTCGCCCTTCGCGAAGCGAAGTCGGGCGGGCGCCTCGCCGGAGCCCGTCTCGTCTGCGCGCGAGCGGAGGCGGAGCCTGCCGCGCCGAAGCCACCCAGCGGCGAAGGCGGGGCGGCTATAATCATCAGTTCTGACATGCACGTGACCGCCATCATTGCTGCTGCCGGCTCAGGTTCACGTCTCGGGTCGGCGATTCCGAAGCAATTGCTGGACGTCGGTGGCCGTTCCATGCTGGCGCGCAGCGTCGCGGCGTTCGACACGCATCCAGCGATCTCGGACGTCATCGTTGTGATGCCCGCATCGCTGGTCGACGGCGGGGCCATTGACTACATCGGTCCGACGAAGCACGAACTGAGACTGGTAACCGGTGGCGAACGGCGGCAGGACTCGGTCGCGAACGCATTCGAACGCGTGCCCGATCGCGCGGATGTCGTGTTGATTCACGACGCGGCGCGGCCGTTCGTGAGCGCCGACACGATTTCGCGGACAATCGATGCCGCGGCCCGGTACGGAGCGGCGATTGCGGCCCTCGAGGTGCGCGACACCGTCAAGCGTGTCGAGCGTGACGTCATCGTCGAGACCGTGGCGCGCGAATCCATCTTTCTCGCGCAGACGCCGCAGGGATTCCGGCGCGACGTGCTGGCCGCCGCCATCGCCGTCGGACGGTCCGGCGTCGAGGCGACGGATGAAGCGGCGCTCGCGGAACGTGCAGGCTATCCCGTCCACGTCGTGCGAGGCGAGGCGGCGAATGTGAAGATCACAACGGAGGAAGATCTCGCGGCTGCGCGCCGCCACGTCGCCGCCCGCACTGCAGGGCGCGTCGGCACCGGATACGATCTGCATCGCCTCGTCGACGGCCGGCGCCTGGTGCTCGCCGGCGTGACGATTCCTTCGCCGCGCGGCGCTCTGGGGCATTCGGATGCGGACGTTGTCTGTCACGCGTCGACCGACGCAGTGCTCGGCGCCGCGAATCTCGGCGACATCGGCCGTCATTTTCCGGACACGGATCCCAGGTGGAAAGGAGCGTCGAGCATCGCGCTGCTGCGTCATGCCGTCGCACTCGTGGCCGCGGCGCGTTTCGAGATCGCGAATATCGACGTGACGGTGATCCTGGAATCACCGAAGATCCAAGACTATATCGAGGCGATGCGTGTCGGTCTCGCGGGTGCGCTCGGCATCGAGCCCGCGCGCGTCAGCATCAAGGGGAAGACCAACGAGGGCGTTGATGCAGTCGGCCGCGGCGAAGCCATCGCCGCGCATGCGGTAGCCCTCCTGAGAGATATGCGATGAGTACGCTGTACAGAAACGGCAGCGCAAACGTGGAGCGACCCTTCGGCGGAGCTTCGAAGGACGAGCGCGAGCGCTGGCAGACGCCGGCAGTGCCGGTTCGCCGCAGAGTCGCCTATCCAAGCAGCTGGTTGTCTCAAACCATCGGCGCGAGCGAGCGCGAGCGCTGGCAGGCGCCGGGGGTGGGGCCCCGGCGCAATTCTAAATGATGCGAGTCAGATTCGCGCCGAGCCCCACCGGGCAGCTTCACGTCGGCAACGCACGCACGGCGCTCTTCAACTGGCTGCTCTCGCACGGCCACGAGGGCATATTCATCCTGCGCATCGAGGACACGGACGCCGAGCGGTCCACGAAAGAATCCGAGGCCAGCATTCTCGAAGACGTGCGCTGGCTCGGGCTCGAATGGGACGAAGGGCCCGATATCGGCGGCGCCCACGGCCCGTACCGGCAATCAGAGCGTCTGCACCTGTACACGTCATACGCGAACGAGCTCGTCGGCGGCGGTCACGCGTACTATTGTTTCTGTTCACCACAGAAGCTCGAGTCCGATCGCAAGTCGGACCTCGCGGCCGGTCGACCGCCGCGCTATCACGGCACGTGCCGCGCCCTCCCGCCCGAGGAAGTCCACCGCAAGCTCGAAGCCGGAGAGAAGCCGGTCATCCGCTTCAAAGTGCCCGAGCGCGTCGACGTGACATTCCAGGATCTCGTGCGCGGGGACGTCACGTTCAACACGGAGGTGATCGGGGATCCGATCCTCGTTCGCTCCGACGGCCGCCCGGCGTACAACTTCGCGGTCGTGGTGGACGATGCGCTGATGGAGATCACGCATGTAATCAGAGGCGAGGATCACATTTCGAACACCCCGCGGCAGGTGCTGCTCTATCGGGCGCTCGGGTTTACGACGCCGAAGTTTGCGCATCTCGCGCTGGTCATGGGTCCGGATCACACGCCGCTCTCGAAGCGTCATGGCGCGACCTCAGTGTCGGAGTTCCGCGAGCGCGGGTATCTCCCCGAGGCGTTGACGAATTGTCTCGCATTGATTGGCTGGTCTCCGCGGACGGACGCGGGGAGCGCCGGCACCACCGAGGAGCTGCTGCCGCTCGCGGAGCTCGCCCGCCGCTTTGCGCTCGAAAACGTCGGCCACAGCGCGGGCGTGTTCGATCCCGAGAAGCTCGCGTGGATGAATCGTCATTATATGAAGGCGTCCGCCCCGTCGCGGATTGCCGCGGAGTCGTCGCGCTATTTCCAGGCCCGCGGGTTCATCCGCCGCAAGTCGGATGCCGCGCTCGCTTACATCGAATCGATCCTGGCCATGGCGGTGGGTTCCGTCGATCGCCTCGAGGAGATTCCCGACCGCGTGGCGTTCCTGTTTGCCTACGATGCGCGTGCGGCGATCGCCCGCCCCGACGTCGTCGAAGTGCTGCACGAGTCGGGCGCGCGCGACGTGATCGCCGCGCTCGCGGACGTCATCGCGACTCCGCTCCTCGATCGGGACGCGTTTCGCGCGGTCGCCAGCAAGGTCAAGGAGAAGACCGGCATGAAGGGGCGGGCGCTGTTTCATCCGATCCGCGTCGCGCTGACAGGAGAGAGCGGCGGCCCCGAGCTCGATCTCGCGGTACCGGCGATGGATCGCGGCGCGGCGCTCCCGCCCGACTCGGGCGTCGCGAAGATCATGAGCGCCGCCGAGCGCGCCCGCGCGTTTGCGGGTGCCGTTGCCACGCATGACTCATGACTCAGGACTTAGGGTGATGCTGGCTTATGGCTTTATAGCCACGCCGTTAGCCGCAACCCGGCGTGAGCACAAGTCATGAGCCCTGAGCCATGATCATCTACGGCATCAATCCTGTTCTCGAAGCGCTGCGCGCGAAGCGCGTCACGCGTCTGAGCATCAGCGCGCGTCACGACAAGCGCATCGACGAGATGCTCGCGCTCGCGGCCGCGCAGCATGTGGCGGCCGAGCGTGTGGAGGCGCAGATTCTCGATCGCGCCGCGCGTGGGGGCGTGCACCAGGGTGTCGTGGCGGAGGTCGAGGATGCGCGTGACTATGGTGTGCGCGAGCTTGTCGACGGAAATCACGCGAACGCGCCCCTTATTGTGGTCCTGGACGGCATTGAAGATCCGCACAACGTCGGCGCGATCCTGCGAACGGCGGATGCGGCCGGCGCGACCGGTGTTGTCCGGCAGGCGCGGCATTCGGCGGCGCTCGATGGCGTGGTGGGAAAAGCGTCGGCCGGCGCGCTTGCGTATGCCCGCATTGCGACTGTCGTGAACATCGCGCGCGCGCTCGAGGAATTGAAGGAGGCCGAGGTCTGGACGGTCGGTCTGGCCGGCGAAGCCACCGAACCATATACCGATGTCGACTGGACCCTGCCGACCGCAATTGTGCTCGGCGCGGAGGGCACTGGACTTCGTCGCCTGATCCGCGAACGCTGCGATCGGCTTGTTACCATTCCGATGCACGGTTCGGTCGGGAGCCTCAACGTATCGGTCGCAGCGGGTGTGGTATTATATGAGGCTGTCCGTCAGCGCGCGGGCCGCTCCTGATGTCAAATGCTAAGTGTCAAGGCTCAACGGCTTCGAGCTCGTCCGTTTGGCGGCAGCCATTTTCGGGTGCGGCGAGATGTACCGGTGCGCTTGCGTGGCTGGCACGGCACGTGCTATTAATAATCTTTTGTCTGGGCTGGCGTAGCTCAGTCCGGTAGAGCAGCTGATTTGTAATCAGCCGGTCGGGGGTTCAAATCCCTTCGCCAGCTCCATCAGCTTCAGCTTTCCTGCGAGCTACGGCAGACACGTTTTGAGCTGCGGGGCACAATCCAAACAACGCATCGGCGAGGTAGCGAAGCGGTCAAACGCAGCAGACTGTAAATCTGTCGGCCAAGCGCCTTCGAAGGTTCGAGTCCTTCCCTCGCCACCAGCCTTCGCTCGGCGCCGGCGCGCCGAGCTACGGCTCGGTAAGCCACCCGATTAGCGAAGGCTGTCGCGCCGTTGGGGCGAAGGCGGACCACCAAGATTCGGTCAGGCCAGCGTCGCTGGCATAAAGGGATACGAAGGTTGGGCGCACGAAATGCGCACGAAAGACTTTAGCAGCCTGGCGGGTTTGCTCGCCGTAGCGGCGACTCGGCGGCAGCAGCGAGCCG
>Ga0066677_10000022_pt1 | contig 45490 bp, 44 predicted proteins | sample GraSoiAngelo_126_FD_62299 | JGI IMG/M metagenome (GOLD analysis project Ga0066677, IMG submission 62299) | Grasslands soil microbial communities from the Angelo Coastal Reserve, California, USA - 14_0927_09_20cm | ecosystem: Environmental > Terrestrial > Soil > Grasslands | place: USA... | reverse complement strand
GGGTGGACGAGGCCGCTGCGGCAACGCCGGGCACTGAGCGGATCTCGCCGGTCAGCTGCTCCTGAAATGCTGCTTTCTGTTCGACCGGAAGATTCTGTGAGGCCAGATCCAGGAAGTACACCGCAATCGCGCGGTCCGGTTCGAACCCGATGTCGACCGCCGCGAGGTTTCGGAAGGTCTGCATGAAGAGCAGCGCCGAGAAGATCAGCACTAGTGAGACCGCGATCTGCGCGACCACGAGCCCGCGCTGAAATCGAGCGCGATGACGATCGAGCGTCAGACCGCGCGATGCTCCGCGGAGGGCGGCGATCGGGTCGACCATCGACACGCGAAGCGCCGGGACCAGTCCAAACAGGACTGCCGCAAGTGTGGCGATCGCGCCGACGAACGTGACCAGCCGCCAGTCCATCGTCAGAGTGAGATTGATCGGGCTTGTCGACGTATCGAGGAACGCCACCAGCGTTCGTCCGGAGAGCAGGGCAACCGGGACGGCGAGGGCTGCGCCGGCTGAAGCGACCAGAAGACTTTCGATCAGCGTCTGGGACACGAGTCGCGCCCGCGACGCGCCGATAGCGACGCGCACGGCGATCTCGCGCTCGCGAGCGCTCGCCCGTGCGAGCATGAGCGTAGCGAGATTGCCGCACGTAATGAGCAGCACCAACCCGGTGAGACCAAGGAGCAGCGAGAGCGACGTCCCATGCTCTTCGCGCAGCCGACTGACGCCGCGGCCTGCGGGAAACACGCCGAACCGAAGACGGCGATATTCATCGATCAGCCCGGCATCGTAGCCTGGCGGGATGGTGGCGTCGAGGAAGCCCGGGCTCAACGTCCGCAGGTGCTGATCCGCGCGGGCGATCGTCCAATCCCGCTTGAGCCGGCCCATGATGGTCAGCCACCAGCGGTCCCGCTGGTCGACACGGGAATCCCAAAGTGAGGCGGAGCAGACGGGCAGTGCAATGTCAAACGTTTGTCCGACTTCCAAGCCAGTGAACGAAGCCGGCGTCACGCCGACGATGGTGAACGGCTGATTCAGGAGCGTTAGCGTGCTTCCCGTGACGGACTCGCGACCGCCGAAGTACGCCTGCCAGAACGCGTGACTGACCACCGCCGATCCGGCGCCGCATCCTCGGCGATCGTCATCGGGCCCGAGCAGGCGTCCGCGCTCCGGTACGATGCCGAGCACCGGGAAAAAGTCGCCGGTCACCCAGAGCCCGCGCGCTTTCCGCGCCTCTCGGCCGCGGCCGACGAGGAACTCGGCATCTCCCCATGCAAACATCGCGGAGAACGCGGTTTGGTGCGCGTGAATCAGCTCCCAGAGCGGATACGTCGCTTTCGAGTTGACGCCGTCGTAGCTCCCGAACGCCTGCGGGCCATTGGCGCGTACTTCGGCCAGCTCGTGAGGGTTGGCAATCGCGAGACTTCGCAGCCGTATCCTGTCAATCAATTGAAAGATGGCGGCGTTTGCACCGATGCCCAGCGCGAGCGACAGGATCGCAACGGCGGTGAAGATCGGGGTTCGTCTCAGGAGCCGCAATCCATACCCTGTGTCGCGAATAACGTTGTCGCCAAGTTGAACGCGCCGCTGATCTCGGCACGCCTCCTTCTGCTGTTCGACACCCCCCATCGCGCGAATCGCAGCGTGACGCGCTTCGGCGGGATTCATGCCGCGTGCGACGTTGAGCTCGATCTGGCGCTCGATGTGAAACTGCAGCTCGTCATCGAGCTCGCGATCGACGGAGTTCGACCGAAACAGCGAGCGCAGGCGGAGCGGGAGCACATAGCGCCAGCGGTCGAACCCCATCTCACGTCTCGCGAAGCGCCACGACAAGCGAGATGGCGTCCGAAAGGCGCTGCCAGGAAGCGGTCTCCAGTGCGAGAATCTTCAGAATCAGAAGGTCGAGGGTGCCTTGCACCAGATCTGGAGGACGACTCATCGGTTCATCTCGGTTTCCGAGAGGAGCATATCCAACCTGCCCTCGATAAACAACAGGAGGCTGTGAGAAATCTGCAGCAGACATGGTTCCCGAGTCGTGGCGGATCGTCAGGCGCTGATTGAAGTCATCCTGCTGCCGGAGTCAATCGACTCGCTCACCGTGCTGCGCGGCGGTCTGCAGTCGATTCGCCGAGACCTTCAGCAGCTATCGGCGCTGTGTGACGACGGGCCGCGTCATCAGCGGCCCTTGAAGGCTTTCTTGTTAGTCGGTGCAGACGAGCGACAGGGACGCGCTGGTACTGCGTGCCTGGCAAATGTTCGGGCCAGAGTTCGCGCCGCGCGGCTTGCCAACCGTAGCTCACGCTCATCTTGGCAGGCATGAGCGAAGGTTGGCGGTCAGGCCTTCACCTGGACGTAAGTACTGTAGCTCTCCTCCTTGATCGTCATAAACGGCCGCATCACCACGTCCTTCCCATCGCCAGAGGTCACCGTACAATCGCCCGAGCCGTTGCCGGCAGGTCTCGCCCGGAGCAGCTCCGCCTTCTCGAACGCCGGCTGCGCCGGCGCGATCGCGAAGAGCACGAGCGGCCCTCGCAGCAAGGCCTGCTGATTCGAGTGCTGCACGTCCACGGGCTCGAGGCGCAGCGGCATCGGCAACTCCAGCTCGATGCGGTCGCCCTCCTTCCACGTCCGGTGGATCGTTGCGAAGGTGCCAGGCTCGACACCGGCGGTCACCCGCGTACCATTCACCGACAGCATTGGCGGAGGCGCCGCCCACGCGGGAATTCGCATATACACGGTCGTCTCGATCGGAGTCGAGGCCGACACCTTCACGGCCACCCTGCTGTCGAACGGATATTTCGTCTCCTGCGTCAGCGCGCATTTCGTCGTGCCTTCGGTCCAGCGCACTGTGGACGGCGCGAACAAGTTCACGTAGACGCCGTCGGCTGACCGCAGGTACGTGCTGATGTGATAATCCGCGGCGAGTTGCGGGAACGTGCCCGAGCAGCACGGCCACTTGTCGCGGTGCCAGCCCTTCCGTCCCGTGCTCCCGTAGTCCGAGTAGTAGAACGACGTGCCGTCGGCCTGGATCGGCCACGCTCCGAGGATGGTGTTGTAAAGCACACGCTCCATGCTGTCGCCATACCGCGCGTCCTTCGTGGTCCGAAGCAGGTAGCGCGCGATCTTGAAATGCCCGTACGCACCGCATGGCGTCTCGAAGCTGGCGTGCGTTGTGCGCAGGCTTTCCCCGAGTTGCCCGGTGCCGGGTTCGCCGAACGCCTCGTTCGGGCCCCAGCCGCCCGTGGCAAAACTCTGAGTGGTCAAGATCATCTCGAAGCCGTTCCGCGCGGCGCGCAGGTGCTTCTCGCTTCCGAGCGTGATGTAGGCCTGCATCGCGGAGCTGAAGGCATTCACGTGACTGTAGGCGTGCTCGCCGGGCAGGACGTTGTTGCCCTGTGCGAGCGGGTCGAAGTACGTGTCGTCCTCGAGGAACTGCTTCGCCACGTCGCGATAGAACGCGTTGCCGCTGCGCTGGTACGCGAGAAAGAGGTTCTCGGGCAGCGTGTAGCTCTCGTCCCAGGTGAACGATGTGTCCTTGTGCGGACGCATCCGCTGCTCCGCGCGCGAGAGGGCTTTTTCCGGCAGGTACGCAGTGACGGCGCGCGTCAGCTTCTCGTGGACGGCGAGCGCCAGAGGATCCCGCGCGAACTCGTACGCATCGATCAGCCCGCAGGACAGCTTGTCGTAGGTGTAGGCCGGCAGCCGGTACCCCTTGAAGAAGATCGCCTTGTCGTCGAGCGTGTCGGCGTAGCCCTTGACCAGCCGGTTGATCTTTGCGCGCGTCGGCTCCGACCCCGTGACCGCGTACGCGCGCGCGAGGCCCGACACGTACTGCCCCAGACTGTGTCCGGCGATGAACCCGTGGAAATCGTTCGTGTCGAGGTTGAAGCCAGTGAGATCGTACCAGCCGCCCATGTCCTCTCCGGGGGCGGCCATGCCGGCCACCTGCCGAAACACCTTCAGCAGGCGGTCATCGTCGACGTGGAGGAAGCGCTCGTGGTTCTCGTCGAACTGGCGCTTCATGGGTCCCTCGAGGAGCTGCACGTCCGCGTACGGAAACGTCGCAAGCGGCAGCGTTATCGATACGGATCCGCGTGCGGCTTCCTGCGCGCGGGCGCGACCGACGCGCCAGGTGGAGGCAACCGCCGTTGCAGTGGTCGCTGTCTGGAGGAACGTTCGCCGGCTGACTGCTGTCATGGCAGGCTCCTCTGATGGGGGCTGACGCTGCTGAAAAATGTGAAGAGCGCTCAACAGCGTTAGATCCCGTGTACGATGGACGGCCGTGCGCTGTCAACACCGGGCGCGGACTTGTGGACGAACCCTGGGGCACGGATGGAGACCCGCCGGGCTCGCGATCGCCATCACGTTCTGCTTCGGACTCGCCGCGGACGCCAGTGCTGGCGATCAGGTGGACGCCATCAGTTCTGCCCTCCGCGCACGCGACTACGACCGGGCCATCGAGCTAACGCGCGATGCCTTGAAGGGGTCGCCGAACGACGTACAGATCTGGACGCTTCAAGGCATCGCCTTCTCCAGGACGGGTGACAACACCGGCGCCCTGGCCGCCTACCGTCGCGCGCTGACGCTCTCGCCCGACTACATCCCCGCGCTCGAGGGCGCCGCCCAATTGCAGTACCAGGCAGGCAGTCGCGACGCGGTGCCGCTGCTCACGCATCTGCTCCGGTTACGCCCCGACGATCCGACAGGCCACGCGATGCTCGCCGTTCTCGAGTACCGTGACGGGAACTGCCAGTCGGCGGTCGGCCACTTTGCGGCGGCCGGCGCGCTCCTCGACTCGGAGCTCGATGCGCTGCACGCCTACGGCACATGCCTCGTCAGGCTGAAGCAGCTCGAGGACGCGACCTGGGTTTTCCAGCGCACGGTGGCGCTCCGGCCCGACGATGCCCGCGAGCGCCGCCTCCTGGCCTCGATTCAACTCATGGCCTCGAAGCCGCGCGAAGCCGCAGACACATTGACCCCAATCCTCGAAGGCGGCGCGGTCGATTCCGACACCCTCGAGCTCGCGTCCAGCGCCTACGAGGAGGCCGGCGATACGGCGCGCGCCGTGAGCACGCTCCGTCAGGCGATTCTCCTGGATCCGCGGAATCCGAACCTGTACGTGGATTTTGCGAACATCGCCTTCGCGCACCAGTCGTTCCAAGTCGGTATCGACGTGGTCAACGATGGCATCAGCCTGCAGCCGCAGGCAGCGTCGCTGTACCTGGCCCGCGGCGTGCTCTACGTGCAGCTGGCCGAGTACGACAAGGCAGAAGCAGACTTCGAGAAGGCCAACGAACTGGATCCCAAGCAATCACTGAGCGCGGCCGCGCAGGGACTCGCTGCGGTTGAAGCCAACGATCTCGATCGCGCGCTCGCGACAGTGCGGAAGAGGCTCGCCAGCAAGCCTGAGGATCCGCTGTTGCTGTACGTGCAGGCGGACATCCTCGCGCAAAAGGGCGTGGAGCCTGGGACGCCCGACTTCAGGACGGCGGTGTCGTCAGCACGGAAGGCCGTGGCGCTCCGGCCGTCGCTCGCACCGGCGCGCAGCGTGCTGGCCAAGCTCTATCTCCAAGCCGGGCAGACCCAGGCCGCGATCGGGCAGTGCCGCAAAGCGCTCGCGAGCGATCCGAACGACCAGACGTCCGTCTACCGCCTGATTCAGGCCCTCCGGAAGGCCGGCGACAAGTCAGAGATTCCCGGCCTGCTCAAGCGCCTCGCCCAGCTTCGTGAGCAGGCGGCGCAACAGGAACGCGAGCGGTATCGATACAAGCTCGTCGAAGGAGAGAGGACGCCTGCGCCGTCACCACCGCGCTGACACATTCGCATCATGAGGGTGACACGCCGCACGTTCATGCACGTCGCGCTCGCATCAGCGGCGTCGCTCTCGGCCGAGCGCGCACTCGCGCAGGGCATTGCGAGTCACACCGCGAAGCCGCTGGCAAGGCGGGCGCCTTCCGGGCGTCCCTTCCTCTCCCGCTTCGTGGACGTGGCGGCCGTCTCCGGGCTCACAGCGCCCGTGGTGTATGGCGCCCTCGAAGGTCAGAAGTATATCCTCGAGGCGATCGGTTGCGGCTGCGCCTTCATCGACTACGACAACGACGGCTGGATGGACCTCTTTCTTCTGTGTGGGACACGCCTCGAGGGAGATCCGGAAGGCGCCAGCAATCGGCTGTACAAAAACAACCGCGACGGCACGTTCACCGATGTCACGGAGAAGGCCGGACTGAAGGCCGTCGGCTGGGCCTCTGCCGTCTGTGTTGGTGACTACAACAATGATGGCTTCGAGGATCTGTTCTGCACGTACTTCGGACAGAACCGACTGTATCGCAACAACGGCGACGGCACATTCACGGACGTGACGAAGGCAGCCGGCCTGTGGACGGTGGAGGCGCGGTGGGGCGCCGGCTGCAGCTTCGTCGACTACAACCGCGACGGCCACCTGGATCTGTTCGTGTCGAACTACGTGCAGTTCTCGTTCACACACGCACCGGTCCCGGGTGCGAACACGAACTGCAACTGGAAAGGGATCCCCGTCGTCTGCGGCCCGCGCGGATTGCCGCCGGGCACACACTCGCTCTACCGCAACAACGGCGATGGCACGTTCACCGACGTCAGCCGGGAGTCAGGCGTCTCCGGCGCGCCCAGGACGTACGGCATGACGGTCGTCGCGGCGGACCTCGATGAAGATGGCTGGCCCGACATCTACGTTGCCTGCGACTCGGCGCCGAGCCTGCTCTTCGTCAACAACCACGATGGGACGTTCCGCGAAGACGGCATCGTGCGGGGCGTCGCTCTCAGCGATGACGGGGGCGAACAGGCGGGCATGGGCGTCGCCATCGGCGACTACAATCGCGACGGTCACCTCGATCTCTTCAAGACGCACTTTGCTGACGATGCCAGCGGCCTGTATCACAACGACGGCACGGGCAACTTCGACGAGGTGACGCGGGCGTCGCGCATCGCAGTCGAAACACGCTACGTGGGGTGGGGCGCGGCGATGGTGGACCTCGACAACGACGGCTATCCCGATATCTTCATGGTGTCGGGCAACGTCTATCCCGATGTCGAGCGCAAGCTGCCGAAGTACGCCGCCAGAACCCCGCGCGCGGTATTCCGGAATCTCGGCAACCGTACCTTCGAGGAGCTGCAGGAGCAGGCGGGGCCCGGCGTCACGGAGGCGCACTGCAGCCGTGGATGCGCGTTCGGAGACTTCGACAATGACGGCGATGTCGACGTGCTCATCGTGAACCTGAACGAAGCGCCGTCGCTGCTGCGCAACGACGTGACGGGATCCGGGCACTGGATCAAAGTAAAACTGGAGGGCGTCAAGTCGAACCGGAGCGCCATCGGGGCGCGCGTGCTGGTCCACGCAGGAGATCGGACGGAGGCGCAGGCCGTGGTCAGCCAATCGAGTTTCTATTCGGCGAACGATCCGCGCCTCCACTTCGGTCTCGGGAACATCGCGACCGTCAGTATCGAGATCTTCTGGCCGAGCGGCGCGCGCGAGGTGATTCCCCGCGTCGCCGCGAACCAACTCGTGACCGTGCGTGAAGGCGCGGGGATCGTGCCCAACAAAGGGTGGGGAAAGCGCTGAATCCTCCGAAGCCGATCGTGACTTGACATCTGCAGCGCTTTAGCGCTAGCGTCCCCGAGATTCAGCACCGTGAACGTTCACGGTGGCCATGTTGCCCGAACAACGGTCGTCCGGCCGGCCGAACTCCCGGCCCCGGGCCGGATATCGTCACTCGCATCACCGGGGGGACACATGCGCACCCGGCGCCTGTTCTGGAGCGCCTGCTCGGGGCTCTTCGTTCTGCTGACGTCCGGTGTTGCCTACGCCCAGTACACCGGCAACATCACCGGCATCGTCAAAGACCCCAGCGGGTCGGCAATCGCGAATGCCAGCCTTGAAGCGGACAACCTCACTACGCAGGTCTCCGCGACCACGACGTCGGATGCGGCGGGGAACTACCAGTTCCTGAGCCTGGCGCCAGGTCCGTACAAGATCAGGGCCGAGGCCCAGGGCTTTCGCAAGCACGAAGCCAGCGTCATTCTTCAGACGAACCAGACGCTGAATGTCCCCATGTCGCTGGAGGTCGGCACTGTTTCCGAAGAGGTGACCGTCAGCGCGGTGAGCGCGCTCGTGAACACGGCGGAGACACGGAACGAGATGACGCTAGAGAGCGATTCGCTGTCGACCTTGCCGCTTGCCGGCCGGAGCTACATCTCGCTCGCGACGATGGCACCCGGCGTGTCGGGGTTGGGCACGATGGGAGGCGGCCAGCCGGGCGGCGCCGGCACTCCCGGATCGGGCGTCGACAATTTCTCAACCGAGACGGCGGTGGACGTCAGCGCGAACGGCCAGGGTACGGTGGCGAACCAGTTCATCATCGACGGCCTCAACATCACGAGCGGAATCCGGCAGGGAGTGCTGAACCTGACGCCGAATCCGGACGCCATCCAGGAGACGAGCATTCAGGTCAATACGTTCTCCGCCGAATATGGGGGCGGCAGCTCCATCCAGATGGCGAGCACGACGAAATCGGGATCGGAGCAGCTTCACGGGTTGATCAGCGACTACTACAACAACCAGAACATGTTCTCCAACACCGTGTTCATGGCGCCCGGTCAGAAGTACAATCCGTTTCACGCCAACAACTACTCCTTCACGGTCGGCGGCCCGATCGTCCCGCGCAAGCAGTTCTTCTTTTTCTTCGCGGCGGAGCCGCTCCGTTCCTCGGCGTCCACGGGGAACCAGACGATCTTTTTCCCGGACCAGCAGTTCGCGACGTGGGCGCAGCAAAACTATCCCGGCACATTCGGCACGCGCATCCTGAATACGTACCTGCCGAGCAAAGCGAGCATCGGCGGCGTTTCCAAGACCGCGGCCGACGTGTTTCCGGGCACGTGCGGGACACCCGCGACCAACGGCCTGCCCTGCTCGACGGCACTCATCGACACGGGCATCTTCAATTCGAGCAACTTCCGCAACGGCGACCAGTACTTCGTGCGGATTGACAAGCACCTGAAGGCCGACCGGATCTACGGGAGCGCCTTCTGGACGAACCTGCACTACGGCGGCCCCGCGGTGATCCCGCAGTTCTCGACGACTAATCACAACACCCAGCAGGCGCTCCAGGTGAACTACACCCACGTCTTCAGCAAGAGCACGCTGAACGAGGCGATCTTCGCCCAGAACCGGATCGAAGGGTTCATCGGCGAGACAGGTGATTTCACGATTCCTTCGATCTCGGTGACGGGGCTCACGGTGGGCTATGGCGTCGGCTTCGCGCAGGGCGATTTCATCCAGCACAATTACCACTGGCGCGACGTGCTCACGCACGTCCGTGGCACGCACGTCCTGAAGTTCGGCTACGAGGGCTGGTTCGGCGATGATGTCGAGCCGTTCCAGGGACCGTGGTCGCAGCCGAAATTCAGCTTCGACAACCTGCTGACGCTGGCGCAGGATGCGCCGCACACCGAGGGCGGCGTGATGTACGATCCGGTGGCTGGCCAGCAGAAGCTCTGGGAATGGAACGCCGCGTCGAGGACGTGGGGCGTCTTCGCTCAGGACACCTGGACCGCCCGTCGCAACCTGACCGTGACGCTCGGCTTCCGGTATGACGATCAGGGGAATCCCTATTCCCGGACCGACACGACGGTCTTCGGAAATTTCTATCTGGCGGGTGGAAGCGTCCAAGAACAAGTGGCGAACGGGATCGCGCGGCCCACAAGGAACGCGCTCAATCGTTCACCCAAGGCGTACAACCCGCGCGCCGGCGTGGCGTGGGACGTCACGGGCAAGGGCGACTGGGTGGTGCGGAGCGGGTTCGGCTTGTATGCGAACTGGCTGACGTCGGCCAACGTGCAGGAGGAATTCCGGGGCAATCCGCCGGGGCTGATCCTGCCGACGTTCTTCGCCGGATCGTCCACGCCTCCCGTGTTTACGCAGGGCACCGGCAGCACTCCTCCTTTCGGGTTCACGTTCCCGAGCCTGGCCGGCTCGGCGCTCTGTCCCACGGCCCCGTGTCTCGATTCCAAAGGAGGCATCGCGGGCGCCGCTGCTCCGATTGGAGGGATCAATCCCAACGTGAAGTCTCCCACCGCGTACATCTATGCCGCCGCGGTGGAACACAAGATCGGCAACAACCTGTCGGCAAGGGTGCTCTATAGCGGATCTCATTCCGCCAACCTTGTGGGTAACGGCAACCAGGCGGGCCTCGTCAGCTACGGCGTGGACATCAACGCGCAGCCCGGAGACCTGCTCAACAAGCCGCCAGGGTCGCCGCCCACACGGCTCAATCCCAGTTTCGGGCCGATCGCGTATGCGGACAACGATCGCGTGGCCAACTACAACGGGATTACGTTCGATGTCAGAGGACGCGCGAAAAACACGTTCTTCGACGTGTCCTACACGCGATCGAGCTCCAAGGACGACGCCGGCAACTACCCGACAGCCATCAATCCCCACCAGTTCTATGGGCCGTCGCCGTGGGACGTGCCGCATCGCCTGTCGGCCACGTTGAACTACCAGATCCCGGGAATGAACGACGGCCATGGTGTGGCGGGCGTCCTGACCGCGGGATGGGGTGTCAGCGTCATCGACATTCAGCAGTCGGGTTATCCGATGACGGTCATCACGACGGCGCCGTTCACGGCCGGAGGGGATTACAACGCCGACGGCGATAACCTGGATTACCCGAACGTCACCAGTTACGACATGAACAGATCGCACAGTGCATATCTGAACGGGGTGTTTTCTCCCGGACAGTTCACCGCGCCCACGCCTGGAACTAATGGCAACGAAAAGACGCAGCAGTTCCGGCAGCCGGGTTTCTCCGAAGTGGATCTGGCGGCCTTCAAGGACACACGCCTGACCGGACGGGTCAACTTCCAGATCCGGTTCGAGTTCTACAACCTGTTCAACTACGACAACCTGTATCTCGGCAACGACATGTCGAACGGGGGCTTCGGGAAAGGGATCAGCCAGCAGCTGCCGAGATGGTGGCAGATCGGGGCGAAGCTGACGTTCTAGGATACCTGCCAATACACTGAATAGCGCCTGTCGAACAGCCGGTTGAGCGGAACCAGCGTCACGTCCTTGTTCTGCCTGACGGTCCGAAAGGTCCGGGGCTGGTCGGCGGCACTGATCCACGAGTCCGGATTGGGCCCGGCGGCTCGAAACGTCGGAATCTCGATGTCCGGCACCGGAGGCGTTCGGTTGATCGGTCCGAGGGGCGAGCCGTGTTGTTCGACGCCGGCGGCTCCAACGCGCAGATTCGGTCCGACGATGTGTGCTTCGGTGAGGCCGTCGTTGCCAAGGTCGCCGGCCAGCACCAGCGGTCCGTAGAGAAATGCCTGCGTCCGCGGCTCGTCCGGCATCGCTTCCACGTGCAGGTGCATCGGAAGGTCCATCTCCACACGGTCGCCGGCCTTCCACGCTCGCCTGAGCGTCAGATAGCTCCCGGGCGTGGCGGAGGCGTCGAGCGGCTTTCCATTGAGCTTCAGAACGGGTGACGAGCGGAGCCACCCGGGGATGCGCACTCGAATCGTCAGCTGACGAGGCCCCGCTTCGACGACGGTGAGAGCCGTGTGCTCGGATTCGGGATACTTCGTGTCCTGACGAAGCTTGAAGCGCTCTTCCTGCCAATCGAGCTCCGACGCGATGAACAGGTTCACGTACACGCCTTCCTCGTCGCGCCAGTAGATGCTGTCGGTGAGCTTCGCGTATTCCTCGATGCCCGTCCCGGTGCAGCACCAGAACGTCTGGTCCTCGGTGTTGAAGGTCTTCCAGACGCCTGGCGTGAGCGAGAGATAGTACTGTGTGGTTCCAACGTTTGGACGGATGGTGCCAATGCGATGATTCAGCAGGAGACGCTCGTAGTAATCGAAGTATCCCGCCTGCGGTTCCCAGCCGTAGAGGTGCCGCGACAGCTTGAGCATGTTGTACGCGCAGCAGCACTCACAGGTATTCGCGCTGGCCTTCCATTCCGATGCGAGCTGTCGCGGCGGCGACAACCAGCCTTCCGCGTTGCTGGTGCCGCCCGTCACGTAGGATCGCGCGTCGCTCACCTCGTGGAAGAAATAGTCGGCGACATCGCGAAACCGCGTGTCTCCCGAGATCTCGTAGCGGCGGGCGGCTGCGATCGCCTGCGGGATGTGCGTGTTGGCGTGCAGTCCGCGCAGCTCGTCGCGCCTGAGTGCCAGCGGGTTGATGAAGCTTTTCTTCTGAAACCGGTCACCGACCCTCGCCAAGCGGTCGTTGCCGGTCGACGCGGCAAGGTTATAGAGCGTCTCGGCGATGCCGCCAAACTCCACTTCGAGAATCTTCTGCATGTGCTCATCGGTCTTCGGGGCGGTCCATGCGTCCGCCCATGTCGCCATACCTTCAAGCACCTGAAGCGCCTGCCTGTTGCCAGCGAGTCGATACATGTCGAACATGCCGGCCATGATCTTGTGAATTGTGTAGAACGGCGCCCAAACCCGCTTGCCTGCCTCGAGACGATCCCACCATGTCGTCGGGAAGGCGCTGAGGTACGTCCCCCCCAGCCGCTGCTGGCATCTCGCCAGCTCCGCTACCATGGAATCGGCTTGCGACTTCACGTCCGTCGCGCCGTTGGAGGCGTAGAGGAGCGCGCTCGCGGACAGGAAGTGGCCGACGAAGTGACCGCGTAGCTCGCTCGACCGCTTGCCATTCTCCGGCTGTTCCCAGCCACCCAGAGGCGTCGCCGAGCCCACCGGCAAACCCGCGTTCACTCGGAATGTGTACAGGAGCCGCTCCGGCGCCAGTCGCGCCATGTACCCACGGTTCCATTCCTGCGCGTCGTGAAAGACGGTGCCCGGCAGCAGCCGCACTTGCGACATCGGGAACGGTTCCACGCGGGGCACCACGCGCCTCGGCGTGAATTCCAGGGTTCCGGAGAACGGCGGCACCTCGGGGACGAGTGGCCGCGGCGGCGGCACGTACTCGGGCTGCTGTGGAGTGGCCTGGCGGCTTCGCTTCACGCCGTTCAGCGGCGCTGCCGCCGCCGCCATCACGACTCCGAATTCACGACGGCTGATCCGCGAAGATTTGATCGTGCTGCTCATGGTCGACCTCCAGGCAGAGAAGGCGCGCGAGTGATGATATCGGAACACGATCCAGCTGCCCGAGTGGAGCGATAATCGAGTTATGGGTACCGTGGCGGCAATCGCTCTCTGCGCCGTTATCAGTGCCGGCCAGGCGAACACCGGCGGCAAGGAATCCGTGCGGGTCTACGTCTTCGCCACCACCGCCGCCGGCGAAACGACACCGGATCAGCGTTCCATCGTGACGCCCGCCGCAGTGCGCGAGATGCGCGAGGCAATACGGCGCAAGGCGGGCCTGAGCGTCGTGGATGACCGCACGCAGGCAGACGTCATCGTCGAAATCACCGGTTTCGAGCAGCAGGAGGGTGACGGCGGGTTCGGTGGCATCAAGCTCACGCCGCTCGTCACCACGACGATTCGTCTCCATGTCACGAGCGGTAACCATGCGACGGACCTGAAAGGGACCGGGCCCGGTACAGGCTCGGGCGCGGCGAAGGATGCGGCGACCCGCCTGCTCAAGTGGATCGTGCGCAATCGCCTCGATCGCTCACCAGGTTCCCACGCGACCGCCTGATGTCCTGAAGGTTCCCTGCGCTCGTTATCCGGTGAGCTTCACTCCGAGGACGCGCTCGGCATTCTCGTGATACACCTTGCGGAGGATCGATTCCGGCAGGCCGAGACCGTAGATCCGCCACCGGCCCTGCGGCGGGATGGGCGACGGCGCGTAGTCGAAGTACTCATCCTCGGTTTCGAGGAAGCGGTAGTAGATGCGGTACATGTCCTGGGCGAGCACTGTTCGCGGGTCGGCGTCGGTGCCGAACAGGATTCGATCCTGGTACTTGTCGAAGAATCGAGCCGACGTCCGCGGCTGGCGGCCAAGCTCTCCAATCCGCGCGGCGATCTCCACGCGCACGTTGGGAAACTTGTCGAGCATCTCGCCGACCGCCTTGAGGTTCTCGGACCAGTGCCCGACGTGTAGCGCCACGAACGTTGTCTTCGAATGCCTGGCGAACACGCGGTCGCGCGCTGCAAGAATGTCCGCGAATGCCGGAAAGTCCTTGCCGTAGAATGACCAGTCCGGGTGTGCGCCGAGCTCTTCGTACCGCTCGTTGAAGCGGTCGACCGGCAAGAAGAACGCCTCGGGATCCCCGACGTGCATCGCAACGGGCAGGCCGAGGCTGCCGCATGCCTCCCACATCGGGTCGAATCGCTCATCATCCACGCGAACCAGCTTGCCCGTCGGACCGCCGTCGCGCAGGTAGAGTCCCAGCGTCTTCAGGATCTTCAGCCCGACCGCCCCCGCTGCTTTGGCCCTCCCGATTTCGTCTCCCTGCCACGCGGCGTAGCCGCTCTCGCCGGCGCGCGTCCACGTCGGTTCGGTCATCGTCACGAAGCGGCCGGGAAACGCGCGATCGAAACGCGTGATAGTCGTTACGAGATCTCCTCCCGATCCACCCGTCAGGTTCACCATCGTCCGGATATTGATGGCGTCCATCGAGCGCACCATCTCGGCCGGCGGCACGCTCGGCTGCGTCGAGGTGGGGCGAGGAGAGACGTGCGAGTGAAAGTCGATGACGGGAAAACGCGCGCGCGCGACATGAGTTTCGGCCACGTGCAGCATGCTCTTTGGCTCGAACTCTGACAGCGCCAGCGGCGCCGCGCGGTTGCCGCGTCCCTGCGCGTCGATGTCGGTTCGTCGGGTGTGTCCGGCGGCGGCCGTGCCGCTGAGCGCAGTGCCGATGAGACCGGCGCCGGCCGCTGAGAGCCATCCGCGCCGGCTGACCGTCGAGTCTCGTCTCTGTCGCGTGTGCAGGTCGCTCATCGCAATCCTTTCCGGTCCCGCCAAAACGGAAGCGCCTGTACTGACTCTGGTGGGCCTCGCTACTGTTTCTCGTAGAACGACATGCCGTTGATCGGCTTGCCCTTGTCGTCCTTGCCTTTGCTCGTGGTGGTGCGGGTCTTTCCATCGGCGGCCACGACGATGGTTTGCGTGACTGTCTCCTTGCCGCCTCGCTTGGCCCTAATCTTCACCGTGTTCGGATTGACGCGGGTGAGGGCGATCGTGTCACCGAACGGGTTGTTGCCGGTGACCGGATTGTCCTTGCCATCGTACTTCGCCGCGAACGTCCAGTGGTATGCCGTACCGTCCGCCGCGGCCAGATCCACCGTGCCTTTGACCCCGTCGGCGTCCGCCTCGAACACGCTCGTCCCGCTCTTGTAGGGTCCCTTGGATTTCTCCGGGTTCAGCTTCCACGTCCCGACCAAAGGATCGGTCCCTTGTGTCAGCGCCGTGGTGCAGGCAACGCAGACGAGAACTGCGATGCCGAGGAAACGTTTGAAGGTCACGATGCGCTCCTCTCTGTACGGAAAACTGTCGAGCTAAAAACGCCACAGTCTGCTATCAGTCATGCGCGATAGCAAGGAGATTCATCGACGACCCAACTCTCCCTAGAGCAAAGGTTGCATTTTCGCTGGACTGATGCACGCGCGTGGGAGCGAAATGAGTCGCATGAGCAATGCCACCACGGCCACTCTTCTCGTCAGTTGCCGCGACCGCACCGGGCTCGTCGCAGCGCTCTCCGATTTCGTGTTTCGTCACGATGGCAACATCCTCGATGCAGACCAGCACGCAGAGCGAGCAGAGGGAGAGGATGGGTTCTTTTTCATGCGCCTGCGTTGGGATCTCGCGCGGTTTCGGCTTGAGGAGCCCGCGATGCGTGAGGCGCTCCGCGCCTTGGGCCAGCGTTTCGACCTGACCTGGGAGCTGACCATCGACAGCCGGCGTCAGCGCGTGGCGATCTTCGTCAGCAAGACGCCGCACTGCCTTTACGACCTGTTGCTCTGCCGCCAACTGGGCGAGTTGGGCGGCGACATTGTCCGGGTGGTCTCGAACCACGACGTGCTCGAAGACGTGTGCCGCCATTTCGACGTGGCATTCACGCATACGCCGGTCGACCCTATGAATCGGAGCGCCGCGGAGGCGACGCAGATCGCGCTGCTCGACGAGCTGCAGGTGGATCTCGTCGTGCTCGCTCGGTACATGCAAATCCTGTCACCGCCGGTCGTCGACCGCTGGTCCGGCAACATTATCAACATCCACCACTCGTTCCTGCCAGCTTTCGTGGGCGCCAAGCCCTACCACCAGGCCAAAGCGCGCGGGGTCAAGCTCATTGGCGCGACCGCTCACTACGTCACTCGGGAGCTCGACCAGGGACCGATCATCGAGCAAGACGTGTGTCGCGTTAGCCACCGCGATGAAGTGGACGACCTCGTACAAAAGGGCCGCGAGCTCGAACGGCAGGTGCTTACGCGAGCCGTGCGCTTGCACCTGCAGCGGCGCGTGTTGATCTTCGGGAACCGAACGATCGTGTTTGGCTAGCTGCTACAAGGGGCTTTCAGCGCGATGGCGCCGGTGGTCAATTCATCACCGTCCTGCCGGGGGAAGATATGATTGTCGCGCACCGGCGGCCGTAGGTCGGAACAAGCCGCCCAGGACTTGCAGTGCCCAGGACTCCAAGGGTCGCTTCCGTTTACAAGCTCGAACGGCGGGCGTGGTGAACCCGAGTGGCGCGCCGCACATGACGTTTGGGCGGCACACGCCTCGCCGCGTGTCCGCTCTTGGTCGCGCGCTTCACAATCGGCCCGGCCGCGCGAGCTTTGCGCCGCTCAGCTGTCGCAGGTCTTCTGCGTTTCGAGAGAGCATCTCCTCCGCTGTCGTTCTGCTTCTCGAGGTCGGCGATAACGCTTTGCAAGAACACGATCATCCGCTTGCGCTGCGTCGTCGGCGTGGCGCTCCACTTCTCGCTGCCCGCGCGCTTGTGCGCGATCTTGAACTTGAGTCCGGTCAGTGATGTTGTGTAGTCATTCGCACTTTGCTTCGCGACGTTTTGATGCGCGAGGACGTACCAATGGTATTCGGTACCGACCGGGACACCGGATCCTTCCGGAGCGCGTCCGGCACGTCGCTTGGTGACCGCATAGCCGATCTGCCACAAGTCGGGAGTGATTTTCGTTTCCTTCCAGTCGCCCCGGTCGTAATGCCACTTGTGACTTCGGCCGATCTTCATGCCCGTATAACGCTGTCCCTCGTACTCCTTGAACTGGTTGTACGAAACGGCGCGATCGCTCTTTGGTTCGTTCATCGATTGCTTCGCCGAGCTGGGCTTTGCCGCCATGATCACTCCAGTCTTTGCCCTAAAGCGTGCAAACGGGAGGCCGGCGCATAGCGGAAAATCAAGAGGCTGGTACGCCGCACCGGCGCTTCCGTATTCCATCTCCGCGAACTCCAACAAGACGCTCTTTCAACAAAGCCACGGATCAGGTCGAGGGATTTGACGCGCATGATTCCCTCGCGACCGAAGGGGCGCTCGCACAGGGCGAGGCCGGTGATGTTGTGGCCGCCGCCGCGAATCGAGAGGATCAGGTCGTGCTCTCGCGCAAAGGTGAGGGCGGCCTGGACGTCCTCGCGACTGATGCACTGTGCGATCAGACCCGGCCGGCGATCGATCATCGCGTTCCAGATCCGTCGCGCGGAGTCGTATCCTTCGTCTGCTTGCGTCAACACCGCACCGCGCATGCGCGCGCGCAGGTCTGCGACGGGGGCGTGGGCGATCGTGCGGCCGGTGCTCGATTCGAGGTTGAACATGATGTGGCCCCCTGCAGAGAATCGGTTACGCGCCCTGGACAGCGGCGCCCGCTCGCTTCGCCCGCGCGTCGAGGCCGAACTCGGTGCCGAACCGGTCGTACCACGCGTCGTCCGGCAACGCGGCCCCAGGCGACCCACTCGGCGTCGGTCATCGATGCGTGCCAGCCGAGGAAGCCTTCCGCGCCTGCGCCGATCGGATGGCGCAACGTCAAGGTGCCGCTTTCGATGACCTCGAGGATCGTCGCGGCGACCGCGCCCGGCGGCGTCAGCGTGTCGAGCGCCGCTGCGAACATGTCGCCGAAGTGCTCACGCTCGACGATGTCCGGAGCTACGTGCAGTCGGCGTTCGGCGGCGCCGACGTGCCAGCGGATCTGCCGACGTTCGTGTTCCGGAAGACCGAGGGCAATCCGCTATTCATGACCGACCTGGTTCGCTACGTCCGGGAGACCGGCATTCAACCCGAGACCGCGCTTCGCGCGACCGACGTCCCGGACTCGCTGCGCGGGCTGATCGAACGCATGCTGGAGCGCTTCGATGCGCCGCTGCGGCAGCTGCTGTCGATTGCCGCCGTCCAGGGCTTCGAATTCGATTCAGCGACCCTCGCGCGTGTCAGCGGCGCCGCCGCGGCGGAGGTCGAAGAACGCCTTCGCAGTGCGGCGCAGGTGCACGCGGTGGTGTCGCCGGTGGAGGAACGCGAGATGCCGGACGGGACGCCGTCGCTCGTCTATCGGTTCGTGCACGTGCTCTACCAGGACGCGTTGTATGGATCGATCGCTCCCTCGAGACGCATCGCCTGGGCGCAGCAGATCGCCGAGGCGCTGCTCGCGTCGCACGCGGCGCGAAGCGAGGCGATCGCCGGGCAGCTCGCGGTCCTGTTCGAAACCGGGCGCGACTTCTGGCAGGCGGCGCAGTACTTCCTGATCACCTCGAGAAATGCCGTCCGGCTGTTTGCGTTTACCGCGGCCGCCGAGCTGGCCGATCGCGGGCTGCACTGTCTGCAGGCGGCGGCGGCCGTCGACGACCGCGAGAGGCTCCGGCGCGAGCTCGACCTGACGTTCGCGAAACTGGTCCCGCTCGCGAGCCTGCAGGGGTACGGCAGCGCGGAGGTGAAGCCACTGGCGCGGCGCGTCGTGGAGCTCGGCGAGAAGGTCAGCGATCCGGCGGCGACGGCGGCTGGACTCGCGGCGACGTGGATCGTGCGGATGGTCCGCGGTCTTTGCCTCGACGGAAAGAAGCGGCCGAACGGCTCGTCGATCTGGCGCGCACGGCCGGCAGCGACGTTCTGCTGATCAACGGGCACATGGAGGCGCAGACCGCCTGCCATCATCTCGGCGAGTTCCGCGAGGCGGCGAAACACGCGACGGCGGTGCTTGCGCTGGCGCCTCGCGTGCCGGGCGCCGAGCGCTGCATCACCATCCTCGATCCGGTGGTGGGATCACTCGCCGAATCGGCGCGCAACCTGTGGATCACCGGGCACCTGACTCGCGCGTTGATGGCGTGCGACGAAGCAAGCGGCGCGGCAGATTCTCCGCTGAGCGCCGACGCGAAGGAGCCAGCTAGCGACACCGAATGGCCACTCGTCTCTCGATGCTCGTCATGGCGTATCTCCAAGTGAGCCGGAGCGCCGCTTCCTTATTCGCCGGCTGGAGGCACATGCGTCAGGCCGAGCGCCGGCATGCCCGCCTTCCGCACTTGGCGCCACGTCTGCACGCCGCAGGCGAGCATCATGACGCCCGCCGCGAGCCACGCATAGTACCCTGGACCAAGGTGGCCGCCCGGAAACCGAAAGGGACCATCGCCCGGCCGCGGCGGCAGCATGATTCCGCAATACGCCATGGATACGAGAGCGACGACCGAACACGCAATGGCCGCGCGGGAGGAGCCGATTGCGATGAGCAGTGCTGCGGCCGCATAGCCAAGGTTCGACGGTCCGAGGATCACGACCATCGGTGTCGCCATGCTCATGAGCGCCGCCTGCCATCCCCACGTCTCAACCCAACCGAATGAGGGCGTCGGATTCGGGTTGATCACGGCAGGGAGCACAAACGAGGCGGCGTAGACCCCGAGCGAGGTGAAGTACAGCGTTTGCGTCGTTCGTCGGGGACGGTCGGCCATCTATGCGCACACCACCGACGCATTCTCGCATGCTCCGCCGAATGCGCTACCGGGTGAGTGTTTCTCCGTAGATGACTCGCCCGGATCGTATGGTGAGGCGTACATCGCCGAAGGCCTGGATGTCGTCCTGGGGATCGGCTCCGAGGACCACCACATCTCCGGCCATGCCTTCTGCGAGCTGCCCTCGCTGACTGGCTTCGTTGAAGCGGCGAGCGGGGATGGTGGTCAGCGCTGCCAGGACTTGCCGCCAGTTCAGCCCGCCTTCCCCAGTGATGCGAATTCGAGCCGCGTGTCGTACATCTGGTGGTAGCCCACATCAGTGCCGAAGAGGATGTCGCCGCCCTGCGCAGCGTACTCACCAACTTCCTTGAAGATCTCGGCGGCGTTCTGTGCACTGGCAAATAAAGTCAGCGTCGGAATCATGGCGATTCGCGCCTCCTTCATCCGGCGCAAGAGACCGGGCGTCAGGCCGCGCGTGTCGTCGAGCGCGTGAGCGACGACATCGACGCCGGCCGCCAACGTGACCTCGAGGCCCGCAGGGCTCGACGTGTGGGCGAAGACGAGGGCGCCGCGGCGGTGTGCCTCCTGAACGGCGGCGATGGCAACGGTTTGCGGCATTGGCAGGACACGGCCTCGTTCGACCCAGGAGCCGGTAAGGAGCTTGATTATGTCGGCGCCACCATCGAGGTTGCGCGCCACCTCACGTACTGCGTCAGCGGCGGTCGCCGGTTGCGGCAGTTGACGCAACAGGTCGGGGGGAATGCTGCCGTCTCGGAGGTAGTACGGAATTCCGTTTGGCGGATAGAGGGGTGAGCCGGCGGTCAGGATCCGTGGGCCCTCAATCTCTCCGGACTCGATGCGGCGCCTGAGCGCTGTTGTGTCCGGCAAGAAGGAACCGGTGTCTACGACGGTCGTGAAACCGTACCTCGTGAGCATGCGTTGCAGGTGTGCTGTGAGGACAGCGGCCGGCTGGGTGGCTGCTCCGGCCCAGTGTGGCTCGCTGAAGTGCACATGACTATTCTGAAAACCAGCGACGAGCACCTTGTTCGGGCAGTCGATGATTCGCGCAGTCGGCGGTACTCGCACCTGAGCGCGCGGACCGATACTGACGATCCGGCCGCCTTCGATGACCACGGCCGCGTTGTCAATGGGTGTCGCGGCAGGCGACGCGTACACCCGGCCACCGACAAGCGCTACGACTGGCGGCCTCAGTTGCGCCGACACTGTGGGTCCGACGACGCCCACGGACAATCCGACAAGAACCAGCAGTGCTGACGTGACCACCGGGGCGGTGATCAACCCCAGAGCCACCCTGACCTTGTCCATCTCGGCTCGCACGCTCGCGGTAAACCCGGCGCCGTTAACGATCGTCGCCGCGGTCGCGCAGGCGGATGATCTCGTCCACGCTCAGGGTCGAGATGCCGCGCTGTTGAAGCCGCCGCACGTACGGCGGATCCACGCCGTGATCGCGCATGCGGATCAACGCGTCGATCGCGATGCCCTTGTAGCCGAGCTCCGCCATCGCGCGCACGTACTCGGGATCGACGCCGTGGTCGCGCGCGCCGACGAGCGCGTCGTCCGTGAGTCCCGCGTAGCCGAGCGACGCGAGGTCGCGGACGTATTCCGGATCCACGCCGTGATCGCGCGTGCGCGTGAAACCGTCGATTGTGAGCTTGTGGCCGAGGCTCTGCATGCCGCGGATGTACTCCGGGTCGACGCCATGATCGCGCGCGCCGACGAGCGCGTCGAGGCCGAGGCCGCCGAAACCGAGCGCTGCGAGTCCGTGCACGTAGTCGGGATCGACGCCATGGTCGCGCGCGAGGACGATGTCGTCGGCCGACAGCTTCGCGAGGCCGTTCGCCGCCATTCCGCGGACGTATTCCGGATCGACGCCGTGATCGCGGAGGCGGATCAGCGCGTCGACGGTGCCGAGACGGTAGCCGAGTGCCGCCATGTCCTTGACGTACCCGCCGTCGGCGCCGTGCTGCGCCGCGCCGACAAGCGTGCGAAGGTCCGGCGTCGCGTAGCCGGCGGCGGCGGCCAGCGTGTCGAGATACGCGATGCCGATGTCGGAGACGGCGAGATAGAACTGGTCCTGTGGCGTCGGCCGGCCGATGCCGCGCTTCGCCAGCTCCGCGCCGAACGTGGCGCTCGGCTCGAAGACGAACGTGCCCGCGCACGCGCTGTTGCGGCACGTGCCGTGGATCATGAACGTGCCCGCCTCGCGGCGTATGGGGAAGTGCACCATGGACGCCGATGCGAGCGTCGTTCCCGCCAGCCGCTCGATATCGGCGAGCGCCATCGTCCTGCCATTCGTCGAGTGGCCGCTGCGAACGTTGATCTGCACCTGGCCCGGATCGCGCGAGAGATGAACTTCCCACGTGCCGGTGAACTCCTGCGCGCCTGATGCGGGCAACAGTGCTGGCGACGCAGGTTCGATCGGCATGAGCGCCGCGCGCACGCCGGCCATCGGCAGGAACACCGCGATCGCCACCGCGACGAGGACGCTGCCGCGGCCGCGGCCGAGCGCCGCGCGATTGCGCGCCTCGTCGAGGATCGCGAGCAGCCGGTTCTCGAGCTGTCGTGCGCGAGCTATGCCGAGCGCCGGCGCTGGCGCCGCGCGGAATGCGTGCGCAACGTCGAGCAGATGCCCGGCGTAGTCGCGCGCGGCCGCGCCGGAGGCGAGCACGCGATCATCGCAGGCGAGCTCCCGCTCCGTGCGCAGCCGCTTCGCCGCCCACCACACGCCCGGATGCGGCCAGTACAGCGCGCACGCGCAGGCGGCGAGCCGCTGGACCAGGCAGTCGCGCCGTGCGACGTGCGCCAGCTCGTGCAGCAGCACCGCCCGCCGGCGATCCTCGGTCCACTCGTCGGCCGACGCGGGAAGCACGATCGTCGGCGCGATCGTGCCGAACGTCAGCGGCATCACGTCGCGTTCGCTGCGCACCAGGCGCACCGTCCCGGACACGCGAAGCTGCGCCGCCGCAGCGTCGCGCAGCCGACACCACGCGGCGTCGGTCACGTCACGTGACGCGCGCGTCAGCGTCGCGAGGGCGAACGGCTCGACGATGAGCCGCGCGAGAAGCAGGAGGACTCCGGCTGCGTACAGGGCGTACAGCGCGGCGATCGCGGCGCCCGGCGTCAGGCGCGGCACGCTCGCCGGCGCAGACGCGCCCGCCGGCGCCGTATCCGGTTCGCAGCGCTTGCCGTCTTCGGGGCAGGGCACCACCGCACGCGAAGCTCCGGCCGGTGTGACCACCGCGTTGGAAGGGGCAGTCCCGGTGGGGGCGACGCGCGGCGCGAACGGCCGCGCGATCGGAACGGGCACGGTCCATTCCGGGAGGACGTACGACGCGATCGGCAGCGCGAGCAGTGCGCCGATCGCGAGCGTCCACACGAGATGCCGTGTCGCCGCCGACGCGCGGCGGCACAGGACGAAGTCGGCGAGTGCCGCAGCCGCCAGCAGCGCGGACGCGCGGACGATGATGTCGAGTGCGAACAGGCTCATCGCGTGCCTCCCTCGCGGCGACGCCTCAGGAGCGCGTTCAGCCGCTTGTATTCCTCGTCGGACAGCGGCTCGGCGTCCATGCCGAGCAGCGCCGCAGCCGCGGATCCGGGTGAATCGTTGAAAAAGGTGCGCACCAGCTGCTTCAGCGCGGAGCGGCTCGCGTCCTGCGGCGTCGCGGCCGGGGAATAGACGAAGCGCGGGCCGTCGTACTCGCGGCCGAGCAGGCGGCGATCGATCATGATATCGAGCAGCTTGCGCACGCTGGACGGGCTCGGCGCGTCGGGCAGCTCGGCCCGGATCTGTTCGACCGTCGCGCGACGGCGGCGATGGAGGATTTCCATGATCTGCGCTTCGCGGCGCGTGAGGTGAGGCGGATGGGGTCGCGGCACGGCGTCTCGGACTGGGCGACAAAATTCGCGCACGGCGAATATATTCGCGCCACGCCGCGGCTGTCAAGCGCGCGCACAGCGGTTTGCGTCAACGACTCTCCGAGACAGACGTTGAAGTCAGCAGAAGAACCACTTCGACAGCTGCTTTACTTATCGACTGTCAATAATAGATTGACGACAGTCGATAAATGGATTATCGTTATTCGATAATACAGGAGGAAGTGCCGATCATGTCAAGGCCAGCCTCGTCATCGGCCGCGCTGCCGATCGCGTACGTCGCGCTGCGGATCCTCATCGTTCTGAACTGGCTGATGGGCGCCGCGATCCTTGCCCTGCTTGTGGTCCTCCCCAACGAGCAATGGATCATGGCCGCTTTCAAACTTTCGCCTTCGCCTGACACGGACCGGCTGATCGTGGGCCTGCGCGCGGTCGCGGGACTCGGCCTCGTCGGGATCCCGCTGAACTATGTCGTCCTCGAGCGGCTGGTCGCGATCGTTGAGACCGTTCGCGCGGGCGACCCCTTCGTCGCCGCCAACGCGGCCCGTTTGCAGGCAATCGCCTGGGCGCTGCTCGCGCTGCAGCTTCTGAGCCTCGTCATACACGCGATCGCCAAGGCCGTTTCGAGTCCGGCGCATCCGCTCCATTTAGATGCTGGCTTTTCGATCAACGGCTGGCTCGCCGTCCTCCTCACGTTCGTACTGGCCCGCGTGTTCGCGGAAGGCACGCTCATGCGTGAAGACCTCGAAGGGACCGTCTGACATGGCGATCGCCGTCAAGCTCGACGACCTGCTCCACGATCGGCGGATGACGCTGACCGAGCTCGCGGATCGGATCGGAATCACGCTGGCCAACCTGTCGATCCTCAAGACGGGCAAGGCGCGCGCGATGCGCTTCTCGACGCTCGATGCGATCTGCGAGTCGCTCTCATGCCAGCCTGGCGACATTCTCCGGTTTGAGCCGGAGCAAGCACAACGCCGGCGGCCGGCAGCGGCGGTCAAACGGAGCGCGAGCCGATGAACGCGCGACGGTACGAGTAGATCGTGAAGCTCGCGGTGATCTGGGCTCAACCTTGACTGCGAAGCGCGGTCCGCGGGTCGACGGCTGCCGCCCGCCGCGCAGGCAGCAGCGTTGCGAGGGCGCTGACCGCGAGGATAACGCAGGCGACTGTCGCGAACGTAATGGGGTCGCGCGGCGAGATCTCAAACAGGAGCGAACCCATGAGACGAGTGGTGAGCGACGCCACCCAGAGTCCCACGGCAACACCCGCGAGCGCGACTCCGAGGCCCTGACGGAGAACCATCGCCCATACCGCGGCCGGGCTGGCGCCGAGCGCGACGCGAATCCCGATTTCGGCCGTGCGGTCAGTGACGATGTAGCTGATCGCGCCGTAGAGTCCAACCACGCCGAGCGCGAGCGCGATTCCCGCGGCGATGGCGAGCAGCGTCAGCGTAAACGACGCCTGCACCACTGAGGCCGCCACAATCTCCGGCATCGTCTGCACGGTGGTCAGCGGCACGGACGCATTCACGCCGTCGACAGCTGCGCGCAGTGCCGGGGCAAGCGAGGCCGCGAGGCTGCCGGTCCGAATGACGGCGTACAGAACGTCCATACCCGCGGCGGCGTTACTTGGCGGCACGTACACCATCGGCCGCACGGGCTCGCGCAATCCCATCGTGCGCATATCGCCGACGACGCCGACGATTTCGAGCCACGTGTTCTGAAGCTGGATCGATTCACCGATGGCACGGCCTCCGAGAAACTGATGCTCGAAAGCGTGATTCACCCAGGCGACCGGGCGTGTGTTGTCGGCGTCCGCTCGATCCGGCGCGCGCCCTGCGAGAAGCGGCACGCCGAGCGTTTCGAAATAGCCGGCGGTTACCGCGTTGTACATCGTGAAGGGGGGCACTTGGTTCTCCGGCCGCGGGCGCGAGCGGATCTCGAAGCTCGTTCCGTTCAGGCTTGTTGCCGCAATCGGGAGGCTGCTTGCGGCACCGATAGCGGTCACGCCGGGCACACGAGCCATTTCGTCCAGCACCTGATGGTAGAACGTCACGGCCCGCGCGCGATTGCGCTCGTCCCCAAGGGACACACCAACGACGAGAAGTCCGTCGGGCCGGAATCCGGGATCGACCGCGTTCAGCCGCACAGCACTTCGAAGCATCAAACCGGAAGCGACGAGCAGAACGAGGGCCATCGCAACTTGCGCCACGATGAGTAACTGGGGGACCCGGTGACGATCCCGTCCGGCCGTCACGCCGCGTCCCGGTTCGCGAATGGCGCTGGCGAAAGACCGTCGCGCGAGCCGCACCGACGGCAGCATCCCGAGCGCGAGGGCGGTCAGCGCGCTCAGAACGGCAGCAAACAGGAACACGCGTGCGTCCATGCGCACCTCGTCCAGACGGGCAGCTGCGCGGGGCCGTGCGCCACGAGGAGGCGGGTTCCTGCCGCCGCCAGCAGTACGCCCATCAAGCCGCCGGTCAGCGCGAGCACGACGCTTTCAGCAAGAAACGTCCCGGCGATCCGGCCGCGGCTCGCGCCGAGCGCAGCCCGCACGGCGATTTCCCGCTGGCGCGATTCCGCGCGCACCAGAAACAGGTTGGCGACGTTCGCTCCTGCGACGAGCAGAACGAGCGCCACGGTGCCGAGGAGAATCCACAAGGTGGGAGCCACGCGGTGGACGACGCGGTCAAGTAACGGATCGACGGTCACCGACCAGCGAAATCCGTCCAGCGTTTCCTTCGTGAGCTCGGGAAACCACTCAGGAATTCGCCGCTGCAACTCGTTGACTTCGTTTCTTGCCGCGCCGAGGGTTACTCCAGGCCGAAGGCGCGCCAGAACGTAAATGCCGAATGTGCCGAACCCGTCTTGCGGATCGAGCGGCAGCGGAACGAGCAGCCGGGTGTCGCGCGTCGGAAACGCGAATCCGCGTGGCATCACCCCTACGATTTCGGCCGGGCGGCCATCGAGTTGAACAGTGCGACCGACGACACCTGGATCGGTACCGAAACGGGTCTGCCACATGTTGTAGGTGAGGATTGCGACGAGCGGCGCACCTGGCCGGGCATCCGCATCATGGAACGGCCGGCCAAGGACGCGACGCGTTGCAAGGACGTCGAACAGCTCCGCCGTGACCGCCACCGCGTTCACCCGCTCGGGACTGCCGCTCCCCGCCAGATTCAGCCGACGGTTGTTATAGGCCGCCATCGGTGTCAGCGTGCGCGCGCTCCGGCGATACCGTTGGATGAGTCCGGGCGAGCTCTCGAGATCTGGCATGTTCAGACCGGGCGCGTGATGCCGTACCTCGACGATGCGGTCGGAATCCGGATAGGGCAACGGCCGAATCAGTACAGCGTTCACAACGGTGAAGATCGCGAGGCTCGCGCCGATTCCGAGAGCGAGTGTGAAGGATGCGACGCACGCATATCCTGGCCGCTTCGCGAGCGCCCGCGCGGCGAGCCGCAGTTCGGTGAGTCCATTCCGAAACATCGTGGTCATCGATATATCCCCGGATCGTGAACGTGCTCGCACGACCGCGTCCAGACGCGGCGTGGATGAATTCTAACGACACTACTCGCGAGCCTCGAGAAGTTGACCGTGGTCGCCGCATGTCAACCATGGATTGGGCGCGTCACTCGTATCTAAGTGCCGTCATTGGATCGATCCGCGTCGCCCGGCGAGCCGGCAAATAGGACGCGATCGAGGTGACCGCTGCAAACAGCGCAACCACGGCGACATAGGTCAGAGGATCAAGAGGGGTAACGCCATACAGCATTCCCTCGATATACCGCGTCAAGGCAATCGCGCCGGCCAATCCGATGCCGATGCCAATACTGGTTAACCGGAGACCTTGACTGAGCACCATTGCAAGGACGTCTCGACTTCTGGCGCCCAGCGCGGTTCTGACACCGAACTCTCGAGTACGTTGCCCGACGGCGTAGGCGAGTACGCCGTAAACGCCAACCGCGCTCAGCAACACGGCTATCGCGGCAAACACGCCCATGACGGCTGCATAGAACCGTTGGCGCGTCAGCGAAGACGCCACGAGTTGGTCCATCGGGAGCAGCGCGTCGATCCCGACGTTCGAGTCCACCCGAGAGATCAGCGATCGCATCGTCGCCATCAAACGAGCGGGGTCGCCATCCGTTCGTACCACGAACGACAGGAAACCGAACGCGAGGCGTTCCTGCGCAGGAACGGGCATCTGTCTCGCCTGCGTCAGGGCGAGCACTTGACGATAGTCGACGAAGAACTGCGGAGCGGGCTCCTGGTCCAGGCGCGCCTGCCGCATGTCGTCGACAACACCGATGACCTGCTGTGGCGGCAGATCCATGCGACCGTCCAGATGTACCATTTGTCCCACCGGATCCTCGCTCCCAAAGAACCGCCGTGCGAGCGAACGATTGACGATGATCACTGGCGGCGCGCCTCCATCATCACGCGGCTCCAGCCAGCGGCCAGCCAGTAAGCGCACCCCCATTGCCTGGAGGAAGTCGTGGCTGACCGAGCGGATTTGAGGGGCGTCGGGAATGCCACGCATCTCCTCAGGCGTACGTCCCGGCGGAACGAACACGCCAAAATGATCGATGAGCCCTAGCAGCGGACCCGCGTATGTGAAGCCCGCAGCGTGAACATCCGGCGTCCTGCGCAGTTCCACGAGCAGTTCGTCGATGAGCATCGCCTTCCGTTGTGTGGTGTACCCCTGGGGGGCGACCAGATAGAACGTGAGCAGCCCCGAGGCGTTCCAGCCCGGATCCACGCGTGCGAGCCTGCCGAAGCTATTGACCAGCAGCCCCGCCCCGACGAGCAGCAGCGTGGCCGTCGCCACCTGACCGCCCACGAGCAGATTGCGCAGGCGAGTGTCGCTGCGTTCGCCGCTCGCCCCCCGTACAGCCATCGCCTGAACGTGATCGATCCGTGACAGTCTCAACACCGGAAGAACGCTGATCACGAGAGCTGTGAACGCTGACAGCGCGACTGCGATCAAGAGCATCGAGCGATCGACCGCGACCTCGTGGAGGCGTGGGATCATCACTCCACCGAACGAGATGAGAAACGGCCCCTGCGCGTTCGGCGACGCAAGACTTCGCAGCACCTGCACACCGCCAACGGCGAGCAAAACGCCGAGCCCGCCGCCAATCGCCGTGAGGATGACGCTCTCCGTCAGTAGCTGTCTGGCAATACGTGAGCGGCTGGCCCCTAACGCCAGGCGAACGGCGACTTCTCGATAGCGTGCCGTGCCTCGCGCCAGCAACAGGGTGGCGACATTCGCACAGGCGATGAGCAGCACCACGCCGACCGCAAGCGCCAGCACCCTGAGTGCCGGCCGGCTCGCCGCGATGGCCTGCTCTTTCATGGGTTCGACATCGAAACGGCGCGCTCCTCGAGGAAGGGGCCGCGACAGAGGACCGGAAGCAGGTTTTGGTCGCAGTGCCTCGCCAATCACATTGGCTTCGTCTGTCGCGACCGCAGTCGAGACGCCGTCGCGCATCCTGGCGATCACAGAACCTGATCCGGGCCATGACCGAACGGGCGAAGCCTTGGTGATAGGCGCCCAGTAGTCGCAGTACGGGACCGGATAATCGAACTCGCGGGGCATGACGCCGACGATCGTCAGGGGCGTCCCATCCAGGAATCCAGCTTCAAATCCCTGTGTCTTGAGCGCGACCGTTCGACCAATGATGGCTGGGTCGCCCTGAAAGTACCGCTGCCAGGCTCCCTCGCTGATGACGAGGGCGTCGGACCCTGGCGCCTCGTCGCGAGTGTCGAGCGTGCGCCCGAGCAGCGCGTGTGCGCCGAGTATCGAAAAGAGGTTCGATGATACGAGTGTGCCGCTCAGCCGCGTCGATCCTTCCGGTGTCGGCATCAAGGTGGTGGGCGGGCTGATCGTGGAGGCGAGATCGGACAACGTCGTGCTTCGTGCTCGCCACTCCTCCATTTCCGACCAGCGCATGCTCGTCCGACGGAGGAGTGGGCCCCCTGCGGTCCTCGGAGCCGCGCGCTCGACAACGCGTACGAGCCGATCGGAGTCGCGATAGGGCAGGGGCTGCAGCAGCACGGTATTGACGATGCTGAAGACGGCGGTGGTGACACCGACGCCGAGGGCCAACGTGGTCACCGCGGCAAGCGTGAAGCTTCCGTTCCGCGCAAGCGACCGGATGCCGTACCGCACATCACGCCACGTGGCTTCCCAGGTCGCAGTCCAACCCACATCACCGACGGCATCCTTGACAGCCAGCGCGCTACCCATCTCGATCCGAGCGGTTCGCGTCGCCTCTTCGCGTGACATGCCGGACTGCATCTTGTGCGCGACAGAGGCTTCCAGGAAGGTGTCGAGTTCGTCACTCAGGTCGTCATCCGTAGCCTGCCCGCGGACGAACGCCCGTACGTCATGGAGGAATCGTCGGAATATGCGCATCACAGCTCCCCGAGAGAGGCTTTGAGCACGCGGGAGATGGCAGCCGTCTGACGCTGCCATTCCTTCGTGGTCCTGGCGAGCGTCTGGCGGCCTCGCCGCGAGAGAGAGTAGTACTTCGCGCGCCGGCCGTTCTCGGTGGTTCGCCACTCAGCAGCGATCTCGCCATCCCGCTCGAGACGCCGGAACGCAGGGAAGAGCGAACCGGCGTTGACATGCAAAGCCCCACGGCTGATCTGCTCTAGCCGTACACCAATGCCGTAGCCATGCATCGGCTCGAGGGCGAGCGTCCGCAGGATCAGCATGTCGAGCGTGCCCTGCACGAGCCCGCTTGGATTCTCGCTTTCGCCCATCGCGTCCCTCTTGTTCGTCTAGAGGAGAAGAGCCTGATGTCCTATATCTAGATCGTCAAGAGGAAGTCTGCAAGCAGAGCTGTGACCAACACGAGCGTAGGCCGATGGAATGAAGGTCCACCTACGCGCTTCGGTGGACAACCCTTCGCGTGGTTTGCCAACCGTAGCTCACGCTATCGTTGGCAGGCGTAAGCGAAGGTTGGCGGGCTGTCTGGGGACGATTTCCGCAGCTGGCCCCTCGTCCCAATACTATTCCTGCCGCAGGGCAATCATCGGATCGATGCGCGCGGCGCGGCGCGCGGGAACAACACATGCCAGTGCTGCTACCGCCACAAGAATCACGGAGACGGCAACGACAGTCGTGATGTAGTCGGGCCGAAAGCCGTAGAGCAGAGTACTTATCAGGCGCGATGCGATCGCCGCCAGGACGACACCGATGGCGAGTCCGGTGAGCGTCACACCCAAGCCTCGCCTGGCAAAGGAGAGCATGATCGCTTTGGAGGTCGCACCCAACGCCATGCGTACGCCGATCTCGTTGGTGCGCTGAGCGACGGCGTAGGAGAGCACGCCGTAGATGCCCAGCGCCGCGAGCAGCAGCGCGAGCAGCGCGAATGCGCTCAACAGCGCCGTGCTTTGTGAAGGCGTCGACAGCTGCCGATCGACGATCTCGTCCATCGTCTGGATGCGCGCAAGCGGCTGATTCTTGTCGAGCGACCAGATGGCCTGACGGACCGCCGGGATGATCGACGCCGGCTCGACCGCCGTTTGCACAACGATGCCGAGTTGGAGGCTGCCGATCTGGTCGCAGTGTTCGTGCAGCCGATAGACGGCGGGCTTCATGTCCTCCAACACGCCGGCTTCGCGAATCGGCTTCACGACGCCGACAATCGTGTACCAGTAACCTTTTTCACCTGTATCTCCAAACTTGAACCTCCGGCCGAGAGGAGACTGGCCTTGGAAATGGCGGGCGGCAAACGGCTCGTTGACGATGGCCAAGGGTAGCTTGGACGCCTGGTCCGTCGCGCTGAAGAATCTGCCTTCGTGCAAAGTCGCGCCGACCGTCGCGAGATAGCCGCGGCTGACGTTGCGAATGAGCGCGACCTGCTGCGGGATGCTGGATCTGGGCTGCCCTTCCAGCCAATAGAAGGTCGCGTCGGCGGCGTTCGTGAACGGAATGCGACTGATCGCACCGGCGTTGACCACGCCCGGAATGGCGCGCACGGCCTCCAACTCGGCGTTGATGAAGGCGACGCGCCGCGGGAACTCCTTGTAGCGGAACAACGGCGTCTCGAAGGTCAGGAGCCGTTGGCTCCTGAACCCCACATCGGTGTTGCGCAGATGCTGAAAGGTCTGGAGGAGGAGACCGCAGCATGTCAAGAGCACAACGGCGAGCGCCGTTTCGACGACGATCAGCGAATGCTGGAACCAGTGTCTGCGCGCGCCCGCGATGCCGCGTCCGCCATCGCGGAGTGCTTCCTGCGGAGCGACGTGTGATCCCCGTAGCGCGGGCGCGAGGCCGAACGCCAAGGCCGATCCGATAGCCGCGGCGGCGGAGAATGCGAGCACGCGCCAATCGAGCGTCAGGCGCGCGGCGCCCATGGCCTCAGGCACGAGCCGTTCGAGAAATCGCAATGCCGGAAGGCCGATCGCGAGTCCGGCCAGCGTGCCGAGCGCGGCGAGCACCAGGCTTTCGATGAGAAACTGGGACACCAGCCTGCCGCGCGCCGCGCCGAGTGCCGCGCGCACCGCGACTTCCCTGCCCCGCGCTGTGCCGCGCGAGAGCAGCAGATTCGTCAAATTGACGCAGGCGATCAAGAGGAGCGCACCCGACGCGCTCAGCAGCAGGATCAGCGCGGTCCGCGTTTTCCCGGCGATTTCCGCCCGCAGAGGCGCGACGATCACCGAACGGGGGCCGCGGAAGTTCTTCGCCGTTACCTGGAGACTCAACGCCGCCATGGACTGCTGTGCGTGATCTATGGTGACGCCGGGCTTGAGTCGCGCCACGATTTGGGCGTCATGCCACGTAAGGTTCGTCCGCATCCAGGGCGGGAACGACGCCGGCATCCACATGTCGATCTCGCGCGAGGGCATGAAGTAGAAGTTCCGCGGCATGACGCCGATCACTTCGTAGGGCTCGTCGTTGAGGGGATCGCACGCCCGACGATGTCGGATGCGCCGCCGAATCGGCGTTGCCACAGTCCGTGGCTGATGATGACGACCCGCACGCCCTTGTTGTCCTCGTCCTCGGTGAAGGCACGCCCGAGCATGGGCTGCACGCCAAGGACGCTCCAGAACGTCCACGTGACCTTCCGCGCGGGGACGAGTTCGGGTTCGCCGTGGCCGGAGAGCGTCGCGTCGGCCGGCTGGGTGCATGCGAGATCCGTAAAGACCGTATTGAGGCGGCGCCACTCGATCCACTCCGCGGGTGTGGAGTTGAACCTCGACGTGAGGTCGGTCCCGCCCGTTTCCCAGTCCCAGACCATCACGAGACGGTCCGCATCGGCGTAGGGCAAAGGGCGGACGAGCACCGCGTCGAAGACGCCGAACATCGCAGTCGTCCCGCCGATGCCGAGCGCGAGCGTCGCGATGGCGATCGCCGAGAACGCCGGATTACGTCGAACCTGCCGCAATCCATAGCGGACGTCCCGCCCGGCCACGTCCAGCCACGCCCCATGGCGGGCGCCGCGAACGCGTTCCTTGGCCTGTTCCATGCCTCCGAGCTGGACTGCAGCTCGACGGCGGGCCTCGGCGCCCGTCGCGCCGTCGCGGATCTCGTCGGCGGCTGCCATGTCGACAAAGGTCTGCAGCTCGTCGTTCAGGTCGCGCTCGGCCTGGTTCCGCCGGAAGATCCACCGCACGATCGAAGCAAGGCGATGCAGCAGTGTCATGCGCCCTCCAGAACACTGGCCACGGCGAACGAGACCCGGTTCCAGCGTGTGCGATGCTCTTCAAGCTGGCGCCGGCCGGAGGTCGTCAGCCGGTAGTACTTGGCCCGGCGATTGTTCTCGGTGGCGCGCCACTGCCCTTTCAGTTTGCCGTCCTGCTCGAGACGGTACAGCGACGGGAACAGCGATCCCGGATTGACGCGGAACTGATCGCGACTAAGTACGGCGAGTCGCTGCGAGATCCCGTAACCGTGCATCGGCTCGCGAGCGAGCATCGTGAGAATCATCAAATCGAGCGTGCCCTGGGGAATGTCGAGCTTCTCCACATCGCTCCTTTAGGAAATCCAGATGAAGGAGCGATGGTGGCATGGACTCATTTAGGGTGTCAAGAGGAGGACGCCGCGAAAGCAGGTTCCCACGTTTTCGAGCGTGGCGCTCGGCTGGGCGGATTCAACCAGCAGCTGCGGCAGCGGGCGCTTTCTCCACGGCTCCCGCACGCTGCCGGCAACAACTCTCTGGGATTCGAACACCGCGAATGCTTCGAAGCTACTGCTGGTGTTGGTCTCGCGCGAGTCGGGTTGAGCGGGCTGGCGACGGAGCGATTGAATCGCCTTTTTAGAACTCGAGAAACACCCGGAAAATGTGACTGTTGAAAGGCTCTGTGAGGGATGGCGGAGAGAGTGGGATTCGGACTCTCAGGCATCCTTTAGATTCTGTAACTTACAGAAACCACATTGCCGTGAATGCCAGGAATGCCGGCGATGCCGTCGACCCTTGCACGCTATTGCACGCCGGCAGAGCTGTTCGCCACGACTTTTCTCGACATCCCAAAGTGGCATATACTTATGTATACGGCGCGGTTTCACGGAGGCATCCCATCATGCAGCGACGAGCCAAGGTGTTCAGGAACAATCGGAGCCAGGCCGTACGGTTGCCGAAGGAGTTCCAGTTCAACACCGACGAAGTGTTCATTCGCAAAGAAGGCGAAGAGGTGATCCTGTCGCCCCGCCCCATGGATTGGGGGCCGTATCTCGATCGCGGTCCGATCGCGTCGGACGCCTTCATGGAAAACGTCGAGGACCTGCCCGTCCAGGAGTGCGAGCCCTGATGGCCCGCTACATGCTGGATACGGACACGTGCTCCTACATCATGAAGCGCTCGAACCAGACCGTTGTAAAACGGTTACGTGCTGTCGCTGTCGCGGACGTCTGCATGTCGGTCATGACCAAATCCGAGCTGCTCTACGGTGTTGAAGTGTCGCCGCGCCGAGAGCAGGATGCCACCGCGCTGCGGGCGTTCCTTCCGCACGTCGAAGTTCTCGAGTTTCCCGCCGCCGCCGCTACCCACTATGCCGCGATACGGGCTGACCTGAAGAAACGGGGCCAGATGATCGGAGCCAATGATCTCTTTATCGCCGCACATGCACACACTCTCGGACTCAGGCTCGTCACGAACAACACCGCCGAGTTCGGCCGCGTGAAGGGTCTGACGCTCGAGAACTGGACGCTTGCTGTTCGTCGCTCTCGTTCGAGAGAAGACAAATAGCTCGCGCCGATCTAACCGTCCCACGTGATGCGGCCCAAGCCGATCAAGCCCGAACAGCGTCTGGAGGTCAGCCTGATGGGCCGTGAGCGCGACCTGATCATTGAGCGGACGGTAATCGATCCTGAGTTGGAAGAGCGTCTCCGAGCCGCACCGGCGCTCGGATCGCGAATCGTCGTTCAGCTGACGCTCGACGAAGTGGACGATCTCGCCGGCCATGTTGCGGCCGAAGCGAATCATTGTACGGAGTCACGCGTGCGTCGAGCGCTCGAAGCTGTGTACGACCGACTTGCAGAAATTGAGGCCCGGTTCACGAATGAAGAAGCTGCGCCGGGCGCAGCAATCGAGGGGGGCCAGCCGTTCACTGCCAAGCAGGGGCAGTACCTCGCGTTCATCTACTACTACACCAAGATTCACGGCACGCCACCCGCCGAAGCAGACTTTCAACAATTCTTCCGTGTGACGCCGCCCGTGGTGCACCAGATGATCAAGACGCTGCAGGCACACGGATTCATCGACCGCGAACGTGGGAAGGCGCGCTCGATCAAGCTTCGCCTCACGAGAGCGCAATTGCCCGACTTGGAGTAGCGTCAGCTCTGGACGTGGGCAGCGTCCCGCGGATTGCGAGGACTTTAGGGTGGATGAATTCTCGGACATCTGGATAGAACAATGCGCGGCCGCACGCGACATCCGTGACGCGTGGGGAACACGCAAGGCCTTGGGGTACCTGGTCGGCGAAAAGTTCCTGAACTACATTCGGGCTTCCGACTCCGATCCCTCGTGGCGGCGAAGCTGCCGCTGTTCGCAGCGGAGGTCAGACGGATCTTCACCGCCGAAGAACTGCGCGCATACTTCGCAACGACCACGCGTGTCGGACCGGCTGCCCACATCGCGACCAATGAACAGTATCGGACGATGCGCGATGCCGGTGCGTTCGGCGACGATGTGGTCAGCGGAGCAGCGGACGCCATCCTTTTCGAGCGGGCACGAGTGCTTCTGATCGGTGGCGCGGCACCCGGCGGCTCTCTGTGAAGCGGCGCCGTTCATCAGCACGGCGGCGATCGATGGCAGGAACGAGCCCAAAGAACCTCGATTGCCTGGACGTGCTGAACGGGAACGAGGCCTCGGCAGTTCTCCGTGAGCTTCTATCGTCGCACCCGGAGCTCATTCCCGATGCCAGGCAAGCGGCCAACGCCCTGCTTGCGACAATGTCGTTCACGGCTATCGCTCTAGTGGGATTCGAGCTTGTACGTGTGGCGTATCTCACGGAGGGTCCGGCGCATTTCCTCGACCACTGTCATCTGTTCGAGCGTAGCCTTCAGACTCTCGGTGGTTGCGCGCACTGAATCCACCGCGGCCTGACGGGCGTCCTCGGCCGCGTGCCGCGCCTCTTCGCTGGCTGCTCGCGCCGTCTCCGCAGCCTGTCGTATCTTTTCTTGTCCTTGACGAAACAGTTCAGCCGTCTCGCGATGCTGGTCGCGGACCTCGCGAAACTCCTCAGCAAGTCGCCTTAACTGCTCCGCCTCGTCCCTGGCAGCTTCCGCGAAGACGACCTGCGCTTTTGCGTACGTGCGGTCGTCTTCGGGATACTCACCGCCGTTGTCGGCCTTCGATCCGGCGCCGTGCAGCCGCGAGGGCTGCTCGGGGGGAAGGCGTTCGTTTGCCATGCGATGTTTAGTTTGACCTTCCCTGCAGCGTACCAAAGAGGTCGCAGGGGCGATGTCTCTAAACGCACATCGAAGACCTCGTGCGAGAGGGGGCGAGTGCTCGATCCAGTACACCATCGACCAGCTGACGCGCGAACTCTTCTTGTACCAGTTCAGGTAGCTCCGATTCCTCGAGTCGGCGCCGAGGAGAGTGACACGCCCTCTTTGCTTTGTTTCAACGTGCGGTGGGGCAGCTTGGGATACGGCGTTGCAGAGCGAATCGAGCAACGAAGGCTTTGGCCTGATGCGTCGACAACCGGCCGTCGATCAAAGCGCCGCACCCGCTAAGCATCGGCGGGTGTACGGAGCGCCACGAAACGACGAGGCGAGAGCCCACGGTGTTTACGTTGTCTTCTCGTCGGTCGACGCGCGGCGAAAATGAAGCAGGTCTCGCAGGTTCTGCAGTTCTCGGTAATAGTAAAGGGCCGTCGGCCGTTTGCGCGCGAATCGCAGCTTTTTGAGAAACTCGATTTCTTCCGTGGTTGCATCGCCCTTCAAGGAGGGATCCTGAAGGAACGCCTGAAACCCCGCCTCCTGGTCGCCCGCGGCGGCTTCCCGTTCGACGAACTCAAATCTCTTCAGCTGCCCGGGCGCCAGACGGCGGTTGAGTACGATCTCCATTCCGAACGTCGCGAGGTCGATATCATCACACCTCCGCGCCGGTCATGACGAAAGACTGGGATGACGGAGTAGTTTGGCCGAGTCACAAAACACCGCTGCTGACGTCATCCGCGGCGCGCCGCCTTCGCTCTCCCACCGATAGACGTCGATCCAGTCGGGATCCCACGGTGACTGATCGCGCGAGTTGGCGACGACCCTCGGACGTTTGCGAGATCTCGCGATCACGCCGACACGATGCTGAGTCATAACGATGAGGACTGGCGTTGCCAGAGTGACCAGGAGGAACAGGAGCAGCCAGGCCCCCCCGATCACACCCAATCCCGTCAAGCCGAACAGTCCGAGGGTGGTAAGCCATATGAAGGAAGGAGATTTATATGTATTGGGCATGGAAGAGTACTCCGTTACCACTGTACGCGGATACGACGGACCGGGATGTTCAGAACGGTACAGCCCGATGGTCCGTGGAGGTGGGAGTAGCCGCCGATCGTTTCCCAACCAGAAACCACACGCATTTCGGGTGGGGCGCCTCGCGTTAGCAATGTCTGTTACGAGGATGGGATGGAGACGGGTCGCCAGCTCGCGCGAGAACCATCGAGTCCCCCTCAAGGCGGGGGATCGTCTGGGGCTTATCGCCGCGGCTCGGCAGATGGTGTGCGTTCGACGGCCGGCGCGTGTGGCCATCACGTCGCGAGTGATGGAGCGCCAGGCCGCAAACGAGAGCGATAGAGACGCATAGACGGAACGGTCAACGTGACGGCGATTGAAGGGAACAGTCACATGGGCGCAAACGACTCTATTCGTTGGCTCTGACGATTTACCTAGTGGCCGCACTGGTGTGATGGGCTGTCCTCGTCCCTGGGTGGATCTCGCGCGCCACACTCGGCTCGATCGTGGCGGTGGGATTTGGATTGGGCGCGGTTTCTCTGATGACATTACGCGCGGGGTGCTCGACCCGCTCCGTCACACACGTGCTCTACGAAACGGAAACCGAGCCGCGCACCCCCGTCAAGGCCGCGCACGCGCCGTGTCCATGGCCCGCCCGTAGGCGTCCTGGTGGCGGTCAACTTCTCTCCGGCACACAGATTTCATAAACGTTCGGTAATGTACGTGCCGGCGTACTGGTGACGTGGCGTTATCCGCCGGTGCCGGGCGAAGTGTCTGCCGCCACCTGCGGGCCCCCACCGGGCGATCCAACTCGCCCTGCCTGTGGTTGATGCGCTCGTACCGCGCGTAGGGCGCGAGGCGGAGGCCTGCGAGCTCCAGGGATTGTCTGTGGACGGAGCCGTTTCGTTGCGCACACGGCATTACCCATGCGAGTGCGCGACACCTCGGCGCCGCCGAGCCGGGACGCCACTTCTTGCCCCGCGACGACGGACGGTTGGTAGACCGCGAACCGGTCACGGCCGAGTGCCTTCGCCTGGTACATGGCGAGATCGGCTGCTGCCATGATCTCCATATTGGTGAGGCCGTCGAAGAGCGCGACGCCGACACTGGCCGTGACGGGAACGTGATGTTCGGCCGGCATCACTGTTAGACGGCGGAGTGCCTTCACGATACCCTCCGCGACGTTCTCCGCCTTGGCGCCGTCGACTCTGGGCAGAATCATCCCGAACTCGTCGCCGCCCAGCCGTCCGAGCACGTCAGTGTCCCGCATCCGGCCCCGCAGCGTTGCGGCAACAGTCTTGAGCAGATCGTCCCCTATTTTGTGGCCAAACCGGTCATTGACCGCTTTGAAATGATCGACGTCGAGCAGCAGCATTGCGCCGCCGCCGTCACCATAGCGGTCCGCAAATTTGATCTCCTGCACCAGCGCCTGCTCGAAGCGCCGGCCGTTGTATAACATGGTCAGAAAATCATGATCGACGAGATGTTCCAGACGCGCTTCGCGTTCCTTGCGCGCTGAAATGTCCTGAACCTGCGCGATGAGGTGTAGCGGTCTGCCGACCCTGTCGCGAACGAGCGAGACACTCAACAACACCCATACGGAATGACCTGAGGCGTGTTGGTACCGCTTCTCGACGTGATAGCTCGGGATGCGGCCTTCGAACAGATCTCGCTTTTCGGGTTCGTCGATATCGGCGTCCTGCGGATCCGACAGGTCGCGAAACGCGTGCAGGCGGATCTGCGCATTTGTATATCCGGTGATCCGGCACAGCGCCTCATTCACGTGCGACATCCGACCGGACATGTCCACCAGTGCCATGCCAATCGGCGCGTCGCTGAACGCACCTTCCAAGACACTTCGCATCGCGGCTCAGGATCTCATACGTCCGCACGGGGCGATGTTCACAATGAGACACTTCGATTCACTCGGGGGACGCCATCCGTGCCGACAGTCATCGTGATGCGTCAACTTCGTGAGCGCGCACAATGAAACGGTCCGGCGCCGGACCAATATAAGAAAAGGGAAAGCACGTGATCAGCGTCAGCGAACGTTCGTTCGTCGGCTGAATCACCTCGAGGTCAGTCGGTCGCACGACTGCCGCCCATTCCACTAAGTACTCGAAATCGTCGGTGCGGGTTTTCAACGTGATCGCGTCGCCCGCGCGAACTCGATTCAACGGCCGGAAGAACGTGTCGCGATGGCCCGCGAGCACCACATTGCCAGGCGCGCCGGGCAGCGCAGTGCCCGTAAGGTGCCCGACCGCACGTTGAAGAATAGCAGGCGAATTGCCCTGCGCGACAATCGCCCGCAGCCCAAGACGCGGGATCTGAATCTCGCCGATGACTCCGCCATCAGCGATCGTTTGTGTGGACGACGATGGATCCGATCTCGCACGCTCCAGTCGTCGATGCTCGATCGCCTGATAGGCCTGGATATCGATGGCGACGTAGCCGGCGTAGCCGAGCCCAAGCAGACCCGCCATGAGGCACACGCGAGCGGGGAGCAGCGGGATCACACAGCACTTCCTCAGGCCCGCCGCAGTCCGGCGGCGCGACAGCCAGATTTCCTACGCGCTGGATCCGCGGCGGAGTCTGCCAAAGATCAGCAGGCCGAAGGCCACACCGATGGACACAACACTGAGCAACACGATCAGCGGCAGCGCGCTGGCCGTCTGTGGCAGGCGAGCAGCGTGGCTCGTCTTCTGCACAGGTCGGGTGACGCCAGCAGTGCCCGTTGCCGACACACGCGCCACGACATTCGGCAGAGCCCTGGTCTGGATGACGGCAGCGATTGGTGCGTCTTTCTCGTCGGGTGTCACGGCCACGATCGGCACCGTCTCAAGATCGGTGAGGCTGAGGCTCGTGACGTCGACGGCAATCGCCGGCACGACGGCCTTCGACGCGTTCGCCAACTGCACTGAGTTCTTGTTCCGTTCGTCCGCCCGAACACTGGTCGCCAGGACGAACGCGAGCACCGTCACCGCCACCAGAATCCAGATTGTTTTCTTGATCATCACACTCATCTCATTTGAACAACACTCGAAGGGGCCCGCGGTCACGATCGTAGGTCACGTGCGCGATGGACGCGTGTACCGGATCGCACACGCGACGTCGTTGCCTTGAAAGGTGGCACACACGACACCCAAGCGGTCAGTCTGATGTGCGCTCGAACACGACCACTTGTGCCGGTAATCTAGGTGTGGCGGTCCTGTCGGCCTGCATCCAGGACAGCGACTGCGGGGATGGAGAGTCCGGATCGGCATTCGCCCACCACGCTTGCTCGACGCGAGCGACGTCCGGCAGCGCGAAACCGAGCAGATCTTCCATTTCGGTAAACGTCAGGACGACGGTGTCCGCGTATCGATCGTGCAGGTATTTATAGAGAGACCGAAACTCCGCCGGCATGGCGAACAAAGACGAGGCTGGCATCGTCATCGGCGTCCACCCTTCCGAAAGCCGGCGATGACGAGTGCAGCAAGTTTCATGCAACGCCTCAATCGTGCAGAACGACGCTGAGCAGCGAGCTGTTGATCTTGAGGGGGTTCTCGCCGTTATATTCGATGAAGCCGAGCTTCTTGAACTTGTTCAAAAAGAAGTTCACCCGCGAGCGTGTCGTGCCGATCATCTCCGCGAGCGTTTCCTGTGAGATCCTTGGCATCATGCGGGCCGGCTTGTCCTGCTTCCCGTAGCGCGCTAGCAGCAAGAGGGTGCGCGCCAACCGCTTCTCGCTCGAGTTGAACAGCTGATCGATCAGGTCCTCTTCGATGCGGATGTTGCGCGACAGCATATGTGCGATGAACCGGTCGGACATCGTATGTTGCCGGTGTAGCAGCTGAACCATCTTCTCTCTGTCCACGAGGAGGATCACGCTCTGGGTGATGGCCGTTGCGCTGGCCATCCGGAGCGACTGACCCGCGAGGCACCCCTCGCCAAAGAAGTCTCCGGGGCCGAGCATCGCCACGATCGCCTCCCGGCCAGCCTTCGACAGCACCGACAGCTTGACGCCCCCGGCCTGGATGTACATGACATGCTTGCAGGGATCTCCCTGCGCGAAGATGACATCATCTCGCCCGTACCGGACGACCTTTCTCGCGAGTCCCGCGGAATCCAGAAACACCTGGGCGTTGAACGGCAGCATCGCGCGGGTCAAATCGCTCGTCGCTTTTCGGGGTTCCATGCACTCAGCATGACACGCGACGCCGTCGGCGCCTGTGCACAAGTGAACAACTCCAGTCTCCGAATCGCGCGTTCACTAAAACCGTGAGTGGACCGGTCGGATCTGGGCCAGCCCGATCAGTGGACGCGCTCCGGCTGTGCGTCGCACCGCAGCTATTGTCGATCGGCCTCCGTCCTGCGCCATCATCTGATGGCCCGTCGCGCGATGCGCCGGCGCTTCGCGCGACGAAATCCATCGATCATCCCGTGAATTCGCGCAAAGTGCTCCTCGGCCCCGGTGATGTCGATTCTCATGGTCGCAGAGTACCCGGGACCGCACGGCCAGCGTGTCCCGGATTGCACAGAAGCCAGTCACTCAAGAGAATGTTCTGGTTTGCACCGCCGCAATACCCGAGGAGACGTTGGGGTCCGCAGTTCGCCGAAGGCAGTCAGCAAACGTTGTTCTTGACTTGGGCTCGACCGTTGCTTTTCGACCTCGATAAAGGACGGATCCTAGTAAATACCTGAAGTCACTGTAGCCCGCATCAGAACATGCCACCACCCATGGCGCCCGCCGACATCGCCGGGTGCTGATGCTTGTCGGGAATCTGCGCGATGACGGCTTCGGTGGTGAGCAGGAGCGACGCAATGGACGCCGCGTTCTGCAGCGCCGAGCGAACCACTTTGGTGGGGTCGATCACGCCTGCCTGCACCAGATTCTCGTACTGCTCCGTCTGTGCATTGAAGCCTTCGTCGTCCTTCATCTCTTTCACGCGCTCGACCACGATCGAGCCCTCGTGACCCGCGTTCGTGGCGATCCAGCGCAGCGGCTCCTCGAGTGCCCGGATAATGATGGTCACGCCGATCTGCTCGTCAGCAGGGAGGGTCAGGCCCTTAAGCACTTTCGATGCACGCAACAGCGCCACGCCGCCGCCTGGAACGATGCCCTCTTCGACGGCCGCCTTGGTCGCGTGCATCGCGTCCTCGACGCGCGCCTTCTTTTCCTTCATTTCGGTTTCGGTGGCGGCTCCGACCTTGATGATCGCGACACCCCCAACCATCCGGGCGAGTCGCTCCTGCAGCTTCTCGCGATCGTAATCGGATGTCGTCTCCTCGACCTGCGTGCGCAAGTGCTTGACGCGGCCCGCGATCGACTCCGCGGTGCCGGCACCTTCCAGGATCGTCGTGGTGTCCTTGTCGATGGTGACCTTCTTTGCCTGACCGAGGTCTTCCATCCGGATGTTCTCGAGCTTCAATCCTAGGTCCTCGGTGATGGCCTTGCCGTTGGTCAGGACCGCCATGTCTTCGAGCATTGCCTTGCGGCGGTCTCCGTAGCCCGGCGCCTTGACGGCGGCGACCTGCAGCGTCCCCCTCAGCTTGTTGACGACGATCGTCGCCAACGCGTCCCCGTCGATGTCCTCCGCGATGATCAGCAACGGACGGCCGGCGCGCTGGATGAGTTCCAGCGCGGGCAGGAGATCCTTCATCGAAGTGAGCCGCTTTTCGTGGATGAGAATGGCCGGATTGTCCAGTACGACCTCCATCCGTTCCGAATCGGTTATGAAATACGGCGATAGATACCCCCGATCAAACTGGAACCCCTCGACGACATCCAGAGTCGTGTCGATGCTCCGGGCTTCTTCGACGGTGATGACGCCGTCCTTACCGACCTTGCCCATCGCTTCGGCGATGATCCTCCCGATGGTCTCGTCATGGTTCGCTGAGATGGTGCCGACCTGCGCGATCATCGATCCGGTGACCGGCCTGGATATCTCCCTCAACTGATTGGTGATCGCTTCAACGGATTTGTCGATGCCCCGCCTGAGGGCCATAGGGTTGGCCCCGGCGGTGACGTTCTTCGCGCCTTCGCGATAAATTGCCTGCGCCAGCACGGTGGCCGTCGTGGTGCCATCGCCAGCAGTGTCCGACGTCTTGCTCGCTACTTCCTTCATCATCTGCGCGCCAAGGTTTTCGAGCGGATCCCTGAGCGTGATTTCCTTCGCGACGGTGACGCCGTCCTTCGTAATCGTCGGAGAGCCGAACTTTTTCTCCAGGATGACGTTGCGTCCTTTGGGCCCGAGCGTCACCTTGACGGTGTTCGCCAGGTGGCCGACCCCGCGCAAAATAGCCTGGCGAGACGCGTCGCCGTACACAATCTGGTTTGCCATTAGAGGCTCCGTTCTTGAACGGCGAGGACATCGTCTTCTTTCATGATCAGGTATTCGACACCGTCCAGCCTGATCTCCTGACCGGAGAATTTGCCGAACAGGACGGTATCTCCAGCTTGGACGTCGAGCGGAATACGCCCGCCATTCTTGCTGGTGGTGCCGACACCTGCCGCGAGGACCTTGCCGCGTTGCGGTTTTTCCCTGGCGGAATCTGGAATGATGATCGCGCCAGGGTGCGGCGCCGATTCGTCGAGGCGCTCAACGATGATGCGATCGTGCAGTGGTCTGACATTCATGGCTGTGAACTCCAAACTGGCGTGAGTGCGGGGGCAAATTCGAACGCGCCGCGAACGAGGGACCGCCGCTCGATTTCGATGACGACGTGGAATAATGTGATGAATCATGCACGCTCCGACAGGTGGCACGAGTTGGGCCGTCGGCGCGGACCCTTAAAAGTGGGATCCTCGATTCGCTGGCTGGCTCGGAGAGAAAACCTGAGCGAAGTATACGCGCGAACGTGCGGCACACTGTGTGCGCAATTGCACACGCCGGATAGTTCGCGATCGCCGATCGTCTGAACGTGATATGCTGAAGCTCCTTTCCTGAAGTTCCCCGGCCGACACCAGCCGCCGAGCTCACCAAAGTGACTGGCGCCGTTCAAGTCCGCTTTCGCTCCAGCCTCGCTTTCCAACGGTGCACATCGGAAGGGTTCGGCCAATGACAGCGACCGCATTAAAACCTATTCACCTCGGCACTTACCCTGCCGCATGGAATCGCGTCGCCGCCGACGAGGGTGGAGTGCGTAAGGACGTCGCGGCCGTCAGCCGCACTGCCGTCGCCACGCAGTCTGGACGTGTGCGCGCCGTCGGCCGCGACGAAGATGTCGACGTCAGTTCTTCGATGTGGTCGTGGACCACGCTCTTAGACGGCGTCGTGTTGCTCGGTGTCGTCTGGAGTATCCCGGTTGCCGTGTTGGTCGTTGGGAGCTCTGTCGCGCTCGCGATTACATTCCTGCTCTGGCTCGTGCGACTCGCGCTGAGCGCGTTCTGAATGGAAGGAAAGCAATGCTCGTTCTTGCGTTCGGTCTCGTATTGACCGCAGTGCTGTTCATCCAACTGGGATTTCGTCGGGGGTTCGGTGCGGCGACTATGGGATCGATGAGCCCTCAATGGATCGCCGCCCTCCGGGCGTCGCAACAAGCGTCGTCAACATGAGAACGAGCACATTCGGCCGCACTGTCGTCGTTCCGCTATCGCTGGTCGCCCTGGCTCTCACGGGATTCAGCGCACCGGCCATCGCGATCCAGTCCATGCTCGTGCTCTTGGCCGTTGGCGCGCTGGTTTCGTCGTGCTTGCGCTGACGAGATCGTGGCATAGCTCGAGACGCATCCGTCCGCTCGCACGGATGGACGATGTAGTCCAGATTGAATCGTACCGGGTTTATCGGAGGGCCCATTCCGAGAGAGGATGGAGCCCATGGCACGACCCAGCAAGTACTCCCCGGAGTTGCGTGAGCGCGCAGTCCGGATGGTTTTTGATCACGCC